>JACXTT010010038.1_pt1 | contig 12836 bp, 20 predicted proteins | sample 9270951 | NCBI WGS metagenome assembly JACXTT01 (sample SAMN15532306, study PRJNA645909) | rock metagenome | isolation source: weathered quartz diorite | place: Puerto Rico | collected 2017-06-21 | reverse complement strand
TCTTTTGTGTTTTTTCTACCCCTGTGTGCCTTACTGATTAGTTTTCTTGGGTTTTGGAGCCAAGCGTCTCTTTTTCTGGATTGGGTTTGGTCGGTGGTGTAGTCGGTTCTACACCGGCCTTCTCACGCAGTCGGCTGACTAGCTTTTCCCGTGCACTACCTTGCTTCGGAGGTGCAGGCTTTGGCCCGGTGTCGGTTGGTTGTGGCGTGACTTCGATGAATGATGTGGGCGGCGGAACCGGAGGTGGTTCGGCCACGGCAGATTCGGGAGGCATAATCAAACTTGATGGTTAAGGTTGTCGTTGTTTGAGCGCGTCGTAGTTGGCGTGGCGGAATCCGCAAGATTTCGAAGTGTGTCGAGAATTTCGACCGCGCCTTGGATTCGGAAGAAACCGGCCATGGCCATGTTCGGGTTGCCGTTAGCCTGAGCCACGATCTGGCGCTCGTGCTCGAGCAGTGCGAAATGGCAGGCCGCAGCGAAGGCGGGCTCCGAGATTAGCTCCCGATGCTTGGCCTGGTTGTAGGCTGAGGCACGATACTCTTCCTTGGGGCTGCGATTTTTTGGAACGGTAGGCTGAGTGTTCATGGTTAGTAGTATTTGATTTTCTTTCTGCGTGGCACAGTTCGGCGTTTAACGGGACTGTGCAGTTTGGTTTTCGATTTGAGCATGGAATTGATCATCTTATTGAGCGGCTTCTGGTGCGCCGGATCGTTCAGCACAGAAACCGGGGGACCGTAAACGGGTATCCGGGGGACTGGCTCAGTATTTTCGATCACGTTTCTTCTTCCTTTTCTTTCGGCCCTTGCGGACCTGATTGTCGAACTTGGGCGTCTGATCGACCATCGCCTGAGGATACGTGCAGTTCATCGGGCCCGTCATTGTCATCCCTTCATTACGTCCTGGAAACGGTATTTCACCCACGGCTGAGGCCGTCTTCCTGACCAATGCGTTTTTCGGTAAGATTTAGCCTCGGACAGCTTTCTAACCTGCTCTCGGCATTGGAACCATGGCGGCGGATACGGTCTACGACGTATCCATCCGTCAGTTGGACGAATGGAACGCATGATAAGCTCGTCAAACTTGGGAGTCTGGTCCGCAAACCATTGCGCAAAATCCAGTTCTGATGGTGGTGCTGAACAGCCAGTCGATTGCGATCCGTTATTCATATGCCCATGGCCCGGTCACATTCCTGCAAATATTTCCGCCAACTGCAAAAGCTGGCCCGGACCCAGACATGCTCCCAGCATTTGCCCAGCCAATGACCCCAGAAGTAAGGGCAACGGCGATCATCGCCCGGCTCGTAAGTCAAAGGTATAGTGCCACGTCTATAGCCCTGTTCGTAACGGTCGTCGAACGCGTCACAGTCTTCGGTGGGGATGCCCATGATCCAGCAGTAAAGGGCTTCGAGGATTTCATGGCCCCAAACCGCTACCTCATGGCGCCAGTCATCCATCTTCATCACTTGAATGGTGAGTGTGCCACGGTTTCTAGCTTCGTCCCAAAACCAGTACCCAATGGTGGTGTAGCCGCTCGGGTAATGCGTTACTCTTTCGAATTTGATTCGCATAACAGTCCTGAGTTGATGAGCCAGCGGTAGCGGTTCATGATCGAAGTAAAGTATTCTCGACAGAAAAAGTCAAACTTTGGCCGATAATAAACCCCGGTCATAGCGAAGTTGTACGCCGCTTCGTAAGCCATGTCCACGGCGGCTTCCAAATAGTCAGAAGCACCCACAGCCACTCCCAGGTCCTTGCGGTAGCCCACGGACACGAACCGGGTACGACTGGTCTCGGGGTCAATTTCACGCTTGAGACAGTAGAAGAACAGGCGGTTAGAAACTTCGTCCATCCAATCCATGCCGTAGCCGTCCTGGTAAACGTCGGCCAAGTCCCCATCGGGCTGTGTCTGGAACATTCGCACCGCACAACCGTATTTGTTGAGCAAAGGATTCCGGCCTTGGGCGATCAGGTCGAAGTGACGCGAGACGAAAGGCGAATCTGGATTCTCCATGCACATGGCCATCTCGCTAAAGATGCCATCCCAACCCCAGCGCTGGCTGCAAAACTCGGTGAACAGGAACTCGCGCCCGTCGAAGAGCAGCCCGGCGTCGTAGATGGATATTCCAGGTGACTTGGACGCCATCTCATAGATGACCGGAGGAAAGGCAATCCGGTTTAGATCGCAGTTAATCGGCGTCTGGATGGAAAGGTTCTGACAACCGCCCGTGAGCCGACCGATGTTGCCGCAGCCAAAACCCTTATTCTCCAGTTCGACCAAGCTGAACAGGGGTTTTCCATCCCAGAACAGCATCACGGGGCTTATCTCGATGGGCTTAGCGACCTTTTCCTCTAGTGTGAATCCACCTTTCTCATACTCGGCCCGCTCCGATGACAGGGCACCTTCGATTTGTTTCCGTGCAAGTTCAGGCTCCTGCGTGTTGGGGACGACGGTTTCAGCGTTACTGCCCTCACTCTTGAGCACGTAAATGTTATCGGGATTCTCATTTAGAAACTGGATGGCCTCATCGACCTGCTTGAATTCCGGGGAGTCGGCTACGCGCACTCCGGGGTAATGCTTGGCTGCAAATTCCTTGCCTAGCTTGCGATCAGATTCAAGCGCGTAACCTTCTTCAGTAGGGAATATGCCGCGACTAAATCCCATTTCCAGCGCCCGCTCAGACCACGGCCACAGGTCGCCGTAATCGAACATGACAAACCACTCTTGTTTGTTGGTAAGGTCCTTGGCCCAGGCCAACACTTCTTCGGCTGGCCGTTTCCAGATGACGTTTTCATAGAGTTCATCCCGCTTTTGACTGATGGTCGGGGACATTTCTGTCGGCGGGTCTTCGACCAAACCCACCACCACGTTCTTGCCCTCGTCAATAAGCCGATCGGCGATAGGCAGCGGGTCTCCCTCAGCCGTGATGAACAGATAGTTGTCCACAGGAATCAAGGCAGTAATCAACGGCCAATCGGCCAGGAAGAATCACTGGGAACACCTCCGAGAAACCCTGAGGCACGCACGCTTCCAGTTCCGTGCATCCGAACAGGATGGTGTCGGCGCCACGACTACGCAGGCAATCGCAGACGACTCTCAGAGTTTCGAACAGTCCCCAAGTCCTATCGGCAATCACGTTTTCGATGATGAGGTTTAGCTGTTCCTGCTCGGAGCCGTCGGTCTCGACGTATTCAATTTCATAGCCATCCAGTTCTTTGGGGTAAAGACGAGCGCTCTTGGAGCTTTGTGAGCATAGAATTCCGATTTTACCCTTGTCCAAACAGGTGTGCGCCGCCAGGCCCACCATGTTGACAATCGTGTTGGGAGTCATTCCCTGAAGCTTGGCCCAAAGCGTGTGGGCGCTGTTACATCCGATGATGATTTGTTCGCACCCGAAAGCGCTCATGTGCGCAACGGCTGCTCTTAGCTGCTTGAACAGCAGCCTCTCGTCCGATACTCCGGTTTTATCCATGCCCTGTACTGGCAGGTTGTAGTAGAGGATTCTGGGGAATTCCTCGTCTGACTCGTGACGCCCTCGGCGCAGGGCGTAGGAGAGCAGGTAAAGTCCCGAGAACGAACCCATCCCTCCGATGATTCCGATTAAGGGCTGCATGATTATTGCCGTTCCATCAGCTTGTCGTAAGCGCTGTGCCTGAGTTTTTGAGCACTTTCCTGCTCGCGCTGCTGAGTTTCCTGCTCGAACTGCAACTGGCGCTGGGCCGTGCGTTCGGCATGACTTTCTTTCATCTGCTTAATCTTCTGCTGGCCTTGAGCCACAGTCAGGGCGAGCTTGGCCTTGTCTTTTGGTTCCATACCACCGTTGCCAGCCTGCTGCTCCTTGGCAGCCTGTGCTAGTCGCTGAGCGAATCCCTTCACGAAATTCATGAGCCGGGTGATCGTCTTTTCGTAGGCCGAAACCTTTTTCTTCTCGTTCTTATCTTCGGCCAATAATTGGATGAATCCCTGGGTGTAACGCGCCGCCATCTGCAAGCCCTGGATTTGTTCGGGCCGGGCCGTGTTGCCGCCCTGAACCAGACTTCGAATCGTCATGCCCATCTGCTTTATCATGGTCTCAATAACTTCGACATTGTTAAGACCAGGTTTGGGCGTGACGAACGAGCCCTGCATGATGGCACCAAAGACCAATTCGGTGTCGTGCACCGAGTCGCTGACGTGCGGTTCTTCTGGAACATAGTCCTCCGTCCTGGCCGGGTCATCGGTGGTAGCCAGGGTAAAGTCGCGCAGAATCTTACGCTGCGATTCTGGGTCGTAGAGGTTCCTAAACTCCATCAACTGCTGGGCCACGGCGAGTTCCAGCGTCTTATTACCCGCGCCCATGACTCGCTCAGGTTCGCACTCCCAGGCTTCGGCAACCAGCATCCGCTCAGGCACATCGCTGCGCAGCATCAGCGCACGGAATTCCTGCACGTCAGGGTCGGTAGAGTGTGGGTTGCAGAACCTTCGAATAATCTCCCGATACTCGCCATTCTGATAAACGTAGGCTTGGTTGAATGCGGCCGAGGTCATCGTGGTCATGGCCTGTAGCTCGGCCATAACCTGGAACTTGGTCTTTTCGGTTTTATCCCGTGAATAGTTCTGGTTCTGGGTGTAGAGCGCGGAGTTTTCCTCGATGAGCGATTGGTTCTCACGAAGGCCAAGCTGTACGAGTTCGGAGTTGACCTGCCATCGTTCTTCGGCTGAAACGAACTTCACCGAGTTGTCGATGATGCCGCGATTGGCCAACTCAATCTTCACGGCGCGCTCGGCATCGTCGAGAGAACTCACCCGGAAATATTGGAGCAGGGCTTCGAATACCGACTCGTTGAACCGGCAGCGCATCCGGTTTTGAAGGTGGCAGACTGCGTAGAGCAGGAATCCCAGGGACCGAACGGAGTGATAGCGGAACGGGGCCACGGCGGAAAGGTCGGCGAACTGGAAGCTCACGAATTCGGATAATCGGTCGGCGAACTTGCGCTTGCCGGGGTTATAGAGGAATTCATCGCGTTTGAACAAATCGCCGGTGCGTCGAGTCATGGTGTATCTGCCGCCCGTGGTGGCGACGGGGGTGCTCCAGGAATCAACAATGATTCGGCGGCGCCAGCCTGACTGCTTGGCATCTTCGGACCAGAAATACATATCGAAGCAGTCCAAGGTCGGTGCGGCACCCGACGCGTATAGCCCGCCATCGGTCTTTATCCGTTCGGCGGATTTCTCGGGGGACCAAACGGCGGGCCAATGGTTTCCCATCAACACCGTGGTCTGACTGTCAATCCATTCCAGCGCGCTGTTTACCATAGGCATGTTCCAAGCCGGGTCCACCTTTGGACCTCGAGTGAGTCGGATTAACTCCGGGCCAGTGTAACTGCGATAGAAGACCGCGAATGGAAGGTTCTTCATGGTGAGCAGCGTGTCATCTGGCAACAGCACGTCCTCGATTCCAAGAGGGTCGGGGCACCATGAGTTCCGATTGTCCCAGTGCCCAGGACCGATCCCGTGCAACACATCCAGGGCGATCTTGGATCGATGACACTCGAAGTAGGGGATCGAGCGTTTCATGATCTTGTTGATCCCTTTGGTGAAGGTCACGCTTCGCTTGGAACGCTTGTGCTGCGCACCCATATCGCTGCGCGCGGTGAAGTAATTTCCCGGCTTGAGGAACGCGTTGTAAAGCTGAGTGCGAGCGTCGTGCGCTTTTCGGGTCAGGGACAGGTCGTTGACATTGATCTTGATTTCAGCTTCCTGCGCTTCCTGTTCGGAATAGGGCGGGGTGCCGTTGGCCAGGTTGTTAATGAGCGCCCGGTTCTTGCCGCGCGGATAGTCGGCGAGCTTGAGTTCATAACAAACCATATCCACTTCCTGCACCTTATCGAACTTCATGACAATGACCGTGCTCTCGAATTTGATACGGTGTCAAGGTCTAATTGGAATAGCTGACCACGCAGGTTCCGGCTGAGTCGGTGTGTTTCTCGATCTGCATTTCGAAAGGGTCGAAGCCTTCGGGCGGTACAATCGTCGTGAGCACGGAGTGAATGGGGTATTCACCATCGACCAGACCCAGGTCTCGTCTGATGCGGTCGAAGTCCTCCGGGCAGGCGATTACCACCGCGCGCTTACACCTACCTTCGCATGAGTGCAACGCGATGTGTACACAGAATCCCAGACTGACAACTAGGTCCGTAATCATAAGCGTTTAGTTTTTTACGGCCACAAAGAGTATCGAGTAATCGTGAGGAAATTGGTCAGTGAGTTCATCCTTAAGGACCTGAAGTCCGAGTTCTGGTGCGTACTTGGATAACTCTCCCACATGGCCTTCGTGCCGGTGCGCGTCGTTAGGCGGCTGGCCTGCGGCGCAGGCCGCGACCCAGCGTTCTCGGTCGGGTATAAGGATAATCAATCTGCCACCCGGCCTGAGAACTCGAACCCATTCAATGAGCACCGGCAACCAGTCCTCGAAGTCCTCCAGCAAGTGACTGGAGTAAACGAAGTCCAGGCTGGCGCTGGCAATGGGAAGGTGACGGCAATCGCCGTAGAGTTGAATCGGGCCGCGCGGCTCGTAATTCGAGTTGTAGTGAGCGAACTTATCGGGTGGCAGATCGAAGTTCCATGCCCAGGAAACCACCGGGTCTCCCTGGCTTCCAATGTCGATCCCTAAGCCCGGTACACAGTAACGCGTGACAAGGTGTCGGTAGCGATCGGTTTCAGATTGACTGTCGTATTTCATTAGAAGGTTCCGGGGATCGTGTTAATATTCTTAAGAAGATACCACCGCCACTTGCGGTCGAATGTGGCATTGGCCCGGTTCACTTGGTCCATGATGGCGCCAGTCTTGGACGTGCTCTGGTGCTCAATATGAATGCCGCTTGAGTGAGGTGTGTAACGAATCTTCCAGCCGTTCTGGCGCATTCGCAGCGCGTAGTCATCGTCCTCGCTGTAGAGATAGAATTCTTCGTCGAATCCACCGATTCGGAAGTGCGCGTAGCGGCTCACTAAGTTGCAGGCCCCGCAGATGTTTTCCATCTCGCAAGGCTCCCGAATCGTCGGCTCATACTTGAGGTGGTCGATGTGATGCCAGCCCATCAGGCCGGGCGTGCGGATTTTACCGGCGTGTTGGATAGTATTGTCTGGATAACGCAGCAGGTTTCCGACGATGCCGACGCCAGCCTTCATTTCCTGCTTCATCGACTCGACTGCGCCCGGATTAAGGAACACATCATCGTTCAGGAACAGCAGATAGTGACCGTGGGCGTGCCGGGCGGCGAAGTTCTGCTTGCGCCCATAGCCAATGTCATGGCGAGGACAGCGCACGTATCGGACTTTGGGATGATTACTGGCACGCTCTGGGATAATGCCTGCCGTATCGGAACAGACCACGACTTCATCCACCTGAGGGATGACGCAACCCAGGCAACGGTTAAGCGTTTCCCAATCCGGTTTGTAAACCGACACGCACGCGCTCACCGTGTCGCCCATAATGCCTGAGAGCCGGGCATTAACGGCCTGAGCGATCCGGGCTGGTTCGATGTCCTGGCACGGGGGCTGATATTCTCGGATGGGGCAGAGGTTCTTCTGGCAGTTCAGGCATGAGAGATTGGGTGGGTAGATGGTCAGGAAATCGTTTTGGTCATTGAGGTGCACTTCCGGGCTGGAGGCTTGGCAGATCGCCACGATGGGAACTCCCAAGGCAGCCGCTACGTGCATGGGTCCGGTGTCAACCGTGGCCAGAATGTCTGCACAGGACAGGTATTGAGTCAGCAAATCCAGGTCGCGGATGCCAAGGTCAACCATGCCAGCCGGGGCCGGGCCGTGAATACCGATCCAGAACTTGGTGCCTGGCATGAGCGCAGATGCCTCGGCCCAGGTCCCATCCTGGACGGTGCGAGCGGCATACGTGTGACTTCGTGGGCAGATGAATATCCAGGGTTTTTCGTGCTTACCGAGGACCTGAAAGACCAGGGACTTCTCTTGGTCGCTAACGTGCAGTCGGGGACGACAGTTGAGCGGTGGTCCTATCTGAATGTCCCGGGCGCGAAGCTGATGGTTAGCGGCTTCGACATAGATTTCCCAGAAGCCCATGGCGTGGCGCTGGGGATGATTCTCGTAAGCCCCGTCCAGGTTGACGTGCGCGAACCCATTAACCGGGCCGATGGAATAGAGGTCACGGTTCCTACGGATGACCGGGCAGAGTGAGGGATGGGATTGGAACTGAACCTCGTAATCCTGGTCAATGAGCTTGTCCGCAATAACCAAAGCCGCGACGGCATCTCCTAAAGCGGCGTGGCGCCTAACCACCAGCCTGCGGCTAGAGGCGGTATTTCCGCCACCACCACCGGCGCCGGGAAGGCGTGACATATCAGGCAGCAGGAAGCAGCGGTCGAGCATCAGGCTTTTTCGTTGATAATCCAGCAGCGCTCCCACAGGGCGGCTTTTGAGTCTGGCGGGATGTGTTCGAGGATGTGGGCAAGTGGCGCCCAGACTTTGCCTCGAAGTGGGCAGTCACAGGCGGTGCAGACCCCTAGCGATTCATCATAGGGCGTCTCAAGTTTCATGTCATGCACCAATTCCAGTCCCTTTAGAATAATGGCTTGGGCCGGGACGGTAAAGAATCGGGTCCAGTCACCTGGTTCGTTCTTCCGACATTGAGCGCACGTCTGAGCCCGGGCATTGGCGAGTTTCTGTTCTACAGGTTTGCCCTGTGGGCCGAACATTTCACGAAGCACGTTTGCCCCCGCAGCAAGTCGAACTAGGCGCGACGACGGTTGCAGCGGAGGCAAGGATTTTGGGGGTTCACCACCCCCATGACCTACGATGTAATCGGACCACCCGAACTGCTCGCACAGCTTGGAGTTGTAACGGTCCACCCATTCCTCGATTGAGGCCCGGTCCGTTGGCCAGTTGAACTTCTGAGCGAGGCGAGGATTGCCTTGGATGACGCGCTGTAACCCATCACAGATCACCGTGAAGCTGGCGAACTGCGGCGCAGTCCAGTTGGCCTCAGCCAGATAGAATTTGAACCCGTAGGGAATCTGCCGGTTTCGATCTTTTAATCTTGAAGGCATACGTTTGCACGCGCATGTAACCACCTACTTTTAATGTGTCAAGCGCTCTAGCACGCTCGCAAGGCTACCACGGTGAAAGATGTTGTCAACTCAGAAAACACTTGCGCGATGTTTTCTCTTGTGGCAACATATAGGTCGATGAACAAGCAAACCGACTGTGACTCGTGTTTCGGCACCGGCAAGAAGGTTGACCATAAGGCGTTGGGCCGGTCGATGAGCGGGTTGCGATTGCGCACAGGATTATCGCTCTACGACGTGGCGCCGAGGATGGGGGTGTCGGTTGGGTTTCTGTGCAACCTGGAGTCCGGGCGCCGTAAGTGGACGCCGGAATGGCGGAATAAGTATCTCGAAGGTATTGGGGTAAAAGGAGGTAATCATTCATGAAATGTCGTGCGTGTGACACTGTGCACAGTTCGGACCGCTGCCCTAGCTGTGGTTTTATCGAAAGTTACCATGCCTGTAACGCAGCGGAGAAGGAATGGCCCACGCCGACGGAACTGGCCATGATTGCGGCCTCGCTGGACAAATTAGATCAGGAAGAATGTCCAAGCTCAGATGCGGTAGCCGGAGATGCTATAGAACTCTGGCTGGCCTGCCGCGACGAGTTGCAGCGGCGGAAGGAGGGGAAGCGATGAACCCCGAACCGAAATTCTCAAAGCCAAGCCGAAACAGCTATGCCCTCACTCCGCTAGGTGCGGCATACGTCGAAGCTATGCCGGATCGCAAAGTCATGAATGCGGTTAAACGAGCGTTCAGCGAGGGTCGATTTGTTACCTCTGCAATTTTCCCAACAGTAGAGAGCATCCGAGAGTTTAACACGAAAGCTAAAACGGAACTGTCATGAAACCCTCCCAACTTCTGAACCGAAAGAGCCGGTGGACGCAGGGGGCTTATGCGCGGGATAAGAACGGGCACCCGGTCTATCCCAGATCAACCCAAGCGATCCGCTGGTGCGCGGAAGGACTTCTTTACCGATGCGTGCCAGATAGCAAGCGCATGCGTGCCTTTAACTTAATTCAGAAAATCACGATCAGGCCATTATCAATTTGGAACGACGACCCCAAGCGCAAATGGACCGAGGTGCGCGACCTGCTGAGAAAGGCGGTGATGTGAAATGACGGACCCAATGTATCCGATTGCGTCAAAAGCCGGGCCGCGCATGGCGACAACGCGGGCGGGGAGTGGCGAGCGATGAAACTATTCAATCAAATTACAGGTAAGAAAGTTAAGCGCGGAGACTCAATATTCTCCATTCACGGGTCTTGGGGAACGCTTTTAGGACGCTAAAACCCGAGTAGTATCTGGACCTCAGGCAGAGTTTACGTTCAGTTTGTAAAATCCAACACCTCAACATCATCCTCACCGTCTCAATGGAACCTAATATTCAAATGAAACCCGAAGCAGCCAACATCGCCATCGCCGAGTTGTGCGGAAAGCGATGGCACAAGCCGACGGAATCAGAAAAGGCCACTGGGTCATATTATCAGTACGAACCCAACTACTGGCACAGCCGCGACGCCTGCGCGGAGTTTGAGGCGGGCATGAGTATTCACGAGTCCATCCGCTATGTAGAGGCCCTAGAACCCATTGTAATGCGAGATTGGAATGTTGCACACCCAACCGAACGACTGCGCGGAACTGACATCAAGTGGTTTCTCGCCACCGCCACCGCCCCGCAAGGCTGCGAAGCGTTCCTGCGAATGCACGGCAAGTGGGTCGAAGAACCAAAGGAGGCGAAATGAAACCGAACTCGTTTAATGTCGATTGGGAGCTCGCAATCTTAGTCGGTGGCAGTGTGTTCTTGATTTCTTTGATCATTGTAGCAACTCTTATCCGGGATTTATGGCCCAAGGCTTCGGTTCAGAGACCCGCGAATTTAGTTGCATCGACGAACGCAGCTTGGGTGTCTGGCGACTCGGAGCCATTCACGTTCACACTCGGCACCAATACATTCTCGGGCTGGATGATCATCTACCAAACCAGCAAATCGAGCAAAGTAGAAGTGGAGAGCAAATGAACGCTCACGAAAAACTGCGGGAGTGGTTATTGGTCGATTGGTATGAAGCGCCGCGAGCAGAAATTCGCCAGGCGTGCGATGACTTCGACCGGCTCGTCGCAGAGAACGCCCGCTTGCGTGAAGCCTTGGACAAAATTCTAGCCGAGTCGTCACTCTTGGCTGCGCAGTTCGTAGCCGCAAATGCTCTTGAGCAAAAGGAGCCCAAGTGAAGGAGCGACCCTTATGAACACTAAACCCAACGACCAAACGCCGTCTCAACCCACCAAGCCCGACGACACGCGCTGTCCGTGTTGTGGGGAGGAATTGGATGTGGGTGAATGCGAAACCGCGCCCGCTTATGCGAGATGCAAAACTGTTTCGTGCAAACTCTGGGACGTTTCCGTAGTCTCCCCAACCCTGGCCCAAGCCAAGGAACTGTTTCAGAGGCTAAAGCCATGATACCCAAAGATACCCTCGAGGCCATGAGGCTGCTTCGTGACCAGTTGTCGGCAGGCATCACATGCCTGGGGATTTCCTACACCAACCGCCCGTGGTCAGCGGGAACCCTACCCGATACTGACTGGCTATTTGATATTGGTGATTTCCGGGTTTCCAGGCGCCCCACCATCGAGGCCCCAACAATCGCCCAATACAAGTCCCAGAACTTCACTGTGCCCGAATTTCCCGGCCCGCCCGGGTCGCTCAAATCGTAAAGCAGTTCACCAAGCTCGTGCCACGCCGCGTCCGCATGTTTAACCGCCTGACATTCCCGGGCCAGGTCTTCCAGCGCCTCGCGCCGTGTCATAGTTCCTCCTTCGCCCGCCATTGCTTCAACGCTGCCTCCCGATCCTCCTGCTCTGCGTCCGGGTCGTCACCACGCTTAAAAGCCCGATCATAAGCCTCTTCTCCAGCCAAGGGCGTCCCCTTCTTAAGCCTCTTCCTGCGCTTCCTCTGATAATCCCTCTGATATTCCCTCCTGTCATCCTGACTCATCTTCTCCCGATAATACTCCCCATTCAATATCAACCACCCACCATCGCACCTCTCTATCCGCCTCCCATCATGCTCCTGATTCCTACTGTCACTATCCGGCCCCTCCAACTTCTTCAATGCCTCCCGACATTCCTCAACCGTCACCCTCGCCAAATCCGCTAACCCAGGCACACTCGCCTCCACCACATGCCTCTCATCCTTCAACGCTAACATCGTTATCCATACCAACCTCGTCTTGTCATCCTCCCGCCAAATCGTGCTCGCCACTATGCTGTTGAATAGTTTTGTATATCCCATATGTTTACTGTTGTTGATGAAAAAGTTTACACAACACCCGATATCACCTAGTCATCAATCTGTCAACATGTTTACTTACATGACACGAAATATCATCAAATCAATACAACAGAACAGAACAGAAAGGGAATCCCGGACTAAAAAGGTCTTCCATCGGCGCTCGGTTATAGGGAGGGGTGTCATCAATGACTGTAGTCGGCCATTCCCCTCTCCGGGGGTTGTCGGGTGGGGACTGGTCTGCGGCGAAAGAGATTCCTTCCGTCTCTCTGCTCGGTCTCTCTGGCTTCGGTCTAGCTTAGGCTCAAGCTGCTGTGTCGGCAGCGTCACTGTCTGCCGGCTCGGTGAACGATGGCTCAATAACCTGAGGCGCCTTGCCGCGCCCACGCTTGGCTATTCTCTCTCGCGCATCCAACTGGCCAGGCAATGGCTTCATCTTCAACTTACGAATCTCTTCGTTGATCAAACACCAAACGCGGGCACAAGCGGCGTTGATTGCG
>JACXTT010010037.1_pt1 | contig 12837 bp, 11 predicted proteins | sample 9270951 | NCBI WGS metagenome assembly JACXTT01 (sample SAMN15532306, study PRJNA645909) | rock metagenome | isolation source: weathered quartz diorite | place: Puerto Rico | collected 2017-06-21 | reverse complement strand
AGGCGCTTGCGCGAACCCAGGCGGGTGCCGCCGGGTGCCGGTTCGAAGTGCGAATCAACCATATATTTGAAATAGGACATAAGTTGCAAATGCTTGAATTTATTAGCACGCACGCGGCCAGGCATCCTGGCAATTCGCGCGACATATCTACCATTATCGTAACGTTACAACAATGCACAATTTCGTGATGCCCGCGCACAAGGCACTGTCTTGCACGCCTATCGCCGCTCCGCCCGCATTCACCCACGGCCCGTCGCGTCGGCCAGCAGAAAAATTGTCTTTTCTACAACGATTTTCCGCACGAACCTTGATTAAAGAACAGTTCAGGTGTTGGCAATTCTAACATCGTAATTCTAGAATTAGTGTCGGGAAATCTTACAGTGTGGCGAAAAGCATTAAAAATTATTCATCTGTAATACAACCATTTCAGCGGGAAACTACCTGCCAGGTGCCGATGCGCGGCCGGTCCGGCGGCTTTCACTCTGGCGAACCGCCAATCCCGGGCCCGCCTGGCCGCGCTGTCAACCGGCAAAGGCGGCGCCGCCGTCTGCCCGAACCGGCGGCCCGGCGACGCAAGGCGTCAAATTCGCTGCAAATGGTCAATATTGGCGTCGGAAAATCTTACAGTTGACGCGAGAACGATGGCGCCCGATTGTCGAATCCGCCTTGCACTAGTAAGGGCACGAATTTTGCTTAATATTTTTATATGAAAACGCGCCGCCCTCGCCCATTCGTCAAGGAGTCCCCATGAAAAAAACCGCGCAAGCCCTCGTCGCCGCCCTGCTCACCGCGTGCGGCGTGTTAGCGCACGCCGCTGTTGTTACGTTCACCGGCGCGACACCTGGACTGAAGCCGTCCCCTTACGTCGACGGCGTGGAGTTTGGCGACTCCGCCACCCCGTATGTCCGGATCGACAATTTTTCCGAAAATCATGGCGACACCGCGCTCGCGGCCCCGACCGACGACCAGAGCTACCTCGTCATGGTCTTTCCGACGGTGAGCAATTTTCTGACGATCGACTTCGGCAACGACGACGCGGCCCTGACGCACCCGGGCGATCTGGCGGTGCTGGCTGTCTTTCTGAACGGCATCTATGTCGGCGAGTCGTCCGTCGTGCTCAATCGCAACGACCTGGTCGACCAGACCGTCGTTTTCAGCAGCCAGCTTTTTGACTCGGCCATCTTCGTCTTCACCGACAGCAATGAGAATCCGATCGCCCTCGCCGAGCTGATCGACAACATCACCTACCTTCCGGAGCCGGCCACGCTTGCCGTCTTTGGCGCCGGCCTGCTGGGTATGGCGCTGATGCGGCGCAGGACCTGACCCGCTCCTCGCTCCCACGGTACCGCATCGCTCATGCGCGCCCTCCGTGCAATGTGCGCTGTGGCAATAGGGGGATGCTGATCGGCAGAGCTGGCTGCCACTGGCCTGGAATCTGGGAACGGGCCGAATCGGGCTCGGCAAAGCAGGCAGTTTTGTGGCCTGCGCGGTTCATTACATGGTGCGGCTGGCGGGGATCGAACCCACGACCCTTGGCTTCGGAGGCCAATACTCTATCCACTGAGCTACAGCCGCTGGGGAAGGTCTAAGACGCGAAGGATACCGTCTTTCTACCGCGTCGTCCACGAAAAATGCCATTGGGCAGGCAATTTCCGTTTCAAAACAAAATTGTTCAGCTATAATCGCCCGTCGGCGGGTGTTTGCATAAATTTAAGCAATCTTACCTGACAGGGAAGCATTACAAATTGTTTTGAGGAAATTATGAGCGATGCACATCACGAGCACCAATCGGCGATCCGTACCCCTAAGCAACTAATAGCCGCCGTCGTTGGATTTTTTCTGGTTGTCATTATCGGTATCGTGCTGCTGGTATCGTTTGTCACCACCAACAAGTTGACCGGCGCCGGCACCGACAGCCAGAACGCCGAAGCGATCAATGCTCGCCTGCGCCCCGTCGCCGACGAAGGCTACACGCTGAAGGACGTCAACGCGCCGAAAGTGCTGCAATCGGGCGAAGCGGTCTTTACCGCGATCTGCGCCGCCTGCCACACCAGCGGCGCCGCCGGCGCGCCGAAACTTGGCGACGCGGCAGCCTGGGCGCCGCGCATCGCCCAAGGGTACGACACGCTGCTCAAGCACGCCCTCGAAGGCATCCGCGCGATGCCCGCCAAGGGCGGCAACCCGGACCTGGACGACGTCGAAGTGGCGCGGGCGATGGTTCACATGACCAATCAGTCGGGCGCCAAGTTCAAGGAACCGGCAGCCCCTGCCGCCGCCGCGGCTGCCCCTTCGGCCGAGCCGGCAGCTACGGCTGCTCCGGCTGCGCGTGCCGCGACCGCACCGGCGCCGGCTGCGGCGCCCGCAGCCGTGGCGGCCAACCCTGGCAAGGCGCTCTACGAGCAAACCTGCATCGCCTGCCACGGCGCCGGCATCGCCGGTGCGCCGAAGTTCGCCGACAACGATGCCTGGGCGGCGCGCATCAAGCAGGGCAACGCCACGCTGTACGAGCACGCCATCAAGGGTTACCACGGCAAAGCGGGAATGATGCCGCCGAAGGGCGGTTCGACCGCATCGGACGCCGATGTCAAGGCGGCGGTGGACTACATGGCGGCCGCAGCCAAATAAGGCCCCGCAACGCAACCCCGAACCGCTCAATATGGGCGGTTTTTTTTTTGATAATCTGTTTGCTGAAACATAAGAAAGCAATGCGAATTGCACATTACTTTTCGCAAATATTGATGTTGATACGGCAATTTTTTGTTGTTTTGAGGAACTTTTTTCACTCAGTTTGAGAAATTTCCTGTTGGATTTAATTTCCATGCGGTAACCTTCACACATGGCCTGTTAAAGATCTCTGGGCCGACCAACTTCCGAAGAGATTACCCATGAAATTATTTCAGAATTCCTCCAAGCTGATCCTCGCAACCCTGTCGAGCGCCTTCCTGGCAGCATGCGGCGGCGGACAGTCGACCAGCGCGCAGCCCCAGATCGGCGCGGCCGACTCCCCCACTTTGCTCAGTGGCGTGAGCACCTTCACCCCAGTCATCAGCACGGGTTCGACCGCAGTCGCTCCCGCCCTGCCTGCGTCGCTTCAGCCATCGCCGGTGATCGTTCCCGCCACCGACGTGATCACCGACGTCACGTTGGCGAGCACCCAGGCTGCCGGCGCCTCCCAGACCAACGTGCCCGTGACCTTCGGCCAGGTGTTCGCGCCAGGCGACCTGCTGTCGAGCAAGTCCCTGGTCGGCCGCCTGCCTGACGGCACCGCATTGCCGCTGCAGGTCGACGTCAAGGCCACCCACCCCGACGGCTCGATCCGCCACGTGATCGTTTCGGCGGTGCTGCCAACCATGGCGCCGGGCGAATCGCGAACCATCGGTCTGGCCAGGACCGCGCCGCCCGCGGCGGTGGCGCCGGCGCCCCCGGCCGCGATGCTGGCCGCCGGCTTCACCTCCAGCGTCAACCTGACTATCGACGGGCAGGTCTATACCGCGTCGGCCGACAATCTGCTGAAAGGCAATTACACTTCGTGGTTGGCCGGCGCGACCGCCAACGAATGGATCGTTTCTGCGCCGTTGAAAAACGCAAGCGGCGTGGCTCACCCGCACCTGAGCGCTCGCTTCGCTGTGCGCTGGTTCGGCGCCGCGAAAAAGGCCCGCGTCGATGTGACGCTCGAAAACGACTGGGCGTATGAGGCGGCGCCGCAGAATTTTACTTATGACGCGCAAATTCTGGTGGGCGGCAAGACTGCCTACTCCAAGACTGCATTGACGCACTTCCATCACGCGCGCTGGCGCAAGATGTTCTGGTGGGGCGAGACCCCCCAAGTGCACATTCTCCACAACGCTAAATACTTGATTAACTCGCGCGCAGTGCCCAATTACGATCAGTCGGTGAAAATTGCCGAGGCGGCCCAGGCGGGCTTTGCGCGTAGCTTGAGCGGTCCTCTTACCGAGCCAATGTCCACTGGAACGATGTTTGCGTACATGCCAACCACCGGCGGCCGCGCCGATCTCGGCTTGTTGCCTTCGTGGTCCGCGGCGTATTTGCTGAGCATGGACAAACGCGCGAAGGACGTTATGCTTCTTAACGCCGATCTTGCGGGCAGCTACTCCTCGCATTACCGCGACAAGTTAACCGATCGCCCCGTTACGCTGGCCGATTATCCTTATATGACGATCCTCGGGCGCGCTACCGATACTCTCAACCCGATGACAAAAAAATATGAATCATTCCCGGACTGTGCAAGTGCACCAGCCTGCGCCACACCGAATTATCATGATTCAGCGCATCAACCGAACGTTGCATATCTTCCATATCTTGTGACGGGTGACTATTACTATTTGGAAGAACTGCAATTCTGGACGATGTGGAATTCATTTGAATCGAATCCGGGCTATCGGGAGAATATCAAGGGATTGCTGAACCCTGGCCAAATTCGTGGTCAAGCATGGAGCCTGCGCACTTTGGCTGAAGCGGCGTACATCACTCCGGACGGCGATAGGTTCAAGTCCCAATTTGTCGGAATGCTGAACTACAATTTAGACTGGTACAACGCACAGTATTCCAACAACCCGTCAGCTAACAAACTCGGCGTCCTGGACATGGGAATCGGGTACAACAATGGCTTGGCACTCGCGCCGTGGCAAGACGACTTCTTCACCTCGGCTGTTGGTCATACGCTGGAGTTGGGATTTAAAAACGCCGCGCCGTTGCTGGACTATAAAATTCAATTTCCTATTATGCGCATGACTGGTAGCGGGGCGTGCTGGATCGACGCGGCGATTTATAACCTGAACGTACGGGATACTGTCACTGGCAGTCTCTACACCACCATCGAACAAGCATACCGCGCCAGCCATGCCGCGGATTTCAATGCCCTCGCTTGCAACAGCCCGCAAATGGCAACGGCGCTCGGCCTGCTTGTGGGTGAAATGACGGGCGGATCGTCTTCCACTCTTGGCTACCCTTCCAATATGCAACCTGCCCTTGCCTATAGCGCAGATAGAGGAGCCAGCTCGGGGGTAAAAGCTTGGCAAGTATTTAATTCCCGATCGGTCAAGCCCAACTATTCTTCAGAACCACAGTTCGCTATCGTTCCACGCTGAATCTGAAAAATCGGTGTAAGTTCAGCCCGGCCGCGCCAGCGACCGGGCTTTTTTCTTGCAAGTCCCCGGACGTGCAAGGGGTCAGTTTTCCGCCTCCTTGCAGTAACTGGCAACAAAACTGTGCTCCGACCTCGCTCCAAATATCCAAGCCCGGCGACGGTCGATCGGAATTCAAATTCACCCTGCCTCCTGACAACGGGACGCACCAAAGACTGCACGCTGTGCGGTACAACCTCAGGCATGCAACGAGCACGCATTTATTCTGGCGGCTGGGCGCGATCAGCTTCGGTTATGGCTATATGGCGGGCCAGCTGGGTAACCAGTGTGAGAGTTTGGCGCAACTTCAAATGGACATTAATGAACACTGCCAGCGAAATGATGATCCATATGTAATAGACCAAATCCGCGCCGCGTCCGATACCAAGCAAATTTGCTAATCGCGTTGCTTCCTGCGGTACCCATACAAAAAATATACCTGCTGAAATGACTGCGTAAAATGCCAAGCGCACAAGACCGGAAAGGCGCGTTTGCACCATGACGTAAATCCAAGCGCCACATAGTGCTAAGGTAAATAAAAGTTGCGCGATCATCGGCTCATCCTATCCAAAATGAGGTCAATTACAATATTGATGGCGTTGGATGCCTTTTGGCCCTTTGCGCGGGAGTAGTCCGTATAGCGCACCGTGTTGCCGTACTCCTTATACCGCAAACGATTTCGGGCAATCTGTTCCAATATTTCCGATGCGTGTGCCATTCGGTTATGAACCAAGCAGATTGTCGCGACTCCCTTTCGGCTGAACACTCGAAGCCCATTGTGCGCGTCTGTCAATCTCATTCCCGTCGTGATTTTGGTGAACCATACTGCCGCATGCAGCAACAGGCGACGAGACATTGATATGCCCGATACGTTGCCGATGAAGCGACTACCCAGAACGACATCAAGGTTTTGCGCGCAAAGTAGTTCCATCATCGGAGCAACGTCGCCAATTTCATGCTGTCCGTCAGCGTCAAACGTTGCGACAAATTCCGCCCCGTTGCGTAACGCGTACTCGATGCCGGTCTGCAGAGCTGCGCCTTGCCCGAGATTGATTGGGTGCCGAATAATGTGGGCGCCGGCTTCAGCGGCACACTGCGCCGTATCATCGCCTGAGCCATCATCGACAATCACGACATTCGCGTAATGGGCGCGTACTTCCGCCACTACCGATCGAATCATCGAGCCTTCGTTAAATGCGGGGATGACCACCCATAGCCCGTCGAATTTTTTTTCTGCCATATCCCAGGTTTCCAATTCTAAATTGTTCGTGTCGCCACAATTGGATCAGTGCAGCGGTTATTCTGGTAACGGAGCCGCTGTCGCAAATCGGAAAATGGTGCCATGCTTGTCCTCAACCGAAAGATTAATGCACCACCCTGCTGACGCGCTCCCGTAAAGTATTGCTTTCCGTAACTAAGTCGAAATTAATCGGTTTCAGCAACGCGTCTTTGCGGCGCCATATCGTGATTGATTGCTGTCCAAAAAACGGAACGGCCCCAACCTTCAGATATTCTGAGTCGGGCTGCTCCATTACTCGCTGGACAGCGGCGATATGCCCCCAGACCTCGTCTGGCTTAGGGGTGGCGGTCACAACGACCGGAACTTCCAGACGATGCAGCTCTTCGGCATAAGCAGCGTCATCCCTGAATTTCGGAATGTAGTCGCGATTTCGGTAGGCGCCCCCTCCAAAGGCGCGGGAACCACGCACCACAACGATTCCGTCCTTCGAAGCGCGACGCTCATCCAGCTGCGCTAGCGCAGGTCCCACAGAAGACTCCACACTGGGGTCGCCAGAAATTAAGATGCTTCGATTGGAAGCAGGCAGCACCTTCATCACCGCGGCAGCTACGATACCAGCGCCATCAGGCGCGCTTTGAAGCGGCGTCATGATTCCCACGACGGCCTGGACCGCCAATACCGCGGTAAGCACCAGCGCCCTTGTTCGATGACCTGGCACACGGCCCAAGCGATTCGCAATCCACGCCATAACGGTTTCCAAACCAGAAATCGCGAGACCAAAGCAACCGAATACCGCCGACAGCATATAGCGAGGATCCGAGCCGGCCGGGATCAAAGTATGGAAAACGATGCAGGCCCCCACAATCGAAAAACACGCTATGTTGAAGACAGCCGTCGGTGTGAGTGAGCGGCCAGGTTTAAAATACTGCACGATCACGTCCAAAGCACCGATAAGCGCGAATGGCGCTAGAATCGGCATCGCAATGAACACCGTTTCAAGGTGAACTATCGCCAGTTCCGCGAGTGCGGGAATGCCTGGCGCATACAGAAATCCTTGGGCTGACAGGCCGGCCGTCAGGTACAGCCAAGGCCCCGTGATCAAGATGCAGCCGGCTGCCATCGCGAGCGTGCGTCGATCGATGAGAATCGCAGGCCGCCGTAAAACCAACGCAACCAACGGAAAAGCAATGCCCAACTGCATTGCGTTTCCCTTCGCATAGAACGCAAGTACTGCCAGCAAGCCGCTGATCAACGCGCCGCGCCATGACGGTTTCATGACGTACGCGGTAAACTGAATAATGGCGCCAAACGAAAGCAAGGTAACTAAGCCATCGATCAGCAAGTTACGCTGAACATCCTGTATCAAGGTACTAGTGAGAACTGTCGCGGCGACTGCGTGCGCGACCATCGCGGGCCGGCCACTCTTCCAGACGGCGTAGCCCAACACTGCGGAGCAGGCGGCGAGAATGACGCTGCCCAGCATCAAGGCAACATGAGTTGTCGGACCAAACAGCGAAAACACGAGCATTTCCAGGCCATAAAACAATGGTGGCCACAGCAGTAAGCCGATGTACGGGAGGTGCCGAAAATAATCTGTTCCAAACTGCAAGGGGTTACTCAGGTGTTGCGCGTGCAGCCAGTCAAAAGCGAGCAAGCCGGTGACGAAATGCGTCCCACCATCCGAGATCGGACTTGCTCCGCCGACATCGTTCAGTGTGAAGATCGCAAACGATACAAGCAGGGCAGTTCCGATAAGAAATAAACTTTGCAAACGGTTCATGATATTCATGTTCAGTATTTCCGTGGTCGGTCGCTTATTTGCCGCTGATCGAAAGCAGAATCCCCGCGATTATAACTGCCGCCCCGGCAAATGTTTGCCAACTGAGCGGCTCGTTCAGGAACACCCGGGCCAGTAGCGGAACGATGAGATAGCTTAATGCGATGAGTGGATAAGCAACTGTGAGAGGTACGCGGGAGAGAACCACTACCCACAACACCGTCGCGACCGCATAGATAATCAGCGCAATGATGAAGATTGGAGAAAACATCGAACGCATGGAAAAAACTGTAAACGCGGGCGACGCCAGCTTGAAGCAAATCTGTCCCGCAGCTAGAGATGCGACGGTAAATAAAATAAGGCCCAGGTCACGCAGATTCAACTCATTCATTTTATTACCAATATCATCTGTTTAAGTTTGCAATAAATTGCGCAAGAGAAATTATTCATAGCCACCACTTGCTCGGTTCGAATCGCTCAGCCACGTCGTAATATACCATTGACAACTTGCAAGTGTGCGTTCGTGTGCGCAACGTTGCGCCGGCGCGCAAATTCGCTTGCGCTTCGGGATCAGGAGGCGTAATCGTTGTGCACCAAGGCTTTGCGCGGACTGGGTCCATACAGTTGCGGTAATCGTTGACGAAAAAACAACTTTGTCGTAGAACAAAAAGACCATTTTTGTCGCCGCTGAACAACAAACGTATTTACAAATGCACAAATATGTTGTTTTGCCGCAATTATTCTGATGACGCAAGTATGCTTTTTCCCCAAATTTACGGCAATGCTATAAGATGTCATTTGCCTAAAAAACGCAATAATCACGTTCGCACCCGAGTACCTATGGAAATTGATAAAGACGTTTCGACCCGAATTTCCATCCTGCGTTTCGTGATGATATTTGGGATCGTGATACTTCACACGCCAATGTACGTGCCGCTAAGCCAAGTGGGATCGGCGCCCTTTGATTTGGTCAAGGCGTTCTTGCAGCACGCGGTGTTTCGTTCCACGGTCCCGGTCCTGACGTTTATTTCTGGTTATTTGTTGTTCAGTTCAAGCATGCCAGCGCAGCCACTCGCGCTGATCAGTAAAAAATTCAAATCACTTGTTGTTCCATTTCTGGTCTTTAATCTGCCGCTCGTGGCGATTGTATTTTTATTGCAATCGGCTGGCCCCCTGCCCGTTTATTACCAGCTTGTACCCGCAAAACTCGACGTCCTGTTAGAAGCGGCATTTGCGTTAACGGTGTCGCCACTCAACTACCCGCTGTATTTCTTGCGCGACCTATTCGTCCTATGTGCGCTGTCTTCTGTCTTTGCCCCGATGCTGCGGCGGGCCCCGGTAGCTGGCCTGGTACTCGTCGGTTTGATCTTTCTGCTCAACCTCGATGGCTGGCTCGTGCTTCGCACCGATATGCCGGTCACTTTTTACTTGGGCGCCTTGTGTGCCGTTCAAAAAGTCGACATGCGCCGGCTAGATAAGTATGCTCCGGCCTTCATCGCCGTATTTCTTGTCCTCTGCGGCCTCGTCGTGACCTTCAAGGTCAGAAATACCACGGGGCTGCGCCTGATTGCTCCACTGCTCATTTGGCCTGCTGCCTCGTTATTGGTCGAGACCCGAATCGGCAGATGGCTGGCCGGAATGAGCAAATATAGTTTCTTTATTTTCCTGACGCACGCACCGATTCTGGCGGTAACATGGTTTCTTTATTCGAAATATGGCAGCACGTTGCCTTATCCCCTGTATTGGACGGTGACACCGTGGTTCACGACGGCGCTGCTGATCGGTATATACGGTCTGTGCCACGCCAGTATGCCGAAATTGTTTGCTTGGGCATGTGGGACGCGGGCGCCACGCGGCGAGACCGTCAATGAATTCGTCTTACTCAGACGCACTCCACTGAAGAGCTGTATCGAGGACAAGCGGTTCGCGCGCGGTGCCACACCCCCTTAGACTCGAATATGTACGGCGAAAAATGCCGGCTCGCGCGAATGCGCCGACGCCACGACTCGTCCTCGGCACGCTAAAAAAATCAACCTAATTTCGGCCCGACAGCATAGACTGCTGTGACTATTGCTAATCGGGACCACGCTTATTCCATGCGCGCCAACAGAGTTAATGAAATCGATCTACTTAGATTCCTCGCAGCATTAGCAGTAGTGTTCTTTCACTATGCTTTCCGCGGTTTCGCGGCCGACGGCCTTTCCATCATGCCGTATCCGCTGCTGGCGCCCGTGGCCAAATACGGATATTTAGGCGTCAACCTATTTTTCATGATCAGCGGCTTCGTGATTCTGATGACCGCCGCCAGTGGTAGTCTGCGCGCCTTTTTTGTTTCACGCGTCGTCCGACTTTACCCGGCCTTCTGGGCCTGTTGCACAATCACGGCAGTATTTATTGTTGTGATGGGCGGTATGCAGTTTCAAGTTTCGCCCATTCAGTATCTCGTCAACCTGACCATGTTCAGCGAGTTCGTCCAAGTGCCGTCCATCGATGGATCCTACTGGTCCTTGTTCGCCGAGTTGAAATTCTATGTCCTGGTCGCTATCGTCCTGAAGGCAGGCAGGATTCACCAGGCGCTGCCGCTGATGGCGGTCTGGCTGATCGCATCGATCATGCTAGAGATCTTTCCTTCGTACACCATCGGCTACTACCTGGTGGCCGACTATTCGGCATATTTTATCGCCGGCGCGACCTGTTTTCTGGTGTGGTTGCAAGGCACCTCGATGTCGCGCCTGGGCATGTTGCTCGCTTGTTGGGCGATGGCGATCTTCCAGTCGCTGCAACGGCTGAAGTCCATCGATCAACGCCTGCAGGTCCAACTTGATCCGATGGTGATCGCAGCGACGATTACGGCATTTTTTGTCATTCTGGTGCTGGTTGCGCTGAGGCGTACCGGCGCGTGGGGCCGCAGCAGCGCAGCTTTGGCTGGCGCCCTCACCTATCCCCTGTACTTGCTCCACCAGAATATCGGTTACATGATTTTCAACGCCGCCTACCCTGCGTTAAATCCCCACATTCTGCTTTGGGGGACCTTGTTGCTCGTCTTGGGCATGGCGTACGCGGTCAATGCGTTCATCGAGAAACGCTATGCGCCGAAATTGAAACTGGCGCTCAATCGTCTGATCGACCCGCCAGCTAAGGCCTGAGGTGCCGAAAACCCCGCAAGCGCAGTAGTCGAGGCCGTCGATGGCACGCCGAATCGTGGCAAATAGACCGGTACAGTGTTCTTGAGTGGCACGATTCCTTGACGAATCGGTTTTTTTACGGCTACCCCGTGCTGTGCACCACAACAATGGAAGTAAAATACCCTCGGTGCAACCGTTGTTTCGGCTCACATATTATGAAAACAGGATTGAGATGGGATGGTTGGCGGGCCAATTGGAGTTGTCACGTGGATTAGGTGGACACAACGTCCGCTCGATGGAAGGCATGCGGGGCTTTGCCGTGGTTCTGGTGTTCCTGGTTCATTTCTTCACGCTCGCCGCTCCCTGGGTCGGGACGGACCCCGCCCTGCAAGTCATTACATGCGCGATCCGTAAAATCGGCAATTCCGGCGTCGACCTGTTTTTCGTGCTCAGTGGCTATCTGATCTATGGTTCCCTGATTAACCGGCCGCAGCCCTTCCTCCCGTTCATGCGCCGCCGCGTGGTGCGTATTTACCCAGCCTTTCTTGTGGTCTTCGCCGCTTACATGTATCTGTCGTTCCGCTTCCCAGCCGAGAGCCGGATACCGCTGCACGTATTTGACGCTGGGGTGTACATTCTGCAAAACTTGGCATTGCTACCCGGCATATTCCCGATTCCGCCAATGATCACAGTCGCCTGGTCACTGAGCTACGAGATGTTCTTTTACCTCGCGATTCCCGCGATGATGGTGCTGCTGAATCTGCGCAAGCGCAGCGCGCTGTGGCGCGTCAGGTTTTTTCTCGGACTAATCGCGGCGATTGTAGGACTGTGCGTCGCGTTTGGCGGACCGCTGCGCCTGATTATGTTCATCATCGGCATGCTTTTGCATGAGGCTCTAAGAAAGGGAAAGATTGCCTCGCCGCGCTTCGGCCTGGCACCAATGGCTCTCGCCGCCGGCCTGCTGCTAATGGCGTCGCCGTATGCCTTTACCGAGATCGGCGCCGTCAAGCTTTGCATCCTTGGAGCCGCTTTCTTCATTGCGTGCTATTCCTGCTTCCGTGGTCAGAGTCCATCCCTGGTGCGCGCCTTTTCGTGGACGCCCGCCCGGTGGCTTGGGAATATGAGCTACTCCTACTACTTGGTGCACGGCCTCGCGTTGAAAGCCGCCTTCGCCAAGCTGGTACTAGTGGCACCGAAGACCGGTCACGGTATGGTCTTTATAGGGATGTTGATGCTGGCGATGTTCGCCATTACGCTGATTCCATCCCTGTTTTTGTTCATCATAGTCGAACGCCCATTCTCGCTGACCGCGCCGCCGCGCCTCTCGCGGGTTGAGCGCCGGCTGGAGCCGGCTATCTCGCGCGTTGCAATCGACATATAAGAAAAGGGCCACCTCCTTGGCCCTTTTGCATTGCGGTCGGATGTCAGACGTTTACCAGATGATCACGCGGTCCTTCGGCGCCAGGTACATCTTGTCGCCCGGCTTGACCTTGAACGCGTCGTAGAACGCCGGCTGGTTCATCATCGTGCCGTTGGCGCGGAACTGGCCCG
>JACXTT010010036.1_pt1 | contig 12839 bp, 8 predicted proteins | sample 9270951 | NCBI WGS metagenome assembly JACXTT01 (sample SAMN15532306, study PRJNA645909) | rock metagenome | isolation source: weathered quartz diorite | place: Puerto Rico | collected 2017-06-21 | reverse complement strand
ATCGCCGCCTGGGGCCTGATGACGGGCGTGGCCATGGTCAAGTCCGGAATGGGCACGGTGGAGGCCTTGTTCATGGCGCTGACGGTGTTCGCCGGCAGCTCCCAACTGGCCGCTACCCCGCTGCTGCTGGCCGGCGCGCCGATGTGGGTGATCCTGGCCACGGCGTTTTGTGTGAACTTGCGTTTCGTCGTGTTCAGCGCGCACATGCGGCCCTATCTGATGCACCTGCCGCGCTGGCAGCGCCTGGTCACCGGCTATTTCACCGCCGACCTGACCTATGTGCTGTTTGTGAAGCGTTTTGCCAAGCCGGCCACCAGCGACGCCGACCGGGCCGCACAGATCGCCTACCTGGCGGGCAACGGTGGCATCAACTGGTTCAGCTGGACCAGTTGCAGTGTGCTGGGCGTGGTGCTGGCCAATTTCATCCCGACGCAGTGGGGCCTGGGCTTTGCCGGCATCCTGGCGCTGGTTGGCATGCTGTGCTCGCTAGCCACCAGCCGCTTGCGCTGGGTGTCTGCCGGCATTGCCGGGGCGGCTGCGGTCGCCGTGTTTGCGCTACCGCTCAAGCTCAACATCCTGGTGGCCATTGCCGCGGCCGTCGCCGTGTGCCTGATGCTGGAAAAAGCCCCGCCGCAGGAGGGGCACTGAGCATGGCCGATTTCTTCAGCGGACAGACCGACGGCTGGACCCTGCTGACCATCCTGGCGATGGCCGGGGTGACGGTGGTGGCGCGCTCCTTCTTCTTCATCTCGGAGAAAGACTGGGTGTTGCCGCAATGGGCGCAGCGCGGCCTGCAGTACGCACCCATTGCAGCGCTGTCTGCCGTTGTCGTGCCCGAGGTCGTCATGGCGCAGGGCAGCCTGATCCACACGCTGCAGGATGCGCGCCTGTACGCGACGCTGGCCGGCGCGGCGTACTTTTTCTGGCGCCGCGGCGCGGGGCAGGCCGTGCTGGGCACCATCGTGTCGGGCATGCTGGTGTACCTGCCGCTGCATGTCGGCCTGGGCTGGTAGCGGCACAGGACGTTGCGCGGACGTAACCGGCCGGCACCTGCGCTTCTACAATCCGGGCAGTTTTCTTTTCAAGGCTGCTCCATGAACGTTCTGCGTTTTTCCGATCTGTGCGCCCAGGGCAAAGTTGCCGGCAAGCGTGTGTTTATCCGTGCGGACCTCAACGTGCCGCAAGACGATGCCGGCCGCATCACCGAGGACACCCGGGTACGCGCCAGCATTCCCTGCATCCGGATGGCGCTGGACGCCGGGGCTGCGGTCATGGTCACTTCCCACCTGGGCCGCCCCACCGAAGGCGCGTTCAAGCCGGAAGATTCGCTGGCACCGGTGGCCGCACGCATGGGGGAACTGATGGGCCGCACCGTGCCCGTGGTCGCCAACTGGGTCGATGGCGTGCAGGTGCAGGCTGGCCAGCTGGTGCTGCTGGAGAACTGCCGTGTCAACAAGGGCGAGAAGAAGAACGACGAGGCGTTGGCGCGCAAGATGGCGGCGCTGTGCGACATCTTTGTTCACGACGCCTTTGGCACCGCACACCGCGCCGAAGCCAGCACCTACGGCATTGCCGAGTACGCCCCCATTGCCTGTGCCGGCCCGCTCCTGGCGGCCGAGATGGACGCCATCTCCAAGGCCCTGCTGGCACCCAAGCGCCCGCTGGTGGCCATCGTCGCCGGCTCCAAGGTCAGCACCAAGCTCACCATCCTGAAGAGCCTGGCCGCGAACGTGGACCAGCTGATCGTCGGTGGCGGCATTGCCAACACCTTCATGCTGGCAGCCGGTTTGAAGATCGGCAAGAGCCTGGCCGAACCTGACCTGCTGGACGAGGCCAAAGCCGTCATCGCGGCCATGCAGGCACGCGGCGCGGCCGTGCCCATTCCCACGGATGTGGTCACCGCCAAGACCTTTGCCGCCGATGCCCCGGCCACCATCAAGGCGGCCACCGAGGTGGCGGACGACGACCTGATCCTGGACATCGGCCCGCAGACCGCGCAGGCGCTGGCCGAGCAGCTCAAGAAGGCCGGCACCATCGTCTGGAACGGTCCGGTGGGCGTGTTCGAATTCGCCGCTTTCGAGAACGGCACCAAAGTCATCGCGCAGGCGATTGCCGCGTCCGATGCCTTCAGCATTGCCGGTGGTGGCGACACCCTGGCAGCCATTGCCAAGTACGGCATTGAAAAGCAGGTGGGCTACATCTCCACCGGCGGCGGTGCCTTCCTCGAAGTACTGGAAGGCAAGACCCTGCCCGCCTTCGAAGTGCTGCAGCGCCGCGCTTAAACGCGCAAGTCAAGCCGCCGCAGCGCCGTCGGGCGCACCCAGCGTTGCCGCTTCCAGCCGGGCGCGCCCGGCGCTCTTGGCGCGGTACAGCAGGCTGTCCGCCAGCGCGACCAGCGCCGTACTGTCGCCGGCGGAGTCGCGCAGGCGGGTGGCCAGCCCCAGGCTGATGGTCATGGTCTTGCCGGCGCTGGACTGGTCGTGGGCAATGGCCTTGGCGCGCACCTGCGCCTCGAGGGCATGGGCGATCATTGTGGCGTCCTCCAGCGACGTGTCCGGCAGCACGCAGACAAACTCTTCGCCGCCGTAGCGCGCCACCAGGTCCCCGGGGCGGCGCAGGCCCGCTTTCAGCGTGCCGGCCACGGTGCGCAGGGCGTCGTCGCCGGCCTGGTGGCCGTAACGGTCGTTGTAGCGCTTGAAGAAATCCACATCCACCAGGATCAGCGACAGCGGCAGGCCGCTGCGCACGGCACGCGCCCACTCCACCGGAAACTGCTGGTCAAAGTAGCGGCGGTTGAAGACGCCGGTCAGGCCGTCCAGGAACACCAGCTTGCGTAGCAGGTCGGACTGGAACTTCAGCGTCAGATGGGTATGGACCCGTGCGCGCACGACGGCCGGGTTGATCGGCTTGGCGATGAAGTCCACCGCGCCCACGCTCAGCCCGTGGGTTTCCTGTGCCGGGTCGTTGTGGGCGGTGACGAAGATGACCGGGATGTGGCGGGTGGTCTCGCAGGCCTTGAGCTCTTCGCACACCGCAAAGCCGTCCATGCCAGGCATCACCACGTCCAGCAGCACCAGATCGGGTGGGTTGCTCTGGCAGATGGACAGGGCCTGTTCGCCGCTGGTGGCCATGAAGACCTGGTAGTCACCGGCAAAGGCCTGGTAGATGAGCTGGATGTTGATCGGCTGGTCGTCCACGACCAGCAGCTTGGGCTTGCCGTGGGTGCTGTCCAGCAGTGCGGCGACCGGGGTTTCAGCGTCCATCATGGGGGTGTGCCTGGGCTGCGTTGATGCATCAGCGCCTCGCATTGGACCACAGCCTGCGCAAAGTCCAAAGCGGACACGGACACCTGCAGCGCATCCAGCGCGCGGGACGGGCGGGCGCGCTGCACCAGCGCGGCGAGCACGTCAGTGGCGCGCAGATCGGAGCTTTGCAGCAGGCCGTGCAGCTCCTGCAGGTCGTGCACTAGCGTGATGTCGTCCAGTGATGCTGCGGGTTGGGCATCCGTGGCCAGCGGTGGCAGGTGGTCGAGCACGGGTTGCAGGGCCTCACGCGTGTCCGCGACTGCACTGCGCACCCGTGCTTGCAGCGCCGACAGATCCGCGCGTGCACCGGCATGGCGGGCCTTGCCGCTGGTGTTCAGCGCCTGTTCCAGTTCGCTGCAGGCCGTGGCCAGCGGCGTGGCGCCCACGGTCAATGCCAGGCCTTTGGCCGTGTGCGCGGCGCGGACTGCCTCTTTGCGGGCGTGGCGTTTCAGCAGCCCGTCCAATTGGTCGGGCAGACCGGCGATGTCGTGCAGGAAGCCTTGCAGGATCTGCCGGTACAGCGCGGTATTGCCGTCCAGGCGGGCCAGGGCGCCGTCCGTGTCGTAGCCCTGTGGCGCGTCGATGCGGGGGGGCGTTGGTGCGGCGGCGGGTGTCACGTCCTTGGGCCGCGCATGCTGCTGCAGCATGGCAACCAGTCGGGGCAGGTCAAACGGTTTGCCGATGTGGTCGTTCATGCCGGCGGCCAGGCAGGCCTCGCGGTCCGAGCGTGCGGCATTGGCGGTCATGGCGATGACAGGCAAATCCTGTAGTCCCAGTGTCTGCCGGATCGCAACGGTTGCGGTATAGCCGTCCATGACGGGCATCTGGATGTCCATCAGCACGGCGTCAAACTGCGGCTGGGCCCGGGCCACTGCGTCCACCCCCAGCTGGCCGTTGCCGGCCAGCGTGATGTCCGCGCCTTCGGCGCGCAGCAGCTCCTTGGCCACCTGCTGATTGATCAGGTTGTCTTCCACCACCAGCAGCCGCATGCCCTTGAGCCGCTGGGGCTTGGACACGGTCGGGCTGCCGGGCGTGCCGCCCGGGTGCAGCAGGCGTGCGCGCGCGCCCTGAACGACATCGCGCAGCATCGACGCGGTCACGGGTTTGGCCAGAAAGTCGTGCTGATCCGCGTGGTTCTTGCCACCGCGCTCGGTCAGGGTTTCACGCCCGTGTGCAGTCACCAGGAACACGATGGGCGGCGCCTTGGCTGCAGGCAGCTGGCGCATGCGCTGGGCCGTCTCTTCCCCCGCCATGGCGTGCAGGTCCCAGTCGACAAAGATGGCGCCGTAGTCCGGCTGGCCCTGGGCCGCGCGGGCCTCGATGCGCTGCAGTGCCTGCGCACCATCTTCCGCAGTGTCCACCGTCCAGTGCAGGGCCTGCGCTGTGCGCGCCATCGCGTCACGAGCGGTGGCGTTGTCGTCCACCACCAGCACAGCCAGGGGGCGCGCGGGCTGCGGCGTTGTCGTCGGCGTGGCCACGGGCAGCGTGATGCTGAAGTAGAAGCTGCTGCCCTGGCCCGGCACACTGTGCAGGTCCAGCGTGCCGCCCATCATTTCCACGAGGCGCTTGCAGATGGACAGGCCCAGCCCGGTGCCGCCAAAGCGGCGCGTGGTGGACGCCTCCGCCTGCGCAAAGCCGGTGAAGATCAGCTGCTGCTTCTCGGGGGCGATGCCGATGCCGCTGTCGCGCACCGTAAAGCGCAACGTGGCCTGCCCGCTCTGCAGGGCCTGCAGCGCGATGGACACCACCACCTCACCGCGTTCCGTGAACTTGATGGCATTGCTGCCCAGGTTGGTCAGGATCTGCTGCAGGCGTATCGAATCGCCCACCAGCGTATCGGGCAGCGCCGGGTCGATGTCGTACAGCACTTCCAAATCCTTGCCGCCGGCGCTGGCCGACAGGATGACCGACAGGTCGCGCAGCACACGGTCCAGCTGGAACGGTTGCGGGTCCAGCTGCATCTTGCCCGCTTCGACCTTGGAGAAGTCCAGGATGTCGTTGAGCAGCTCCAGCAGGGAGCGCGCCGCGCTCTCGGCCTTGGTGGTGTAGTCCTCCTGGCGACTGTCCAGCGGCGTACCGTGCAGCAGCTTGAGCATGCCCAGGATGGCGTTCATCGGTGTGCGGATTTCGTGGCTCATGTTGGCCAGGAACTGGCCCTTGGCCATGGCCGCCTGTTCGGCCTCTTCCATCGCGGCGCGCAGCACCAGTTGGGCGTTTTTCTCCTGCGTGATATTGAAGCTCACGCCCAGGTAGCCGATGCGCTGGCCGTTGGACCCGGTCATCGCTGTCACCACCACGGCCGCGCTGAAGCGGTGGCCGTCCTGGCGGATATAGGTCCACTCCGCGCGCTTGCCCAGCGTGCTGTCGTCCGTCAGCGCCTGCAGCCCCTGCACAGGACTGCCCAGTTGCATGGCCAGCGCCGCATTGCGGGCCTGCAGTTCCGCCGCATCAAAAAAGATTTCAGGCGTGTGCTTGCCTATCAGGTCCTCGGCACGGTAGCCCAGCAGGCGCTCTGCCCCCTTGTTGAACAGCGTGATCACCCCGTCCATGTCGACGGCGATCACGGACACGGTGGACGCGGAGTCCAGCACCGACTGCAGCATTGCCGTCGTGCGGGCGATCTCGGCTTCCGCCTTCTTGCGCTCGGAAATGTCGGCGTAGGTCGTCACGAAGCCGCCGCCGGGCATGGGAGCGCCACGCACCTCCAGGGCCAGCCCGTTGGGGCGCACGCGCTCAAACCGGTGCGTCTCGACATGGCGCGCACGCTCGACAATAGCCTGCACCGTCTGTTCCACGTCGCCGTCGCCGTACTCGCCGCGCGAGGCGTTGTAGCGGATGATGCTTTCAAAGCTGGTGACCGGCACATCGAACAGCTGCTGCGGAAGCTCCAGCAGCTGCGCGAACTGGGCGTTGCTGGCGGCCAGGTTCAGCGCGCCGTCGAACACGCTCAGCGCCACCGGGATGTTGTCCAGGATGCTCTGCATCACCTGGTTGCTCCTGAGCAGTTCGGCCTGTGCCGCGTGGGCCGGCGTGATGTCCGAGCAGATGGACACGTACTTCTCGATGTTGCCGGCCTCGTCAAAGAACGGTGCGATCGCCATGTCCACCCAGTACAGGTGGCCGTCCCTGGCCTGGTTGCAGACGGTGGCGCGCCAGGTGCACCCCGACGTGATGGTCTTCCACATCTGCTCCCAGAAGGCGTGGCCCTGCTGGCCTGACTTGACGATGCGGTGGTTGCCGCCCATCAGCTCCTCGCGGCTGTAGCCGCTGATCTGGCAAAACATGTCGTTGACATAGGTGATGCTGCCGCGATGGTCGGCAATGGACACGATGGAGTGCTGGTCAATCGTATCCATCAAGGCCTGGTTTTCACGCAGGGCGTTGGCCAACTGCTCGCTGACGCGCTGTTGGCTGGTGATATCGGCAGCCACGGCGACGTAACCGCTGATCTTGCCGCTGGCGTCCAGTTCCGCCTGGAAATCCAGGTCAAACCAGAACTTCTCCCCATTGGCAGATGTCCACGGCACCTGCATGCGCAGGCTTTCGCCCCGGTCCTGCGCGGCGCGTGTCTGGCTCAGGAATGCGGGCGGGTTGTTCTCCATGCCGAACAGCGCCGCAAAATTCTGGCCGACAGCGGCATCGGCCGAAATGCCGGTGAAGTGGGTGAAAGCCTCGTTGACCCACACGATGTTGCGCTGCAGGTCAAACACCATGACCACGTGCGAAGTGCTGCGCACCACGTGGGCGAGCCGGTTCAGGTCCTGCGTCATGGCCATGGCCAATGCCTGGGCACGGGCCCGCCCCACCAGCACCATCCAGAAAATCAGCGCCAGCAGGCTGCTCAGCAGAATGCCGCCAGCGCCGATGATGGCCGGCGTCTGGCGGTCCAGGTTGGACTCGAACGTGGCGTTGCTGCCGCCTTCGATAGCCAGCCTGCGCCCGCCGATGACCAGGGCCTTGCTGTTGTGGAACTGGCGCGTGGAAAAGTCGCTAGCCCCGGGGGCCGCCGCCGCGTGGGCGGCATTCCTGGACGAGAACACGACAGCGCCCGCTCCCTTCTGCGGCCCGTCCCGCAGTTCGAAATCGGCCACGCCATTGGTGATGAACAGCGTCGGCAGCAGCAGGTCTTCCAGCACGATGGGGGCAAAGACCAGGCCGACAAGCGCCGCCTGCCGTTCGGTGGTGGTCTGGGTCGCGGCGCCCGGCTTGTACAGCGGTGCCAGCAGGACATAGTCACCGCTCCACGGGTTCTGTGCGCCAGGGTTGGAGGTGCGGGCCAGCGAGGACTCGCCCGTCAGGATCACCCGCTCAATGGCTTCGCGTACGGCGGTATCGTTGCCGGCGTCCCAGCCCCACAGGGTCAGATTGCGCTCCAGCGGTTCGATGTACTTCACCACATACATGTCCGGTGCGTCGCCCCGGGTCACCAGCGTGAATGCTGTCGACTGGTTCTTGCGCTCCGCCGCCACAAAGCTGTCGCGCTGGCTGCGCGGCACCCGTTCCATAAAACCGAAGCCGTGCGCGCCCGGGTAGTCCTCCGCCAGGTTGTGCGACGTGACCCAGGCGCGAAAGGTCTGGCTCTGGAAGCGGCCATTGGCGGCAAACAGCCCGTTCAGGCCGTCCAGCCCGCGCAGCGGCTGCTCGAACTGGGCGCGCACCGAGGCTTCCAGCCGGTCCAGTTGCTGGCTGAAGGTGCGCCAGGACTCCTCGCGCAGGGCCGTGCTCTGGCGGTGGACGGCCATGCCGGTGAGCGTCAGGCCGGTGACCAGCAGCAGGATCGCCAGGAGCATCGGTGCAGCGCCGATCTTCGGGGGCGCTGCATTTACGTTCTGTTGCATGGTCTAAGCGGGGTGGAGGTGGCCGGCACGCCGTCCGTGGCATGCGCAGCGTGTTGCATTGCACTATGCCGCACAGGCTCCGTCAAGCGCGGTTTTCCATGAGGCCCGGCCCGGGTGGCGCATCCCCAACTTGATGCTGCGCTGTAACCGGACGCCGCATGTCCATGTGAGAATGCTGGGCAAACCAAGAGGAGACCTCACATGCCACGTCGCGCCACCAAAATCGTTGCCACCCTGGGACCTGCGTCCAGCGACCCGGGCCTGCTGGAGCAGATGATCCGCGCCGGCGTCAATGTCGTGCGCCTGAACTTCAGCCATGGCAAGGCACAGGACCATATCGACCGCGCCACGCTGGTGCGCGCCGCCGCCCAGCGTGCGGGCCGCGAGGTGGCCATCATGGCCGACCTGCAAGGGCCGAAGATCCGCGTCGGCAAGTTTGCCGAAGGCAAGGTGTTCCTGCAGCCGGGCCAGAAATTCGTGCTGGATGCGGCGCGCACCGAGCTGGGCGACATCGACGCCGTCGGCCTGGACTACAAGGCCCTGCCCCGGGAAGTGAAAGCCGGCGATGTGCTGCTGCTCAACGACGGCCTGATCGTCATCACCGTGGACGCGGTGCGTGGTGAGCAGGTGCACACCACGGTCAAGCTCGGCGGCGAACTGTCCAACAACAAGGGCATCAACAAGCAAGGCGGCGGCCTGACGGCGCCAGCGCTGACGGCCAAGGACATGGACGACATCCGCACCGCGATGAGCTTCCAGGCCGACTATGTGGCCGTGAGCTTCCCCAAGAATGCCACCGACATGGAAATGGCGCGCCAGCTGTGCAACGTGGCAGCGGCCGAACACGGTGGCCACCGCCCCGGCCTGATCGCCAAGATCGAACGCGCCGAAGCCATCCCCGTGCTCGAAGAGATCCTGCTGGCTAGCGACGGCATCATGGTGGCGCGTGGCGACCTCGCGGTGGAAGTGGGCAATGCGGCGGTGCCGGCGTTGCAGAAGCGCATGATCAAGCTGGCGCGTGAACACGACAAGGTGGTGATCACCGCCACGCAGATGATGGAGTCCATGATCACCAACCCGGTGCCTACGCGTGCCGAGGTCAGCGATGTGGCCAATGCCGTGCTGGACGGCACCGACGCAGTGATGCTGTCGGCCGAAACCGCCGCTGGCAAGTATCCGCTGGAAACCGTGGTCGAGATGGCCAAGATCTGCCAGGCCGCTGAGGGCGGCGAGCACATCAAGCTGGACGCGGACTTCACCGGCAAGACCTTCAAGCGCATCGACCAGTCGATTGCCATGGGTGCCCTGTTCACCGCCTACCACCTGGGCGCTAAGGCCATCGTTGCAATGACGGACAGCGGCTCCACCGCCTTGTGGATGAGCCGCCATCTGGTGCATGTACCCATCTACGCGCTGACGCCCAAGGTGGCGACCCAGCGCCGCATGACGCTGTACCGCAATGTGCGTCCGCTGCTGATGGACACCAGCGCCGACCGCGACACCGCGCTGACCGACGCCGAAAACCACTTGAAGAAGCGCCAGATCGTGCAAAAAGGTGACATCTACGCCATCACCTGCGGCGAACCCATGGGCGCACCCGGCGGCACCAACATGCTGAAGATTTGCCAGGTGGGCTGAGGGCCTTGTTACAGCGGCCCGCCAGCGCGGGCGGGAGAACCGTAAAACTCGGGTTTTCCCTAGGCGGTTAAAATCACGGCAAGGCAAAAGTTACCAAGCGGTTACATCGCGGTACGCCACCGGTTTTCAACTTCCTGGGGATTCACTATGGCACTCGTCTCGATGCGCGAGCTGCTGGACCATGCGGCAGCCAATGGCTACGGCATTCCGGCTTTCAACGTCAACAACCTGGAGCAGGTCCAGGCCGTCATGGAGGCCGCCAAGGAGGTTGGCGCCCCCGTGATCTTGCAGGCCAGCGCCGGCGCCCGCAAATACGCGGGTGAAGCCTTCATCAAGCACCTGATCGCCGCGGCCATCGAGGCCTACCCGCAGATCCCGCTGGTCATGCACCAGGACCACGGTCAGAGCCCCGACGTCTGCCAGGGGGCGATGAACCTGGGTTTCTCCTCCGTGATGATGGACGGCAGCCTGGAGGCCGACGGCAAGACCATTGCCAGCTATGACTACAACGTCGACGTCACGCGCAAGGTCGTCGACATGGCGCACCAGCTGGGCGTCACGGTGGAAGGCGAACTGGGCTGCCTGGGCTCGCTGGAAACCATGCAGGGCGACAAGGAAGACGGCCATGGCACGGACTCCGTGATGACCATGGACCAGCTGCTGACCGACCCCGAGCAGGCTGCCGACTTCGTGAAGCGCACGCAGCTGGACGCGCTGGCCATCGCCATCGGCACCAGCCACGGCGCCTACAAGTTCACGCGCAAGCCCACCGGCGACATCCTGGCCATTGAGCGCATCAAGGAAATCCACCGCCGCCTGCCCAACACCCACCTGGTGATGCACGGCTCGTCCAGCGTGCCGCAGGATCTGCTGGCGACGATCAACCAGTACGGCGGCAAGATGAAGGAAACCTACGGCGTGCCCGTGGAAGAGATCCAGAAGGCGATCCAGTTCGGCGTGCGCAAGATCAACATCGACACCGACATTCGCCTGGCTATGACGGCTGCTGCGCGCAAGTTCCTGGTCGAGAACCCGGACAAGTTCGACGCCCGCGAATGGCTCAAGCCGGCCCGCGCCGCGGCCCAGGCCCTGTGCAAGCAGCGCTATGTCGAGTTCGGCTGCGAAGGCCAGGCCGGCAAGATCAAGGGCGACAGCCTGCAAGTGGTGGCCGCCAAGTACGCCAAGGGCGAACTGGCGCAGGTCGTACAGTAATCCAGTTACCGCTGACCTTGCGATAATCGCAGGCTCGCCACGCCCCAAGCGCTGGCGGGCCTTTTTACTTTTCGACTGCCATGACCACTTCCCTGCACACCTCCACCCTTGGCTCCCTGACTCTGCTGGCGCGCGGCAAGGTGCGCGACAACTATGCCGTGGGTGACGACCGCATCCTGATGGTCGCCAGCGACCGTTTGAGCGCCTTTGACGTGATCATGGGCGAGCCCATCCCCGGCAAGGGCGTGCTGCTGACGCAGATGGCGCTGTTCTGGTTCGACAAGCTGGGCAAGAACGGCGCCAACATCTGCCCCAACCACCTGACGGGTGACGCCCCCGAGAGCGTGGTGGCGCCCGAGGAAGTGCCGCAGATCGAGGGCCGCTCCATGCTGGTCAAACGCTTGAAGCCCATCCCGGTGGAGGCCGTGGTGCGCGGCTACCTGGCCGGCAGCGGCTGGAAGGAATACCAGCACAACGGTGCGGTGTGCGGCGTCCCGCTGCCGGCCGGCCTGCAGAACGCATCCAAGCTGCCCGAGCCGATCTACACGCCCGCTGCCAAGGCGGCTGTCGGCGACCATGACGAGAACATCACGTTCGAGAAGACCGTGGAGATGATAGGCCTGGACCTGGCCACCCGCATCCGCGACATCAGCATCCGGATCTACAAGACGGCCGCCGAATACGCGCTGACCAAGGGCATCATCATTGCCGACACCAAGTTCGAGTTCGGCCTGGACAAAGACGGCACGCTGGTGCTGATGGACGAGGTGCTGACGCCCGACTCTTCGCGCTACTGGCCGCAGGAAAGTTACCAAGTGGGTACCAACCCGCCCAGCTACGACAAGCAGTTTGTCCGCGACTGGCTGGAACAGGCCTTGGTGGATGGCAAACCCTGGGGCAAGACGCCGCCCGCACCGCGTGTGCCCAACGAAGTCATCGCCAAGACCGCCGCCAAGTACCAGGAAGCGTTGCAGCGCCTGACCGCCTGACACGGTGCCCGGCATGTAGTAGCCGGCTAACACCCATTGCCGTGACTCCCCAAGAACAATGGCTTTGCCCATAACCTTGAGGAGACCAACATGGCGGCAAAAAAGATCCTGATGATCTGCGGGGACTACTGCGAAGACTACGAAACCATGGTGCCGTTCCAGGCGCTTTTGGCCGTCGGCCACACGGTGCATGCCGTGTGCCCGGACAAGAAGGCGGGCGACCACATCAAGACGGCCATCCATGACTTCGAGGGCGCGCAGACCTACAGCGAAAAGCCCGGCCACAACTTCACGCTGAACTTCAATTTTGCGGATGTGAAGGCGACCGGCTACGACGCCCTGGTGCTGCCCGGCGGCCGCGGCCCGGAGTACCTGCGCACCCATGCGTCCGTCGTGGCCCTGGTGAAGCACTTCTTTGAAACCAACAAGCCCGTGGCCGCGATCTGCCATGCGGCGCAATTGCTGGCCGGCGCCGGCGTGCTCAAGGGGCGCACCTGCTCGGCCTACCCGGCGTGCCAGGCCGAGGTGGAGCTGGCTGGCGGCACCTACGCCAACATCGCCGTGGACAGCGCGGTGACCGACGGCAATCTGGTATCGGCGCCGGCTTGGCCTGCGCACCCGGCGTGGATTGCGCAATTCCTGACGGTGCTGGGCACGCGTATCTCCCATTGACGCCATGGGGCCTGCCCGCCATATTGGCAGGCAGTGCCACCGGGAGTTGCCATGTGCCAAGTGTTTATCAGCGCCGACCCCGCGCTCTACGAGAGCCGCGCCCGTTCCCTGCGCCTGCACGGCGTGGCCACCAGCATCCGCCTTGAAAACCTGTTCTGGCGGGTGCTGGAGGAGATCGCCACGCG
>JACXTT010010035.1_pt1 | contig 12839 bp, 12 predicted proteins | sample 9270951 | NCBI WGS metagenome assembly JACXTT01 (sample SAMN15532306, study PRJNA645909) | rock metagenome | isolation source: weathered quartz diorite | place: Puerto Rico | collected 2017-06-21 | reverse complement strand
GGTTGTCCTTCCATGGCTCGCATTGACGTGGGCAGCCGGCGGACTCGAGATCTGGCGACGCTGGCAGCGAGCGCGGATTCCAATAGCACTGTACGCCGCGCTCGTGAGCGGGGGCTATCTCTTCTATGAGGTGCGAGGCTTTGTCGGGCGCTGGTCGGATGCGCAGGCGCGCGACATCTCGGCCAACTTCGCTGAGCTGCTGCCCGTCGTGCAGAATCTGCCGGACTCTGCGGTTCTCGCGACCGACGACGAAGCGCTCGTCTGGCTCTACAGCCGCCGGTTGTCGGTCCCCTTCTATCTCGAGAGCTATCGTGGCCGCGAGTTGATCAGGCCGACGCCGGCCGAGCATCGCGCGTATCTCCAGCGGATGGGCGTGACGCATGTCCTGTTGGCAAGCGCGACGTCACCCTCCGCCATCGAGCTGCGAGGCCTGATCGGTGCCTATCCGTCGCTGTTGACAGCGATTTACCGCTGGCCCGATGGGCGCTGGCTCTTTGCCGTGAACCGTGGACAGTAGAGACCGGCGCCTCTACCTCGCTGTCATCGCCTGCGCGCTCGCTTCCTACCTCCCGGCGCTGTGGAACGGGTTCGCGATGGACGACCTCTACATCATCGCTTGGAACCCGCTCGTGCACTCGATGCAGGGCATGTGGCGGGCCTTCGGCGAACCCTACTGGCCCCCGGACCTCGGTGGCCAGATGTATCGCCCACTCCCGCTGGCGACGTTTGCCGTGGACTGGACCGTCGCCAACGGTCATCCGGCCCTGTTTCATGCGATGAACCTGCTCTGGCACGCGGGGGTCTCGGTCGTAGTGACGGTGTCTGCGCGCCGCTGGGCGGATTGGACTGTGGCGCTCGCCGCCGGACTAGTCAGTGCGGTCCATCCCGTCCACGTCGAGGCGGTCGCGAACGTGATTGGACTTGGCGAGCTGATGGCCGCCGCCGGGGTGTGTCTGGCGGTGTATGCGGCGCTCGTGCGACAAGACGTGCTCCTGAGCGGCGCAGCCCTCGTGCTGGGCCTGCTGAGCAAGGAGAACGCGGTCGTCGCCCCCGGACTGATCATCTGGGCCTGGATCGTGGGCCTGCCCTCGCGGCCCACGTCCCGGCGTGTGCTCGCGTTCGCGGTGAGCTGGGTCGTTATCGCAGGAGCCTATCTCGCGGTCCGAAGCGTCGTCCTGCACCCCTACGCACGGCTGCACGCTGTTGCCCCGGTGTTCCTGGGCGAAAGCGCCTTCGCAGGCCGTTTGACCGCGATTGCGGCATTGGGCGATGTGCTACGACTGCTTCTGCTCCCGCTGACCCTGCGCGTCGACTACTCGCCAGCCGAACGCACGATCGTCCGATCAGTGTTGGATGGCCGATTCCTGATTGGCCTGCTGTGCCTGGCGCTCTGGGCCGGACTCCTCGTGCTGGCGTGGCGCCGTCAGCGGCGGCTGGAGGCGTTCGGATTGGGCTGGATCGCCATCGCGTTTCTGCCGGTTTCCAACCTGCTGTTTTCGACGGGCGTGCTGCTCGCCGAGCGCACGTTGTATCTGCCGTCCGTCGGCTTGGCGCTCGCGGCGGGCGCCGCGCTCGCGAGGCTGCCGGTCCAGCGTCTTCGAGTTGCTCTTGGGCTCGTCGTAATCGCCGGCGGGATTCGCACGGCGGTGGGGACACCGGTGTGGCATGACGATTTCAGTGTGACGCAGAGTATTTTCGACAACTCGCCGGATTCTTACCGCGGCCCGGCACGGATGGCGGCGCTCTATCAAAGTCATCGTCAACCGGAACGCGCGTACGCCGCGCTCCGCACCGCGACCCGAATCTATGACCGCGATCCCACTCTCTTCATCGCGGGCGCCGATGCGGCATTGACGCTCGGGCAGTCACACGTCGCCGACTCCCTGCTCGCGCGCGCCGAGGTGCTATGCGTGAGGTGCCCGGGTTACTATCGCACACAGGCGCTCGCTGCGCGCTCCCGCGGTGATTCAGCCGTTGCCGATTCACTGCTCGCGCGGATGCGATGAGACGCGAACTGGTGCTCGTGTTCATCGCGGCTGTCGCGCTCTACCTCCCGACGGTGAACTACGGCTTCGTGCAGGACGATCGGGCGATCGTCGCGTCAAATCCTGGAGCGCATTCGATCGGCGCAGCGCTCCGAGCGTTCGATGACCCGTACTGGCCGCGCGAAACCGGAGCGGGCCTCTATCGACCGATGACGATCCTGAGTTATGCGATCGATTGGACTGTCTCCGGCGGCCGGCCCGGTTGGGCGCACATCATGAACGCCCTGTGGCACGGCCTCGCGACGGTGCTTTTGGTGATGCTGCTCGCTCGCTGGCTCCCGCCACTCGGCGCGGCCGCGGCAGGTCTCGTGTTCGCCTGGCATCCGGTTCACGTGGAAGCAGTCGCGAGTCTGGTGGGCCGCGCAGAGCTGCTGGCGGCCGTCGGTATTCTGGGCGCCGTCCTGGCCGCGCGGCGCGGCCAGTGGGCGGTCGCCGTGCTCTGCGCCGCCATCGGAATGTTCAGCAAGGAGCACGGTGTCATTACCGGTGTCGTGATACTGCTGGATAAGTGGCTGCAGGGATCCGAGGAGCGACCGTACCCCAAAGGTTTCTGGATTGCGCTGGCGCTGGTGACGATCGGCTTTCTCGCGGCGTGGTTCGCTGTCGGTTGGGTCGGTGAGAGCGACCAGGCCGCGATATTCTATGAGCGAGGAACGTGGGGTCGCTTGGCGATCGCTTTGCCGGCGGTGCTGCGCGCGGTGCTGCTCCTGTTCTGGCCGGCATCGCTCTCAGTCGATTACAACCCGCAAGTCCTTCCCGCCCGCGACGGTATTTCGATTGCAGCCGTGTCCGGACTCGTCGTCGGGGTGGGCATTCCGGCGCTGGTGCTGTGGTGCCGCCGTCGCGCACCGTCAATCGCGTTTGGCGCTGGCGCCGCGGGCCTCTCGTATCTACCGACGGCGAACGTCTTCTTTTCGGCGGGCGTCATCCTTGCGGAGCGCAACCTGTATCTCGCGGCGATGCTACCGGCTGTGTGCATCGGCTGGGCGACGACCTGGCTCGCCGCGCGGCGCGGCCTACGCCCAGCAATCGTGGCGGTGACGGTCGTCGCGATCCCGTGCGGATGGCGTTCGGCCGCTCGCCTTCCGGCGTGGCGAGACAATCGTTCCCAGCTGTTCACCTTGCTTGCGGAGCATCCGGAGTCCTACCGGGCACACGGCTCGGCCGCGGCCGTCCTAGCCGGCACGGGCGACACGGCGGGAGCGAGGCGTGAGTATCGGATCGCAGATTCTCTCTTTCCTGGCGACCCCTACCTCAATGGCGCGCGCGCAATTTTCCTGATCGGGATCGGGGACACGGCGGCGGCGGCGCCGCTGGTAGACCGAGGGAAGCGGCTGAGTGCAGGGGCGCGGATGACGTCGCGCGCGGCGTTCTTGCTCGAGTTGGCACGCGGTCACACGACGGGGGCGGCCACAATCGCTGACTCTGCGAGCCAACGTTGGCCAGGCGAGCGAAGGTGGTATCTCCAGTTTGAGCAATGACTTGCTATTTTTCTTGCGTCTGGCGGGGCGACTTGCAAATAGCCGGACTTTCCCGCCCCTTTGAGGCGGTGCGAAACCGCCTGCCACACCGCTAAGTTATTTGGTTAGTTGCGTTTGCATATGACTGCTCATTCCAAGGCATGATTCATGCTTCCTCCCAAGGCGGGAGAATATCGACCGTGTCTTCAGTTTCACATCGGGGAGGTAGTCCAGATGAACCGCAAGGGCTTTACACTGATCGAGCTTCTGATCGTGGTCGTGATCATCGGCATTTTGGCCGCGATCGCGATTCCGAAGTTCGCGAATACGAAAGAGAAAGCGTATCTCGCGTCGATGAAATCGGATCTGCGCAACCTGATTACCGCTGAGGAGGCGTATTTCGCCGACTCGGTGAAGTACACCAGCAACCTCGGGACGGCGTTCGCGACGACCAGCGGCGTGGTTGGCCCCACCATCACGGTGACGGCAGACGGGTTCACCGCTAACGTGACCCACACCACGACCACGAAGACGTGTTCTGTATACGTCGGTTCGACGGCGCTGGCGCCTGCCAACAAGGAAGGCGAGCCGAAGTGCGCGTAAGGCCTCTGGCCTGACGCACCAGGGCGGCGGGGTGATTCCCGCCGCTCTTTTTTTGGGGGCATCTAGCGACGAGGCATGCATATCGCGAGAGTCGCTAGAGCTCTGGGCTGGTACTGCCAAGGGTCGCGAATGGGCCGTAAGTCAATGATTTGTCTGCGCTTCGCGTTCACCATGCATCAGAGGTATAGTTATTGCTTCTCCAGTGCCCGGAATACTCGGACGTTCATGCTGTTCCATACAGGGGAGGAAGTCCAGATGAACCGCAAGGGTTTCACATTGATCGAGCTTCTGATCGTGGTCGTGATCATCGGCATTTTGGCCGCGATCGCGATTCCGAAGTTCGCGAATACGAAGGAAAAAGCCTATCTCGCGTCGATGAAGTCGGACCTGCGCAACCTGATTACCGCTGAAGAGGCGTATTTCGCCGACTCGGTGAAGTACACCAGTAACCTGGGTACGGCGTACGCGACGACCAGCGGCGTGGTTGGTCCCACGATCACGCTGACGGCTAACGGATGGACGGCCAACGTGACCCACACAACGACCACGAAGACGTGCTCGGTGTACGTCGGGTCGACTGCGCTGGCGCCGGCCAACAAGGAAGGCGAGCCGAAGTGCGCGTAAGGCCATTGGCCTGACGCATCAGAGCGGCGGGGGAAACCCCGCCGCTCTTTTTCTTGGCCTTATCTTGGGGTCCCATGAGCAGACCCAGGCCCGCGCTGCGGACGGAGCTGCTGTTTTACCTGACGTTTCTCGCCGCCTTCGCGATCCTGGTGGGCGTCGCGACGTCGCAGCTCGCTTTGTCCATTGCGCCGGAGCGAGCGGTCGTGCTCGTCGTGGTCTTTGTGGCGCTCGAAGTGGGAGTCTTTGTGCTCTACGGCCGTTCCTTGATCAGCCGGCTCGTGCTGCGGCCACTCGGCCGGGTCATGGAAACGGCCGACGCCGTCGCGGACGGCGATCTCGCTGCCCGCGCGCCCGATGCCGCCACGCGGGACTTCTCGACCCTCGCCGAGCGCTTGAACCGCATGACCGATCGCTTGCTGGACGCGCAAAGCCAGCTCGTCCGCTCCGAGAAGCTGGCGAGCATCGGTCGGCTCGCGGCGGGCGTCGCGCATGAGGTGGGGAACCCGCTCGGCGCGGCCGGCACCTATCTGGAAGTCCTTCGGCGCCGCGGGGCGGATCAAGAAGTTACAGAAGGCATGGCGCGCGAGCTCGAGCGTTTGGACCGGATCGTTCGCAGCCTGCTCGACTACGCGCGACCGCAGGAGGATCCGTTGGTCCCGGTCGATCCCGCACGCATCGTGCGCGGCGCCTTCGAGCTGCTGCGTGCCCAGGGCGCGTTTCGAGCGATGCGCGCCGAGTCCGATATCGGCCTCCACGTGCCCGAGATCATGGGGCGCGCGCACGTGCTCGAGCAGACGCTCGTCAACCTGCTCTTGAATGCCGTCGATGCCACCCCGCCCGGCGGGTCGATCATCATCGGAGCCAGACGGTGGGCGTACGAGCCCCGGCAGGCGGCGTCCAAACGGGCCAGTGATCCCAGTTATGCCGCGTTTCCTCGTGTCATCGAGCGGCGGCCAGGGCGGGTGGAGTTCGCCGCCGGACAACCGGGGAGCTTGCTCTTCGTCGCGGACTCAGGCGCCGGCGTCGCTCCCGAAGACCGTGAGAAAATCTTCGAGCCGTTCTACACGACGAAAGAACCGGGTCATGGCACCGGACTCGGGCTCGCGATCGTGGCACGGTCGGTTCACGAGATGGGCGGCGTGGTGTGGGTGGATGGTGCGCGAGAAGGTGGCGCCGCTTTCAAAATGTTCTTCCCCATCGCGTTGAATCGATGAAAAAAATCCTCGTCGTCGACGACGAACCAGGTCTGCGTCAGAGCCTCGGTATGCTCCTGTCGGACGCCGGCTATGACGTGACCGCCGAGCGGGACGGCCGGCGCGGGCTCGAGCGGGCAATGGCCGAACCGTTCGATGTCGTGCTCTGCGATGTGCGCATGCCGGAGATGGATGGGCTGACCTTCCTGCGGAATTATCGGCAGCGCGGCGGCAGCGGCCTCGTCATCGTCATGAGCGCGTATGGCGGCGAGGATGCGGCGATCGCCGCGATGAAAGAAGGCGCATACGACTATCTCCCGAAGCCGTTCCGCCCCGACGAAGTCGTGCTCACACTCCGGAAGGCGGAGGAGCGGGAGCGGCTGCGGCAGGAGGTGGCCAGCCTCAAGGCGCAGCTCGCTGTCGGGCCGGCAGAGCGGGGGCTCGTTGCCGAGAGCGCCGCCATGCGCCAGGCGCTCGATCTGGTCGCGCGCGTCGCCGAGCACAATACCACGGTGCTGATTACCGGTGAAAGCGGCACCGGGAAGGAAGTGATCGCCCGGGCGATTCACCGCGCCAGCCCGCGCGCCACCAAAGCGTTCATCGGCATCAATTGTGCGGCGATTCCCGAGCCGCTGCTCGAGTCGGAGCTGTTCGGGCACGTCCGGGGTGCGTTCACCGGCGCCAGCGGTGACAAGACCGGACTGTTCGAGGCCGCGAACGGTGGCACGCTATTGCTCGACGAGATCGGCGAAATGCCGGTGGGCCTCCAGGTGAAGCTGTTGCGTGTGCTGCAGGAGAGCGAGATCCGGCGAGTCGGTGACGAGCGCACGCGCCGCGTGGACGTGCGCGTTCTCGCGGCGACCGCGCGCGACCTCGTGAAAGAAGTGAAGAACGGACGATTTCGCGAAGATCTTTTTTATCGTCTCAATGTCGTGTCGATCGAGCTCCCGCCCCTGCGCGAGCGACACGAGGACATCGCGCCGTTGGCAAACCATTTCGTGGCTGCTTTGGCGAAACGATTGGGGCGAGCGCTATCCCTGGGCGCGGACACGCTGCGGTGGCTGGAAGAGCAACAATGGCCCGGCAACGTCCGCGAGCTCGAGAACGCGATCGAGCGGGCGACCGTGCTGTCCGGCCGCGAGACGTTGCAGCCCGGCGATTTCCAACGTGGCCCGCTGACACCAACGGCGGCAAGCAACGATGCTGCGAGCGGAACGCTCGACGAAGCCGTGGCTGCGGCGGAACGAGCCGCGATCGTTGCGGCGCTCCAAGCCTCGGGAGGTAACCGGCGCACGGCCGCCGAGCGCCTCGGCGTGAGTCTCAGGACCCTGTTTTACAAGATTGATCGTTACAAGCTTGGGTGATGCAAGACTTTGCACTCATGCAGGATTCTGCGGTGGTTTCGGGTGCGCCCAGCAAACGTAAACACTTGTAATTGCTTGTTTTACGTCCAGGCACGGAACCTGTAATAGGAGCCGGCCAACGGGGGGTTTCCATGGGTCGCAAGGGCTTCACCGCAATCGAAATGATGATCGTGGTCGTGATAATCGCCACGCTCGTGCTGATCGGCTTTCCGCGCCTGCAGGCTGGTTTTGAGAAGCAGAACGTGCGGAGTGCCCAAGACTATCTCGCGACGATGATGGCGACCGCACGGAATGCGGCCATCCAGCGTGGCTGTAACGCCACCTTGAATGTGACCGTGGACAGCGCCTGGGTAACCGCCTGCGGTGTCAATCCGCCCGCGGCGAGCGTCCAGGTCGGAACCAAGAAGCTCATTGGTGATGACTTCAAGGTCACCCTGGCTTCCTCAGTCGCCTCGCTCAGCTATAGCCCGCGTGGTGTGACGACGCTCGCGCAACCGGTCACTGTGAAGGTCATCGGGCCGCACTATTCGGATTCGGTGATGGTGAATTCATTGGGGAGGGTGATCCGGCAATGAAGATCAAGACCGAAGCTGGATTCACGATCGTCGAGATCCTGATCGCGATCGTCGTGCTGACGGTGGGCATTCTCGGCATGGTGACCACCTCAGCGCTGGTGACCCGCATGATCGCTCGCGGCCAGCGGACGGCTGTGGCGGCCGAGTTCGCCGCGCAGCGGTTTGAACGCCTGCGGGTGAGTGGGTGTGCCAGCCAGGCTGCAGGCGCCGACACCCTGAATCGCGGCAGTACCTGGGTCGCGATCAATACGTGGACGTTCACTGATGCCGGGAACAACACGTGGCGGATCCTGGTGTCGAGTCAGTTCAAGACGCAGCAAAACAAGATCAGAACCCAGACCTTGGAGACTTCGATCACATGTCGAGTCTAAATCGGCGCGGCTTTACGCTCATCGAGCTCCTGGTCGGCATGGTGCTGCTGGGCATCGTGAGTGCGGCGATCTATCGCGTGCTGGTGAATAACCAGCGGATGTACCAGGCGCAGACGCAGCGGGTCGACCTGCAGCAGAACATCCGGGCCGTCACCCAGATTCTGCCCGCTGAGCTTCGTGAGATGGACGCCTTCGATGGCGACATTCTGGCGATGGGCCCCGACTCGATCCGGCTTCGGGCCATGCGGCAGTTCGGCATCATCTGCACGGCGCCGGTGCTGAACGGCGGCGCGGTGACGGGCAAAACGCTCGTGCTGCGCAACGAGTTGCTCTTCTCACAGCGAGCCTTTCAGGTCGGGGACTCGGTGCTGGTGTTTAACGAAGGCAACGACGCTACGCGGACCGACGACGGCTGGGCGGTCGGACGCGTCACCGCCGCACCCGCGGCCGTGAACTGTGGTACAGCCGATGCTCGAGCCGGCACGCAGCTGAGCGTCGACTTTGCCGCATTCGGGGCACCCATTGTCAATGTGGCAGGCGCGATCGCTGTTGGCGCGCCGGTCCATGGGTTCGAGATCGTGACATACAAGTTGTACCAGGCGGCGGACGGACTGTGGTATCTGGGCCTGCGGAACAACAGTGGCTTGCAGCCGCTGGTTGGTCCGCTGAACGGCAATACCGGTTTGCGCTTGAACTACTACGACGGCACCGGTGTGGTCACAGCCGTGCCTACGAGCGTGGCCCAGATCGAGATCATCGTGAGGGGCCGCACGGCACAACCGGTCCCGCAAATGAACGGCGGGACCATCATCCCCGTCGATAGCGTCACCACGCGCGTCGCGCTGCGAAATAACCGGCGCTGGTAAGCGATGCGCCAGACCTTGAAAGGGAGCTTAGGTATGAAGCGGATCCTGCAAAACGAGCGCGGTATGGCGCTCGCCGTAGCGATCTTCACGCTCGTCGTCGTCGGCGCCCTGGTCGCTGGCGCGTTGTTCGTCGGAACTCAGGAGCAGCGGCTCGGCGCCAACGTCGGCCGCTCCCAGCAGTCGTTCCGCGTCGCCGAACTGGGCGTCGCAGAATTGATCGGCGGCTGGAGCACGGGGGCGAATCGTCTGACGTACAACAGACTCCGGGCTTTCCCGACCGACACGGCGAAGATTGCATGGACATCGGCTGCGAGTGGATCGGGCTCCTACAGCGGCAACATTTACCGGCTGAACAGCACCCAGTTCCTACTCGATGTCCAGGCAAACGATACGCTGAGTCGCACCGCGGGGCTCCAGACGGAAGCGGGAGCTCGTGATCGGATCGGCGTGGTCGTGCGCATTCAGCCCCTGACCGTCGACATGCAGGCCGCGCTGACCGTCGGTGGCCCGGTGGTCTTCGGCGGTGGTAACGTGTTCGTCAAAGGTCAGGACACGCCCCCGCCCGCGGCCTCGAACTGGTCCGGTTGCGGCGCCGCTGCTCCCACGACTGCGGGCGTACGGGCCAAGAACGCCGGTGACGTGGTCAACTCCTCGGGCCAGGTCTCGGGGAGTCCGAACGTGCTCATCACCCCGACAATGGACTCGACGACATTCATGCAGTTCGGGGCGACGAGCTACAGCCAGCTCGCGGCGACGGCCAACGTCGTCGTCGGGCCCGGAACCTACGCACCTGCCCCTGTGCTCGCGGGCGCGATTTGCAACACGGCCGTCATGACGAACTGGGGGGACGGCAACAATCACACCGCGCCGTGCGGGCTGTACTTCCCGATCATTCGCGTCACCGGGAATGCCACGCTCAGCGGCGGACAGGGGCAAGGTATCTTGTTGGCAGATGGTAACTTGACCCTCAGTGGCTCGTTCACGTTCTATGGGCTGATCCTGGCCCGCGGAAGCTTCAGTACGGTGCCAGGCGGTAGCTCGAAAGTGTACGGCAGCGTGATGGCGCAGAGCATTAACCTCGCGACGACCGCCTTCAACGGCGACGTCGTGATCAACTACTCTAACTGTGCACTGACTCAAGCGTTACAGTACACAGGCGTCACCGCGCTGAACCGTTCGCGGAGCTGGTCGCAGCTGTTCTAAGTGGCCTAAGTAGCTGCGCGCAAACTAGTTGTTGGTTTTGCCTCAAGTCGATTCGAGGCTTGACAGGATAAGGGGCGGGGCCTATTGTAGTTTGCCCTCGCCCCTTCTTGTCTCTAGACCAAAAGGTGCACATGGCCCTTTTTGGGTTTCTAGGTGGCAAAAAAACCTCGGTCGGCCTGGATATCGGCTCCGGCATCATCAAACTCGTGGTCATCGACCACGGGGGCAGTGAAGCCGAGCTGACGAAAGTCGCGACGACGGAAGTCGCGGCCGATGCGATCGTCGAGGGGGAAGTCATGGACCCGGGCCTGGTTTCGGAGGCTATTCGGGGTCTGTTCGAGGCCGCCGGCGTGAAGCGGAAGTCAGTGGTCACCGCCGTGGGCGGTCGCGACGTGATCGTCAAGAAAATCCAGATGGACCGGATGAAAGAGGCGGATGCCCGAGAAGTCATCCGGTGGGAAGCCGAGCAGCACGTGCCGTTCGATATGGCGAACGTGGAGCTCGATTTCCAAATCCTCGATCCCGACGCCGAAGGCCTTCAGATGAACGTGCTGCTCGTTGCCGCCAAGCGGGAACTGGTCGAGAGCAGAGTCGGGTTGCTGACTGAGGCCGGGCTCGATCCTTCCGTCATCGACGTTGATGCGTTCGCGATCCACAATGCCTTCGAGCTGAATCACCCCGACGCGATGCAAGGCGTCGTGGGTCTCGTGAACATCGGTCACGAAGTGACCAACGTGAACATCCTCGAGGATGGCATTCCGGTGCTGACCCGCGATCTCTCGGTCGGTACGCGGCGCTTCCGCGAGGATCTGCAGCGCGAAAAAGGACTCGCCAGCGAAGAAGCGGAAAAGGTCATTCAGGGGACGTCGCAGCATCCCGACCTTGCGGGCTACGTGAGCGCGCGCGGCGACGAAATCGCGGTCGGTGTAGAGCGCGCGGCGGCCTTCCTGGCTACGGCGTCGCGCTCGGCGGGCGGGCTGTCGCGCGTGTACACGACCGGCGGCGGCGCCCGGGTCCCGGGACTCAACGACGTGCTCGGCGGGCGTCTCAAGGTCCCGATCGAGTTGGCAAATCCGGTGCAGCGCCTGCGGGTGCGCGACGACGTGTTCGAGACGGTGCCGGTCGATGAGGTGGCGCCGCTTCTCATGCTCGCGGTCGGGTTGGCGCTGAGGCGCGCCTCATGATTGAGATAAACCTACTCCCAGGAAAGAAGAAGAAGGCACCGGGCGCCGGCATGAAGCTCTCGATGCCGGACTTCAAGGGCATCATCGCGCAGGTCAAGGATCCGTGGTTGATCGGCGCGATCGGGGCGTGGGTGCTCGTGGGGGGGGGCGGCGCGTTGCTGTTCATTACGGATCGCGCCCGACTCGCATCGGCCGAATCCCGCCTCGAAAGCGTGCGCACGGAGAAGAAGCGGTATGACATCGTGATCGCGCAGAAGCGCCAGGCGGAAAAGGTGCGCGACTCGCTGGTCTATCAGATCAACGTGATCCGCCAAATCGACGCTGACCGGTATGTCTGGCCGCACATCCTCGATCAGACGACGAAGGCGTTGCCGCCGTACACGTGGATCACGCGCGTGATGGCGATGACCAATGTCCCCGTGCCGGGCGCGCCGCAGCCGGTCTCGTCGATGCCAGCGACGGCGGACTCGTCCGGCGGGCGGGTGATCCGCGTCGCGTTCGAGGGCCGAACCGTCGATATCCAAGCCTACACGACGTTTCTGCGCCAGCTCGCGGCCTCGCCCTGGTTCACGGATGTGACGCCGGCAAGCTCGCAAACCGTGATCGAATTCGACCGTCCGGTCACCGGCTTCAACGTGACCGTGCGGTATCGCACCGCCGATTCGGTGTACATCCGCACCATCCCGCTCGTGCAATCGGTGAGGTAACGCATGGCCCTTGGCTTACCGACCGACCAACGCGGCCAAATCATGGCCCTGCTCGTCCTCGTCGCCCTGGCGGGCGGCTATTTCTTCTGGACCAAGATGCACGCGCCCGACGTCCAGAGGATCTCGGCGGACAACGCGGAGTCGGATAGTCTGGAGCGGATCGTCGCGCTGGCCAAGGCCGACCTGGCGAGCGGCAGCATCGAGGACCTGCGCCGCCGCGTCGAGGAATACCAGGGCTCGCTCGAGTTGATGCGGCGGCTGGTGCCGGAGCGCAACGAGGTCCCGACCCTGATCGACGACATCTCGACCAAGGCGAAGGTCCGCGGCGTGACGATCGGCAAGATCCAGCCGATGAACCCGGAGCCCGGCTCGCCGTTCGATACGTATCGGTACCGGCTCGAGGTCTACGGCCATTACGATCAGCTCGGCGAGTATCTGTCCGACGTCGCGTCGTTGCCGCGGATCATCGTGCCCGAGGAGGTCACGCTGTCCCCCGCGTCCCCGGCCGCGCAGAAGCTGCTGGCCGATACCGCTGGCGCGCTGCTCCTGGCGGAGTTCTCGATCCGCACGTTCGTGAAAGCCGCCGGGCCACCGCCCGGCCCTGCGCCTCGGGGCCCGCGTGCGCGCAGCTAGTCTCGCGCTCG
>JACXTT010010034.1_pt1 | contig 12840 bp, 12 predicted proteins | sample 9270951 | NCBI WGS metagenome assembly JACXTT01 (sample SAMN15532306, study PRJNA645909) | rock metagenome | isolation source: weathered quartz diorite | place: Puerto Rico | collected 2017-06-21 | reverse complement strand
TATGCAAGAATTCGGTGGCAAGTGGCAGGGGGCGGTGGCTAAGGGTTTCAGTATCACATGGGTTTTGAAAAACAACCGAACAATGGTGATGAAGTTTTTGATCTCGAAGGGTTTAAGATGTTTGTGGACAGAGGAAGCCTCATTTACCTGGATGGAACTGAAATCGATTTTGTCGAAGCCCTGACCGGCTCCGGCTTCAAATTTAATAATCCGAACGTTAAGACCACCTGCGGTTGTGGTGAGTCGTTTCAGGTTTAGTCCATTCGTTTCGGCGTGAGGAGTTAAGCTCCTCCAGAACCCATAAAGGCCAACACTTCGAACAGAAGGTTGGCCTTTTTGTTAGCCGGTTATGTCCGGCTCCTTTTTTAGCCACGGTTAATTGACTTTGCAATTAACCGTGGGCATTTTCGCGAGAGTAAACCGCCCACGATTGACCGCAAAAGCGCGTTAATCGTGGGTACCTAAACTAAGACAGGAAGGGTCAAACGCTAAGGATGAGCCGAAGGGAACACCCAACAACACGTGATCGCTTCGACCGCCCGATGCGTGACCTCCGCATTTCGGTGACGGACAGGTGCAACTTTCGTTGTCCTTACTGCATGCCTGTTGAGGTTTTTGGCGAGCGCTACGAATTCTTGCCCAAGCCTCAGATCCTTACTTTCGAGGAAATTGAGCGCCTCGCTCGTGTCTTCGTGACCTTGGGCGTGAGAAAATTACGCTTGACCGGCGGCGAACCCCTGGTAAGGGCTGAACTGGTTCGACTGGTGAAACTACTTGCCCGAATTGAGGGAATAGAAGATCTGGCGCTCACAACTAATGGATATCTGCTGTCGAAGTACGCCAACGCTTTGAAGGAGGCCGGCCTCAAACGAATTACCGTGAGCCTCGACAGCTTGGACGATGAAGTGTTCAAGCGCATGAACGGCCGCGACTACACCAAAGATCACGTCCTGCGCGGCATTGAGGCTGCAGAAGCGGCTGGCCTACGGCCGATTAAAATCAATTGCGTTGTCCAGCGCGGGGTGAACGATCACACCATAGTGGACCTGGCACGCCATTTCAAAGGAACAGGTCACATCGTTCGCTACATTGAGTTCATGGATGTCGGAAATTTGAACGGTTGGGAACTGAGCCAGGTTGTGAGTGGCAGGGAGATTCTTGGGTGCATTAATGCCGAGCTGCCTGTATACCCCGCCGAACCCGGTTATCGAGGTGAAGTGGCGAGTCGTTATCTTTACCAGGATGGGAGCGGAGAAATCGGCATTATCGCTTCCGTGAGCACCCCTTTTTGCGGCGACTGCACGCGCGCCCGCTTGTCCACTGACGGAAAGTTGGTGACCTGCCTTTTTGCTAAGAGTGGTGAGGACTTGCGAGGCCCCATGCGCTCTGGCGCTACCGATGAAACACTACGTCAACTGATCAGCCGTATCTGGAACGGACGCGTAGACCGTTATTCCGAGGAACGATCTGCAAATAGTGACCTCGGCGGCTCTGCCCACACCGGACGCAAGATTGAGATGTACCAGATTGGCGGATAGCTGGCTATTTGCTACCCAAAGGGCTTCCCGGCCATGGTAGCTGCGGTGAGCGGTTTGTGCGAGCCGTGGGCGTTTCAATTTCGGATTTTGGATTTTCGATTCCGGATTTGGCAGAACCCTGGAAGACTGTTAGTACGCACTCTGCCACACCAAATTTTCGTCATAGTTCGGACTTAGAACGTCTCTTTCGACAATCCTAATTTGAAACTCACCTGTCGCTTCGCTCAGGAGTGGCTATCTGTGCGTTCCTGCCTTTGAAGCCGTTTGTAGGGAAAGGAACAATCATATGCATCGGTATCGCTGTCTTTTTCTGCAAACAACTATTCTAATAGGGATCGTAGTTGCCGGTGTTTCGAGCGCTCCAGCGCAAGCATTGCAAAGCGGCGACCTGCTCAAGCTCCGCTCCGTCAGCGACGCTCAATTCTCACCCGACGGGAGCCGAGTAGCGTACACGGTCGAAAACAACGACGGGCCTGGACGGCCTTATGCACAACTATGGGTCATGACGTTGCCGGATGGAAAATCTATCCGCATCGGTGGGGAGAGAGGTCCATCGTCTAGCCCTGCCTGGTCTCCAGACGGTCGTTGGATTGCTTTTCAGGGCCATGATGCAGATAAGTTTGGATTGATGATTGTACGCCCCGACGGCTCCGGAAGAAAGTTTCTCTCGGCGATGCAGGGCACGAATTGTCCGTTGCCTTCGACGGGAAATACAATTGCTTGGTCTCCTGACGGGGAAAAGATCGCTTTCGTCAACGCAGTACCGGGACCTGAAACTGAACTCGCGAGCGGGGACCCAATTGTGATCACCCGCTATCTTTACAAGCCCGACGATAGCGAAGGCCTGAGCCACTTCAACGACAACCGCCGCTTACACATCTTCCTCGTGGATCTTGCGAGCGGCCAGATGCGGCAGCTCACCGATGGGACTCATCATGAACATTCGATCGACTGGTCGCCTAATGGGGAGGAGATTGCCTTTGTCTCAAACCGTGAGCCAAATGAAGACCAGTTCTTCAATTATGACGTTTTTGCTCTGAAAGCATCGGATCAGTCCATTCGAAGGTTAACCGCGACTGAAAGTGCGGAATACAGGCCACGCTGGTCGCCGGACGGGAAAAGTCTCGTTTACCAAGCCACCAAACGGGGCCTTACTGACCTCGAAACGACGATGGAAGACACTCACATTTGGTTGATGGACGCTGATGGCCACGGCCGGCGTGAGCTGGGTGGTTTGATTGACAACAGGCAGGGAGCGCCAAATTGGGCGCCGAACGGGCAGTCTGTCTACTTCACGGTTCAAGAGCGCGGCAAGGTGGGTCTTTATCGATTGCCCGTAAACGGTGGACAACCCCAAGTGGTTGTTCGGGAACGAGGAACTCTGGGAGCCTGGAGTGTTTCAAAAGAAGGTACGGTAGCCTTTGTCTTTTCTACTCCCAGCGACCTGGGCCAACTCTACCTCACCAATGATCATTCCCCATCCAGGAAAATGACTGACCTTAATGCCCAAGTGCTCGTCGGCAAGCAGATTGCCGAAGTCGAGGCGTTTACCTTCATCAGCAACGACAGTAAGTATGAGGTAGAGGCGTTTCTGACCAAACCTCTTGGTATGACCTCCGGCTCCAAATATCCGCTGATCGTGAATATTCACGGTGGGCCTCACGGACAGCAAGGGCCCGCCTTCAATTTCAAGAACCAAGTCTATGCCGCTCGTGGCTGGGCGACTCTGATGGTGAACTATCGGGGCTCAACAGGCTATGGACAACAATTTGCCGACGCCGTCTTTGGAGATCAAAACGGTAATGAAGCCCAGGATGTGCTCTACGGCGTTAGTGCGGCTCTGCGCCGCTATTTGTGGCTGGATCGTGATCGCATCGGAATAGAAGGTGTTAGCTATGGCGGCCAGCTGAGCGCCTGGCTCATCACTCAAACCAGCCTTTTCAAAGCAGCTATCCCTATTGCCGGAATTACGAACCTGGTCAGTTACAACTATATGACTTACTACAATCAGTACGAGCAGATGGAATTTGGCATCTTCCCTCACCAGGGCAACTTGATGGACGTCCTTTGGGAACGCTCAGCGTTGAAGCATGTCGCCAACGTGAAAACACCGACCCTACTGATGCACGGGGAGAACGACAGCGATGTGCCCATCGCGGAGACTGAGCAGTTCTACGTTGCGCTGAGGGATGTGGGCGTTGAGGCTGTGATGGTCCGTTACCCGCGCGAAGGGCACGGCCTGCGCGAGCCCAAACACGTTGTCGATGGCACCGAGCGTTGTATTGATTGGTATGTGAAGCACTTCAAATAGCGCGGTGCCATTGTTGATTCACGAGGAGCGCGAAAACGGAGTTACACGACCGGTAGGTCCGGAGCGACATCAAAACGGAGCTTCTCGTGAGCGCATCTTAAGAGCCGCTCCACTGCAGCTGGCGAAGCACCCCTGGCGAAAATGAAACCCAAGTAGCTGGCGCCTTCGGGCAGTGGTACCAACTTCTGTCCCAGCTTCGCGGTGATCGTTACACCCTGGATACCCTCCAACGCCAATGCTTCTTCCACACCCTCGATTGCGTGTAAGAAACCAGCCTGGGGGATCGGAATCATCATTACGCCGGCAGCCTTTTTCTGGCGTTCGTACGAGGGTATCCTCATCGCCAAGGCCTGACGGATGACAAGTTCCTCAAGTGACATTCCAGTTCCAAAGCGAAGGGCGCGCGAACAAAGGCCTCCAATGGAACGCGCTGCAAGCTCGATAATCCAAACCCCCCGGGGATTTACCCGCAGCTCCGCGTGAATTGGGCCTTGGACGTGGCCGACCGCCTTGTCAGCTTGTTCTCAAACATAATGGATCTGTTCCTGAATCTCAGGATCAAGGCGGGATGGCGTGATATAGAGAGTCTCCTCAAAAAAAGGGCCGTGCAGAGGATCCGGTTTGTCGAAAAGGGCCAGGGGCTTCAGATGTGCTTTCTCTAACAAACCTTCAAGCGCAACTTCCCGACCCTCGATATAGTCTTCAACCAGAATTCGGTCGAGCGCCTTTTCCCGAGTTACCCGAATCTCAGGCGTTTTGAGTAACCGGGCAATTCTGCGAAACGCTTTTGTGAAATCGTCGGGTGAGTCTGCGCGAATGACGCCCTGGCTGGCTGAAAGGGAGAGCGGCTTTAGCACGCACGGGTAACGAACCTTCTTTGCGATCCGGCTTTCATCTGAATCAATGGAATAAGAGCTGAACTCAGGAACAGGCAATCCGGCAGCTTGAAACAGTTGCCTCGCCGTGAGTTTGTTACGGCAAGCTGCGATGGCCGGGACTGAATTGCAGGGTAATCCCAAAGTTTTGCACGCCAGTGCCGCCGTCAACGTAGGTCTGTCACCCACGGCGATGACAGCGCTAAGCGGGTTTTGCCTGGCGTACTGCGCGATCCTTTCTGACGATTTTCGGGGGTTGCCGAAGCGCAGCGGAAGGGCGCCATCTCTCCAGGGGTCCTCCAGCATGTGACAGCGATCTGTTCCCGCGACAACCTCGATCCCGAGTTTCTTGGCAGCTTCAACAAAGTCTTGAGCGTTGTAGCCTGTCGTGGTGAATAGGAGGAGAATGCGTCGACGACGCAACTTCCGGTTGCCAACTTGCGATTGCCGATTGCCGATTAGTGGTTTGCGATTGGCGATTGGGGACATGTCAATTGCTGATTGTCGATTGCAGTTTGCCGATTCGACTCAGGCTTCCTGCAGCGCGTAGCAGATTTTGGACTCTGCGGCTTCAAAAGCTGCGGTCGGCTAATCCGAGGGGAAACCGCAGGCTCCAAACACCGAGTGTCCGCTACATCACGACGTGATGTGCGTGTCAATCGTAAATCGACAATCGGCAATTAGATAAGAGCAACCTGCTCTTCGACCGGCTCCGCTCAGCAGTACCAAGGTTCGTTGAGATAAGGGATGCTGGCTCGGCAAGGCGCCGGAGTTATTCCAGGGAGACGCTGCTCTGATGGGGCGCAGTTGGCGTGAGCCAGACGCCAGATGGCGTCGAAGCTCTCTCGACGAGGATATTGGTTATCTTCCGCATGCTTCACGTGGACTCGAATACGGTTGCACAGCGCATCGAGACTTGGGTCACGGTGTGACCAGCGGTAGCTCAAAACCGATTCATCAAAACCTTCAAGTTGCTCCCGTAGCTCCGGCAGCTCAAGCAATTTGGAGCCGGGAAAAACAAGCAAGCGGATAGCTAACTGGATCGGGGCTACATTGTCGACCAGATCCAGGTCCACCAGTAACGACAATAGATCGCGGTAGCCGGTCCAGGTTGTCCAGGGAGTGAAAGTTACGAAAGTCGGGCTAAGAACCAGCTCATTGTCTCGGCACAGCACGACTGCTCTGATAAAATCGCTCCGGGTGTGGCCCTTCTCGAGCAGTTTCAGGACCTTGTCATCGACAGACTCAACAGCGCTAGTTACAAAAAGACATCCGGTTTCCTTCAATGCCCTCAACTGGCGGGCATGTTTGAGCAGATGCTCAATTTTGATAGTCACGTCGTAGCTGAGGTAAGGATACTGACGGTGCAATTGTTCGACGATATTCAACGCGTGCCCGACCCCATTAAAGAAGTCCGGATCACCAAATGTGATGTGTTGGGCCCCAGCCTCCACTTGATTTCGAATGTCGGCCAGCACAATCTCGGGTTGCACGACGCGAAACTGTCCTCGGTAAATTGGAACAATCGGACAATGCCGGCACAGGTGCTTGCACCCGCGGCTGGCTTCCGTGTAGCCCACCGTTCGATACTGCTGGTTTCCAAACACAACGCGAGCGTAGCTTTCCAAGGAAGGCAGACCACTCCGTTCAGGCACCAGGAATCGCTGCCTAGCCATCGAAATGAAAGCATTACTGTGGCTCGGTCCTGTCGGCGTGCTTTTATTGCTCAACTGCGTTGCCAGCGCAACCAGGCCTTCCTCGAATTCTCCTCCTAGAACGGTTTGTGCTCCTAACTTTTGAAGATAGGGCGCGTTCATGGAAGCATAGAGACCGTAACAGCAGATATGGGCGTCCGGATTCTCCGCTCTAATTCTGCTGAGGGCCTTCACAGCGAGACGGGTCGCCGTGTGCATCGGCAGATAAAAAGCAATAAGTTTCGCTTCGCGCGTTAATCTTGGGTCGATCCCTTGAACCGACAAATCCAGACAGGCAACGGACATGCCTGCCGCCTGCAACCAGGCTGCTGGAGATGCCAGACCGAAAGGCTGGTGCCCTAGCTCATAAGTGGAGATCAAGAGAACTTTCATTCCTAAATCCGCGATGCGCCGGGCGAACAAAGAAGGGAGCCGAAGAATCGAAGGAGCGTTTCCTCGCTCGTGGCAAATTACTTAGTCTTGGGCGGGACGTAACCGGGGGGGAGCGCGGCGCCAGGTCCAAAAAAATAGTCTTCCATCTGCTTTTCGATGATCTTATTAGCTTCTTCGGTTCCCAGAACCAGACGATACTCGTTAATGATCATCTTTAAGTGCTCGCGAAACATGCTCCAAGCTTCCTTGGAAACATTCTCGTAAATTCGCTTTCCGAGTTCGTCATTAAACGGAGGCCTGTCCAACCCTGGTAACTCGCGTTGAAGTTTGACACACCTGACCATGCGCTCAGCCATCGTTGTTCTCCGATCCCTAAAGGATAATTAGTGTAGGCATTAAGGTTAGACCGGTCCGTACTGGGATTTGTGCTGCTGATAGAATGCCAACATCTGCCTGTTTGCCTCGACCGTCCGGCGGAGCTTTGCAGGAAGAGACTCAAGCAGTGATCCTGGCAGGCAAGCTAGCAGTTTATCATCGGGAATTTCAGTGAACGTACGCATGCCTGCGCAGCCAAAAGACAGAGTCGGCTTGTTTTCGTTAGCTGATACCGCCAGGGCTCCGCAAGCGGGCCGGCCAAAAGCCTCTGCATTCTCCGTGCTGTCCCAGCAAACAGTTCCCAGGGTCTCTTCCAGCAGCATAGCCTGCCGGCCATTCACCCAGACTAAAACGAGATCGGGATGAACTGGAAAGCCCGCCAAGGGACCGTAGAGAATTCCCCTTCTGGCGTTCTCCATCCTTGGTATCTGCTCGGGCTCTTTGTCGCCAATATAAGAGACGCCACACATTTTCGAGACAAAGTCAGCGAGACTGGACATGACATGAAGGGATATGGGGAATCCCATCGTCATGATACCGACGGGACAATTTTCATGCGATTCAGCCTTTGCAAAGAACAGCCCCTTCTCCGCTCGAGTCCAGAACGCGCAGGCAGATGGAACAGGAGAGTCGGAGACGGATATGCCTTCAGGAGGGGTATCCAAAAATCCCAGTGCTACTGGAGCCGTGGATAGTTGCAGGGAGTCACTCAGTACGTGGGCTAGCTCATGAGTATCCATTCGAATGTTCGTCCTTTTTCAGCTCGGGTTTGCATTATATCACCCCAAGATAGGCAAACCAAAAGATGGTCAGATATGAAATTCAATAATATCGCCATCTTTGAGGATATGGTCACGATGGACCATTTGGCCCTGGAATTTTTCTGAACCCCAAATTCGCGCAAACTTCAGCTTCTCAGCAAAGTCCTTATGAATCCCTGTTGCCGCTTCCAGGACTGTGCTTCCCTTGCGCAGCACAAACGGATCGCTTAGGTCCGCTTTTTTCCCAGGAGGCTTTGAATAAACTCGGATGATGTTCAACATGTCATAAATCTGCGTCTTGATGTCTACCGGGTTTGTGTCTGTGATTGTCGAGAGCGAGATCACCGAGAACTCATGAGAATACAACTCGGCCAGAATCTGAAGGGACTCACGATGCGGGTCAAGATCGTTTTTGGCACCCACCAGCCGGGCGGGCTTGGCTACTCCGCTGATCGGCGTGTCTTTCAGTGAGTAGTTCTTTTGCAGAAGACTGATTTTAGATTTTGCCAGGAGCGTGAATACCACTTCGACTTGTTCAATCATGTCGGATGCGGAGAGATCCGCTAATAAGAGGGCAGCATCGGCGTTACGGATAGCACCCAATAGCCGCGGTTCCCAGAATTCTTGGCTGATAGGAGGTAGATCAACCAGCTGAATTTGGACGTTTTCAAACGGCATCATGCCAGGTATGGGAACGCGAGTCGTGTAGGGATAGGCAGCGATTTCAGGCGTCGCGTGGGTCAGGCGAGCCAAAAGAGAGGATTTCCCCGAATTGGGTGCTCCGAGCAAGACGACCTGTCCGCATCCCTCTCTTTCAACGTAGTCCAGGCTACTGCGCCTTCCCGCGAGGCCTTGGGACTTTTGAGATTCTGCGCGCAATTTCGACAGTCTAGACTTCAGCTCAGCCTGAAGCTTCTCTGTGCCTTTGTGCTTTGGAATGATTGCCAACATTTCCTCCAGCGCCTCAAGCTTGCTCGCTGGTGTCGTAGCCTGTTTGTAACGTCGTTCTGCTTCGAGGTACTGAGGTGTCAAGTTTGCCGGCATGGATCAGTGAGAGAGGTGATGCGTTACGCAAAAACCGCTTACGCATCCTACGGTCTACAGCCAATATCGCATTCCGGGCCATCGCTTGACAAGGTGAGTTGGGCTGTTTAGTGTATAGCTCGGTCGCGTCTCTTGATCTGCATGACAATGCCTGGCTCACTCAGGCCCGTCACCCGGCCGTGGGTCACCCTTTTGCCTTCTTCAGGGAAAAGGGGAGGGTGAGGGGCGTGCTCAGTTGGCCAGCGGTTTTGAGATACCAACCGGACCTGAGGAACTGCGTTGGAAGAACTGACCGAAAAAGTACGGCGAATAATCCGCGGGGACATTCTCAGGAATGATTCTCTTGATAAGAGAACCACCTATCGCATCGGCGGACCCGCTGAACTGCTCGTCTGTCCGAAAGACCTGACGGATCTACGCCAGCTGAACGCTTTCATACTGGAACAGTCAGTTCCGAAGTTCGTGTTAGGCGGAGGTGCCAATGTCTTAATCGCTGACCAGGGCTTTAAGGGCATTGTGGTTCACCTCAGCCACTTTGACGAACTGAAGTTTGATGGCTGTTGTGTTGGGGCGGGAGCAGGGCTCGTTCTGGACGATTTTGTGGTTTCTTGTTTGCGACGAGGACTTGCGGGACTCGAGAGACTCTCCGGCATTCCGGGCACGCTGGGCGGCGCGTTGAGAATGAATGCCGGGGCCTTTGACGCAGAGATTTCGGACCATCTGATTGACGTTCAGGTCATGGACCATGAAGGCCACTATCATGTTCTGCAAAAGGACCAGGTGGGATTCAATTATCGCCAAGCACCTCTGATTAGGCAGACCTATATTGTCGGCGCGACCTTCAATTTCCCAGCGGGCAACAAAGAGGAGCTGTTCAAAGTCCGCCAAGAAATCCTGGCCAAACGGTATGAGAAACAACCCTGGCAATACGCATCTGCCGGTAGTGTTTTCAAGCGGCCGGCCGGCTACTTCGCAGGCAGATTGATTGAGGATGCAGGCCTCAAAGGACGAACCTTGGGACGCGCTCAAATTTCACCAAAACATGCTGGAATCATTATCAATTTAGGAGGTGCAACGGCGGCGGACGTGCTAGCCCTAATTTGCTTGGCGCAGAACGAAGTCCGCAATAGATTCAACATCGAGCTTGAGCTAGAGCAGGAACTAATTGGATTTTGAGGCGCCTTGAGGGGGCATCAGCCGTTGGCCTGCGTGGAGTCTCCCTTTGGGACATCCTCCTGCACCCCAGGAGCTGTGAAAAGATTCGCCTGGCGGTGGCGCCGGGCCTCCAACTTGGTCGTAACTCGTTGCGGGTCATTGGAGGCGGCGCGACCTCGCTTCGGGCTTCCAGAAATTCCGAATTTTTTCACAACTCCCCTTCAAAAAGGGGATTTGCTCTATTCTTATTCTCTCTAGAAGCGCTACGGAGCATCAACAGCTTGCCTATAAAGGCTGCCGACCGGCAAAACCCGCCTCCAGGTCGTGCCACCAGGAGATCCCTTCTTCATCCAACTTCCAACATAGATAGACAACTCGCCCCTCTCGTTTGTGGGGAAAGTCGCAAAGACCAATATCGAGATCCTTAACCAGAACGCCCAAATCTTCGATGTCTTTCATCGCCTGCTGAAAGGCGTCGATAATTTGAATGTACTCTGCTCCTCGAGGTGTTCCCCAATCTCTTCCGCAGCCTTCCTGGGCCTTTTTTAATTCAGGCCGCATCTCCAGCATCCGCTCCCGTTCAGCCCGGACACGGGACAGCAGAGCCCTCAGTTCAGGGATCAAAGCGTTCGCTTCCTGGAGCGTGAATAGTCTTTTCATCAACAGCCCAGCAGATTGCGATCAGACGTTGCGGATCAGCAAGTGGATAGCACAGGGTTGCACTTATTGTCAAAGAATTCTGGAAAAATGAAAAAGCCTAGACAAACCCTCGGGATTTGCTAGACTTTCACCTACTCCGAGCAGGTAGAATATATTTTTATCTTGCAACCATCGCTTCGGGTCTTCAGCAATTGGAATCAGAAAGGAAGGAAGCCATGAAATCGCCGGTAAGCCGAAGAGGATTTCTCGAGAGGACAGCGACAAGCATTGCAGCCATCACAGCGGTTGGTTCAGTAGAGCTGGAACGGCTGCTGGCAGATGCGAAAGATCTGAAGGATTCCATTCCGAAACGCGTACTGGGGAAGACTGGGGTTAAAGTGTCGCAGTTGGCCTTTGGGGGCGGAAGCCGTTTCATGATGTATAAGTCACAAGAAGAAGCGCTGAATGTGCTGAATTGGGTTATCGACAATGGCATTAATTACCTTGACACGGCACATGTATATGGAGAGGGAGAGAGTGAGCGGCGTTATGGTCTGGTGATGAAAGATCGCCGAAAAGAGGTTTTTCTAGTGACCAAGTTAACTGCTCGAGAGCGAGATGAGTTCCTGCGGCAATTTGAAATCAGCCTGAAGCGCTTGCAGACCGATCATCTTGACCTGGTGCATATCCATAGCCTGGGAAAAATGGACGACGTGGACAAGATCGGAGGAACTGGTGGCGTTTACGAAGCTTTGGTCAAGTTGAAAGAACAAAAGGCCACGCGGTTTATCGGTTTTACCAGTCATACCGATGGAGCAGCTGCCAAAGCTGCCATTGAACGCTATGACTTTGATTGCTGCATGATGCAGCTCAACGCCTCCAAAGCAGGTGGTTTCGAGGATTTGGCCTTACCGGCTGCCCTCAAGAAGAGCATGGGAATCGTCGCGATGAAGGCCACTGCTCAAGAGAAGCTGTTAGGAAACGGAGCGGGGAAGGCAGCGATGGAGGAACTCCTACGCTACTCGATGAGTCTACCAGTTGCTGCCGTCAATCTCGGCATGCCACGATTTGAATGGGTCAAAGAGAATGTGGAATTGGCCAGAACTTTCAAGCCGCTGACGCCCGAGGAAAGGAAAACCATCCAGGAAAAAACAGCCCCTGCCCGAGCTGGTCTGGAGAGTTTTTTTGCCAACCATCGTGACTCTCATGTTGCGTGACCTCAGCGTTCCCGTCCACAGGCTCCGCTTTGAAGTGCGGAGCCGTGCCACCACGTAGTTTTCCTTTCTGCAAGGAGATCCCTCAAATGAGATCGCTCAGTCCTGTTCAGATCAGTGGTGTGGGATGTTATGTTCCTGAGAGAATCCTGAGCAACAGCGATCTCGAGAAAATGGTAGATACAAATGACGAGTGGATTTTGCAGCGCACCGGCATTTCAGAACGTCGTATCCTGGAAAAGGGCAAGGCTACTTCGGATATGGCCGAGCAGGCCGTAAGACGACTTTGTAAATCTGTTGATCTCGATCTTAATGAGATCGAGCTGCTGATCGTGGCAACCGTTACGCCGGACATGTTTTTCCCGGCGACGGCCTGTCTGCTGCAAGACAAGCTCGGTATTGCAACAACCTGGGGGTTTGATCTTTCGGCGGCGTGCTGCGGATTCGTTTACTCTCTAGCGGCCGGAGTAGCCTTCGTTTCCGCTGGGATTCATTCCAAGGTGGTAGTGGTAGGGGCTGACACTATGTCTAGCATCGTGGACTATCAGGATCGCGCAACAGCCGTGCTCTTCGGGGATGGTGCCGGAGCTGTTTTATTGGAGCCAGCTAAGGACGAGACGAATCGGTTTCTTGATTTTTATCATGAGATCGACGGATCCGGTGGACCTTCCCTGAGAATGCCGGCGGGCGGGAGCCTTTTGCCCTCCAGCTGCGACACAGTGAAGAATCGCCTCCATTACGTGAAGCAGGAGGGCCAGTCCTGTTTTAAGTATGCCATTCCGAAAATGGAAAGAGCCCCGCGGATCATTTCCGAACCCAATCCAACTCCCGGACGGGACCC
>JACXTT010010033.1_pt1 | contig 12840 bp, 7 predicted proteins | sample 9270951 | NCBI WGS metagenome assembly JACXTT01 (sample SAMN15532306, study PRJNA645909) | rock metagenome | isolation source: weathered quartz diorite | place: Puerto Rico | collected 2017-06-21 | reverse complement strand
TACGCGAATCGTCTTCGTGAAGATTCGCGAAATTAGCGGATGAAGGTGGGTGGTTGGGAACTCAGAATCTGAATCGGAACCCGAGCTGAATGCGCCTAGGATCGAAGGCGGAGGTGAATCCGAGCGGTTCGCTTGGTCGCCGGTCCCGGCGCCCCTCTAAATTGAACGGCGGCGCGAGCACGAGCGTGCCTCCCTTGGCCACGCAGCTCGGGCGGAGGGCGGCAGAGCTGCAATCCGCCGTATTGTTCACGCTCGAAAAATTCAGGCGATTGAATAGATTGAACGCCTCGGCAGTCAGTTCTAGAGAGCGCGTTTCGGCGCCGAGCCCGATTCGGCGGGCCAGGCGCAAGTCGAAGGTCCAGAAGTCCGGGCCCTGACCAGTGTTGCGGCCCGCAAATGGCGGCCGATCGGTACTCGAATGACGATCGCCGTTCAGATCGCTGCCGGCGAGTAGATTGAAGGGTCGCCCGCTGTTGGATCGAAATATCGGCGTCAAGTAAAAACCGGACAAGATTCGGGAGAGCGCGTGCTGCCCCGGACCGCCCATGAACGGGCTCTGCAGCACGCCGTAGATGACCACTTTATGGCGCTGGTCGAACGCAGAGAGCGCACGTTCGGCTCGCAGACTGCTCTGGTCATTGGCTTGGAAATCACTGTTGAAGTCAGTCACTTCATCGATGGCTTTCGAGAACGTATAGCTCCCAGACAGGCTCACACCGTGACTGAATCGCTTGTTCACCTCCACGATGAAGCCATGATAGAACGCCCGGGCGGTCGACTCGTAAACATTGCCCTGGAGCAGGAGCGGGTTAGCGAAGCAACCGGTGGGGCAAGGGGGCACGTTCCATTGCCGAATCCCCAGAGGTCCAATCGGAGCCGTGGGCAGGAGATTCGCGTCGCGGGCCCTGGTCATCTTCAGCGTCCGCGAGAAAATGTAGTTAAGCGAGATTCCCCAATCCCTGCCCAAGGCGCGCTCGATTCCGAGACTCGCCTGCTGAGAGTACGGATTGACATAGTCCTTCGAGTTGGTGAAGAGCGCGGTCAAGGGAGGGATCGGCCCGTCGTGAGTGACGACGATTCCGAACTGAGCCAGATCCGCCGGCGTGATCGAGCGGCGTGGAGACGGTATTCCGATGACGCCTTGCGCCATCAGGGTCTGGAAAACCTGCGCCGCCGACGGCGTCAGCGTCAGGGTCGTGAAAATCTGCGCAATCTGTCGAAAATTGTTCGGGCCAAGCGAGTTGAGCGCGTTCACCACATAATCGATCTGGTAATAGATCGGGGAGTAAAAGATCCCATACCCTCCTCGGATCGTGGTCTTGCCACTGCTGAACGGATCCCAGGCGAACCCGACACGCGGCGCGAAATTATTAGTGTCAGTCGGCAGAGGGTCCCTGCGATCATCCAATTCATATCGCAGGCCGTAGTTGAAGGTAAGATTAGGCCGTACTTTCCAACTGTCCTGCGCATACCAGGCATAGTAAGGAAGCGTGGCCGCAACGGTCGGGTCACCGAAACCGATCTGGAAGAATTGGGGCAGTCCCAGGTTGAAAGCCTGCAGACCATTGATCGTAGTCGAGGCGAGCGCCCCATCGATGATAAATCCGGGTATCGGACCGAAATTAAACCGGCCTGGAAAGAATGTATGAGAGGAGGTCACATTTCGATGGATCAGGAGCAGCCCGCCGAATTTTACCGTATGAGCCCCTCGTGAATAGCTCAAGTTTTCGAGCGTCTCGTATCGCCGAGCCGTGGTGAAGCTGGGCAGAAAAATATCGCGATTGAAGAACCCGAAGCCGGAGATATTCAATTCCGGTCCAAATGGATCATTGGGGGTTACGTCGAATGTGTTGTAGTTCCATTGAAACCGCAGCTCATTCACCAACCGCGGACTAAAGGTGTGATTCCAGCCCACAGTGGCCGTGCTGTCGAACACCTCGATCAAATTGCCGTGCGAGAACCCCACCAATGCCCGCAGGTTTTCGTTGCGCTCGGAGTTGTCGGCAAAATTGTACCGGAACATGAACTGATTATTGTCATTGAATCGATGATCGAGGCGCACGGAGAACAGGGTGTTCTTGGCAGTGAAAGGAAAAACTCCACTATTGCGCCGGAATAGGTCGATGGTGGTAGGCGAAGTGATCGTCAGCAGGTCCCGGAGCCCTCGTGCGCGGGCCGGCGGTAGCCCGCGAAGAATCGCTTCTTGTTCTGCGGTCGGCTGAAAAATCGAAAAATCTGTCAACACCGGTACCGAGGCGGATTCATCCCTGTTCAGCCTTTCGAACGCGCCGAAGAAGAAGGTGCGGTCTTTGCGAATCGGGAACCCGACCGAGCCGCCGTACTGCTGGCGGTTTGAGGGTGGTTTGACTCGTGTGAGTCGATCATTGACGAGGTCGAGTGCGAAGGGATCTCCCGCGTCCAGCTTATCGTGTCGAAAGAAGGCAAAGACGCTCCCGCGAAACTCGTTGCCTCCGGACCTCGAAACGATGTTGATGACACCCCCGCTAGCTCCTCCGAATTCGGCGGTGTAGTTACTGCGATTAATTTGAAACTCTTGGACCGCCTCTTGGCTGAGGGTTGCGCGCACACCGCCCCCATCGTCGTTCGCCTCACCTCCGTCGATCGTGATGTTGTTGCCACGTCCATTGCTGCCATAGAACGAAAGACCACTCTGCGGAGTTTGAGTGACGCGGAAGTCCGTGTTATCCGCGAAGGCGTTGGAATCCACAATCCCGGGTGCGAGCAACGTGAAGGTGAGGTAATCGCGGCGGTCGATGGGGAGGTCTTGAACATATCGCTCCTGGATGGTATTGGACTGCTGCGTCCGCTCGGTTTCAACGATCTGACCGCCGGCAAAAACCTCAACCGTCTCCGTGGGCGTGCCTGCTTCTAATTGGAAATCGACCACGGCGATCTGCCCCACGGTGACTTCTACGCTCTTCTTCACCTGCGCGGCGAACCCCTGTCGTTCCGCTCTGATCTCGTAGGTGCCCGGCGGCAGTAACAATAAGCGATATTCGCCCTTCCCATCCGTGTTCACGGACCGGGTGAACGCCTTCCCAACATTGACAACGTTAACGGAGACATCGGGCACAACCGCTCCTTCGGGATCAGTTACTGTGCCCCTCAACTCAGCCGACGCCGCCGACGATTGTGCCAAGGTCCGAATAGCGCAGGTCAAGAAGATCGCTATCAGGGTGCAGATGTTCTTTTTCATCCTTGCCCTCCGTTGGTCGGGAGTCCCCTCCGTGGTTATCGCCTTAAGAATCCGGGCCTGTCGCGTGCTTGAGCCGAATTCTGTACCTCTGAACCGGCCGAAGTCAATTGGTTGTGCCGGACGGGATTGCTGCGGAAGATTCGATGCTCGTCCTTCCCAAGTCCCACCGGCGTGATGATATAATGGCCCTCCCAGCCCAATCAGCCAGATTCGAGATCGAGAGCCAGTCGAAAGAGGACAGGAACGTTCGTCTACGGTTGATGAGTTTGTATGAAAATAATCAAAACCCAAGGAGAGGAGATAGAATGAAATTCGGTCTGTCACGTCGCAATTCGTTTTTGGTACTCGCAGCTACGATTTCTGTGGTGCTCGTAACGGTCATCGGCGTTGCCCGATGGGGCGCCAATGACACTGCCAGAGCTCAAGCGCCGTTTTCAAACGCGACGCTGAAGGGCACATACGCGTTTGTAACTGCGGGCGGTAGCCCGACCGAGGCGGCCTACGGCCTAATCGTTGCCGATGGCAATGGAAACATTACCAGCGGAAAGTTGACCTTGAATGTCCCGCGCTCGGTGCTCGTGCCTGGGGCGGCCGGAAGGACGACCGTGCCGGCAACCGTTACCTCCGGGAGTTATACCGTCAATGCCGATGGAACCGGCTCCGCCAGTGCCACCGCTTCCATCCCCGGACAGATACTGACCAGGAATTTTGATACGACTATTGTGGAGCTCGATGGGGCAGTTGCCAAGGAAGTCGCACTTGGACAAATAGAACCAACCCTGGGGGGAGGGCTGGGATACTACGCCCTCAAGAGGGTACGCTAGGGAGACCTAGAGAACCTGGGAGTGTTGCCCGACTAGGTGGGCGGGATGATTGGGGTCATCCAGTACGGATCGAACTGTGCGAGCCAGCTCTTCAGGACCATATGGCTTGGGCACGAAGGCATTGACTCTGTCAGTGAGCATATCCTTCGCGTGGGCGCTATAGCCGCTCGAAGCGATCAGCCGGACATCAGGGTTTAGTGCTTTAAGCTTGCTGGCGCAGTCCACGCCGCCGAGTTTGGGCATAGTCAGGTCGAGTAACACCAGATCGATTTCTGTCGTACGATCCTCGTAAACGCCTATCGCTTCTTCTCCGTCATGCGCCGTTAGGGTGCGATAGCCGTAGACGCGCAGAATGTCGCAGGCGAGGTCCAGTACCACAGGTTCGTCGTCCACAACTAGGATCGTCTCGCTGCCTCCAGACACCGGCTCCAGCGTCCGTTCCTCTACAACCGCCTCTTTGGACGCAGCGGGAAGGTAAATATGGAAGACGGACCCCTTTCCTGGCTCACTGTATACGGTGATGCGCCCCCTGTGGCTGCGCACAATTCCGTAGGCGACGGCGAGCCCTAGGCCGGTCCCTTCGCCGACTCCCTTGGTGGTAAAGAAGGGCTCGAATATGCGCTCTCGCAGGGCCGCCGTCATCCCTATCCCGGTATCAGACACCGTGAGCATGACGTATCGGCCCGCCGCCACTCCCACGTGACGCTCGGCTTCCGCTTGGGAAATGACGCGGTTCTTTGTCTCGAGTGTCAGCGTCCCGCCACCCGGCATCGCGTCTCGGGCGTTGACACAAACGTTTACCAATACCTGTTGAATCTGTGTGGCGTCGGCCTCCACTGGCCACGCATTGGGCTCGATCCGATTCTCGATCTCGATGGTGGTAGGAATCATGTGCCGCAGCATACGAACGGTCTCATCTACCAGCCGACTAATGCCGACCGGCTCGACGCGGGGCTCCTTTCGACGACTAAATGCGAGCATCTGACTGGTTAGGTTTGCCGCCCGCTCGGCCGATTCGAAGACGGCTTGCAGAAAGCGGTGCGTCTCGGACTGCGAATCTACGCATTGCAGGCTGAGCGAAGTGTAGCCGAGAATGCCCTGCAGGAGATTGTTGAAATCGTGTGCGATACCACCGGCGAGCGTCCCGATCGACTCCATTTTCTGAGCTTGAAGCAACTGCTCTTGGAGGCGCTGGTTCTCTTCTGCCGCCCGCTTGCGCTCGGTGATGTCCTGGTAGAGTCCATATCCGCGGACCAACTTTCCGTCCTGCATCAAGGGAACGCCGTGGACCTCGACATCCACAAGGGTTCCATCCCGGCGCTTGCGGTGGGTTGTGGCGTACACGATCTCTCCGGCCACGGTGCGCTGAGTTAGATCGACCGCTTCGGAGGTCAACTCCTCCGGCGCCAGCAGCTCGTCCAGGATTTCACCGACAATCTCTTCCTGGCTATACATGAAGAGGCGCTCGAACGCCGGATTGCACATCTGCGCCCGGCCCTGTGCGTCATGGACGACTATGGCCAGCGGACTGTTCTCGACCAACGCACGATATTGCTCTTCCGACTCAGCCAACCTGATGCGGGCTTCCTCGAGTTGGCGCCTGGCGCGGCAGGTTGCAATCGTGCGTTCCGCAACCGATGGGAGCAGATTTAGATAGCCGGTCTCCTTGATAAGATAGTCCTGGGCACCCTGCTTGAGGGCCTCGACGGCCACTCGTTCGTTCCCTAAGCCTGTCACTACTACGATAGGCACGGCGAAATGCTTTTCCCTCACAACCCGAAGGAACTCGAGCCCATCCATGCCGGGCATCCGGTAGTCCGCGATCACCAGGTCGAACTTTTGGCTCCGCAGGGCCTCCAGGCCATCGTCGGCCGTGACCGCGGCAAAAACTTGAGTTGCCGGCCCCAATCCTTCCAAGGCCTTGCGCTCCAGCAATTGGTGGTCGGGGTTATCCTCGATCAACAGGATCCGGTAACCGTTGTGAGAATTGCCGTCCATCTCGGAGACTCGATGTGACGGGCAGAAAACGCTCATAGTTCAGGCCACCTCAGCCCCACGAGGAACAAATGTCCACTCTCTTGGAGGTTGGTTGACCAAGACCCAGTAGAGTTCGAGTTTCTGAACTTTCTCTACGAATTCTTGGAAATGGATAGGCTTCGTGACATAGGAATTGGCCCCTCCGAGATATCCTTTTGCGATATCAACTTCCTGCTCGGAGCTGGTAAGAATGACGACCGGAATCGACTTCAGAGATGAATCGCTCTTGATGCGCTGCAAAACCTCGAATCCATCCAGTTTCGGTAACTTGATATCGAGCAGGATGAGTCCCGGCCGTGGGGCGCTGCCCGGGTCCGCATACTTGCCGCGACGAAAAAGATAGTCCAGGGCCAGTTGGCCATCTTCGGCTACCTTAATCTGATTGACCAGATTGCTCGCCTCCAAGCCCCGCTTGATAATCAAGACGTGGTCAGGATTGTCTTCAACCAACAAAATAGTAATCGCCTTCATATGATCATATCTCCCCTGAGATCCTTCGTATCCTCCGGTAATGCAATCCAAAACGTGCTTCCAGCTCCCTGCCCTCTCGATTCGACCCACACCTCCCCGCCGTGGGATTCCATGATCCGTTTCACAATCGCCAAACCCACGCCGGTGCTCTCACTGCCGTTATACTTGCCCTCGACGCGGTAGAAGATATCGAAGACCTTCTCTTGATGCGACTTGGCGATCCCGATCCCATTGTCCTTCACAAAGAAAGCCTGGTAACCCCTTCGGCGGCTGCGCGTGCCTATTTCAATCATGGGTGAAGTATCCGGCCGTGAGTAGTACAAGGCATTGGCGATAAGGTTGGTCCAAACCCGCCGGAAACGTTCGCGTTCACAACTCATGGTCGGCAAGTCGCCGGCGACTCGGACGGTCGCTCCTTTCAGCTCAATTTGACCTTGCAGCTCGTCCAACACCTCGCCCACCAGCTCATTCATCTTGACCGGTTGCCTAGGTTCCGTGACGCGACCGATGCGCGAAAGGTCAAGGAGTTCCATGATCAGGCGCTGCATGTGAATCGTATTGGTGTGGATCCGCTCGAGATAGAGGGCGGCGTTTTCGTTCAGCTCATCGCCAATTTCAAGCTTAAGCAGGCTCGCCAGACCCTGGAGCGAGATGACGGGCGCTTTCAGATCGTGGGAGATGGTATAGATGAAGGATTCCATCTCCTCGGTCTTTTGCGCCAGCTCCTTCGTTCGTTCACGGACTCTATGCTCGAGCTGCCGCGCCTGGTGCCGGACCCGGGCCGTTTGGAGCCGGTGGCCGCCGTACACAGTCCCCAGCACCGTGCTCAGCGCGAGCAGCCAGAACCACCAGCCCTGCCAGAATGGCTCCTCGATCGTAAATTGAAACTGGCTCGGGTTAGACCACGGCCCCTGATATTTTCGTGCCTGCAGCTCCAGTGTGTATTGCCGAGGAGGCAAATTCGTGATCCGAATTTCGTGCCCTTCCAAGGGAGACCAACTCTCTTGAAGACCACGCAATCGATATTGAAAATTGAGCCGCTTCTCGTTGATGAACGACAACGACACGATGTGGGCGGCCAAGTCATTATCGCTGTATCTGGTCACTGGGGAGGTGTCCGGCGAGAACTTTTGGCTGCCCAGCCGGAGCTCCGTGAGTTGAGCGGGTGGCGGTACCCCATGAGTCAGGTCAAACCGCGGATTGTAATGACTCAAGCCGCCGACGGTCCCAAACCAGAGCGTCCCATCGTGGTCGGCGAAGAATCCACCGGCGTTGGACTCGTTGTCAGCGTATCCTTCCTCGGTCCCATAGTTGGTAAACGCATTCCCATCGAACTTATCCACTCCGCGCGCGGTTCCGATCCACAGGTTTCCCTCTCTGTCCACGCCAAGCGAGTAAACCGCGTCGTTGGCCAAACCCTGTGCACTAGTAAAATGCTGGAACCTTGTACCATCGAAGCACGCCAGTCCGCGGGAGGAGTGGTAGCCAAACCAGATCCGCCCGTTCCGGTCCTTACACAGAAAGTACGGTTGGTTGTCGGCCAACCCATCTTTTGTTGTGAAGGTCTTCCAGCCTCGACCATCCCACCGTGATAGACCCCGATCACCGGAAGCCCAGACGGTCCCCTGACCATCGACCAAGAGCCGGCTGTTGGAAAACGTTTGACCCCCCACCGCGATGGGCTCGAAACGCCCGGCGATCTGTTGGAAGAGTCCCACCGATTGAACGGCGCACCAGATGACACCGGGGCGATCCTCGGCGAGCGCCACCACTCTGCCCGAGGCCATCAGTGTCGTTTCCTTGATGAAGTGGCCGCCGTCCAAGATATTGAGACCCGTTCGTGTACCGATCCAAAGGCGGCCACGGCGATCTTCGAGCAGCGATAAGATGGTGTTGTCGGCCAATCCATCGGCCACCGTGAAGTTTCGCCAGCCGCGGCCGTCGAACTGGCTCAATCCGTCCGTCGTCCCAACCCACAGCAGCCCGCGGTGGTCGCGCAGGATGGGCCGCACGGAGGACGAGCCCAGCCCGTCGGCTGAGCCGAAGTTGGTGAAAGCACGCCCTTGGAGCTTATAGAGACCGCCGAATACGCCGACCCAGAGAATGCCTTCGCGGTCTTCGAAGAGTGATCGCACATCACCATGCTCCAATCCGTTGCTAGATTCCAGGAAAGTGATCCGCTCACCGTCAATCGCTGCGAGCCCTTGCGGCGTACCTGCCCATGTGATTCCGAATCGGTCGACACACAGGGCGGTCACAGGCCAGCTCGCGAGCCCATCGGCTTTGGTGTAAGTTCTTGTGAGCCGGCTCCCCTCGTACATGCGAACACTATCGCTCGATCCCACCCAGAGATGGTGCTGCGAATCCTCAGTAAGCGCCTTGATGTCCTTTCCGCCGAGACCCTGAGCATCGAATGGTATGAATCGCTGACCTTCCAAGTACGCGATGCCCCGCGATGTGCACGCCCACACTCGGTCCGCGTGATCGACAACCAAGGCGTTCACATTCGCAGCAGGAAGCCCGTCAACCGTTTCATAGGTACGCCACCGACGGCCGTCAAAGCGACTGGCGCCTCGCGCCGTGGCGCACCAGACATCTCCATTCCGATCCACGATCACCGAGACCACGCGGTTGTCTGCGAGTCCTTCAGACGTGGAGTAGTTTCGAAAGCGAGTGCCATCCCAGCAACTCACTCCGCCTGCCGTTGCGAGCCAGAGCCGGCCGCGAGAATCCTCGGCGATTGCACTGATCCAATCATTCTCGAGCCCCTGCTGGATGCTGTAGACAGTGAAAGAAATGCCATCGTACCGATTGAGCCCCGCCTGGGTCCCAATCCAAATGAAACCCGAATGGTCCTGGAAGATGGCTTGAGCGACGGCCTGCGATAGACCATCGGTGCTGGTATAACGGCGGAAGTAGTGCTGCCCTCCCGCACCGTTAATTACCGGCCCAAACGCCAAGAAACACACGAAGACGGCAACGCCAATCCAGTGCTGATCGAGGTTGAAAATCCTGCCAACGAGACGGCCCATTGTCTTCTGCTCTGCGGAAACCTAAAGGCCCGATTGCCAATGGTTCTATACAAATGCAACAGGTGTGCCGGGAGCGCCGATCGACGGTGGTGTTCACTTGAAGCGGGCCTCGACGGCCTAATAATAAAGGGTTTAGGCGAAGGGTTCAGGCGCGCCTATCCTGCCGTTCTTCAGGTATGAAAAATCGCTTGCTGTTGTGAAACGAGCGTTTCAAATGAGGGAGGAGCCTAGCTGTCCGGTAGAGCGACGGTGTATTGGCCCCTGCTCCGACTTCATGCCCCGACGAATTTGGCATAAAGGGAGCGTGCGAGCTGGACATCGGTCGTCCCTTTAATGATGCAATGACCGTCCTCGAAGAGGTTGAGCTCTTGTTCTCCCACTCGGAAGCACAACAGGTAGGGCGTGAGCTCAACTTCGCCCAAGGGCTTGAGGCGTTCGGCCAAGTACGCGAGGTCCACTCGGAACTCGCCAGTGTGTGCCAGATGTACGGCATTGCGCCCGCACAGGCTGACCGCCATCTGTCGCTCCTCCGCATCCAGGAAATCAAATCGCTCGTGCAGGCATGCCGGACAGTCAGCTTTCTCACGAAGGCCCTCCAATCTCGTCTGCTGGAAAGTGGCTTGCCAAGCGTCTATCCGCAATAACGTATTGCGGAGTTGATCCCAGCGTCCAGAGAGCAGCTTTAGCGCCTCACTGACTTGAGCCGAGGCTACCATTGAGACAATCGGGAGAATTACACCGGCGGTGTCGCATGTTGGGGATGAGCCGGGAGGCGGTAATCTTTCCATAATACAGCGCAAACAAGGTGTCCGCCTGGGGATTACGGTCATGGTCAAGCCATAGGAGCCCACGATCGCTCCATAAATCCAGGGTTTCCCCAATTTAACCGACGCATCATTGATCAAGAACCGGGTTTCGAAGTTGTCGGTTCCGTCCATGATCAGATCGACATCCGCCACACATCCTTCGATATTGGAAAAATTGACGTCTCCGACGATTGGCTCCACCGTGACATCAGTATTGATCCGGGCCACACGCCGATGACAGGCGATCGCCTTGGGCAGCCGGTCCCTTGAATCCTGCTCCTCGAACATGATCTGCCGCGCCAGATTGCTCTCATCTACAAAGTCGCGGTCGACTAGGCGAAGGAACCCGACGCCGGCACGTGCCAGCGACTCGATTTGTACCCCTCCAAGCGCGCCACAACCAATTACCACCACACGGCTTCGCGCGAGTCGAGCTTGCCCTTTCTCGCCGATCCCTTCAAATAGAATCTGCCTGGAGTACTTACCACTTATCATTATGTGAGAATTGTGCTTCTTGTGGAGTGAGCTTACAAGCGGCCGCACGCCGCCGGGCATGAGGGGGCAGCTTCGATGTCTCAGGCGCAAGACCTAAAGAAATTATCGGCCTTGATAGTTGGGCAGCACGCCACGGATGGACATCGCCAGAATGATGAGCGACAAGACCGACCATACCAATGCCCAGAAGAGCGCCGGGAGGCCTGTCGCCTGCTGCATACTTAGTGCGTCCGTGTACACGCTCGTGCGGGCGGATAGTAGGAGCAACGTCTTGAGGTCGAAGAGCGCGTTCAAACAACATTCGATAGCCAGAAAGGCTGTGAAGAACAATGCCGTTGCCTGGGAAAAGATCGCCGCGATCAGCACGAGCAATATGGTCAGACCCGCCCCGGCGAGGATGCCGAATCCGGTCGGTTGCAACAGCAGGACCGTCGTCGTCGCAATAACCACAGCGGTGAAGCCGAGAGCAGGCTTTGCCAGTATCGGTCTTCGGCAGATACGTAGGAGCGTGGCGCCGTAGCCAACACTTCCGATGTATCCGGCGCTCGAAATCAGCAGCGGCGCGCCGCCTTGGGTAAGCGTGACGCCGTCACCGGTGGAATAGATGCGTATGTAACCGACGGCTCCCCCAGACGCCCAGGCGGCGAGTGCGTGAGAAGTTTCATGAATGAATGTAACGAATATGCGAAAGGGATAAACGACCACTTCGGCATAGGGAATGTAAAAAAGCACCAGCGAGGCGGCCGCGGCCAGCAACAACAATCTTCCACTTCGCGACGTCTTGCGCCGGGTCGGCATGTTCGGAAAATGTTGCTCCACAGTCTGTCAGTGCCCGCCGGCCGGGTCAAGACGCGAAACCGTTGCGGGCCCCAATCTGTTGCTGGCGAACTCGCGCACGTGCAAGAATGTGGTGCTTGCCTCCCATCTCATGAGCACGAGAACGACCATCCTCGACGTCTTCGAGCGTCAGGCGGCGAGACTCGCCGAGCGCGCCGCCTTCGCCATCAAACGAAATGGCCGATACGTGGGCACCCCGTGGAAGGATGTTGCGCGGCGGGTTGACGCTTTTGGTGTGGGCCTCGTCGACCTGGGACTGCGACCGGGAGAAACCGTAGCGCTCCTCTCCGGAAATCGGCCGGAATTCATCATCGCGGACTTGGCCGTGTTGGGCGCCGGTGGTGTGAGCGTTCCGATTTACCCGTCGAGCGCACCGGGGCAGACGGCATACATCGTGGCTCACACCGATGCGTCCTTCTTCATCGCAGAAAATCCAATCCATCTCTCCCGTCTGATTGAAGACCACCAGGTGCTACCGTCTCTTCGAGCTGTTATCTTGATGGAAGGTGAGCCCATCGAGGCTCCCTGGCCCGTGCTCAAGTTTCTCGAGGTGATACACCGGGGGCTGGATGCCGACCCGCAAGTCAGGGCCCTGCGTGATCAAGGGCGGATTAGCCTCTCTCCAAGCTCACTGGCGACGATTATTTACACGGCTGGGACGACCGGTGCGCCCAAGGCAGCGATGATTACGCACGGGAACATCCTGTTCGTCTGCGATGCGGTACGCCAATTGGAGCCGGATACAGGGGACGACCGAGTGCATCTCTCGTTTCTTCCGCTCGCGCACACTTTGGAAAGGATGGCTGGCGAGTTTTATGCCATCTACCGCGGAGCACGCGTAGCTTATCCTGAGAGCCTAGAATCACTGGCCGAGAACCTTGGCGAAGTACGGCCAACCCACATCGTCGGGGTTCCGAAGCTCTACCAAAAAGCCCACCGCCAGATTCTTGCTCGAGTCAAATCCTCCACGCCTATAAAGCAAATACTCTTCAACTGGGCGCTCGCTGTAGGACGAAGGGCTCACCGAGGCCGGCGTCTGGCCTCGAAATTAGGCTTCGGTTTGCGTATTCAGAGGCTCCTCGCCGACCTGCTGGTTTTTCGAAGGATCAGACAGGCATTCG
>JACXTT010010032.1_pt1 | contig 12841 bp, 8 predicted proteins | sample 9270951 | NCBI WGS metagenome assembly JACXTT01 (sample SAMN15532306, study PRJNA645909) | rock metagenome | isolation source: weathered quartz diorite | place: Puerto Rico | collected 2017-06-21 | reverse complement strand
GCGCGGGACTGTCCATGGGGCCGCCCGGCAACGCCTGGACGGCGGCCAGAGCGCGCGGCAGATCGTCGTGTTGCACGGCGATGGCCGCTGTAATGAGGCAGGCGTGCCGGTCGACGGTCACGGCATCGTTGGCGCCGCAAGCCTGCCAGCGGCGCAGCCAGTCCAGCGCTTGCAGTGGCCGGGCCGACACTACGCACGCCCACGCGGCAGTCAGCCAGAGCAAGGGATGTTCGATAGCCGGGCCAGCCGGGCGCTGCTCCAGCCAGCGCGGGAATTCGCGCAACTGGCCCACCGCCGGCAGGTCTGGCGCGATGTCCGTCAGTACTGCGATGACCGGCGCATCGTCGCCGCACAGCATGGCATGGTTCAGCGCCCCGGCAGCTTGTCCCTGTTGCGCCAGCCATGCGGCTGCACGGCGATGCAGTGCGCCGGCGTCGCGCCTGTGTGTTGAGCATCGCTGTCGCAATGTGGCGCCAAACAGTGGGTGGAAGCGCCACCAGCCATTGGCCTGAGCCACCGGTTGCAGGAACAGGCCAAGCTGACGTGCCTGCGCCAGTCGGGCGTCAGAATCGGGGTCGCCCGTCACGTGCATGGCCAGTGCGGTATTGAAGCGGTGCAACAGCGAGACCTGCGCGGCCCAGTGCAACAGGTCCTCCGGCAAGTCTGGCAGGACAGCTTCCCGCAGGTAGTCCCGCAATGCCGGCGGGCACGGCGCCGCGTCCGCCGCGCAGGCCGTCACGGCAGGCCCACCCTGTCCAGTAGCAAGCTCCAGGCCGGCGGCCCAGCCTTCCGTGGCGTCGTGCAGCCATACGGCGGCGTCCAACGCATCGGCGCCGGCACGGCACGCCCCATTCGCACGGCGTGCCAGGAACGCCTGCGCCTCGGCCACGCTGAAAGCGAGTTCGGCGTATCCGATCGCGCTCAGTTCGCCCGCCCCCTGCAGCCGTCCCAATGCCAGCGTGCATTCGCGCCGCGTCGCGACGACGACGTGCAGGTCTGGCAGGCTTGCGTCGAGCAGGCATTGCAGGATGGCGCGGGTAGCGGGCTGCCGCACGTGGTCCCATCCGTCGAGCATCAGGTAGACCTCCCCTGCGACGCCCGCCAGTGCGGCGACCAGGTCGCGCGCCTGCATGCCGGCGTCGGCGCAGTTGGACGGGTGCCAGCGCAGTGCCACGCCAGCGTGCCGGAGACTGGCATGAAGGCTGGCGCAGAACGCGTATGGCGAGTCATCTTCCGCTTCGACCGCCAGCCACGCTACGCGCGCGCCTTCGGCGACCAGCCGCTTGCGCCATTGCGCCATGGCAATGGACTTGCCGTAGCCCGCCGGCGCGCACAGCAGCGTCAGCCGGCAGTGGCGTGCCGCGTGCAGGCGCCGCAGCAATGTATCGCGCGGAACCAGGCGCTGGGACAAGCGCGGCGGCATGAGCCGGGTGGCAAGGGGTGGGTGACGTTCCATCAGGGCAAGGTTGCCGTGCCGGCCTTGCATCATGCAGCCGGCGCAGAGGCGCACTATATGGGACGGTGGCCATGGCATGACGGCGCGGGCGCCCGCCCCACCTTTTGCGGGTGGGGTATGGGCCGGGCCACCACCCGTGGCGACGGGGCGCAATCCGCCGATGTGGCGCCCGCAAGACTTGCGAGCCCAATTGCAGGTGTCGTCTGCGTCGCCATCTGCCGTACAATCGCCAGCACATGGCGCCTCGCCCGCGGCCCGCCGACAACCCAGCTCCCGGTGTCCTGCCTATGCCTGAACGGACCGAACCCGCCCCCTCCTCTTCCGCGATACCGATGCCCGCACGTGCCGGCGTGGCGCAACGCGGCGCCGCGCGCGTGGTGGCCCGGGAGCGGCTGCTGGCGCAGTTGACCGAGGCACGCCGGCGCCGCTGCATCGTGATCCAGGGACCGGCAGGTTGCGGCAAGTCCGCAGCGCTGATGGCCTGGCGGGTGGAGTTGCTCGGCCTGGGCTTCGATATGGCCTGGCTGACGGTGGAACCGGAAGACAATGACCTCGCGCGCTGGCTGGACCGGCTGCTGGGCTGCCTGTCGGAGGTCAGCCCGGCCATCACGCGCGAAGCCATGCTGCTGGCCGGACGTGGGCTGGACGATGAGGGTGTCGAACGCACGATCATCGCGCTCGTACGCGGCATTGCCGCCTGCCCGCGCGAACTGACTCTGGTGCTGGACGACCTGCATCACATCAGCGACGCGCGCGTGCACAATGCGCTGCAATGGCTCGTCGACTACGCGCCGGCCAACCTGCACCTGGTGCTGGTGTCGCGCTCGATCCTGCCACTTTCGCTCGGCCGCCTGCGCGACCAGGGCCTGCTTCTGGAACTGGACCAGCGCGACCTGCGCTTCACTGCCGATGAGTCGCACCGGTTCCTGGCTGCCCAGCTTGGCGACATCGGCCCGCGCGATGCGCGCATGCTGCATGAGCTGACCGACGGCTGGGTGGCCGGCCTGCAACTGTTCGCGACGCACTGGAAGCGCAAGAAGCAGCCTGACAGCGGCATTTCCTTCGCCGGCGACTTCGTGCGCGCCAACGTGCAGAACGCCGGCGCCTTCGCCGAATACTTCGAACGCGAGGTCCTTTCGCGCCTGGCCCCGGACGAAGCCGAACTGCTGGTCCGCGCCGCGGCGTGCGAGCGCTTCAGCGCCTCGCTGTGCGCCGCATTGAGCGAAGGCAGCCAGACCGAGGCGGAGGTACTCACGCTGCTGGCCAGGCTGGAAAGCGAGAACCTGTTCATTGCGCCGGCCGAGGACTCGGGCCGCGAGACGTGGTACCGCTTGCACCCGCTGCTGCGTGAAACACTGGCCGAGCGCTTCCGCTCGCGCAGCGAACTGCAGCAGTGCGCGGTACATACGGCGGCCTGGCAGTGGTTCCGCGACCACCGCATGCTCGAAGAGGCCGTGCGCCACGCCATTCAGGCCGGCGACCCCGGCACCGCCGCCGGCTTCGTCGAACGCTACGCCATCACGCTGATGTCGCGCGGCGAAACGCGCAAGGCGCTGGTGCTGCTGCGGCTGCTGCCGGCCGAGCAGGTGCAGCAGCGCATGGAACTGCGCATGCTGACGCTGCGCATGCATATCTACGCGCACGATGCGGACACCGCCGCAGCCATTGCCGACCGCATCGAGGCCGACCTGCCCCACGACGCGGAAAAACTGCGCTACCGGCTGGCGCTGCAGCGCCTGAGCATCATGGTGCTGCGCGATGACACCGCTGGCGCACAGGCCTTGCTGCCACAGGTGCTGCAGCCGCCCGCGCAGCTCGAGCCGTTCTATGCCGGCGGCCGCAACAACCTGCTGTCGTGGCTGTACATGCACCTGGGCGAGTTTGACGAGGCGCGCCGCGTCCAGACCGAGGCACAGCCGCTGATGGTGGAAGGCGCGCCGCTGGTCGGCACGGCCAGCGGCAGCCTCAACGGCCGTTGCATGGTCGGTTTCAGCTACGCGCTGGAGGGCAAAATGCTGCAGGCGGAGCGCGTCTGCCGCGACGTGCTGCGTGAAGTGGAACAGGCGGGCAGCACGCGTTCCGAGCCGGAATACTTCGCCGCAGTACTGCTCGGCGAGACCCTGTACGAGCAGGGCGACCTCGATGCCGCACGCCGCCTGCTGGAAGACCGCGTGGACGTGCTGGAACGGGTTTCGATTCCCGATACCGTGCTGCGTGTGCACACCGTGCTGGCCGCGGCACACTGGCTGAGCGGCCACCGGCTGGATGCCTTTGCGCAGCTCGAACGCATGGAGGAGTACGGGAACCAGTTCCGCCTGGACCGGCTGGTTGCCCAGAGCCTCGGCTACCAGGTATTGCTGCACGTGGTCAGCGGCGACATCGACACCGCGGAAGCGGTGCTGGCCCGCCTGCGCGCGGTGGCGCTGCGCCACCAGCACGCACCGCGTGGATCGCTCGATGCCATCCACCTGTCGGCGGAGCGCGCCGGGATCCTGGTCAACCTGGCGCACGATGAGCTGGACGATGCCTGGCGGCGCGTCATGGCCCTGCTTGCCTATTGCGAGGCCCGCGGCTGGCAGCGCCACGTGACGCACCAGCACATCCTGGCCGCCGTGATCGCGTCGCGCCGCGGCGATACGGACACGGCGCACGCCCATGCCATGACGGCGTTGCGCCTCGGGCACAAGCTCGGACTGGTACGCGCGCTGATGGACACCTCCCCCGGCTCGCTCGACCTGCTTGTCAGCGCCGCGGCTGCGGCCCAGCCGCAGGACCCGGTGCTGGCCTTCTACATCGAGCGCTTGCAGGCGGCGGCGCGGGCGCTGCCGCAGATGGCCGACGGCGGCCCCGAATCCGCCGGCCAGGTACCGGCAGGACAAGAGGAGCTCAGCGACCGCGAAGCGGATGTAGTCCGCCTGCTCGCACAGGCCCTGCCGAACAAGAAGATTGCCCGCACGCTCGGGCTCTCGCCGGAAACCGTCAAGTGGCACTTGCGGAACATCTTCCGCAAGCTCGGCGTGAGCAGCCGTGACGAGGCCGTGGCGCGCATGCGCGACCGCGGGCTCGGTCAGGGCGCCTGAGCGCGGCGCGCTCGTTCCATCCTCCTGACCCTTCCGCCACCCCTTCCGCCTGCACTGACTCCCCTGACCTTGCCAGCACCGGCTGGCAAGCCGCCCTCCCCCTGCCTGACGGCCGCCCCGGCCACCTGATGCGGGTGGTTCACCCACCCCACCCCTCCCCGGTAACTTAGCGCCATACCAGCGCCACGCCCTGCCAGCGATGCAGCGAGCGGGCGCCACGCAAGGCAGGCCGCATACCGTGGAGACAACAACATGACCGCATCCCTGGCCGGCGCCGCACCGGCCGCCAACCAGCCGGTACGCTACCGCCCGACCGTCTTCCCCAGCCGCGACACGCTGGTGGAAAACCGCGCGGACGGCACCGTGCTGCTGCGCTGTGCCAAAGCGCCCGCCGCGCTGCCCCGGCATGGCCTGCCCGAGTACCTGCCGCACTGGGCAGCGTGCCGCGGCACCGTGCCGGCATTCCGTGAGCGCGACGCCCAGGGGGCCTGGCGTTCGGTGAACTGGGCCGACCTGTGGCGGCAGGTGCAGGCGGTCGGCGTTGCGCTGCTGGAGCTGGGCCTGGGCCAGGACCGCCCGCTGATGCTGCTGTCCGGCAACTCGATCGAGCAAGCGGTGCTGCTGCTTGCCGCCGAATACGCCGGCGTGCCGACCGCGCCCGTATCGCCGGCGTACTCGCTCGTCAGCCGCGACTTTGCCCGCCTGCACAGCGTGGCGGAGCTGGTGCCGCCCGCTGCCGTCTTCGTGCAAGCCGCGGCGCCGTTCGAGCGCGCCATCGCGGCGCTGGCCTGCGCGGATGCCCCGGTCATCGCCGTGGAGGGCGCCAGCGGAAGCCAGCTGGCGTGGAGCCAGCTCGCCGCCACCGAACTGACCCCGGCGCGCCTGCGCCGGCTGGCCGAGGCGCACGCCGCGATCCGGCCCGGGCAGACCGGCCGCGTGCTGTTCACCTCCGGGTCGACCGGCACGCCCAAAGGCGTGGCGCTGTCGTACAGCAACCTGGCCGCCGTCGCCACCTACTTTGCCGACGCCTATGCCCCGCTGGCCGAGCGGGAGCCGGCCTTCCTGTGCTGGCTGCCGTGGCACCACGGGCTCGGTGGCGTGCTGAACCTGAGCCGCGCCGTGGTGCTGGGCGGCACGCACCACATCGACGATGGCCGGCCGTTGCCCGGCCAGTTCGAGCGCACGGTGCGAAATCTGCGCGAAGTGTCGCCGGCCGTTTTCACCAGCGTGCCGTCGGCGTGGACCATGCTGGCCACGGAGCTGGAGCGCGATCCGGCGCTGGCTGCCAGCCTGTTCGCCAATGCCGTCAATTTCTCGTACGGCGGCGCGAGCCTGCCGCGCGACGTGTGGGACCGCATCCACCGCGCGGCCGAAGCCACCGTGGGCGAGCGCATCGTGTTCTGCTCCGGCCTGGCCTGCACGGAGACCAGCGGCATGGGCATCTATTGCACCCAGCCGACCGACCAGGCCGGCAACGTCGGCGTGCCGATGCCGGGCTGCGAAGTCAAGCTGGTGCCGCTCGAAGGCGGCGACGGCCGCTATGAGATCCGCATGCGCGGACCCTTCGTCTTCACGGGCTATGTCAAGCGACCGGACCTGACCGCGGCCGCCTTTGACGACGAAGGCTACTTCTGCCTTGGCGACGCGGTGCGCCTGGCCGACCCGGCCGATCCCGCGCGCGGCGTGACGTTCGCCGGCCGCGTCGTAGAGGACTTCAAGCTCACCAACGGCACCTGGGTGCGTACCGGCGCGGTCCGCCTGGGCCTGGTCGAACAGTGCGCGCCGCTGATCACCGACGCCATCATCTGCGGCCACGACCACGACTACCTGGCCGCGCTGGCCTGGCCGAATCTCGCCGCGTGCCGCCGGCTCGCCCCGGAACTGGCAGACGCCGACGCGCAAACGCTGGTGCGCCACCCGGTGGTCGTCAACGCGATCCGCGAACGGTTGTGCGGCGGCAGCGCCGGCGCCAGCCTGGCCGTGCGCCGCGTGCTGCTGATGGCCGAGCCGCCCTCCATCGACGCCAACGAGATTGCCGACAAGGGCTACATCAACCAGGCCGCCACGCGCGCGCGCCGGGCCCACCTTGTCGAAGCACTGTTTCAACCCGAACCTGCGCCCCACGTGGCCTGCGCATCCTGAATCCAGTTTCCATCGGAGCCCTCCATGCAAATCAACCGCACGATCTATCGCGACGACCACGAAATGTTCCGCACCACGGTGCGCCGCTTCCTCGAGAAGGAATGCGTGCCGAAGCAGGCTGAGTGGGACAAGGCCGGCAAGGTCGACCGCGAAACCTGGCTCAAGGCCGGCCGCGAAGGCCTGCTGTGCGTCACGCTGCCGACCGAATACGGCGGCGGCGGCGGCGACTTCGGCCATTCGGCCATCTACAACGAGGAACTGGCGCGCGCCGGTGTGAGCGGCCTGGGCTTTGGTGTCCATTCCGACATCATTGCCCCGTACCTCAACCGCATCGGCAATGAAGCGCAGAAGCAGCGCTGGCTGCCCAAGGTCTGCTCGGGCGAGTACATCCTGGCCATCGGCATGACCGAGCCGGGCACCGGCAGCGACCTCAAGGCCATCCGCACCACCGCCGTCCGCGAAGGCGACGAGTACGTGATCAATGGCAGCAAGACCTTCATCAGCAATGGCCTGAACGCCGACCTGATCATCATGGTCTGCAAGACCGACCCGGCCGCCGGCGCGCGTGGCGTCAGCCTGATCGTGGTCGAGGGCGACCGCGAGGGCTTTCGCCGCGGCCGCAAGCTCGACAAGGTCGGCCAGCACGCACAGGACACCGCCGAGCTGTTCTTCGACAACGTGCGCGTGCCGGTCGCCAACCTGCTGGGCGAGGAAGGCAAGGGCTTTGCGTACCTGATGGGCGAACTGCCGCAGGAACGCCTGTCCATCGCCGTCGGCGCCGCCGCCAAGCTGGAAGTCTGCCTGGAGCACACGCTCAACTACGTCAAGGAGCGCAAGGCCTTCAACCAGACCGTGTGGGACTTCCAGAACACCAAGTTCAAGCTTGCCGACATCAAGGCCCAGGCCATTGCCGTGCGCCTGATGGTGGACCACTACCTGGGCGAGCACATCCGCCGGCGCCTGACGCTGGAAGAGTCCGCCATCGCCAAGCTCTACGCAACCGAGGCGCTGGGCAAGGCGCTGGACGAGATGGTGCAACTGCACGGCGGCTACGGCTACATGATGGAGTACCCGGTGGCACGCGCCTTCGCCGACATGCGCGTGACGCGCATCTATGGCGGTACCAGCGAAGTGATGCGCGACCTGATCTCGCGCAAGCTGTAACCCACGCCACGATCTCAAACACTGCAAACACCCCAGGAGCCATTCAATGACCCGCAAAGTCTTCGTCGCCGGCGTCGGCATGATCCCGTTCAGGAAGCCCGGCACCAGCGAATCCTATGACGTGATGGGCGCCCAGGCCGTCCAGCAGGCGCTGGAAGATGCCGGCCTGTCCTACACGGACGTGCAGCAGGCCTACGCCGGCTACGTCTACGGCGATTCCACCTGCGGCCAGAAGGCGCTGTACCGCGTCGGCATGACCGGCATTCCGGTCATCAACGTCAACAACAACTGCGCCACCGGTTCGTCGGCGCTGTTCCTGGCGCGCCAGGCCGTGCAGAGCGGCGCGGTGGACTGCGCGCTGGCAGTGGGCTTCGAGCTCATGAACCCGGGTGCCCTCAAGTCGGTCTGGACGGACCGCCCCGGCGCACTGGAGCGCGCCAACGATGTGGTGGACGAACTGGTCGGCCGCCAGGAAGGCCTGAGCAATGCCATCCGCCAGTTCGCGGGCGCCGGCATGGCTCACATGAAGAAGTACGGCACCAGGCTGGAGACCTTCGCGAAGATCCGCGCCAAGGCCAGCCAGCATGCCGCGCGCAACCCGCTGGCCGTGTTCCGCAACATCGTGTCGACCGAAGACGTGATGGCCGCGCCGATGCTGTGGGATGGCGTGCTGACCCGCCTGATGGCCTGCCCGCCGACCTGCGGCGGCGCCGCCGCCATCGTGGTGTCCGAAGCGTTTGCCCGCAAGCGCGGCCTGCGCACCGATGTGCTGATCGCCGCGCAGGCGCTCACGACCGACACGCCGAGCACCTATGACGCGAAGGACATGATCCGCGTGGTGGGCTTCGACATGGCGCGCGCCGCCGCCACGAGCGTCTATGAGCAAGCCGGTATCGGCCCGCAGGACGTCGACGTGATCGAACTGCACGACTGCTTCGCGCAGAACGAACTGCTGACCTACGAGGCGCTGGGCCTATGCGACGAAGGCCACGCCGAGAAGCTGGTCAACGACGGCGACAACACCTATGGCGGCAAGTGGGTGGTCAACCCGTCGGGCGGCCTGCTCTCCAAGGGCCACCCGCTCGGCGCCACCGGCCTGGCCCAGTGCTATGAGCTGACCCACCAACTTCGCGGCACGGCGGAACAGCGCCAGGTGCAGGACGCGCGCGTGGCGCTGGCGCATAACGTCGGCCTGGGCGGCGCCTGCGTCGTCACGGTCTACCAGAAGGCTGGCTGAGCCGCCGCGCAAAGCCAGCAACCACGGAGCGAATCGACATGATCGACAAGAAACACATCGGCAGGGTGATTGCGGATTTCCGCACCACCGCGCCGGCCAGCCAGCTGCGCTTCTTCGCCAAGGCCACCGGCGAAACGCGCGCGGTCTATACCGACGAAGCCGCCGCGCGCGACGCCGGGCATCCCGGCCTGCCGCTGCCGCCGACTTTCCTGTTCTCGCTGGAACTGTCGCAGCCGCCCGGCACCTGGCGCGATGAACTCGGCATCAGGCCCGACCGCATCCTGCACGGCGAGCAGTCCTTCAAGTACCACCGCATGGCGTACGCCGGCGAGGCGCTGCACTTCCGCACCACCATCGCCGACATCTACGACAAAAAGGGCGGCGCACTGGAGTTCGTGGTGCGCGAGACCCGCGTCACCAACCAGGACGGCGAGCACGTGGCGGACTTGCGCAGCGTGCTGGTCCAGCGCAACGGCTGAGGAGAACTACGCATGACCAAGCTGAGCATTGACCAGATCCAGGTCGGCGACACCCTGCCGCCGCTGACGCTGGAACCGATCAACCGCACCACGCTGGCGCTGTTCGCCGGCGCGTCGAACGACCACAACGCCATCCATATCGACACCGACTACGCGCGCAAGGCCGGCATGCCCGACGTGTTCGCGCACGGCATGCTGTCGATGGCCTACCTGGGCCGTTTGCTGACGCTGTGGGTCGACCAGCGCCAGCTGCGCGATTTCGGTGTGCGCTTCGTGGGCATCACGCATCTGGGGCACCGCATCACGTGCACGGGCCGCGTGACCGAGAAGTTCGAGGCCGACGGCGAGCAACGGGTACGGCTGGAAATCCAGACCGCCAACCAGTATGGCGAAACCAGGATCCTGGGCGACGCGGTCGTCGCCCTGTAAGACCCAAACCAATTCAGGAGTCAAAGATGGGAACACTTGAAGGCAAGGTGGCACTGGTCACCGGATCGGGCCGCGGCATCGGCAACGCCATTGCACTGCGACTGGCCCGCGAAGGCGCGCGCCTGGTCATCAACGACCTGGACGCCGAGCCCGCGCAGCAGACCGTGGAAGAACTGAAGGCCATGGGCGTGGAAGCGGTGGCGTGCGTCGGCAATGTCTCGGCGCCCGACTTCGCCGAGCGTTTCATCGGCACCGCGATGAACACGTTCAAGGGCATCGACATCATCGTCAACAACGCCGGCTTCACGTGGGACGACGTGGTGCAGAAGATGAGTGACGAGCAGTGGTACGCGATCCTGGACTGCCATATGACGGCACCGTTCCGCATCCTGCGCGCGGCTTATCCGCACCTCAAGGCCCTGCACGCGGCCGACAGGGAAGCGGGCCGCGAGGTGTACCGCAAGATCGTGAACATTTCGTCCACGTCGGGACTGAACGGCAATGCGGGGCAGATCAACTACTCCGGCGCCAAGGCCGGCGTGATCGGCATGACGCGCGCCATGGCGCGTGAGTGGGGGCGCTTTAACGTCAACGTGAATGCGGTGGCCTTCGGCCTCATCCATACGCGCATGACGTCGGCGGATGCCAAGGCGGGTGCCACGGTCAATATCGAAGGACGCGAAATCCGGGTGGGGCTGAACCCCGAGATGCTGAAGACGCATGCGCAGCGCAATCCGCTGGGACGTGGCGGTACGCCGGAAGAGGCGGCAGGCGGTGTGTATCTGTTCTGCTCGCCGGATTCGAACTACATCACCGGTCAGGTGGTGGCAGTGGCAGGGAACGTGCAGTAAGGCATTGTGCTGATTGCAGGGCGCCGGGGGGCGCCCGGATCGGCACAGTCCCGCGCAGATCAGGACGCCGCCCCCTTCCCCCCCAACACCTCATCACACACCGCCAGCCAGGCCCTCGCGGCATGCGACAGATACCGCCCCGACTGCCACGTATGCGCCAGCGCCCAGTCCATGGCCGGTTCCGACAACCGCGCCACGGCAAGGTTATCGCGGTCCTGCAGTCGAGCCAGGAACGGCTGCGGGAGGAATGTCGTCCCCAGCCCGGCTGCGGCCATGGAAGCAAGAAAATCCCAGTGACCGCTCTGCGCCACCACGCGTGGCTCGATGCGCGCTTCCAGGAAAGCCTGCCGCAGCTTGTGCGTCAGCGAAAACTCTTCGGTCAACAGCACCAGCGGCTCGTCGCTCAACGCCGTCAGGCTGACCGTCTTGCCGCGCGCCCACGTTGCCTTGCGCGGCCCCACCGCCCAGATCGGATACTTGGCGAACGGCTGCGTGGCCAGTTCCAGCCCGCTGTCCACGGGTAGCACCGTGGCGCCCACTTCCAGTTCGCCGCTGGCCACCATCTGCTCGACCAGATGGCCGCCATGCTCAGCCAGCCGCAACTCCAGGTTGGGATAGCGCTTGCGGAACGCACTGACCGCCGGCGAGAAAAACAGGTTGACCATGGGCGGGATGCCAACGGTCAGCTGACCGCGCCCGAGCGAGGACAGGTCCGCCACCTCCAGCGTGAGCCGGTGCACGACCCCAAGCGCTTCCTGGCCGCGCTCGTACACCACGCGGCCCACATCGGTCAGCCGTACCGTCTTGCCTTCGCGAATCAGCAGCGGCTGCCCGACTTCGTCTTCGAGCTGGCGCACCATCTTGCTGATGGTCGACTGCGTGACGAACAGCGAGGTCGCTGCCTGCGTGAAGCTCTTAAGGCGCGCGGTTTCAACAAAGTAGCGCAAGGCACGAATATCGATGGGCATGATGGATACAGCACTTCCATGAAATTTAAGAATGGATTGCGTAATTTTAAATCATGAATGGAATGCCTGTCATTTGACTACACTTTGCTTCCACGCTTCGCTCGCGCCAGCAGCCGGCAACCAGACCGCGCCAGGCGGCATACGATGCGCCCCCGATCACCAACCGTACGATTTCCACCCATGGCTACGCGGCCTGATGCACGACAGTGGCTGTTTTCGCTGAAGGCATTCCTGGCCGCCATGCTCGCGCTCTATACCGCCCTGGCTCTCGGTCTGCCACGCCCCTACTGGGCCATGGCGACGGTGTATTTCGTCTCGCACCCGCTGACCGGCGCCACGCGCTCCAAGGCCGCCTACCGCGTCGCGGGTACGGTGCTGGGCGCCGCTGCCGCCGTGGCAACCGTGCCACTGCTGGTCAACATGCCGATCGTGCTGATGGCCGCCATCTCGCTGTGGATCGTCGCGCTGGTCTACCTGTCCACGCTGCAGCGCTCGCCGCGCGCCTATGTGTTCCTGCTGGCGGCCTATACGCTGCCGATCGTGGCGCTGCCGGCGGTGGACCAGCCCGCCCAGATCTTCGATATCGCGGTGGCGCGCATTGAAGAGATCGTGATCGGCATTGTCTGCGCGGGACTGGTGGGTTCCCTCATCCTGCCCGCCAAGGTGGCACCGGCCCTGCGCGCACGCGCGGCAAGCTGGCTCTCGGACGCCGCGGCGTGGGCTGACGACATTCTCTGCGCGAACCCCGGCGCCGACGCCGGCCGCCATCGGCTCGCGGCCGACATCCTGGCGCTGGACCAGCTGATCGCCCAGCTTTCCTATGACACCGAAAGCGCTGCGTCCCTGCGCCACGCGCGCGCCCTGCGCACACGCATGACCGCGCTGATGCCGCTGCTGTCTGCGCTGTCGGTGGTGCTGCAGGCGCTGCGGGTCCACCCGGCCGGCGTGCCGGCTGCGCTCGCGCACGCGCTGGCTGAACTGTCGCAATGGCTGCGCGCCGGCATGGCAGGCCCGGCGCCGCAGGCGGACCGCCGC
>JACXTT010010031.1_pt1 | contig 12841 bp, 16 predicted proteins | sample 9270951 | NCBI WGS metagenome assembly JACXTT01 (sample SAMN15532306, study PRJNA645909) | rock metagenome | isolation source: weathered quartz diorite | place: Puerto Rico | collected 2017-06-21 | reverse complement strand
AGTACAGCATGATGCGCAGCCTCATGGGCCGCTATCGGGACTTCTGGCAGCTCACCGAGGACGGGCTCGTGTACGCGTGCAAATCGCTCGGTCTCGAGCTGACGGCGGACCGGCGCGCGCGGCTGCTGCAGGCCTACCTGACGCTGGCGACCTTCCCGGACGTGAAGCCTGGCCTGCAGGCGCTCAGGGCGCTCGGATTGCGCCTGGCCATCCTCTCCAACGGGGAGCCGAAGATGCTGGAGGCGGCGACGGAGAGCGCGGGCATCGGCCGCCTCCTGGACCGCGTCATCAGCGTCGAGGAGGTCGGAATCTTCAAGCCGAGCCCGCGCGTCTACGGCCTGGCGCCCGAGCGGCTCCGCGTGAGTCCCGCCGAACTGGGCTTCGTGTCGTCCAACTCCTGGGACGTCGCCGGCGCCGCCTCCGCCGGCCTCCGGGCGCTCTGGATCCAGCGGAGTGCGGCGGAGCCGCCCGAGGAGCTGGGCTTCGGGGCCGAGCGCGTCGTGCACGCCATCACGGATCTGCCCCTGCTCCTGCCGTCTGGGAGGACGTGATGACGACGATCCGCATGGTCGATCCCGCCGTGGTGAGCGGCAAGGTCCGCGAGATCTTCGACGCCGTGCTGCGCCGCGAGCGGACGGTCTTCGGCGCAACGGCGGTCTCCAACATCTGGCGCTGCATGGGGCACTCCCCCGAGCTCGTGGAGGCGAACTGGAACCGCTCGCGCGCCCTTATGCAGCGCGGCGACTTCACGCCGCTGCAGCGAGAGCTGATCGCGACCGCGGTCTCGATCGCCAACGCCTGCCACTACTGAATCGACTCCCACGTGGCCGCCGTGATGCGGCTGGGTGTGGACGAAACCGGGGTGACAGAGTTGATGGGCGTTACCGAGCACACGCGGGCCCTGGCGACCACCGCCTCCGCTCTGCTCCTGGAGTCCCTGGCGGGCGAGGCGAGCCTGATCGCGCCGGTGTCCGCCGGCACGTGCGGCCCCGAGGTTGAAGCGCTGCTGGCCGAGATCGCTGCCTGGGCAGAGGACGCGCTGGGCGAGCTCAGAGTGCCACTCGTCTGGCGGGTCCTGGGCCGCAACGTTCATTACCTCACGTCGACCTGGCGGAAGGAGGTAGCCCTGATGGCGGAGGGCGCGCTGCCCGCGCGCGACAAGCGGCGCGTGGCGCTGAGCGTGGCGATGGCGACGCGCACGCGCTACATGATCGAGTACCACACGGCCGTGCTCCGCCGCGCGGGCGACACCGACCGGGACCTGATGGAGATCCTCGGCGTCGTCGACCACTACACCACGCTCAACACCCTCTCGGAGGCCATGCAGATCGAGTCCGACATCCGCCCGTCCCCCTGACCTTGCACTCGTAGGCGTGCTGGCCAGGCCGATGGGCGATGCTGGCCCCGAGAGTTGACACGCCTGTGAGCCCCGGCTGCGGGAAGTGGTCAGGATGCGGTGATCGGGACGAGTACGAACTCGTATCGACTGAATCGCCCGGTTGCATCCGAGGCGGCGGGACAGCACAGGGGCATGACACCAACGCCGACGGCACCTGATTTTCAATTGGCCCAACGGAACACGCTCGAGCTTACATAATTCAAGTATGCGATTTCATTGCGCGCTGATCATGGGTTAGCTCGCTTCAGGTAGTCGTTCTTTGTCTCGACGTGGCTGCAGAGCCCGGTTTGAACCATCGACCTTTGGTTTCTGTGTCGGCGGATCATCTCTCGGGCAATCCGGCCTGACGTATACCCTCGATGATCCGTTGGTATTCGTTGCGGAACGTCGCATTATTCGAGTACGCAAATGCTTCCTCGGCCATTTGCTGTGCGGTCAACCCCGGTCTTAACTTGAGGATCTCCGAGACCGCAGCCGCGGCAGTCTGGCCGCGCCACGCGTACGCGGAGGCGAGATCGACCCGGGCATGCGAGAAGATCTTGCAGGCGGCGACCGATCTGAGACACCAGTTCGATCGTCGCGGCGTCCCGCGCCAGGTGCGTGTGCGCGTGGCAGATGACCTAGCACCAGAGGAAGAGATTGGGGATCGCGCGGGCTGAGACGGATGGCTTTTCCACGGGCGCCACGGCATCCGCGGCCCGACCGGCCGCGATCAGATTCCGCGCTCGTCCGCCATGCGCACTCGTGAGGTTGCGATCGAGGGCGATGGCGCGGTCATACGTTGCAAGCGCCGCATCGAACCGGTGGTGCAATCCGAGAATTTCGGCCTTGACCGACTGCGCCTGCTCAGAGTCGGGCGCGACCGCATTGGCGAGCGTGGCCGCTTCGTCGGCACGAGCCAAGAGCTTGGCGCGTTCCGGAGGCCGGGCACCGCGGTAAGTGTGGATGAGGGCTTGGGCGAGCCCCACGTTGCCTGGCTGAATCTCAATCTCACGGGTGTCCGGCGCTGCACGAGGGCCGAGCTTGAGCAGATGGTGCGCCAGGGCTTCGGCTCGATCGTCAGCACGGCTTCTCTCGATGGCGTGCGCGATGACCGTTGCCGGATTCACCGCCCGGATCTCCCGCACAATGAATCCTGGCGAGCCGGGATGAAAACTACAACGTCTTCTGGTGTCCCCGCGGCTGCCCTTGCCGGTGTCCTGGATGATCGCGTGGAGGCGGTCGCCGTCGCGCGCGAGGGTTACCGTCACGAGCCCACCGTTCGGCGTGAACTTCATGGCGTTCGACAGGAGATTGGCCACGACCTGTCGCAGCCGGTCGCCATCCCGTAGCATCGGAAGGGCCATCGATCTGCCGGCCGCCCTCCGATTCCTACGACGGATCATGCCCCTCGCGAACGAGTACCTTCGGCAGGCTTGGCCTCGATGTCGAAGGGATGTCCAGCGGCTCTCGAACTCCGCTGTCGCCGTCTTTCGTTCGTCGCGTCCAGGGCGCTCGGGATCGGGCAGGAAGTGCTGCGGATCACCGTGCTCTTCTTCTTGATGCTCTACATTCTTTCTTCTTCCTCCGTGACGGCAACGAGCTCGTCGCGACCATGATTCGCGTGCGACCGCTCGGGGATGTGCGCGAGCGCCGGCTCGTGAGCAAGTTCGCCGAGGTATCCCTCACTTTCGCCGATGCCTCACCAACGATCACTGTTGGCAGGCGCAACTGCATCGCCGAACCGAAGCTCGCTGTCCAACGAGCACACAGGAGGCTCAGATCAGCGCGGAAGGGCTGCCCTTCCTCGTTCATCAGATCACCCGCGGAGTCGGTGCGAACGTCGATCAATGACGCTGATCAGCAGCGAGTTGCTCGCTGGTTGGATCCGCAGGGATTGCGGCCATCGGGTCACCGGCCCGAGAGGCGTCTTCGACCAGTCGAGCTCCCGCATGCGCCGCGCCCATCTCGCTCTCGCCCGACACGCCCTCAGCATCGCGCCCTCCGACGAGCTCCGCGGATCGCTGTGGGCATGAGCCGGAGCCCCGGCCCGCGCGTCAGGTGGCGCGCAGCGTACCACCGATGACAACGCCTCACCTGTTCACCGGTCGAGCGCCCGGACCAGCTCGCGCAGCTCCCGCTGCAAACGCATGACGCGGCGGCGCAACGCCGGCTCACGGGGCTCGCGCCGCAGGAGGCCGTCCTCGACCAGGGCCAGGAACGCCGCCGCCACGTCTTCCGCGCCCCAGCGCCCCCGGGGGTCGTGCCACTTGTGGATCCAGTTCACCATGCCCAGCAGGCCGAAGACGACCAGCCGCGGCGGGACGTCGCGGAAGACCCCCTGCCGGATGCCGTCGATGACAACCGATTCCACGTCCTTGTCGTACCGGTCCTTCTGCGCGGCGATGGCGCGCGCGAAGCGCGCGGGCAGGTTCGCCTCCTCGCTGAAGAACACCGTGAGGAACGATCGATTGGCAATCACGAAGCTCACGTGCTGGCGCACGATCCGCCGCAGGCGCTCGGCGGGCGAGAGGTTGGCGGCCAGCACCAGGCCCAGGTCACGCGTGAAGCTTTGGATTGTCTCTCGCGAGATCGCGGCGAGCATCGCGTCCTTGGCGCGGAAATACGTGTACAGCGTGGCCTTCGACATCCCGAGGCGACGGGCGACGTGGTCGAGGGTGGTCGCGCGGTACCCGCGCTCGCGGAACAGATCGGCGGCGCTCCGGAGGATCTGGTCGCGGACCGCCATCCGCCGCGCGCTCACGCCGCCAGTATAGTTGACGCCTCCGCGCGTCCATGGTAAAACTGGACAGTTCTATTCCAAACCGCGCAGTTCCGAACGAGCGTCCCACGATGGAGGTCAGCCATGGAGCGGCGGGTGATCCCGGGCGCGATCGACACTGTGTTCGAATTCGACTACGCGGTGCGCGCGGAGGACATGCGGGGCCTCTACGAGAAGGCAAAGCGCGACCAGTGGAACGCGGCGCGTGACATCGCGTGGAGCACGCCCGAGCCCGCCGACGGCCGGGTGCTCTCGGATGAGCTCATCGACGTCTACGGGAGCCCCATCTGGGATCGGCTGAGCGAAGCGACGCGCGTTGAGCTCAACCGCCGCATCACCGCGTGGCGCCTGTCGGTCCTCGTGTACGGCGAGCAGGGCGCGATGCTGGCCTGCAGCCAGCTGGTCGATATCGTCGCCGGGACCGACGAGAAGTTTTTCCAAGCCACCCAGGTGATGGACGAGGCGCGACACAACGAGGTGCTCGAGCGGTACATCGCGACCCGGCTCGGGGGCCTGCACTACCCGATGCCGGACAACGAGCGATTCCTCTTCGACGCCATCCTGACCGACCCGCGCTGGTATATCAAGACGATCGCTCTCCAGCTCGTGGCCGAGACGTTCGCGGTCTCGATGTTCAAGATGATGGGCCAGGCCGCCGCCGACCCGGTGCTGCGGGAGATCTGCGGGCGCATCCTCCAGGACGAATCCCGGCACATGGGCTTCGGCATGCTCGCCCTCCCGAGCATCATCGAGCAGGCGAGCGACGCCGAGCGGCGAGAGATGGAAGACTTCACGTGCCTCGCCTTGGAGAAGGTGCTGACCGGCTTCTTCCCGCTCGAGGCGTACCGAGACGTGGGGTTCTCGCCGGCGCAGATCGACGAGGTGCGGCACTACCGCCGCGCCGTTGCGGCCCACAACGACTACGCGGTCTACCGGAAGTTCTTTCGCCGTGACATGCACGCGACCATGGTGAACAACCTCGCCCGGCTCGGGCTGCTCACCGATCGGGTGCGGCCGCGGCTGGCCGCGGTCGGGGTCGAGCTGCAAACGGCCGCCTGAGTCCATTCGCTGGGGCTTTTCAAGGAGCTGTTGCTGAGTGCGCGAGAGACCATCATACGCCAGCTGCGCGTCGCGGTAGAGACGCGCGCGACCCAGGAGCACTCGCCCGATCCCACGGCGTTCGTAGCCATGAGCCACACCGAGGTCCGTGACGAACAAGAAATAGGGATAGTCCGTCACGCCCATGCACATTCCAACGAGGCGGCCGCCGTGTCTCGCCGTGACAGCAACGGTCGCCTTGCGGAGGAGCGTTCGGATCCGCTGCATGAAGCGCGCTTCCGTGGGTACATCTGCCCCAGCTCCGACGTCTTGAGGAAATCGATGTACTCCGCAGGGGTCGCGCGATCCGTGCCGCTGCAACGAAATCTAGCTCACGCGTATCGGCCTAACTGTATGTATCCTAGCGAGACGGCGGGATATCTCCGCAGGAGCCCGGCGTTCCGCGACCGAAGTGATAACCGGGCCCGAGGGTTCGGCCGGGGCTACAGACGCCGGCAGGGTTCAAAAGGATGCGCCGATCGAGGACGCCCGCGGGCTGGTCGGCACGACGCGACCGGCGCTGCCGAAGGAGTACGTCGACTCTGGGACGAAGGACCGGAACGCGAGTTCCTGACGTTCACGGCGAATAACCGGATCCCCTCGCGGACGGCGCAGCGGCTGACGAACTGGTATACCGAGATGTCGATTGTCTCCCGCGACATGCCGCGTGAGTGGGCGATCAGGGAAACCACGCGAAGTTCGCACCTCCCGAAGATCATTCGCGAGAAGCTGATCCAGTTCTGGACAACCGACATGCTTGGCCGCGACACGACCGATGAAGGCAGTGAAGCGAGTTGACCGAGCAGAACGACAAGACCCAACTCCGACTGAGAAGCCCGGCGACTACGGCGGTGAAGAGCACGACTACGGCCCGACGCCCGCTGGCCCAAGGCCCGGCGCTGGCGCAGATCCCGACCGGCCGCACGATCGACGAGACGCGCAACTAACATCGTCGGCACAGACGAAGTTTTGATGAAGTGAACCGTGGCCCGAGTCGGAGATCGCGGTGTCATCTGAAGCGGGTCGACGAACTGAAGTCGAAGGGGCCCATCACCTACCGGTGGTCGGACTCTTTGTCCGCCACGTGTTGGCCTCGCTGGCGTTACGCGAGAGTCACCGTGAGAGCAGGGGCCGAAAGACACGACCTTCCACGCGCGCGAGGTACGCGAGCAGATCCCGCTCCAGGGCCGCGGCCAGCGCGGGTCGCTCCTGGAGAAGGCTGCGCCGCTCGTCCGGATCCGTCTCCAGGTCGAAGAGCTGGAGCCGCTCGAGATCCGCCGACCAGATCAGCTTCCATCGCCAGTCGCGATAGAGGAAGTACGTTCGCTTGAACGATGCGCGTCCTACGACGTCCCGGCGCACATAGCGGTGAGGATCGGCGCCCAGCAGGAGGGGAACGAGCGAGATCCCCATGTGCGGGTCGTCGTACGGTGGCCGAATGACGTAGCCGGCCAGGTCAAGGAGGGTCGGTACGGTATCTGCCACGACGACCGGGACATCGTCGACCCGACCGCGAAGACCGTGCGCGAGCACGATGAGCGGGACTCGCAGTTCCTCCTCGTACACCGTGTGGCCGTGGAGACTCGCGCCGTGCTCCCAGAACTGCTCGCCGTGATCGGATGTAAACACGATGACCGTCCGATCGTAGAGACCGCGCGTCCGGAGCCAGCCGATGAACCGTGCCATCGCGCGGTCCACGTAGGAGACATTGTTGTCATAGACATCGCGTGGGCCATTCCCTAGGTCGAGGCCATCTGCTTTCTTCCACAGGTCGTTGTGGACATCCAGAAGGTGGATGTAGATGAAGAAGCGCTGGCCGGACTCCAGCGCCGCGATCTCATCCCGCGCCCACCCGAGGACCTCGTCGGCCGGAACGGACCGATCCAGCCCCGCGTCGCGCGCGCGGCCGTGACCGACGACGCGGACGTCAAGCGGGAACAACGCGCTCGGCGCGAACTCGTGCACGGCGACGACGTGGCGGATGCCTTCCGCCTGCGCAAGCTTGAGGTAGACATTCTCACGGTGCAGTCCTGGTCCATAGAGGTTGAGACGACTTCGCCCAGCGATCAGGAAGGGAAACGCCGCGAAGGTGCCGCCTCCGTGCGTGTACGCGCGGCGGAACGATATCGCCTCTTCGCGCGCCCAGCGATCGAGAAACGGGGCCAGGTCCCGGTGGTAGCCCGCGGATCGGAACGCATCGCCGCGCAGAGCGTCGACCACGATCACGATCAGGTTGAAGTCACGCGGCAGTCGTGAAGGTCGGGTGCGTTCGAGGAGCCACGGCGCCGGCCACGGATCGGGCACATCGGCGCGCTCAGGAGCCTGGCCGAGGTGGATCCAGTCGCCGACCCCGAGCGCGCGCGCCACGGCGCGGGCATAGTTCGCGTCGACCATTGTCAGCTCGCTGAACTCGAGCACGGCGGCCTTGATTTCCCGATAGCGCTCCAACGCGCCGAAGGGCGCCAACGTAAGGGGCAAGGATGCGGCCGTCACGACGATGGCCCAGCGAGATCGCCATCGACTGACGTTTCGCGCCCGGTGGGTGGCGTCGCCAACGGAAGTCGATAGGCGATTGCCGCCTTCGTTGAGGCCGAGTACGAGGATGCCCGCCGCCGTGATGGTCGCCGCCTTGAAGAGGAACCACTTCAAGTACGAAAAGACCGTGAACCAAGGGTTGAACACGCCCGCATATAGCACGCCTGCGCCGAGCCCGGTGCTGACGATGAAGCCGACCATCAGGATCCGCCGCCACGATGCGCGTCCGGGGGGTTGGGCGAGCCACCAGACGAGGGGGAATACAGGAAGCGTCGCCATGGACAGTGCGAGCACGCCGACGGGACTCAGCGGGACTCCAGCCGGTGCGGCACGCGACAGCACGCGGAACGCGCCGTGGCTCAGAACACCTCCGATCAGGGCCATGAGGAGCACGAGAGGCGGCATCAGTCCCTCGAGATCGAGCGCCTGCAGCTCCCACGCGATCGCCGGCGCCAGCGAGATGACGAAGGCCGCGGCAGCGGCGCCCCAAGCGACGACGAACGGTACGCGATCCAGCGCGGAGGCCACGGGCGATGGATCGCGCAGGAATCTCGACGCCGCCCTGGCGGCCGCGAGTAGAAAAAGCGATTCGGCAGCCGCCCAGAGGCCAGTGATGCCCGACAGCAGCGGGGGAATTACGCGGCTCAGCGCCCGCTCGAAATCCGAATCCAGCCGGACGTACGACACGACCGCTCGGACGCCCGGGTCGAAGGCGATTGGCGTCGCGGCGAACACGAAAGCTGCGGTGAGGAACAGGACGTGGTGTCGCTCGCGAAGCGCCAGGAAACGACCGGCTCGTGGCGGTTCGACGCGGGCCGCAGCGAGAAATTGCAGCATGATGGCGGCCTGGAGGAGGCTATGGGCAACGGTGAGGAGCGTGCTCCACGAGCGTGCGATAGCCCAAGCGACAGCCAGGATCGCACCCATCTCTATGGCGGCGAGCGCACCCTCGGCGCGTCTCGAGAGTAGTGGGCACGCGCGGCGTGACTGCCCTGGCCGCGCGCCACCGAGCAGCGGGGTGCCGTGGATCGCCGCCTGCAGCAGAGCGAGAGCGAACAGCCACACGAGTGGAATCCAGACAAGAATTGCAGAACGCTCTCGAAGCCAGACGAAGCCCGAGCTTTCTCCAGCGGGAAGCAACCGGCCGAGGGGGCTATGGCTGGCGGCGTAGGTGCCGATCGCGGCGAAGGCCGCGACAGCGCCGATAAGATGCAACGCTGCGAGGGCGCCAGCGGCACGCCTCGCCGCCACGCTCACGTCATCCCGCGCAACCGTGGAGTGTACCATCGAGGCTCACGTCCCGATCGGAGGCCGTCATCGTTTCTGCTCCTTGACTTCGTGTGCGGCTTGAAGAATAGCGGTAAAGGCAACACGCGTCATCGAGGCGTCGGTGCTCATGCGGCCGGCCGTCATCGGCTGAGGCTTGCCTCACGAGGGAGGAACGTCGATGTTCACGACGCTCAAGCTCGAAGTCGCCGAAGGATTGCGACGATCACGCTCAACCGGCCCGAGCGGCTGAAATGCCATCAACGGCGCCATGCCGGGCGAAATCCGGGCCGCGGTGGAGGGCGCCAACGCGGACGAGCATGTCCACCTGATCGTGCTGCGGGGCGCCGGCTGGTGGCCGATGAGCCACGCCGTGCGGCCGATCAAGCGCTCCGCTTCGATGGGACCGAACAGGTTCTGCATCGCCGGCAGCAGCGACCGCACATATTCCATTGCCGAAGCGTCCGGCCCACGGGCGCGCGATTCACGGCTCACTCCTTGGATTGAAGTCGGGCTGTAACTGCAACGCGTCCGCGATCTTCGTTACGGTGTTGAACAGCTGCACGACTTCGACCGCTTCGACGAGGCCCTGGTCGGTCACCCCGAGCCGACGCACTTCGCGCAGATGGAAATCGACTCCATAATCCGACTTCGCGGTCATCGAGGCGGCCAGAGCGAGGATCTCTTTGGTCACGCGATCGACCGTTCGATCCGTGAAGGCCTCTCGCACGGCGCCCCAGTAACCCTGCAGGAAGATGGCGTCGCGGCTCATCCAGCGGAAGACCGCTGGCACCTCGCTCACGGCGTAGAACGTCTTGATATCGTCGAAGACTGCTTTCACCTCGGACGAGGTGCCATCGGTGCTCGGCACTGCCACGACCGGACTCCGGTCGGAGGGCGTGAACTCGAGAGGCAGTCGAAGACCGTCCGCAACGGCGTTGAGCGCGTGTGTCGTTCCCGCCACGTAGGCGACTTCGTACCAGATCCCGTCGTCGTTCAGTCCTTGCAGCTTCCCGGCTGCGCTATGGGCGACCGTTCAATACTCGCACACGTTGATAGCGCTGACGATCGCCGCGATCATCTCTTTCTGGCTGCGGCTCAGCGCGCCGTCCGTCATGGCCCGCCGTGATGCTCGGCCGTACGGCCGCCCGAACGCGGGATGGCTGAGCAGCACGCGGCTCATCTTGGGCACAAAGTCGATCTTGAACCAGCTCTTTGTCGCTTCGAGAAACGGTTGATCCTGGGCTGCCAGCTCGTGGGCCTCGGGAATTCTCACGATCTCCATGGTTCTCCTTTCGATGCGGCTCCATTCGTGCCGCGTGCGCTAGGATCCTCCGATGCGAGTCTCGGTCGTTGTCCCCTTCCGGCCGTCAAGGAGCAGGGCGGCGGCGATGGTGGCCATCCCCCGCGCGTGCTCGCTCACGCCCATGAGCTCGGTCACGCGCACCTCGCCGAGCCGCATCACGGCGGCGACGTGCGAGTCGATTCAGTAGTGACACGCGTTGGCGATGGAGACGGCCGCCGCGATGAGCTCGCACTGGAGCGGGCTGAAGTCGCCGCGCTGCATCAGCGCGCGTGACCGCTTCCAATTCGCCTCCAGCAGCGCTGGGGAATGTCCCATGCAACGCCAAATGTTGAGATCGCGGTGGCACCGAAGACCGTCCGCTCGCGGCGCAGCGCGGCATCGAAGATCTCCCGGACCTTGCCCTCGACAGCGGGGTGGTCGACCATGCGGATCGTCGTCATGCGCCCTCCTGGATCGTTCGGAAAGTTGACACCCTTGTGACACGCGGCGCGCCGGTGGCTGGCACACTGACCGACAACTGCGGCCCGCCCGACGGAGGCCAGAAGGAGGATCCCATGCGCGCCGGCCTCCCGCTAGGCCTCGGAGGTCCCGCCCCGCCGCCGCCGTGGTCGTCGCCTTCGACGCCAAGGCGCTCACAGAGGTCCAGGAGACCGGGCAAAGCATCGTCGTCAAGGTCACCCCACCTGGTGACCGACCTACAAGCAGCCGTCGGGCGGCGCTCGCCGGGGCGTCACGCTGTCCGGGCTCGCTGCGCGCGTCGGAGGCAAACCAAACACGTGGTTTTCCGACGCGCCGCTGCCACCCTTCCGGGATAACTGATCTGTTGTTTTACGTTGTGAATCGTAGTCTAAGTCGGCCCGACTCGATGGTCCAGGATCAGGGCGGATGGCGTCGCATGATTCAGTCCGACTAGTTGACAACACAGGGCGACCCAAGCTGAGAGTTGATTTCGATGTAGAGAGCGCGTTACCGCGTATCGCATTTCCCCGTAGCTTTATGCGCCCGCCGCTTTCGCTCGATCTGTCGCATCGCCGACGGGAAAACGATCAGGTGCCGCAACGGCCTGATCGCGGTCATGCAAGCGGTCCCGAACAGTCCGTTTGGCTTCACGAGGACGGCGATCTGGCCGCGGTAGCCGCCCGCCCTGTCCGGAACCCAGCCGACGTGCATGACCCCGTGCTCGGTCCAGTTGGCGACCGCGGCCGCTGAAGCGTCGTCGAGCAGGCAGAGCGACACGAAGGGGAGCGCAGCGAACTTCGGGCCGGATGGGGCGTCGCGCAGATCCATTGGCAACTGGGCGCGGAGCGTCGTCACCCTGGAGCCTCGACCGGCTTCCGGGCCTTCCCAACCGAGCAGCGCCCCCGACCCTCCACCGGATCGCCCAGAGCGTGCGGGCCGCGCGGGAGGAGCCCTTGCGACGGGTCGCCCGAGGCGATCCCCGCCATCAGCCGAGGGAAGTCATCCGGGTCGCCCGGCGTCGGCCGCGCCAACACGTTGTCCAGCCGTACGGCCAGCACGAGTACTTCCGAGAAGGCTCCCGGCCACCGTCTCCGCATGGTCGTTGAACGCGGCATTCGTGCGGCGTTCAGCGCGACATCGAACGCGGCTGGCCAAAACCCCACACCCACACGCCCGCCGCGATCAGCGAAGGTAACACGACGAAGACGTCCAGGAGGAGAGCCACGGCGTCGTTCGATGGATCGCCCGTGAACGTGAGACCACGAACGCCCAGGTAGGATGCGACGAGCGTGAGGAGCCAGTTGGACCAAGCAGGAATGGCCACGAGCCATGCCAAGCGCCGCGTCCCGCGTTCGCCGTAACGCAAGAATCCCAGGGTGAGGGCGACCGCGATCAGCCAGAGCCCACCGACGAGTCCATTCAAATGGGCCGCCAGAGCGAGCCGGGGGACGGGGACCCTGATCTGCTCCGAGACGACGACGGCCGCCCACGCTCCCGTGGCGAGACCGACCGCGAACAAGAGGGCGCCTGCCCACGCCAGCCGCTTCTGCACAACGGTGCTCGTGATTGGCCTCTCGGGGTGCGGCAGAGCGCGGGCCCACGTGGGGGCCTGCGCTCTGCTCAGCGATTACTTGGGAAGCACCACGCGATCGATCACGTGAATGACGCCGTTGGACTGATAGACGTTGTAGGTGGAGATGTCGGCGACGTGCCCCTGCGCGTCCTTCAGCACCACGTTGGCCTCACCATTCATCATGGCGATCAACGTGCCGCCACTGACGGTCTTGAGCATGGCCTCCCCCTGGCCGGCCTTGATGCGTTCCTTGAGGGCGGCCGCGTCGAGCTTCCCCGCGACCACGTGATAGGTCAGAATCTTGGTCAGCGTGGCCTTGTTCTCAGGCTTGAGCAGGGTGTCCACCGTCCCCGCTGGGAGCGCCGCGAAGGCCTGATTGGTCGGGGCGAAGACCGTGAACGGCCCCTGGCCCTTGAGCGTGTCCACCAAGCCGGCCGCCTTGAC
>JACXTT010010030.1_pt1 | contig 12842 bp, 6 predicted proteins | sample 9270951 | NCBI WGS metagenome assembly JACXTT01 (sample SAMN15532306, study PRJNA645909) | rock metagenome | isolation source: weathered quartz diorite | place: Puerto Rico | collected 2017-06-21 | reverse complement strand
CCCGGCGCCGGCGGTGGCGGCGGCAGTACCATCATGCTCACGCATGCCCAGGCGGTCTGGCTCGATGCCGGCACCATCGTGTGGCTAGGGGCTGACGCCGCGCGCAGCTACAAGCTCTATTACTCTTCGAGCGGCGCGCTCGCCGCGGGCGCCGACGATATCAGCGGCAACGACAATCCCGGCGGTGTGGCGCTCGCCACCGGCAACCTGACGGCCGCCCAGCAGGCTGCATATCCCCAGTACGCCAACGCGATCGCGCTGTTGGTGCCGGCAGCAACCGCGGCGCAGGCCGGTGCGCTGCTGCGCGACCAGCTGGGAATCGTTCAGTACTCCGGCTCCAGGCCCACCAACGGTACGCAGGTGCAGATTGGTCCCGTGCTCGACAGCCTGTACGGAGCCAGCGCGGCGCGCATCGCGCTCGGTCTGACATTCGACGCTACCACCGATGGGCCGACCTTTCGCCTGTGGGCACCGACCGCGAGCAGCGTGCAGCTTAATGTTTACGCCAACGCCGCGGCGCAGAGCCCGGTCCCGGTGAGCATGTCGCTGGACCCGTCGAGCGGCGTATGGAGCTACACGGCAGCAGATGCGTCCTGGACCAACACGGCGTATTACACCTACTCAGTGCACGTGTTCAGTCGCGCGGCCCCCTCGGCCCTCGGCTACGGCGCGGTGGTGACCAACACCGTGAGTGATCCCTATGCGGTCACGCTCAGCGGCGATAGCACGCGCGCGATGGTCGTCAACCTCGCGGATGCCGCGGCGACGCCGGTGGGCTGGCCCGGAGCGCTGCCTGCTACCAGCGCCACGCCGACCGACAGCGTCGTCTATGAGCTGCATGTGCGCGACTTCTCAGTCAACGACTCGACCGTACCGGTGGCGCACCAGGGCAAATTTCTCGCCTTCACCGATCTGGCCAGCAACGGCATGAAACATCTGGCGGCGCTGGAGACCGCCGGTCTCACGCACGTGCACCTTCTCCCGGCAACCGACTTCTCCTCGGTCGCTGCTCTTGGCTGTGTGAACCCGAACATTCCGGCGACGAGCGGCAACGGCACGGCAGCCGAGTTGGCGGTGATCGCCGCCCAGGCGACCGATTGCTACAACTGGGGCTACGATCCGTTTCACTACGGCGCGCCGCAGGCGAGCTACGCCTCGGATCCCACCAACGGACTCACCCGTGTGCTGGAGTTCCGGCAGATGGCACAGGCGCTGCACCGCATCGGCCTGCGCCTCGTGCTCGACGTGGTTTACAACCACACCAGCGCGAGCGGGCAGGATCCGCACTCCGTTCTCGATCAGATCGTTCCAGGCTACTACCACCGGCTGGACGGCAACGGTGCGGTCGAGAGTTACTCGTGCTGCGCCGACACGGCGACCGAGCGCTCGATGATGGCGAAGCTGATGATCGACACCCTGTTGCGCTGGGCGGATCAGTACAAGGTCGATGGGTTCCGTTTCGACACGATGGACCTGATCCCGAAGGCTGCGATGGTGCAGGTCCTCGCCGCGGTCAACGCCGTGGCGGCGGCGGACGGGCGCGGCCACACCTACTTCTATGGCGAGGGTTGGACGCCGAGCAGTGCCGTGTCGGCGGTGATCACGCCGGCGACGCAGGGCAACATGGCCGGCACCGGCATCGGCACCTTCAACGACCGGCTGCGCGATGGCGTTCGCGGCGGCAGCCCCTTCGACACTGGTTCGGCCCTGACAGCCAACCAGGGATTCATCAACGGGCTATGTTACGACCCGAACGGCAGCGGTGCGCCCGACTGCAGCGGCGACGCCGGCGACGCGCTGTTCACCCTGCAGAACCGCATCAGCGTCGGGGTGGCCGGCAACCTCGCCAGCTTCCCGCTGCGCGCCGGCGTCGACGGCGCGCAGGTGGACTATTTCGGCAGCCCCACCGGTTATACGCAGCAGCCCGAGGAGAACCTCGTGTACGTTGCGTCCCACGACAACGAGACGCTGTTCGACATCAGTGAATACAAGCACCCGGCCGGCATCAGCGTAGCCGACGCAGGCCGCGCCCAGGTGGTCGGGCTGTCGCTGGTGCTGCTCGCCGAGGGCGTGGCCTTCGTCCACGGCGCGGATGATCTGCTGCGCTCGAAGTCCGGCGACAGCAACAGCTACAACTCCGGCGATTATTTCAACCGCATATACTGGGACGGCTCGGGCAATAACTGGAGCGTGGGGCTGCCGCCGCAGAACACCGGCAACAATGCGGCCAACGCTGCGACCCTGGGGCCGCTCCTGAGCTCGAGACCGGTGCCCGACGCCGCCACCATCGCGGCCGTCGCCGCGCGCTTCCAGGAATTCCTGGCGATCCGTCGCTCGACCGACCTGTTCCGCGTCGCCAGCGCCACCGACATCAACACCTGCGTGAGCTTTCCCGATCAGGGCAAACAGGTGCACGGCCTGATCGTCGAGCAAATCCTCGGTGTGGGCTGCGTCGGCTCCACCGCCTCCGGCTACGACAGCATTGTGGTCCTATACAACGCCAGTACCAGCCCGCAGTCCTTCTCGCTGGCGTCGTTTGCGGGAGTGGCGCAAGGGACGGGGAGCGGCCAGGTGTCGCTGCACCCGGTGCAGCAGGCCGGTTCCGACTCGACGCTGCTCGCGGGCTGGAAGTTCACCTCGAGCGCGACCTCCGGTACCTTCACCGTGCCGGCGCGCACCACCGCGGTCTTCGTGCGCTATCACTAGCGCGGCCCGGGCCGCGTCGCATCGTTCAAGTAGCCGGCGCCGCGATCAGCCCGGACCACCGCGGCAGCGTTTTGAGGGTCGCGTCGCCGACCTGCTCCAGCACCCGCCATTGGCGGGCGAGCGCGGTGGGCACCGGCTGCGCCGCCTCGCCGAAATTGAACAGGCAGAGCAGCCGCTCGCTGCCCGAGCATCGCTCGAATGCCAGGAGGGGCTCGGGCGTATCCAGGAAACGCAGCGTGCCCGTGCGCAGCGCGGCGCGCTGGCGGCGAAAGCCGAGCAGCCGGCGCGTGAGATTGAGAGTCGAGTGCGCATCGTGCCGCTGCGCATCCGCGGCCAACTCTGCGTGGCCGCTGCCGAGTGGCAGCCAGGGTTTGCCAGTCGTGAAGCCGGCCTGCGGCGCCGCGGCGCTCCAGGGCATCGGCGTGCGCGCCCCGTCGCGTCCCAGTGTCAGCGGCCAGTTGGCGACCGCCTCCGGGTCGCGCAGATCCTCAAAGCGAAGCTCCGCCTGCGGCAAACCCAGTTCCTCGCCCTGGTACAGGAACACGTTGCCGCGCAGCGTGAGTAGCAGCAGCATCGCCAATCGCGCGCAGGCCGCCCGCTCCTCGGGCGCCGCCCACCGCGATACGGCGCGCGGCGCGTCGTGGTTGGAGAAGGCCCAACTCGGCCAGCCGGTGCCCGGCGTGTCCGGCCAGGCGCCCATGGCCCGGCGCACCAGCGCCGGGCTCAGCCGGTCTGCGTACAGGAAATTAAAGCCGTACGCGGTGTGCAGGCGCCGCGTCCCCTGCGTGTACGCAGGGATGTCCGACTCGGCGCCCTCACCGCCGATCTCGGCCACCGTGAACCGCCCCCCGTACTCTTCGGCCAGCGCGCGGATGCGCTCGAGGAACGGGATCATCTCCGGCTGCGACTTGTTGTGCAGCGCCTGCTGGAAGTCCGAGGAGCGCCGCGGCGGTCGCCCGCTGGGTGGCGCCGGCGGGTTGTCGCGCAGTTGGCGGTCGTGCATCGCATGGTTGATGGCATCGAGGCGGAAGCCGTCTACGCCTCGGTCGAGCCAGAACCTCATGCACTCGAACAGCGCGTCCTGGACTGCGGGGTTGTGCCCGTTCAGGTCGGGCTGCTCGGGCAGGAAGTTGTGCATGAAGTACTGGCAGCGGCGGGCGTCCCAGGTCCAGGCCGAGCCGCCGAACAGCGACTGCCAGTTGTTCGGGGGGGTGCCATCGGCGCGGGCGTCGGCCCACACGTACCAGTCGCCGCGGGGGTTGTCGCGGCTGACGCGGCTCTGCTGGAACCAGGGATGCTGGTCCGAGGTGTGCGAGAGCACCTGATCGATGACGACGCGCAGGCCGAGCCGATGCGCCTCGGTGAGCAGCCGGTCGAAGTCTGCGAGGGTGCCGAAAATCGGATCGACGTCGCAGTAGTTGCTGATGTCGTAGCCGAAGTCCTTCATCGGGGACGTGAAGAAGGGCGAGAGCCAGATCGCGTCGACGCCGAGCGAGGCGACGTGCTCCAGGTGCGCAGTGATCCCGGGCAGGTCTCCGATGCCGTCGCCATTCGAGTCGGCGAAGCTGCGCGGGTAGATGTGGTAGATCACCGACCCGCGCCACCACGGCGCAGCCGCCGGATTCGCCAAGCTTGCGCGTGCGGTGCTCAAGGGCCGGCTTCCGCTTCACAGATGATGTACCCGAGCCCCGGGACGTGCACTCGGTAGCTGCCAGGGGCGGCGCTCTCCGCCGCGCACTCGCCATGGAGAGCTCGGAAACGGCCGGAGTGCGCGTCCACGCGGACCACCGCGTCGATTGCCCGGAGCGACGCATTGAATGCCAGCACGATCTCGTGGCCATCAGCCGGGTCGAAGCGCGACACCGCGAACAGGCCCGCGGTGTCGCCAGCCGCGCGCGTCTGCTGCCGGCCCAGCCGCAGCGCGGGATGGGCAAGGCGCAGGTGCGCCAGCTCGCTGATCGCGACGTACAGCGGGTGTGTCATCTGATAGTGATCGCCGGGGCCGGTCGCCGCGCCGAGCCGCGCTTCGTGGGCGTACTTCGCGACCCGGGTCACGAACATGTCCTGCCGTGCGCTCGCGTCGCCGTCATCGCCGAGGAAGCCCTGCTCGTCGCCGTAGTACAGCACCGGCACGCCGCGCAGCGTCAGCAGCAACGCGTTGGCGAGCAAAACGCGCCGCAGCTGCTCGTCGGCCTCGATCCGGGGCCGGGCGCGGCGCACGAGATAGCCGAATCGGCCCGCGTCGTGGTTGCTGATGAACGTCGGCAGCTCCCGCGCGGTGGCGGCGCCGCCTGCATACAGCTCGTCATCGGCGAACACGCGCGCGAGCTCAGCCGTACCGGCGCTGCCAGCGACCGTATCGCGGACGGCTGCCGCAAAGGCGAAATCGAGCACAGCGGGTATGCCGTCCTCGCGCACGTGCCTGGCGAGCAGTGCCGTATCGGCCTTGTCGGTGAACACCTCGCCGAACATGTGGAAGTGGCTGATGCCCACCGCGGCGGCGCGTGTCAGCATCGCCGGAACGAATGCCCGCCAGAATTCCGCATTGACGTGCTGCTCCGTGTCGATGCGGAAGCCGTCGATCCGGTACTGCTCGATCCAGTACCCGAAGATCTCGATCATGCCGCGCAGCACCCGCGGATGCTCGGTCATCACGTCGTCGAGCCCGAAAAAGTCGCCGAGCTGGAGGCTCTCGCCCGAGTACGTGGTATCGCCACGGTTGTGGTAGTAGATCGGGTCGTTGAGCCAGTCGGGGACCTTGCGGTGCTCCTCACCCGGCGGCACGTACGGGGTATAGGCGTAATCCGGGCGCGTCAGGTGCGCGAAGTTCGCGTCAGTCTGGTACGGGCCCTCGAGCCCGAGAAAGCCATCGTTGATCGGTGCGCCCTCGAGACCGCCGCGCCGCGTGTAGGGATACTCCGCTTCGCTCCGGTACGGGCAGGGTGCGACCGGGCATTCGCGGTAGCGGATGACGTCGGCAGTGTGATTGACGACGATGTCGAGATAGACCTTCATCCCGCGCTCGTGGGCGGCGCTCACGAGCGCGTGCAGATCGGCGTCGGTTCCGAAATGCGGGTCGACGTGCAGGAAGTCCGTGATCCAGTAGCCGTGGTAGCCGGCACTCTCGTGGCCAGGAGGTCCCTGGACCGGCTGGTTCACGAACACGGGTGCCATCCAGATCGCAGTTGCCCCGAGCGCCTCGATGTATCCGAGCTGCCGGATCACGCCGCGGAGCGAGCCGCCGTGATAGAACTTCGGGTCGGTCGCGTCGTAACCCGTTACCATCCGGTCGCCGCCGCCGGCGGTCTCGGGCTCCTGATCGGACTTGGCGAAGCGGTCAGGCAACAGGAAATAGATGATCTCCTGCTCCGGCAGCCGCTCGAGGTAGGAGGGCGGCGCGGCGCCGGCAACGCGCCCACCGGCAAGCAGCAACACCGCGCCCAGCGCCAGGCGCCGCCGGGCGCTCATGGCGCAACGGCAGGCGTCGCGCGATAGATGCGGAAACCCCCGCGTACCTCGCCGCTGAAGGGCTCGCTCGAGAGATTGATCGCCACGAGGATCGTCTCCCCCGGGTAGAGCGGACGCACCTTGAACGGTGCTTTATTCAGCTGTTGCCAACGACAATAGACGAGGGGCGTGCGGCGGGGCGTATGAATACGTATGCAGGGACGCACCGCGGCTCCGCGGCCGTGCGCGCTCAGGGGGTCGTCGGGTGCGAGCGCCAGTACGACTGGCGCCCGTGGCAGTCTGATGATCCGGGCTCTCCAGGCGTGGCGGCTAAGCTACAAGTGCGCATGAATACGTATGCAGGGGGTTGGCGCGCTGTGCGAGGCGATTAAGATGGCGGGCAGATTGACCGAGATCAATCTTCCTGATCGTACGTGTTCTTGACTGGGGGAAAGGCCGTCTGGAGCGCGTTGCAAGCCCGCACGCGTCCGGCGGGCACACTGAGGGGGAACACCACGTGAAGAGTACTCAGAAACCCCGCCCGATCAGCCTGTTTGTCCGCTCGTTCATCCGCTCAGGCGGACTCGCCGTGGGCTCGACGGCGACCGGCTGTGCGCTGCTGCTGACGGCTGCCGGCAACCCGGCGCGTGCCGCCGACCAAGGGGAGACGTCCAGCTCGGATCAGCAGCTCCAGGAAGTGGTCGTCACCGGCATCCGCGCGGCGATCGAGAGCGCGATCAAAGTCAAGGAGAATGCGGACGTCATCGAGGAGACGATCTCGGCCGAGGATATCGGCAAGCTGCCGGACACGACCATCGCCGAGTCTCTTGCCCGACTGCCGGGCGTCACCACCCAGCGCGACAGCCAGGGTAACGCGACCAGCATCAGCATCCGCGGGCTCGGCCCTGACTTCAACGGCTACCTGATGAACGGCCGCGAGCAGACCAGCACGCTCAACAGCCGCGCCGTGGATCTGAGCGTCTACCCGGCGGAGCTGATTGCCGGTGCGACGGTCTATAAGAGCGGCGATGCTGCGCTGATGACGGCGGGCCTCGCCGGCACGATCGACCAGCACCTGATCGATCCCCTCAACTACGACCACCTGATTGCCAAGGGCACCTGGGAGGGCGACCGTGTCGGCAGGGGAGTCCCTGGCCAGGACGTCGGCAAGGGCAAGCGCTACAGCCTGAGCTTCATCGACCAGTTCGCGGACCGCAAGCTCGGGCTCGCGATCGGCTTCGTGCACACCGACCACGACAGCGCCTCGCTCAACGACAGCTCGTGGGGCAACGCGACCTACAACAACGTGATGAGTCCGAGCGGCGCGCAGCTCGGGCCCGCGCAGTTCGTCGGTGGCTTCAACTACGCCACCAACAATTACTCGGAGAAGCGCGACGGCGGCGCGGTGATCCTCAAGTTCAAACCGAACGACGTGTACACGAGCGAGATCGATTGGTACTACGCGAAGCTCGACCTGAACCAGCACATCACCGAGGCGCAGGCGGGCTTCGCCTACGGCTCGCCCAGCATCAACACGATCACCAACGCGACGGTCGTGAACGGCATCGTGGATACCGGCTCGATCCAGATGGCCCCCTACACGCCCACCGCGTCGAATCCCTCACCGCCCAACTACGGACTCATCGACCGCAATGAAGTGATCTTCGACCAGGACACGATCGAGTCCTTCGGCTGGAACCACCGCCTCGAGCTCTCCGACCGTTGGGCCGCCTCCCTGGACATCAACCACAACCGCGCGCAGCGCATCGAGCGCGACAACGAGGCCTACGCTACGGGCAACGCGGCGACGACGCTGTCGTTCACGAACGGCGTTGGGGCCGTGGGTGGCGGCACCCCACAGCTGACGCTCAGCACGCCGTACGGCGATCCGACGCAGATCTTCATCCACAGCATCGACGGCTGGAGCGGCGTCTCCTATCCCTCGGGCCAGTTCGCCGGCGCTACGGTGCCGCAGGCGGGCTACAGCAAGGGGCCGACGATCACCGACAAGCTGACGGCCGTGCGCCTCGACTTCGACCACCGCATCGCGGCGAGGCTGTTCAACACGCTGCAGTTCGGTCTCAACTACACCGACCGCCACAAGGATTACATCACCAACGAAGGACTGGTGATCTCGAACAACCCCGGCGGCTACGGCGACATCGCCTTCCCCGGCAACGCGTTCGTGGCGGGTGACGTCGGCAACACCGGACTCAGCTTCGTCTCGTTCAGTCCGGCAGCCAACCTATGGCCGGGAGCGCAGCTCCTGCCCAAGTACAACTCGGACATCCTGGTGAAGACCTGGACGGTTACCGAGAAGGTCACGACGGGCTACGGCAAGCTCGACATCAAAACCAACTGGTTCGGTATCCCGGTGCGCGGCAATGTGGGCGCCCAGTGGGTGCACTCCGACCAGTCGGCGGAGGGGTATCGCGCCAACGTCGGGTCCGCCGTGACGCTGACCAATCCGGCCGTCAGCCTGAGCAGTGGGGGCACGACCTACAAGGACTTCCTGCCGGCCCTGAACCTGACCGGAGACCTCGGCGACGGCAAGCTCCTGCGCCTTGGGATTTCCGAGCAGATCGCGCGTCCGGACATGACTGCGATGCGCAATACGCTGGCCCTTTCCCTCGACAGCACTACCGGTAAGCTCGTCGGGTCTGCCGGCAATCCCGGCCTGAAGCCGTTCAAGGCGACGGCGTTCGACCTGTCCTTCGAGAAGTACTTCGGGACGAAGGGCTACCTGAGCGCGGCGGCGTTCTACAAGAAGCTGAACACCTACATCACGCAGTTCACCGAGTTCGGGTACGACTTCACCCAGCTCGCGCAGAGCCTCGGCGTGACGATCCCGCCCAGCGGGCCGCTCGGGATCTACACCGAGCAGGTCAATGGCCACGGCGGCAACCTCCGTGGCATCGAGCTCGCGGCCTCGCTGCCCTTTGGCATGGCGGCGTCGTGGCTCGACGGCTTCGGCGTCACGGGCAGCTACTCCTCGACGCTGAGCTCGGTGGTGGTGCCGAACACGATCGGCCTGGGACCGGCGGCGCAGGTACCGCTCAACCTCACGATGCCCCTTCCGGACCTGTCGCACGTCAACGTGAAGGAGATCCTCTACTTCGAGAAGTGGGGCTTCAGCGCTTTCGTGGCCAACAACAAGCGTTCCGAGTACATCGGCAGCGTGGCCAGCAACACTAACGTCGGCAACTACCCCGTCTTGGTCTACATTCAGCCGCAGAGGTGGGTGTCGGCGCAGGTGGGCTACGAGTTCCGGTCGGGCTGGCTCAAGGGCTTCGGCATCCGTCTCGAAGGCAACAACCTGAACAAGCCGAAGTACCAGACCATCTCCGCCTTCGGCGGTCCGGTCACCACGATTCAGACGGGCTTGAATTACGACCTGCGCTTCGCCTACAAGTTCGGACCCTGACCTGCGACAACAACCCGCGCCGCCGCCTGCGGAGGACGGCACGGGTTTTTTTTGCGGCGCGATGCGCGCAGAATGACTGCAGACGGCCTCGCGGCACGCCGCCAGTTGGAGCGATTGATGGCGGACGCTCAACCCATGCGCATAGTGATCGTTGGCGGCGGCTCATCCGGCTGGATGACGGCCGCGGCGCTCGCCAAGGTGCTCAAGGGGCGCTACCCGATCACGCTGATCGAGTCGGAGGAAATCGGCACGGTAGGCGTCGGCGAGGCGACCATCCCGCCCATCATTGTGTTCAACGCCATGCTCGAGCTCGACGAGAACGAGTTCGTGCGGCAGACCCAGGCCACCTTCAAGCTCGGCATCGAGTTCGTCAACTGGGCACGCCTCGGCGATCGCTACATCCATGGTTTCGGCGCGGTGGGCCAGGACACGTGGACGGTCGACTTCCATCAGTACTGGCTCAAGCAGTACCTGGCCGGCAAGGCCAAGGAGCTGGAGTACTACTCGATCAACACGATGGCTTGCCTGCACGACAAGTTCATGCGCCCGCGTGCCGACATGCCGAAGTCGCCGCTGTCGCAGATCGCCTATGCGTTCCACTTCGATGCCTCGCTCTACGCGCGCTACCTGCGCGGCTACAGCGAGACGCGGGGCGTGCAGCGGGTCGAGGGCCGCATCGTCGACGTCGAGCTGCGTGAGGGCGACGGCTACGTCCGCGCCGTCAGACTCAATTCCGGCGCCACCGTCGAGGGCGAGCTGTTCATCGATTGCTCCGGATTCCGCGGTCTGCTGATCGAGGGTGCCCTGCATACCGGCTTCGAGGACTGGTCGCACTGGCTGCCCTGCGACCGGGCGGTCGCGGTGCCTTGCCGCTCGGCGCACCAGCTGCACCCCTACACGCGGGCGACGGCGCGCCAGGCCGGGTGGCAGTGGCGCATTCCGCTGCAGCACCGCATCGGCAACGGCTACGTCTTTTCGAGCAAGTACCTGAGCGAGGACGAGGCGACCGCGGTGCTGCTCGGCAACCTCGACGGCGAGCCCCTGGCGCCGCCGCGCACCATCCGCTTCGCGACCGGACGGCGCAAGCTCGCCTGGAACCGCAACGTGGTGTCGGTGGGCCTCGCCAGCGGCTTTCTCGAGCCGCTCGAGTCGACCAGCATCCATCTGGTGCAGAAGTCGATCTCGCACCTGCTGGCGTTCTTCCCCTCGGCCGGCTTCGAGGCGCAAGACCGCGACCAGTACAATGCGGTCATGCGCCAGGAGTACGAGTGGGTGCGGGACTTCATCATCCTGCACTACAAGGCGACCGAGCGCACCGACACGCCCTTCTGGAACTACACGCACACGATGCCGGTGCCGGAGTTCCTGCAGCACCGCCTCGACCTCTTCCGCACGCACGGGCGCGTGTTCCGCGAAGGCAACGAGCTGTTCACGAAGCTCAGCTGGCTGCAGGTCATGCACGGACAACGCAACCGCGCGCAGTCGTATCACCCGCTCGCCGACCTGCTGACCGAGAAGGAGATCGCGGACTACCTCGACGAGGTCGCGGGCGTGATCGAGAACTGCACGCGCGTCATGCCCTCGCACGCGCGCTTCATCGCCGAGAACTGTGCCGCCGGATCCCAGGCGCCGGCAGCGGCGGGAGGCGCCGGTTAGTCGACTGACAGCCAGTACACGGACCAACTTGTGATGCTATGACACTTCGGATACGCGTGCTGCTCGGCATTCCCCTGACGGCTGCGCTGCTGTACGCGTGCGCGGCGACTGCTCCGAAGAGCGCGATGTTGACCTACGAGAGCGTGCCGGACGGCGCCGAAATCTTCGAGGGCGGCAAGTCGCTCGGTGCGGTTCCCGTGACCCGCACCTACCAGAGTGACGGCAAGTCGAGCACCATCCAGACGCCTGACGTCCGGGCAGTCTGGTTGAGCGGTGCGCAGACAACCTTCTTCACTCTGTTGCCGGTGGGGTCCGACCGCGTCGCCACGCTGGAGCGGCCGGCGTACGCGCCCGGGCTGCAACAGGACCTCGAGCACGCGAAGCTGGTGGCGGACGCCCGGAAGCGGGATGCCGCGCGCAACCGCGAGTTCCAGCAAACCGACATCAACCGCGCCTCGGCGCGCTGCAAGCAGGAGCAGGCGACCGGCGGCCACGGGCTCTCCGACGACTGCAAGTAGGCGCGCTCAACGCGCCGCGGGACGGCAGGTGAAGAAGCCGTTGAGCGTCAGCCGGCCGGTGCGCGGGTCGGCGCTGAGGCGCGCGGGCGCGGCGATGTCCGCGGAGTGGAACAGGTCGCCGTTGTAGAACAGCATGCGATTCCACGCTGCGGGAACCTGCGCCACCCGCTCGTAGAAGCGGTTGCTGCCATTCAGGTAGCCGGGCTCGAGCCCATAGCGCGCGCTGAACTCGGCGGCGCCCATCCGGCCCGCGTCATCGATCATGCGCTCGGTCTCCTCCTCGCTGAGCAGGGAGCGGTAGAAGCTCGTGCCCCCGAGCTCGCTGCCGCGGAACAGGTACGCGACCATCCCCGCCAGCCGCAGGTCGTGCGGGGCGGCACCGAGGCGGTCGCGGTGACACTGCCACTGCACGGGGCGCAACTCATGGGGTGAGAGTGTCACCAGAGACAGGCGGACCGTCGTCGACAGAGTGCGGCGCCCGCCGAGGCGCGCGCGCACGTACTGCGCAAAGTAATCACCCACCATGGCTGACACGGCAGGCGGCGCATCGACGATCACCCCGGGGTACGGAAAGCCCTGGGGTGGCCTGAAGTGCTGCCCGGCCGCCCACGCGACCAGGCCGTCCGGATTGGCGAGCGCCTCGTCTACGACGATGCAGTGCTCGCCGGGCGCGACGGCCAAGGCACTGACGCGCGGCGCCGGGTTGAAGAACTGGCCGGCACGATTGAACCAGCTGTCCATCCGCGGGTGCGGCTCGCTCCCGGTGTCGCTGATCTGCATCGTGCCTGCCGCCGGCCCCCTGTACGACCCCGGGCGACATTCTAGTGGACCGGCGCCCAGGCCGTCATGGCCTCGCAGCGTCGATTTAATGCAGCGCCGCGCGGCGCGCTTCAATCCCGCAGCCGCGCCCGCAGTCGCCCGATCTCGCGCTCCATGAGTCCGATCTGCCCGAGGTAGGCGCGCACCCCGCCCGCATCGGCGAGGAACTTGAGCATGTTGTGGGCGCCTTCCTCGGGACAGCGCAGCGCTTCCAGGATCCGCTCCGGATCGCTGTCGGCGTAGCGGCTGAGATATCCGTCGCGCAGATTCTC
>JACXTT010010029.1_pt1 | contig 12842 bp, 2 predicted proteins | sample 9270951 | NCBI WGS metagenome assembly JACXTT01 (sample SAMN15532306, study PRJNA645909) | rock metagenome | isolation source: weathered quartz diorite | place: Puerto Rico | collected 2017-06-21 | reverse complement strand
AAGATGGACTTCCTCGGATTGCGGACGCTCACGATACTGAAGAACGCCATCCGGCTCATCAAAGAGAGCCACGGTGTCGAGATAGACCTTGCCACAATCCCCGAGGACGACCAGAGCACATTCGAGGTGTTCGGAAAGGGCCAGACCACCGGCGTGTTCCAGTTCGAATCGTCCGGCATGAGGGACTGGCTACGGAAACTGCAGCCCGGGTCCATCAGCGATCTCACTGCCATGAATGCCCTTTACCGTCCCGGGCCGATGGAGATGATCGGGGAATTCATAAAGCGGAAGCAAGGCTCACAAAAAAACAATTATATCCACCCGAAACTCGAACCGATCCTGAAAGAGACATACGGAGTCATCGTCTACCAGGAACAGGTGATGAAGATCGCGAGTGAGATCGCTGGATTCTCGCTGGCGAAAGCCGATTTGATGCGCCGCGCCATGGGCAAGAAGGACAAAGAGCTCATGGCGAAGCAGAAGAAGGAGTTCATCGAGGGAGCGGTCGCCCGCGGCTTCACGAGAAAGGTATCCGCCGAAATATTCGATACGATCGAGCGCTTCGCCTCGTATGGCTTCAATAAGTCTCACAGCGTCGCCTATTCAGTCCTTGCATACCAGACCGCATACCTGAAGGCCCACTATCCCGCCGAGTACATGGCTGCGGCGATGTCAGCAGAAATCGGGGACACCGATTACGTGGTTCAGCTGATCGAAGAATGCCGAAAGATGGAATTGCGCGTTCTGCCGCCCGATGTCAATGAAAGCGACGTACAATTTGTCGTCAAACCAAAGGGGCTGCGCTTCGGCCTGAGCGCAATCAAGAACGTCGGGGTAAGCGCAGTGGAAAACATCATGGAGGTGAGGGAGAAGGAAGGAAGGTTCGAAAACCTGTTCGATTTCTGCGCGCGGGTCGATCTTCGTCTGGTCAATAAGAAGACCCTTGAAGCGCTGATCGAAGCCGGAGCCTTCGACGAGATTGACGCCAACCGCGCGCGATTGTTTACCTGCGTTGAAAAAGGGATCCAGTTCGGCCAGAATTCGAAAAGCCACAGCTCCAAAGGGCAATCTTCGCTCTTTGAGGGATCGGGGGCCGTCCAGAAGAAGGAGCTCTTCCCTCCGCTCCCCGCCGCCTCCTCCTGGAGCGAGGCCGAGAAGCTCGCCCATGAGAAATCAGTCCTCGGATTCTACGTCTCGGGCCACCCGCTCAGCAAGTTCACGGTCGAGATCAACGCATTCGCGACCGCCCGATTCGGGAATCCCTCCGCGGTCTCATCCGGCACGCCTGTGCGCGCCGCCGGGGTAGTCGCCGCGATCAAAAAGAGAATTGATAAGAAGGGGAACATGATGGCGTTCGTAACGCTTGAGGATTTCTCGGGAAAGGGGGAGTGTATCGTATTCTCAGACGCCTACAGACAATACCAGAGCATCCTGCACCCCGAAGCGTTGGTCCTCGTTGCCGGCAAGGCGGAGCAAAGCGGCGATTCGCTCAGAATCATTGTGAACGAGGTCTATCTGATGGAAACTGTCCGTGAAAAGTTTACCAAGAGCGTCGTGGTATCCATCCAGGGCGAGGGCGTAACGGAAGAGACGATTCAAAATCTTCGGAAAGCGGCTGAACGTTTTCCTGGCAGATGTCCGGTTGTCTTTGATCTAAAGCTTCCCCACGATGAGGCTCCTCATCGTCTCCAGTCAACGAAATTTAACGTCGTTGCCAGCGACGATTTTTTCGGGGAAGTGGAGAGCATACTCGGCCCGAACAGTGTGAGCATCGCGCCGTAAGGATTCGTTTCCAGATTTCATTAGTAGGCGCCGGCTTAAGCCGGCGCGCTCTTTTCCTTTTGAACGAAATTTTTTCTATATTCTATCTGATACCACCGAGAGTACTTACCATCCGAATTTGAGAATAAAAGATGAAACCGTTAGCTGTTGACGACTCCAACTTCCAGGCCGAAGTACTAAGTTCCGACAAGCCAGTCCTCGTCGATTTTTGGGCGATTTGGTGCGGTCCTTGCAAAATGATCGCTCCGATAGTCGAGGAGCTCGCGGGAGAGTATGACGGGAAGCTCAAAGTTGCGAAGATGGATGTCGATGCAAATCCCCGCACCGCAATGCAATATGGAATCAGAAGCATCCCGACCCTCCTCATCTTTAAAGGCGGCCAGGTCGTCGAACAGATCGTCGGCGCTGTTCCTAAGCGGCATCTTACGGAGAAAGTCACCCCCCACTTGAATTAGCGTAACCGGGAGGCAGCCGCCCCCACCACCTCGGGGTACGCTTCGCCGTTCCTCGTCATCCTCGTCCCAAGCGTTTTACCCAGTCGGCGCGCAAATTCTCTTCCTTTGGCTGAATTCTACTTATTTGGGCCACACCGATCCCCCAATCCGCGTGATATTCATCATAGCGCTATTGAGGTTTCCCCTCTATATTGGTATGCTTTCCCCAATATAATTGAGAGGGGTATTGATTTTAGCTACGGTTTTCGGTAAACTTGTTTGGTCATTGTTTTTGACCTTGCGTTCCTTCCCTCGAACGCCGGCGGGCAGCTACATTCGGCGTCATTTCTCCTATGCACATGCTGAGATTCCGAAGACGAGCGTTTTCGGACTTAAGGGATTGGTGCACCTATCTTAACCGAAGGGCGACGATGAGGAAGGCGACCTTTTTCTTCTATTTCGCAGTTCTAAACACCCTTCTCTTTCTAGCGGCTGACCCTGCAGTGGCGACCGTTTGTACCGCGACAACAGCCGGGATCTGGAAGAGCAGTACAACGCGGCGCGGGTCCGAGTCCCCCCTCCCCCGGAACCACTGCTGGCACTAACGGGACCGCAAAATCCTTTACCCTTAACTATTTTGCCGGCAATGATCCGGACAACAATCAATTTGGCTGATGAATGCTGTTCCACGGGGCCAAAGAACCTCAACATCCATCGTCAGGGAAAAATCATGAAATACTGTAACCGGTTTTTGGTTCTCGCAACTCTGATCATTCTCGGTCCGGCTGCGATCGTCAGTGCTGGGACCGTGACTTCCCGTGCTACGGGTAACTGGAATACCGCCTCGACGTGGGTCAAAACATTGACGGGTACGGTTTCGACTGGGATGGGCGGTAACGCCGACAAAGTTACGGGTACGGGCACATCGTTCACAACGGAACTCGTTAACGGCGACGTGATTGCATTCACCGATGGGAGCGGGACAGTCATCGGCACAGTCAGTACCATCACTGACAACACCCATTTAACGTTGACGGCGAATAACGGCGGCCTGGGACCCGCCGCATACGGGAAGGAAGCCGTGCCCGTATCTACAGATGACGTCGTGATCAGCGGTAACACGGTCTCTAACGCCGTAACTGTTACCCTCGATGCGACAGCAACGTGCGCAACCTTGACCCTGAATGCGCCCGCGGCTAATGGTACAAATCAACTGAGCATTGGAGCATTTACTCTGACTGTAACCGGGAGTGTGTCTGTAAACGGCAGTAACAACAATAACAGGATCAGCGCTATCGTCATGACGAGTGCCTCCGGTATTCTCGATGTGGGCGGCACGCTAGCATTAGGAATTGGCGGCAATAGCAACACGGCCCGCCTTGATCTGAGTAACGGATCCAACCTCGCCAGTACTCTCAAACTCAAAGGGACATTTTCGAGAAATACCGATGGACAATTCACGGCAGGAACAGGCAGTACAGTCAATTGTTACGGGACTTCCGCCCAGACTATTTCGGGGGAGACTTACAATATTCTGAAAAGTAACAACACTGCGGGTGTCAGCCTGTCGGGAGCTTCAACGGTAACGACAATGACAATCGGTGACGTGACGGGTAACAGTATCTTCAGTGATGCAGGTAATCAGATTACGTCATCAGGGACACTCAATCTCACATCGGGGACCTTTACGCTTGGCGGAGCGACAGCCACAACCTTTCCGGGGTTTTCGACGATCAACATTTCCGCCGGCATGACCGTCGAATATGCCTCGAGTGCAGCACAGACGGTATCGCAGACTCCATCGTACAGAATATTGAAGATTTCCGGTGCGGGAACGAAAACTGCGGGGGGAAATCTGACGATAGCCGAGGACCTCAACGTTTCGGCAGGCACACTCGATCTTGGGTCCAACACGGCGAACCGCACAACATCCGGCGGGACGCTGACAGTCGCCAATGGCGCGACATTAAGTATTGGCGGGACGAACGGGATGCCATCAAACTATTCAACTCACACGTTTGGTGCATCGAGTACCATCAGTTATAGTGGCACGGCCCAAACGGTATCTAATGAATCGTACGGCAATCTCACCCTCGGAGGAAGCGGGACGAAGACGTTGCCCGGGACGACTATGACGATTGCCGGCACGTTCACGACCTCGGGCACCGCGACGGCGACTGCGGGTGCTGTGATGAACTTTGCGAGTGTGGTGCTGGGAAGCGGCGCCACGTTTAGTGCCAGCAGCTTTAGTCACACAATTACGGGAGATTGGACAAACAACGGTGGAACGTTCACGCAGGGTACAGGCACCATCACCTTTAGCGGATCCGGCGCCCAGTCAATCAACGGAACAGCAGCGAGTCAGACATTCAACAATCTTACGGTCAACAAATCAGCCGGTACGCTGAGTGTCGGCGGCAGTACTACCACACTCACAGTCAATAATCTCACCTTAACATCGGGCAGTTTTACGGCTCCTGCGACACTGAACGTGAACGGGACTGTGACCTTGACAGCCGGTACGTTCACGGGGGGTACGAACGTCAATGTCTCGGGAGATTGGACCAATAATGGCGGCACATTTTCACCCGGCACAGGTACGGTCACTTTTAACAGCACGACCGGAGGTCAGGCAATCAACGGTACCACGGTAACCAAGACGTATAACAATCTAACGGTCGACAAGAGTGGCCAGACCCTTACGATCGGGGGAAGCACTACGGGAGTTACCATTAACGGAAATCTGACGGTGACCTCGGGCACTCTGAATCCGGGCGGCGTCTTGTTTACGGGAAGCGGAACAAATACCCTGAGCGTCACCGGAACGTTGCTCGTCAGCGCCTCAACGTTTGCCGGGAGCTACACGAGTTTTGAAACCCGGACTCTCAATGCCGGCAGCACGATCCAATACTCGAACGCAAATCCCACCATTGACGCCGGTCTGACGTACCAGAAATTAACCTTTAGTGGCACCGGCACAGCCGGAGCGAGCGGAACACCGTTAACCATGCAGGACAATCTTTCCAATACGGGCGGCGGAGCCCTCAACTTTGGGGCAAACGATGTCACCTTCAGTGGAACAGTTTCTGCGCCGAGCGTCGCTGGCTTCACCACGACGGGCACTGTCTCAATGACGAAAACCTCCGGCACCGCAACGTTTGCAGGTAATGTGACCGGGGGTGCGCTGACGCTGAATGGATCGGGGGGAACACTGAATCTTGGGTCGGGGTTAACCCATACCATCTCCGGCACAGTGACGTTTACGAATGGAACACTGGATGCATCGTCGAGCACATTGAACGTCGGTAACGGTTGGACGCACACGGCCGGAACCTTTACCGCCAGCACGAGCAGTGTGGTGTTGAATGGCAGCAACAACACGCAGACTCTTACCGGTACGAACGTCTTCAATAATCTCAGGATCAATCATTCCGGTACAGGAAGTGTCACGGCTAGCGGAAGTACTCTTACCGTAAGTAGCCTGCTGGAGGTTCAATCGGGCACCTTCACCAGCAGCAGCACGTATCAGGACGTTCAGATCGATGCAGGCGGAACCCTTGCAAGCGACGGGGGCACCATTACGGTGAACGGCAATTGGACCAATAACGGCGGAACATTCACTCCGAGCACGGGGACAGTGACATTTGCCAGTACGGCCGCAGGTCAAACAATCAACGGTACGTCGACGAGTCAGACGTTTAATAACCTGACTGTCAATAAAAGCGGACAGACGCTGAACATCGGTGGAAGTACGACAGGCGTTACGGTTAACGGAAATCTGACAGTCACGGCCGGCTCGCTAAATCCAAGCGGTGCACTGTTCACCGGAAGTGGGGTGTCGAACACTCTGAGCGTAACCGGAACACTCATAGTGGATGCCTCCACATTTACAGGCAGTTATACAGGCTTCGAAACGCGAACGATTAACGCTGGGAGCACGATCCAGTATTCAAATGCGAATCCCACAATCGATGCGGGACTCACCTATCAGAATCTAACTTTCAGTGGAACCGGCTCGGCAGGTCTAAGCGCATCACCGTTGACGCTCCAGGGAAACCTCTCCAACACGGGTGGGGGAACTCTGAATTTTGGTGCAAACGACGTCACGGTCAGCGGGACGGTCGCATCACCAAGCATTGCGGGGTTTACGACAACCGGTACGCTGACGAGCACAAAAACTTCGGGGACGGCAACACTTCAAGGCAACACATCTGCCGGCGCGCTTACACTCAACGGGGCAGGTGGAACGCTCAGCCTTGGAAGCAGCTTGAGTCATACTGTGTCTGGTAACGTTACACTGACAGCGGGAACTCTCGCCGGCGGATCGAGTACGATTAATGTCGGCGGCAACTGGAGCGGTGCGGCGACGTTCACCGCGAATACCAGTACTGTCAATTTCAACGCGGCTGGATCGCAGTCGATTACAAGCGCTGCGACGACGTTTAATAACCTTACAATCTCAGGCAGCGGCACGAAAACGCTCGGGGCCAATACGATCGTCACAAGCGCTCTGACTGTTAATGCCAGTCCAACACTCAGCACCTCCACGTTTACGTTAGACCAACGAGGAAACGTAACCCTCAACGGAACGCTCAGCGGATCAGGACAAATCTCTCTTACAACCACCAATGGAGCCACGATTGATGGATCGGGCTCGGTTACAAACTCGAGCGGGCTTTCAATTACGGCCGATAAGACAATCGCATCAACAGCCAGTCTCACGGTCGCCGGTACGATAGCTCTTTCCAATAACACCGTCGTGACCAACAATGGAACTTTTACATCGACCGGTTCAGGCGGGATCACTGGTGGAAATAATGGTTCGACATGGACAAATGGGTCCAACTCAACGTTGAATGTCGCCGGACCTTTAATGGCAACCGGCGTCTTGAATGCAAGTGCTTCTAGCAACACAATCAATTACAACGGCACCGTAGCCCAGACTGCTACGCTTCCTTCCAGTTCGACGTACGTCACACTGAAATCCAATAACACTGCCGGCGTTACGATTGCTGCCGCAACGACAGTAACCAACCTTGCAGTCGGTGATGCGACAACGAACAGTGTTTTCAACGATGGAGCGTTCCAGCTTACAGGCAATGCAGCGGGAACATTAACTGTGGGATCGGGATCAACTCTCAATCTTGGGTTAACTGGTTCCGCCACAGCCACGACGTTTCCGACAAGTTTCACGTCAGGGAATACTGCACTCAATTCCTCCAGCACGGTCAATTACCGCGCGAACGCAGCACAGACGGTTTCAACAACGCCCACGTACGGCAATCTTACCCTTTCGACTGGAGCGACCGCGGTCAGCAAAACGCCCGCCAGCGGTACTTTGAACGTGGCGGGCGCAATGACGATTAGTTCGTCAGTGACATACGCTGGCAATACTAATAATCCTGCGCTCAATCTCGGCAGCGATTTGTCAAATAACGGCACGTTCACGCAGGGGACAGGACTTGTAACATTAAACGGGACAGCATCTCAAGCGATCGGTGGCTCGAGCACAACCCAATTCGGAAATCTCACCAATTCAAATACGGCCGCCGCAGTTTCGGTCAGTACAAATATCAATGTCAGCGGCACCCTCAATATGAACGGAGCGGCAACAGTATTGAATCCGGCCGCCGGAGTGGTGATCAATAGTAGCGCAGCTGCGGGAACAATCTCCGGATCAGGTACGCTTAAGGTCACGCGAACAGCAGCCACTGCAGACTATTCAAATCAGTACAAGTTTACAACAAATACTCTCAGCAGCATGACGGTAGATTATGCCGGCTCCGGCGATCAAACCGTCAATGCCTTCACCTACGGTGCTTTGAAAACAAGCGGAAGCGGGACGAAAACGCTCGGTGGAACGATCACTGTCAATGGTGGTCTTACCATTGGCTCCGGTACCACACTTTCTGCCGGAAGTAATACGATTAACCTGGCAGGTAACTGGACGAATAGCGGCACATTTACCACCGGCACGAGCACCCTGAATATGAATGGCGGCTCGGCCCAAACGATGAGTGGCTCGACGTTCAATAATCTCACAATCAACAACACGAGTGGCGTCACGATTCTCACTGACGAAACCGTCAACGGCACATTGACGTTCACGAACGGCAAGATTACAACCGGATCAAACAATGTAATCATCGGTTCAAGTGGTTCAGTTACTGGCGCCACATCAGGAAAGTACGTGTTGGGTAACGCGCGCAAGGTGTTCGCGACTGGCGCAGAATCATTCAGTTTCCCGATCGGAGACGCGTCAAATTACACACCCGTACAGGTTGACTTTGCAAACGTCACAGGCAGCGGTAATGTCACGGCAAACACGACCGGCACTGAACACCCGAATATTTCGACTTCAGGCCTTGATGCGAACAAGACTGTGAATCGCTACTGGACAGTGACAAATAGCGGGACCGGGTTTTCGACTTACAATGCGACATTTACATTCGTTGCGGGCGATCTGGATGGTGGAGCAAATACAGCAAATTTCGTCGTAAAAAAATTTGATTCTCCGAACTGGTCTTCGCCTGCAACCGGCACTCGTACGTCGACATCAACGCAGGCGACCGGTATGACGTCCTTTAGCGATTTTGCGATCGGTGAGGGGTGCAACCTTTCAGTCTCGGTAAACAATGCCGAAGTGTGCTCGGGTAGTTCAGCAACACTGACAGCGACTCCGAGCGGCGCTTCAGGCTCTGTCACGTACTCCTGGAGCACAGGGGCGACGACTTCAACCATTAGTACCAGCACAGCGGGCGCTTATTCTGTGACTGCCACTGACGCGAGCAACTGCATGGGCTCGGCCTCAGGTACTTTGACTGTCGACGCTAATCCCACTGTATCGGTAGGTGCTGTGGAGGTTTGCTCGGGCAGCTCGGGCACTCTAACCGCGACGGCGTCTGGTGGGACCGGATCGAAAACCTTTGCATGGAGCACCGGAGCGACAACCTCGACGATCAGCACCAGTAGTGCGGGCACCTATTCAGTGACAGTCACGGATACGAAGGGTTGTACGGGTTCAGGCTCAGGGACATTGACGGTTAACTCGAACCCAACCGTGTCTGTGAACAATGCCGAAGTCTGCTCAGGCAATTCGGCAACCCTGACGGCCACACCGAGTGGCGGTACAGGGTCAAAGACATTCGCATGGAGTACGGGTGCAACGACCTCGACGATCAGCACGAGCAGTGCGGGCACCTATTCAGTGACAGTCACGGATACGAAGGGGTGCACCGGAAGTGGCTCGGGGACAGTAACTGTTGATCCGAACCCGACGGTGTCGGTCAATAGTCCCGAGGCATGTTCGGGGAGCTCGGCAACCTTGACCGCAACAGCATCAGGCGGCACAGGCTCGGTGACATATGCCTGGAGCACGGGTGCAACGACCTCGACCATCAGTACAAGCTCTGCAGGCACCTATTCGGTAACAGTCACTGATACGAAGGGATGTACCGGTTCAGGTTCAGGCACATTGACAGTGAATTCCAACCCGACGGTTTCAGTGGCGGACGTCGAGGCCTGCACGAGCGCCTTACCCGCAACCCTCACGGCTTCTGCGAGTGGAGGAACAGGCTCGAAGACTTTTGCCTGGAGTACCGGTGCGACCACTTCGACGATCAGCACGAGTAGCGCGGGGACTTATTCTGTAACAGTTACAGACACGAAGGGCTGTACTGGCTCCGGCTCCGGCTCGCTGACGGTTCATCCGAATCCAACCGTTTCCGTCAATAATGACGAAGTGTGCTCGGGTAATTCCGCTACGCTTACAGCGACTCCGAGCGGAGGGACGGGTTCGATTACGTATGACTGGAGCACCGGCGCAACCACTTCAACGATAAGCACAAGCACGGCAGGGACGTATTCAGTCACGGTGACAGATACGAAAGGATGCACCGGCTCGGGATCGGGGACAGTAACTGTTGATCCGAACCCGACGGTTTCGGTTAATAGTCCCGAAGCATGTTCGGGGAACTCGGCAACGTTGACCGCAACGGCATCGGGCGGCACAGGCTCGGTGACATATGCCTGGAGCACAGGCGCCACGACCTCGACGATCAGCACGAGCAGTGGGGGCACCTATTCAGTAACAGTCACGGATACGAAGGGATGTACGGGATCAGGCTCAGGCACGTTGACGGTTAATTCTAACCCCACCGTTTCTGTGGCGGACGTCGAAGCCTGCACGAGCGCTTTGCCTGCAACCCTCACGGCTTCTGCGAGTGGAGGAACGGGCTCGAAGACCTTTGTTTGGAGTACGGGTGCAACGACCTCAACGATCAGCACGAGCAGTGCGGGCACCTATTCTGTCACAGTAACAGATACGAAGGGGTGTACAGGTTCGGGCTCCGGTTCGCTGACGGTTCATCCGAACCCGACAGTCTCCGTAAACGACGCCGAGGTGTGCTCGGGCAATTCGGCCACCCTGACAGTTACCCCAAGCGGAGGCACGGGCTCAGTGACGTACGACTGGAGCACCGGCGCGACCACCTCTACGATCAGCACCAGCACGGCCGGAACGTACTCTGTCACAGTCACCGATACGAAAGGATGTACGGGCACCGGGTCGGGGACGCTGACAGTCCATCCGAACCCGACAGTTTCTGTCAATAGCCCCGAGGTTTGCTCAGGAAACTCCGCTACGTTAACGGCGACCGCATCAGGCGGCACGGGTTCAGTGACGTATGACTGGAGCACCGGTGCGACAACCTCTACGATTAGCACAGGCATGGCCGGCACCTATTCGGTGACGGTTACAGATACCAAAGGGTGCACAGGATCGGGCGCAGGGACGTTGACAGTCCACTCCAATCCAACAGTATCTGTGGGAGATGTTGAGGCATGCACGAGTGCATTGCCTGCAACGCTCACGGCGACTCCGAGCGGAGGGACTGGCTCGAAGACGTTTGCATGGAGTACAGGTGCGACAACCTCAACGATCAGCACAAGCAGTGCGGGCACTTATTCTGCAACAGTAACAGACACGAAGGGCTGTACTGGCTCGGGCTCCGGCTCGCTGACGGTTCATCCGAATCCAACCGTTTCCGTCAATAATGACGAAGTGTGCTCGGGTAATTCCGCTACGCTTACAGCGACTCCGAGCGGAGGGACGGTTTCGGTTACGTATGACTGGAGCACCGGCGCAACCACTTCAACGATAAGCACAAGCACGGCAGGGACGTATTCAGTCACGGTGACAGATACGAAGGGATGCACCGGCGCGGGTTCGGGGACAGTAACTGTTGATCCCAACCCGTCGGTCACAGTGGGTGATCAACAGGTTTGCGCGAGCGCATTGCCCGCCACCCTTGTTGCATCGGCCTCGGGAGGGACTGGTTCTGTGACCTACGCTTGGAGCACCGGAACTACCACGTCGACCATCAGCACGGGGGCCGCCGGAACCTATTCGGTGACCGTAACCGACACCAAGGGATGCACGGGATCCGGTTCGGGGACATTGACCATTGATCCGAATCCAAGCGTTTCTGTAGCGAATGTTGAAGCATGTACGAGCGCGTTGCCAGCTGCGCTGACGGCCAGCGCGAGCGGCGGCACAGGCTCGAAGACGTACGAGTGGAGCACTGGTGCGACAACATCGACGATCAGCAGCAGCACCGCGGGAACATACTCAGTTACGGTAACAGACACCAAAGGGTGCACAGGCTCCGGCTCCGGATCGCTGACTGTTAATCCGAACCCGACGGTTTCCGTAAACGACGCCGAGGTGTGCTCGGGCAATTCAGCCACTCTGACAGCTACCCCAAGCGGGGGCACGGGCGCAGTGACGTACGACTGGAGCACCGGCGCGACCACATCAACGATCAGCACCAACACGGCCGGAACTTACTCTGTCACAGTCACGGATACGAAGGGATGTACGGGGACCGGATCAGGCACGCTGACAGTCCATCCGAATCCGACAGTTTCTGTTAACAGCCCTGAGGTATGCTCAGGTAACTCCGCTACATTAACGGCCACCGCATCAGGCGGCACGGGTTCGGTGACGTATGACTGGAGTACAGGCGCGACAACCTCTACGATTAGCACAGGCACGGCCGGCACATATTCGGTGACGGTTACAGACACCAAAGGATGCACCGGATCGGGCGCAGGGACTTTGACAGTCCATTCGAATCCAACAGTATCTGTGGGAGATGTCGAGGCATGCACGAGTGCATTGCCTGCAACGCTTACCGCCACTCCGAGCGGAGGGACGGGCGCCGTAACGTATGATTGGAGTACCGGAGCGACCACGTCGACGATTAGCACAAGCACGGCGGGCACCTACTCAGTCACAGTAACAGACACCAAGGGCTGCACCGGCTCCGGCTCAGGGACCTTGACAATCCATCCGAATCCGACGGTTTCGGTTGGGGATGTGCAATCTTGCTCGTCGGCTCTGCCGGCCACGCTCACGGCGACACCGAGCGGCGGGACAGGTGCTGTAACGTATGACTGGAGTACCGGAGCGACCACGTCGACGATCAGCACAAGCACTGCGGGGACCTATTCGGTGACTGTCACCGATACGAAAGGGTGCACTGGATCAGGGTCAGGTACTCTCACGGTTGATCCGAATCCGACAGTATCGGTCGGCAACGTGACCAGCTGTTCTAGCTCTCTACC
>JACXTT010010028.1_pt1 | contig 12842 bp, 11 predicted proteins | sample 9270951 | NCBI WGS metagenome assembly JACXTT01 (sample SAMN15532306, study PRJNA645909) | rock metagenome | isolation source: weathered quartz diorite | place: Puerto Rico | collected 2017-06-21 | reverse complement strand
ATATATAAAAATGAAAATTAGATATTGCAACAATATAAAAATGTTAGTTAATGGGCCATGTCATTTCAATCGACTTTATTCCAAAATTGCTTTTGAAGGGCTTCTTTAAAAAAAATTACATCCACCATGAAAGTTCATTACTTAGTCATTGGACTTTTACAAAAAATTAAACCCGAGTTAATACATGGATAAAAAACGACATGGGAAAAACGCCGAGTTCCAGGTTGCAAATATGCTCCGGGAAAGGGGATTGTATCCTTATTTCAGGCCTATTGAGTCTGCTCAGGACACTGAAGTATTAATTGATAACAAGAGGGTATTAATGTTTGGCTCTAACTCTTACTTAGGCCTTACCAATCACCCTAAAATTAAAGAAGCTTCAAAAAAAGCGATTGATAAATACGGTACAGGCTGTGCCGGATCGCGCTTTTTAAATGGTACACTGGATATTCATATTGAGTTAGAGAACAGGCTGGCCAGCTTAGTTGGCAAAGAAGCCGCCGTTTTATTCAGCACTGGTTACCAGGTAAACCTGGGCGTACTTTCATGCATTACAGGACGTAATGACTATATTATTTTAGACGAGTATGACCACGCCTGCATTATTGATGGCAGCCGTTTGTCGTTTTCAAAAGTTTTAAAATACGCGCACAATGACATGAACGACCTGCAGCGCAAACTGGCTTTACTGCCAGAAGAAGCTGTGAAGGTTATCGCGGTTGATGGTATCTTCAGCATGGAAGGTGACATTGTTAAGTTACCGGAAATAGTTCAGCTTGCAGATCAGTACGGAGCCAACATCATGGTTGATGACGCGCACAGCCTTGGTGTTATCGGGCATAAAGGTGCAGGTACCGCCTCGCATTTTGGCCTTACCGAGCATGTTGATCTGATCATGGGTACCTTTAGTAAATCATTGGCTTCATTAGGTGGTTTTATTGCTGCCGATAAAGACACTGTTGATTATATTAAACACCGCGGCCGTTCATTGATGTTTAGCGCCAGCATGACTCCAGGATCTGTAGGTAGCGTTATCGCTGCTTTAGATATTATGGAATCTGAGCCGGAAAGAATGCAAAAGCTTTGGGATAATACCAATTATGCCATGAAACTTTTGTTAGAAGAAGGCTTTGATCTTGGCCCTACCGAAAGCCCGATATTGCCTATTTTTGTACGCGATAATGAGAAAACTTTCCTGGTAACCAAACAGCTGCAAGCTGCCGGTATATTTGTTAACCCGGTTGTTTCGCCGGCTGTACCTTCAGACTCATCGTTACTGCGTTTCTCATTAATGGCAACCCATACTTTTGAGCAAATTGAAGAAGCTGTTGAAAAACTTGCAAGAGTATTTAAAGAAGTAGGCGTTACTTCTGTTAAAGAAAAAATATAATAAGCTAATAAACTGTCCGTGTGTATATTTGGCTGCTGTTTTAATAAAACAAGCCTATACACACGGACTTTTACGTTCATATAGCCCTCAGGGCATTCAATTAGGATACACTACTCATGATAAAAATAGTAACGGTTAGTTCAAAAAGCGAGTTGGCCTCATTTATTGATTTTCCGCATGATTTGTATGAGGGCGATCCAAACTACGTTCCCGAACTGTTTATTGCCCAGCGCGATCTGTTAACCAAGCACCCCTTTCATAAACACAACAAAGTACAGCCGTTTTTAGCGTACCGCGATGGTAAGGTAGTTGGCCGCATAGCCGCTATTCTTAACAATGCCCACAACGAGTATAATAAAAAAAACGATGGTTTTTTTGGCTTTTTTGATTGTATAGATGATACCGAAGTATCAAACCTGCTGTTTGATGTGGTTACCGGCTGGCTTAAGGACAGGGGCGTAAGCGGCAAACTATTAGGCCCGGTAAACTTTAGTACCAATGAGCCTTGCGGCCTGCTGATACAGGGTTTTGACAGTGCGCCGTTTTTAATGCAAACCTACAACAAGCCCTATTATGCTAAGCTGATAGAAAGTTATGGCTTGGATAAAGATGTTGACCTGATTGCCTGGCATTGGGACGGACAAGCTTATGATGATAAATCGGTAAGGTTATTAAACTCATTAGAAGAGCGGTTAAAACGCAACAACATCATCATCCGCAAAATCAACTTAAAAAAATTCAAAGAGGAATCTGCAAAACTACGCGAGGTATATAACTCGGCCTGGGATGCAAATACCGGCTTTGTGCCATTAACTGATGATGAGTTTGATTACCTGGCTAAAGATTTAAAACTGATCCTTGATCCGGATTTCGCGTTGGTTGCCGAGCAGGATGGCAAAATAGTTGCCTTTGGTTTAGCACTGCCTAACTATAACGAGATATTTCAAAAGATAAAACGCGGCAGGTTATTACCGAGCGGCATTTTCAAATTGTTATTGGGTAAAAAGAAAATTCAAAGTATCCGCATTTACGCGTTGGGGGTTATAGATGGCTATCGTAAAATGGGTATTGAAGCCTGTTTGTATGGCACCATCATCCGCGAGTACAAGGCCAAAGGCTTTAAACACGCCGAAGCCGGCTGGACTTTAGAACATAATGATATGGTGAACCGCGCTATTGAGGCGATAAAAGGTGATCCGTACAAAAAATACAGGTTATACCAGAAAGCGATATGAGGGAACGGGTTTTAATAACCGGAGCAAGCGGCTTTGCCGGCTTCCACATAATTGAGGAAGCTTTACAAAACAATTTTGAAGTATACGCCGCCGTGCGTAAAACAAGCAAAATAAATCATCTGCAACACCTTGATGTTCAGTTTGTAAACTTGAGCTACCGTGATTTACCCGCTTTAAAACAGCAGCTTACCGATATTAAACCCGATTATATCATCCACGCGGCCGGGGTTACCGCAGCCCGTTCACAGGCCGAGTATGACCAGATTAATGCCACCTATACTTTTAACCTTGCTTCGGCAGCGGTGCAGGCCGGCATTAATTTAAAAAAGTTTGTACTGGTTAGCAGCCTGGCTGCTCTGGGCCCGCTTAAAAGCCTGGTGGGTTCCATTAATGAAAGCAGCAAACCTAAACCCGTTACTGCCTACGGCCGCAGTAAACTGCTTGCCGAAAAACAGTTAAAAACGGTTGAAAATTTAAACTACATTATATTGCGCCCCACTGCCATTTACGGTCCGCGTGATACCGGTATCTTTATATTTTTTAAACAACTGGTACGCGGTATTGAGCCATACATGGGCAAAGCCGAGCAAAAGCTTACCTTTATATATGTTAAGGATGTAGCCAAAGCGGCTATAAAATCACTTTATAGTGGCAACATTGCAGCCTATAATTTAAGCGATGGCAATTTTTACAGTAAATATGAGTTAGGTAACTTAGCAAAGGAAGCCATGAGCCTAAAAACCTTTAAATTTCATTTACCTGTAATATTTATAAAAATAATAGCGTCGATATCAGAAAAAGTGAGTTCTTTGAGCAATAAAGCCGCTATACTCAATACCGAAAAGCTAAATGAGCTTATGGCCGTTAACTGGAGTGTTGATATTGAGAAAGCAAAAGCCGAACTTGGCTTTTATCCTGCCTATAATTTAAAAACAGGCCTGATAGAAACACTAAAATGGTACCGGGCAAACGACTGGCTGTAAAACACAAATAATTAAACATTTTTTTTTGCAATAAAAATTAACAAAATATATAATCAGCATAATTTACTTAAACGTTTAAGTAAATTGAAAATCAAGAATTTAATACAAAAACAAACTCTTTTATGGCCCGCCATAAAAGTAAACCGGTAAGCCAGCTAAAGGCCTGCCCCCAACAACTAAAAAACAACAAATAATTACAATGAAAGGTAAAATTTCTCCTGCCGAAGGCAAATTGGGTATTCTGATCCCAGGTTTAGGTGCAGTGGCTACTACGCTTATTGCCGGCGTTGAAGCTGTAAAAAAAGGCATTTCGCAGCCAATTGGTTCCCTTACACAAATGGGCCACATCCGTTTAGGTAAACGTACCGAAAACCGTAACCCTAAGATCAATGAATTTGTGCCATTAGCCCAATTAAACGATATTGTTTTTGGCGGATGGGATGTTTACACAGATAACGTTTACGAATCTGCAATAAACGCCCAGGTTCTGGAGCCATCGTTATTAAACGCGGTAAAATCGGAGTTAGAAGCCATTGTGCCAATGACGGCCGCTTTTGATCAAAACTATGCTAAAAACCTAACTGCTACCCACGTTAAAACCGGTACCCGTTATGAGTTAGCGCAGCAGGTAATGGCAGATATTACCAACTTTAAAGAAAAAAACGGTTTGGATCGTGTTGTATTGGTATGGTGCGGATCAACCGAGATCTATTACGAAGCGTCGGCCATCCACCAGTCGTTAGCCGCTTTTGAGCAGGCTTTGTTAGATGACGATCATTTGATTGCTCCAAGCATGATCTACGCTTACGCGGCTTTAAAATTAGGTGTACCTTTCTCAAACGGTGCCCCTAACTTAACCGTTGATATCCCGGCGTTAATCGAGCTATCTAAATTAACCAAAACCCCTATCGCCGGTAAAGATTTCAAAACCGGTCAAACTTTAATGAAAACAGTTTTGGCACCAGGCCTTGCTGCACGTTCATTAGGTGTACACGGCTGGTTCTCGACCAATATTTTAGGTAACCGCGATGGTTTGGTATTGGATGATCCGGATAACTTTAAAACCAAAGAGGTTTCAAAACTGGGCGTATTAGAAGATATCTTTAAACCAGAAGATAACAAGGAACTTTATGGTAACATCTACCACAAAATCCGTATCAACTACTATCCTCCACACGGCGATAACAAAGAAAGCTGGGACAACATTGACATTTTTGGCTGGTTGGGTTACAAAATGCAAATCAAAATCAACTTCCTTTGCCGCGACTCGATCCTGGCAGCCCCTATCGCGCTTGACTTAGCTATCTTTAGCGATATGGCTAAACGTGCAGGCATGAGCGGTATACAGGAGTGGTTATCATTCTATCTTAAATCGCCGCAAACTGCCGATGGTTTACACCCTGAGAATGATATATTTAAACAACTGATTAAGTTAGAGAACACCCTGCGTTACCTGATGGGCGAAGACCTGATTACTCACCTTGGTTTAGATTACTATGACGATATGTTTGCCGACCAGGCATAATCATCCCTCATAAAAACAACAGCCGCGTAAACTTATACTTTATGCGGCTTTCTTTTTACCCAATATTTACCTATTAGTTAACTGTTAATAATTGTTAAACGCCTAATTTTGTTACACTACGAGCATATAATTTTTAGTACTCTTGTAACGGCTAAACATTGCGTCACATCTAAAAATCAATATATTACGTAACTTGTACAAATAAAACCTATGATTGAAGCATATGTTAGGTATTTATTTAGGCTGTTCTAAATATTGTATAATTTGAAGGTAATTTATTGCGCGAGTAACCGTTCAATACAGAATGTCGACAATATTTGACTTTTTGACCACATTAGTCTGTAGGGATTTTTTTTACCTTTGAAACGCAGTTACAGGCTTGCATTTAGGGTTGTAAAAGTGCTTAAAACGTGTTTAAAGCAGGTTTAGCACAAAACAGACGGACGGGAGAAAGATGATTAAAGCGGTTGATCGGTCTGTTATTTTTTGAACTGATAATTAATATCGGCATTCAAAAAGGGGTTTAGTTGGTTAGGTTACCGTTACTATTTATCAATCAAAAAGAGTTTGTATTTGCATAATTGCATAAAGTACATGGATTTTAAAAAATTTTACAAAAGTTTATTTTTCTCAATATTCTTTTTTTCTGCTACCGCATTATTTGCTCAAACAACAGTAATTACGGGCACGGTAACTGATGCGGGTAATAAACAAACTCTACCTTTTGTTGTGGTTGGCTTTACGGGTACCACCAACGGCGTTACTACCGATAACAATGGTAAATACCGTATTTCCACAACCGATCAAACTTATAAGCAAATCAAAATTTCTTTTTTAGGTTATAAGGACGCTTTTTTAAGCGTTGTGCCGGGTAAAGAACAGGTAATTAACGTTAAGCTTTTTCCATCGGCACAACAACTTACCGAGGTTAACATTAAAGCAGGCAAAAAACCTAAATACCGTAATAAGGATAACCCAGCTGTGGAGCTGATCCGTAAGGTTATTGAAAACAAAGAGAAAAACCGTCCCGAAGCTTATAACTATGTAGAGTACAGGGAATATGATAAAATGATGTTTGGCGCGGCCAATGTATCTACCCAGTTTAGCGATCGTAAATTTTTCAGGAAGTATAAGTTTATATTAGATAACCGCGATAGCACGTCTATCCCCGGTAAATCAATATTACCTATCTTTTTGAACGAGAAGCTATTACAAACCTACTACCGCAAAAATCCTGAAAAAAACAGGGAGATTGTTTTGGGTGAGAAGAATGTGAATTTCGGTCCGGCGGTTGATAACGCGGGTTTGGCCCAGTATTTCAAACATCTTTATACCAAGGTTAACATTTACGATAATAACATATTACTGATAACCAGCCAGTTTTTAAGCCCGATATCGGATAACTCGCCAAACTACTACAAGTTTTTTATCACCGATACCATTACCGATGCTAAAAACCAAAAGTTAGTTGAACTGAGCTTTACGCCGCGTAACACCAACGACGTATTATTTGAAGGCCGTATTTACATTACCCTTGATGGTAACTATGCTGTTGAAAAAGCCGATTTATTGGTGAACAAACACATTAATATCAACTTTATACGCTCCATACAGGTTAACCTGGAGTTTCAGCAAAACCCGGATAACCGTTACCACCTGAGCAAAAGCACCACCATTGCCGATTTTGGAGCTACTAAAAAAGATGCCAAAAGCAGCCTGTTTGGTATGCGTACCATTACCTATGGTAACTATGTGGTAAATAACCCAAGACCAGATACCGCTTACACCAAGCAATCAGAAGAATCATCAGACGAAGCTAAAAACCGGAATGACGCATTCTGGCAAAAAAATCGCCTGGATACTTTAACAACTGCCGAATCAAAAGTTTACAAAAACATTGATAGCTTAAAGGATATGCCATCCTTTAAACGTACGGTTGATATAGCAACTATTTTACTGGCAGGATATAAAGGCTTTGATAAGTTTGAAATTGGCCCCGCGAATACATTTTACAGTTTTAACCCGGTTGAAGGTTTTAAACTGAGGTTAGGCGGCCGTACTACGCCAAACTTAAGCAAGCGTTATTACTTTGAAACCTACCTGGCTTACGGTTTTAAAGATGAGAAGTTTAAAGGCTTTTTAAGTGCTACTTACTCGCTTAACAACAAGTCTATCTATAAATTCCCGCAAAATTATATCAGGGCGAGTTTTCAGCGCGATACCAAAATCCCTGGTGCAAGCCTGCAGTTTGTGGAGGAGGATAACTTCCTGTTATCATTTAAACGCGGTGTAAACGATAAATACCTGTATAATGATAACTATAAGATAGATTATGTACATGAGTTTGAAAGCCATTTTTCATACACAGCTGGCTTCAATAAATGGACACAATCGCCGGCAGGTTCATTGTATTTTAACAGTCCAGAGTTTGGTACAATCCATAACCTAACTACCACCGAGCTTACAGCCGGCATACGTTACGCGCCAAATGAAGAATTTTACCAGGGTAAAATTTATCGTATCCCATTACCAAATAAATACCCTATCTTCCAGTTACAATACACAGCCGGTTTAAAGAATGTATTTGGTGGCGAGTATAACTACCAAAAATTTGACGCCCGTATTGATAAACGTGTTTACGAATCGCAGTTAGGTTATGCAGATGTGGCTGTTTATGGTGGTAAATTGTTTGGTACTGTGCCTTATCCGCTATTGGGTATACCGCACGCTAACCAAACCTATGCTTATGATATTGACTCCTACAACTTAATGAACTTTTTGGAGTTTGTGTATGATCACTACGAAGGAATAAGAATTGACCAGCACTTTATGGGTTTCTTCTTTAATAAAGTACCTTTGTTCAAAAAACTTAAATGGCGCGAAACATTATCGCTTAAAGTTTTATACGGCGGCTTGAGTGATAAGAATGATCCATCAATCCACCCATCGCTGTACCAGCTACCAACTGATGCAAATGGTGTTCCTTTAACTTACACATTGGGACGTACACCGTATGTTGAAGGAAGTGTTGGTATCGAGAACATATTTAAGCTCATCAGGGTTGATTTTGTAGAGCGTTTTAATTATTTAGATCACCCTAATGTAGCAAATTGGGGTATCCGCACCAGAATCAAATTTGATTTTTAATTTTGTAACACCAAACTAATACAAATGGAACAGAAAATATCGCTAAGAACAAACCTACAGTTAGGTATATACCGGGTAATTGATCCGGTAGTGAAAATTCTGATCAAAGTTGGTTTAACCCCAAACGCGGTTACCTCTATTGGTTTTGTACTTAACGTTGGTGTTGCTGCCATTTTTATATTAGGTGCCGAAGAAGGTAACCGTGGCGATTTACGCTACGTAGGCTGGGCCGGCGGCCTCATCCTGTTTGCAGGCTTGTTTGATATGCTCGACGGGCAGGTAGCCCGCCTGGGTAACATGAAATCGACCTTTGGCGCTTTGTACGATTCCGTACTTGACCGCTACAGCGAACTGATCATGTTTTTAGGTATTTGTTACTACCTGGTTGGCCATCACTATTTTATAAGCTCGATAGCTGCATTTATAGCCTTAATAGGTTCCATGATGGTTAGCTATGTAAGGGCACGTGCCGAAGGTTTAGGCGTTGAGGTTAAAGGTGGTTTAATGCAAAGGCCCGAGCGCGTAGTAACCATTGGTGTTTGCGCGTTAGCGAGTGGTATTGTTGCCCAGTATATTGGCGGTAACTATAAATTATTTGTACCAGGTATCAAGTTCCATATTTTTGAACCGATATCGATATTTACTTTCCCGCTGGTGTTATTAGCAGTGCTTACCAATATCACGGCCTTTAACAGGCTTAGGGAAGCAAAAAAAGCGTTGATAAAATAGGAAGAAGAGGGTTTGTAGTTTTCGATGGTGTGGGCAAAAGCTCATTACATAAAACTTAAAAGCCGCTTACCAAAATATCATATCTTCGTAACCGTAAATTAATGGTTATTGCAGGCAAATATCTGCAAATCATATTTACCGGTAATTAATTAAAAATCAAAGATTAAATAACAGGCAGAAAGATCGTTAAACATTTTAAACCTGATATGTGCTATGGCAAAAAAGAATTATGTTTCTAACTCACAGGAATCTGTGAGAATGTTTAAGAGTAACTTTTTAGAGGGTTTATCAAAGGTTCACTTTACGGTACCCCTGTATATTTTCGTCCCTGTTATCATTTACTCTACCTACCTGGCTTTTACCAACGGGATAGATTTTATCAAATACGTTGAGCTTTTCATTTTAGGTTTATTTATCTGGACTATTACGGAGTACATTATGCACCGTTTTGTTTTTCACCTTAAACCAAACGAAAACTGGGAATGGGCAAAAAGATTGCATTTTATTATGCACGGCGTACACCATGATTACCCCAGCGATGCCAAACGTTTGGTATTGCCTCCATCGTTAAGCATCCCCCTTGCTACCGGCTTTTTCTTTTTATTTAAAGCCATATTGCCTGTTAACTATGTGTTTGGCTTTTTCCCGGGCTTTATATTAGGTTATTTATTTTATGATATATCGCACTACGCAATGCATCATTTTAACTTTAAAAGCGGTCTGTTTAAAAAGATAAAACAACACCACATGCTGCACCACTACCAGGACCCTGATAGGGGTTATGGCGTAAGCTCGCCATTGTGGGATAAAATATTCCGTTCAGGTTTCTTAAAAAAATAAGGTGGATAGTAGCAGTACTCCAAATACCAGCATTGCCATCAATAGCAAAAGTATCCTGGTTGTTTCGCTCCTCTCGATTGCTTACCTGGTACTCTCATATTTTTTGATAGGTTATAAAAGCGACGAACTTACACTGGTATTAATTTTCAATGTACTATTCTATCTATCGGTACCCACGCGTAAATTTATTCTTGGTTTTACCATTTTTATAGTTTACTGGATCATATTTGATTATATGAAGGCATTCCCTAACTATAATTTTAACCCGGTACACATAGCTGATATTTATAATTTTGAAAAACACCTGTTCGGCATTCACTACAAAGGGCAACTGTTAACCCCCAACGAATACTGGCGCGTTAACGGCAATACTTTTATTGATGTTGTATCTGGCATTTTTTACCTGTGCTGGATTCCCGTACCACTTGGCTTTGCAGCTTACTTGTTTTTCAAAAACAAAGCGCAATTTCTTAGGTTCTCGCTCACTTTTGTGTTGGTTAACTTGTTGGGTTTTGTGGTTTACTATACCTTCCCGGCTGCACCGCCATGGTACGTGCAGTATCACGGCTTACTATTCCACCCCCTAACTCAGGGTAATACAGCTGGTTTGGCTAAATTTGATTCTTACTTTCATGCCAACATCTTTAAATCAATATACGCTAAAGGATCTAACGTTTTCGCGGCTATGCCGTCGTTACATTCATCGTACCCGGTTATAGTTGTTTACTACGGCATAAAAAACAGGCTGGGCATCATTAATGTGTTCTTTGCCGTGGTGATGCTGGGCATTTGGTTTACGGCGGTGTATGCAAGCCACCACTACGTGCTTGATGTTTTGGCAGGCATTACTACCGCTATTGCAGGTATCTCGCTTTTCAACTTTTTACTTGGCAAATCAACCTGGTTTCAGCACAGGTTAACCAGCTATGAACGCGTTATTGTTTAGTACAAATTCCTTTTTTCAAGGTAAAATCGTGTACTATTTACTATACCATGTTGATATGTGGAAAAAACATAAACCCAATGTTGAATAAATTTTAGCAATTATTTACAGCCAAAAAGTGCCAATAAAGCGTAAAAACGCATAAAATGTAGCCATCTTATTCATTTTTCACTCATCCCGCTGATAAACAGGCACATTATTTGACTATCAATTATCAAAACATATTGGTATATTCGATAGCCCCTATATGAAAAAACTGCTTACTTGCCTCATCTTCATTGCCTTAGCCGCTTCCAAATTATCAGTTTACGCTGGTGACCTTGACAGCCTTAAGCAAAAATTACAGCTCACCAGCGATTCGTTAAAAGGCCCTATCTATACCCAAATTGCAGCTCAGTATATAAACTACGATACAGTTGCTAACCGCAACTTAAGACACTATTATCAAAACGAGGCCCTAAACTATACCATGCTGGCGCTCCATGTATATTCGGTGTATAACGATACGCTTGGGTTACGAACTTCTTATAACAGCTTATCAAAAATTTACCGCTCTCAGCATAAATACATACAGGCAAAGTGGTTCATTTTGCAATCAAACACTATATCGCGCCAAAGAAATGACGCGCCTAATATTATAGCCTCCTTAATAGAATTATCGGCCATTAAAAGCGACATGAAAGATTATACCCTTGCCATGGGCGATTTGAATGAAGCATTAACCATCGCAGTTAAAAATAAAGATCCTAAAAATGAATCGGCAGTGCAGGTTGGCTACGCTTCTTTATACCGGCGGATGGAGAACTATGAAAAAGCTGCCATAGCTATGAAAAGGCATGAGTTTTTGGACGATAGGATTCACCAGGCCGAAATAGATAAACTGGCGATGGTAGCCAAACAGGATTCAATCCAGAATAAAAAACAGGATTCGGTAATAGCCAAAAAAAAAGTATATACCTCCAGCTTGAAAACCAGCTTCAGGAGAGGGCGAATGCTCGCTTCGGCAAGGCATATCACCTTCTTGTAGTATTAATCATAGCGCTTGCGCTTATGGCCATAACCGTAATGGTTTATTACAGGCGACGCAAAAAGAAAAGCAAGTGGCGCATCAGGCTTAGAAAACCCCGCTGATATACTTGTTAAATCCCCCCTGCAACATCATTAAACCTGCCGCTACTTTATTTGTCTGAATAGATATGAAAAGATCAATTGCTTGTGTTGTTTTTATAGTTGTATCATCATTTCATTTAGACACCGCATACGCTCAAAGCACACAATTTAAAAATGAGTTTTTAGCATCCATAAATGCAACCCGCGCCAAAGGTTGCAATTGTGGCGATACCTTTTTTCCGCCCGCGCCACCCCTTACATGGAACGATAAACTGTTTGATGCAGCTATGGGTCATGCCAAAGATATGGCTAAACGCAACTATTTTAGCCATACCAGCCAGGATGGGCGCAGTATGGAGGATAGGATAGTTTTTGCTGGTTACACGTTTAAAGGTTTTAAAAGCTTTGCTATAGGCGAAAACATCGCCCAGGGCCAGCAAAGCATTGCCGAAGTAATGGATGGCTGGTTTAAAAGCGAAGGACATTGCAAAAACCTCATGAACCGCGATTTTAAAGAAGTAGGCGTTGCCCAATATAATGACTACTGGGTACAGGATTTTGGCGGCAGAACCTCATTCACCGCCGAGCAACAAAGACTCATTAAATCGGGAAAATATAAGGTGATTAAGGATTGAAGATTCCAGATGTGCAGATATGCAGATGTGCAGATTTCAAATGTGCAGATGTGCAGATTAGATGGGGAGATTTTAATTGTTTCAATTTGACATATAACAGCTTGTAAGATCTTGAAAAATAAGAATTTATAGCTCTCCCAATAGAAAAACATATGCGGTACTTCATATTTGAGCTTGTACAGTCCAAATCTGCACATTTAAAATTTGCACATCTGCATATCTGCACATCTGCATATCTGCACATCTGAAATCTGCACATCTGAAATCTGCACATCTGCATATCTGCACATTTAAAATCAGCACAT
>JACXTT010010027.1_pt1 | contig 12843 bp, 9 predicted proteins | sample 9270951 | NCBI WGS metagenome assembly JACXTT01 (sample SAMN15532306, study PRJNA645909) | rock metagenome | isolation source: weathered quartz diorite | place: Puerto Rico | collected 2017-06-21 | reverse complement strand
CGCCATGCGCGTGGGCGGCGACCGGGATGTTCTTCGACAACGCCTCGTCTACCGCCGCGGTCATTTCGTCGAGCGAAAATGTGCGCTTGCGAGGGTCGGTGTCCGGGGTGCCCGCGCGCTCCGTAGCGAGGATCTTGATGAAGTCCACGCCATGGTCGAGGTTGTTGCGGACCATGCGGCGGATGCTCGCCGGTCCGTGTACGCCGCCGATGAGGTCGCCGTTCTTTGGGTTGTTGAGGAATGCCTCTTCGGCCATGCGAGGGCGCACGTGGTAGCCGGCGGCGACAATGTCCGGAAGGTCGTTCATGCCTCCGCGCGCGAGATCGCGGATGCCAACGTCTGCAAAGTTCGAGACGCCCATCGAACGCGCCGTCGTCACGCCGGATTGCAGCGCCCGGCGAGCTTGTGCGAGGTCCGCGATGTGGACATGCGCGTCCACCCAACCGGGCAGGAGCCAGCGGCCGTGGAGGTCCAGGGTCGCCGCTCCAGCGGGCGCCGCGACGCTGCCTTTGCCGACGCTCGCGATCTTGCCGCCTACGATCACGACAGTGGCATCGCGAATCGGCTCGGCGGAAACGCCGTCCACAACGTTGGCGTGATCGATTACAAGCGCGGTTTGCGCCTGCATGACTGAGGAGATGAATGCGATGAGAAGAGGGGCGCGGTTCACCATGGGGTCCATGATAGCTTTATGCGAATGAACTCGTGGGTGATCATCGCAGGATGGGTTTTCCTTGCCCTCGACGCATTGGTAGTTGTGTATGCCGCGATGCAAAAAGGCGGCACGGGGGAAGCAGGCGGCGGCTGGGCGCGTGAACTGACGGCGGCGATGTTTCTATTTGTCGCCCTATGCGGGGGCCTTCTGGTGTGGGGGCATCTGCGCGGCCTCGCCTGGCTGTTCATTCCCGCTGCGCTGATGCTGGGAGCGCCTTACCTTTTTGGAGGCGTCTACATCGCCTTCAGCGCCATGCAACTGTTGAATTCCGGCGCGAAAAGCGTTGTCGAATCCTGGTATCCGTCGGCTGCCCAACGCAAGTTAGCCGTGGCGATTCAGAAAGGCGATATTCCGGCGATGAAGGCCATTCTGGCCTCGAAGCCGGACATTACGGGCGCCGCCGTATCCGGCAGAAATCTCATTGTCGAAGCGATCGATCACGCGAGGGAGACCCGCGGAACCGTGGAACCATTGCGGCTGTTGGCGGAAACCGGCGTGGATCTGAATCAATTCAAGATCTATAACGGCGAGCCCCTTCTGAGCAGTTTCTACGACGAATCCTACGGGCCGGCGGCGGACCGGACCCGCGAGATTCTCGAGATTCTGCTCGAGCACGGGATCAATCCGAACCTGCCCGCGTCGAAGCCTGTCATGTTTGAATTTGGCGGCAACGTGAAGACCCTGAAGGTGATCGTTGATTCGGGCGCGAATGTCAATATCGAGATCGGTTCGCAAATGACGCCGCTGCTCGACTTTGCCTGGCAGGAGCATTGGGAGTCGGCGCAATACCTCGTCGAACATGGCGCCAACCTCGGCCACAAGACCGATTTTGGCCGTTCGCTGCAGGATTGCATCGATCGGGTCAAGGCCGATTCGCAAAAGGAACTGCCTCCGGAGTTTTACGCCTTCGTCGCTGCGGTTAACAAGCGAAAGACGGCTACGGCAGCAGAACCGGCACGTGATTGAGGTGTTCGGTAGCCGCGGCGAGATACGCCGACGGCGTCATGCCTGAAAACTCGCGGAAATCGTGAATGAAATGCGGCTGGTCGTAATAGCCGCAGGCGAGAGCGACGTCTATCCAGTCAACGCGCTTCTGGCGATGCACCGTCGAAATCGCGCGCTGAAACCGGCGCACGCGGCAGAAGACCTTCGGAGTCAGGCCGGCCTGTTCGCGGAACAGCTGAATGAATCGCCGCGGACTCAAGCCGGTCGCCCGCGTGATTTCTTCGATGGTGCGCACATGCGGCGCGCCGGCGATCTCGCGGATGCCGTATTCCACGGCCGCATGCAGGCGGTTGGTGTCGCGAAGGCGAGCGAGTAAGCAACGTTCCGCCACGTCGAACTTCTCGTCTATTGTGAGCGCCTCGAGTAGTTGCGTGCGCAGATCGTCCGCCGCTGCCGCGTTCCACAAGTCTTCTAAGGCCAACTGTTCATTTGCAGTTTCGTCCGAAGGAATGCCGCCGCAAAACGGAAAGGCGCCGCCCGGGTGAAACTGCACGCCAAACACGCTTTCCTGCTCTTCGGTATCGATCACCGAGTTCCGCGAATGAGCGCCCACGAGGATCGCGCCGCGAGTGGTGCGCGCGAGTGCAAGCGTGTCTTTGTCGTATACGCGAATGAGGTCGTCTTTGAGATTGACAATAAGCGCCGCCTCGCCGTTTGGCATCAATCGTTCGAACGCATGCGGCTTCGAGACATCGCGCCAATGCCACAGGAGCGACACGTAACGCCCGAGCGGCGGTTGCGGGACGCGAGAGTGAAATCGCATAGACGCCATATGAGTCGCTACAAGCCTAGCAGCCCCAGGGTTTCTCCGGCGGTGCCGCCGACGCGCAACAACGCGCGGTTCCTGGCTTTCAGAAAGCCCGCCTCCACGGCGCTGTCGAGCATCGCGAGGAGCGGATCCCAATAGCCATTCACATTGAGCAGGCCGATGGGTTTCGAGTGGATTTCGAGCTGCGCCCAGGTCAGGATCTCGCACAATTCATCGAGAGTTCCATAGGCGCCGGGCAGCGCGATGAAGGCGTCGGCGAGGTCCGCCATGAGCGCCTTGCGCTCGTGCATGCCGTTCACGATGTGCAGTTGCGTCAGACGCGTGTGTGCGATCTCGCGCTCCACCATGTCGCGTGGCATCACACCAAAAACCTTGCGGCCGGACGCCAGCACGGTATCGGCGGCAAGGCCCATCAGGCCCACGTGCGCTCCGCCGTATACCAGGTCGAGCCCGCGGCGGGACATCTCGATCGACAGTTCAATGGTGGCGCGGGAATAGGATGGATCGTTTCCGGAACTCGATCCGCAGAAGACACAAACGCTCGGCACGTTTTCTATTGTCGCAACACGGGAGCGCTACAATCCTGTGCATGGTCTTCCTTCGCGTCGCTGCTGCGATCTCGCTTCTGGTCATTTCTTGCATCGCGCCCTGCGTCGCGCAGCCGGCCGCTAAACGGCCGCTCACGCATCAGGATTACGACGGTTGGCGTTCGATTTCGAGCCAGGTGCTGTCGCGCGACGGCAAGTGGCTCGCCTATGCTTACATGCCGCAGGATGGCGATGGCGAAATGATCGTCCGGAATCTGGCGACGAACAAGGAATTCCGGCAGCCCGCGGGTGCGCTGCCGCCTCCACCGGTGGTGATTCCGGGCGAAGCGAATCCGGAAGCGGAACCGCCGCGGCGGAATTTGACGATTCGCTTCACGAGCGACGGGCAGTTCGCGGTGACCAATTTCTTTCCTTCGAAAGCGGAAACGGAGAAGGCCCGCAAAGAACGCAAAAGTGCGGATCAGATGCCGAAGGGTGGCGTGCTGATCGTCAAGCTCTCGGATGGTTCCACGACGCGGGCCGCGGATGTGAAGGCGTTTCAGGTTCCGGAAAAAGGCGGCGCCTGGATCGCGATGCACAAAGAAGCGGCGCCAGCGCCTCCTGCCGCTGCTCCGGCAACGCCTCCTGCGGATGAGGAAGATCAACAACGGCGGGGTGGCGGGGCTGCTGCTGCCGGCGGCGGGGGCGGACGCGCTGCGCAATTCGGTTCCGATCTCATCGTGCGGAATCTCAATGTTGGCGAGACGGCGGACAAGGTTTTCCCGAACGTGACCGAGTACAGCTTCGCACGCGACGGCAAGGTGGTGCTGTACGCGGTAGGCTCGCGCAAGGAAGAGGAAAACGGAGTCTTTGCGTTTGCGCAAGGCGGGGATGCCGCATCGCTGGCCACCATTCTCGCAGGCAAAGGCCGTTACTCGAAAATCGCCTGGGATCGAGAGCAGACGCAGGCCGCCTTTGTTAGTTCGAAGGACGATCCGGCTGCGCGACCCGCCAAGTTCGCCGTCTACCATTGGACTCGCGGATCGAGCGATGCCGCGAAGCCGGTGGTCGCGAACATGGCGAAGGGAATGCCTGCGGGAATGTCCATCGTCGATCGCGGCACGCTCGGGTTTTCGCGCGACGGCAAGAAACTGTATGTCGCGGTCGGCAAGCCTGGCGCCGCCGATCCTTCCGCCGCCGCCGCGCCTGGCGCTCCCGCGTCGGCTGCCGACGACACCAAGGTCACCATGGATCTCTGGCATTGGCGCGACGACATGGTGCAGCCCATGCAGCGGATCCGCGCCAATGTGGATCGTGCGCGTACGTATCGAGGCGTGTATCACATCGCGGAACAGAAATTCATCCAAGTGGCCGACGAATCGATTCTGGACGTGGTTCCATCCGACGACGGAGCCCTCGCCATCGGAGGCGACACGCACGCGTATCGCCGCATGATCGATTACGATGGGTCCTACGCCGACTACTATTCGATTGACACCGCGACTGGTGATCGCAAGCTGCTGGTGAAGAAACTGCGCGGCGGCGGGTTCGGCGGGAGCCCCATGCAGTGGTCGCCAGACGGCAAGTACGCGCTTTACTACAATGCCGCGAACTGGCATTTCGTGCGCCCCGGCGATGCCGCCACTCGCAACGCGACGGACGGCCTGGGAGTTTCGTTCGCCGACGAGCAGGACGACACGCCGGACGCTCCGCCGTCTTATGGGACCGCAGGATGGTCGAAGGATTCGAAATCGGCAATCATCTACGACCGGTTCGATATCTGGCAGATTTACGCAGATGGTTCGACGCCGGCGCGCAACCTCACGAATGGCCGCGGCCGGCGCGAGAAGATGCAGTTTCGCCTACAGCGAGTGGATTCCGCCGATGCGGAAGACGAGGAACGCGGGCTCGACTTGTCTAAGCCCCTGACCCTGCGCGCGGTGAGCGAAGAGTCACGCGCGACAGGATTCTTCCGGCTGAGCGGGGCTTCGCTCGATCAACTGATTTGGGGCCCGAAATCGTACGCGTTTGTGGGCCGGGCGAAGGATGCGGATGTAGCGCTGCTGACTGCGTCGAGGTTCGACGAGTTCCCCGATCTGCTCGTGACCGATACGGCTTTTTCGAATCCTCGAAAGGTGTCGAATGGCGGCGCGCAACTGGCGGCGGTGCGCTGGGGAACCGCGGAAATGGTTCGTTTCCGCAACGTGGATGGAGTTGCATTGCAGGCGGTGCTGTACAAACCTGAGAACTTCGACCCCGCCAAAAAGTACCCGATGATCGTGTACATTTACGAGCGGCTCTCACAGTCGATCCACAACTTCGTGCAGCCCTCGCCGGGAACCTCAATCAACATTCCTTACTATGTTTCGAACGGCTATCTCGTGCTCACGCCCGATATTGTTTACACGCAGGGCTTTCCGGGCCAGAGCGCGTTGAAGTGCGTGCTGCCCTCCATCGATGCTGTGGTGGAAAAAGGCTTCGTGAAAGAGAGCGCCATCGGCATACAGGGCCACTCGTGGGGCGGTTACCAGATCGCTTACATGGTCACGCAGACCAACCGTTTCAAGGCCGCCGAAGCCGGCGCGCCTGTGGGCAACATGACCAGCGCGTATTCCGGCATCCGCTGGGGAACCGGCATGCCGCGACAGTTCCAATACGAACAGACGCAATCGCGCATTGGGTTTCCGCTGTATCAAAATCCACAGCGTTTTATTGAGAATTCCCCCGTATTCTATGTAGAGCGGGTGAAGACGCCGCTGCTCATTTTGCACAACGACCAGGACGATGCGGTGCCGTGGTACCAAGGCATCGAACTGTATCTGGCGCTGCGCCGCAATGACAAAGAGGCGTACCTGATGAATTACAACGGCGAGTTTCATGGGTTGCGCCGCCGGCAGAACCAGAAGGATTGGTCGATCCGCATGCAGCAGTTCTTCGACCACCATCTCAAAGACGCGGCGAAACCCGAGTGGATGGAGAAGGGTGTGCCGTATTTGGATCGCGACGAAGAGAAGGAAAAGTTCCAGAAGACCAATACGGGCGTCGCCGTCGCCACCCCGGAGAACAACTAAACTACCTGCCGGAGTCTGTGTAGTAGCGGCTCACGACATCCATTGCGGGCTTGCGCCACGGTGTGTGGTGGCCGTCGTCCAGCCCCCCTTCGCCGTTTGAACCAACCCGCCACCAGTAGACGCCCGCAAACCAAGGCTTGTCCCAAAACGCCTTGTAAATGGCCTCGTAAGCCTTGGCTTGATGTTCCATCGACAGCCTGCGCGGAGTCTCGTCCCACGGGGCGCGATTGGGCCATTCCATGCTGACGTAGCCGGCCTCGGTGAGCAGGAATGGTTTGCCGTACTTGGATTGCACGGCCTCGACTTTGCGGAGCAGTTCAGCGGTTGAAAAATCATCCGGCAGCGGATAGTAGTTGTTCAAGCCGATGTAGTCGAGAGCGTCCCAGAAGGCGAGGTTTTCGAACTCCGGACCTTGCGTCGCGGCATACACAATGGGTCCTTTGTAGATCTCGCGCGACTTCGCGATCAACTTACGCCATTCGTCCGAATGCTTGCTCATGTGCACGAACTCCGTGCCAATGCAAAGGATATCGATGTGCGCGCGTTGGGCGAGCTTCGAATAGTAGCCGGAAAAACCCGCGTACTGTTCGAACCACTGGCTCGTGGAGGCTGCATCGGGCATCTGAACCGCTCCAGGAAATCCGCCCGGATGGACCCACAATTGCGGTTTGAGCATCACCTTCATGCCGAGTTCATGCGCAGCGGCGGTGAGAATTACGATGCCGTCGTCGGGTTCCGGCGCCGGGTTGCCGTAGCGGATGCGTGGTTCGTTTGCGCTCGAGCCTCCGTAGGGAACCAGCGCGATGGAATCGACGCCTCGATCGTGCACCGCACGCAGTGTCCTAAGCGAAGCCTCGGTTCCATAGTGGGCCCAGCCTTCGCTGGTGAAGTTGACGCCCTTTTGAAAGAAGATCCGGCCGTGATCGGGCGGCGGCGTTGCGGCCTGCGCTTTGGCGAGTAGTTGGGAGTGGGCTTCCTCTTCGGAAGCCGCCCGCATGCGATCTTTGGCGCCGAGCCCCGTGCCGGTGACGGCGGTGATCAGCAAGCCGGCGAGTGCGGGCTTCCAGGAATACAGGTGCATGCCGCTCTGCTTCTTCCACGTGGCGAGAATCGATAGCACTCCGGCAAGCAGCGCCGGGGCCGCCATGAAAAACAGGAATTGCAGTGGAACGCCGAAGCCTCGCCGGCCGAGCATTTGGGTCACTGTGGCGGGAATCACGAAGACAATCAACACGGCTACAAGGCGGTTCCACCAGGCGCACTGAATTGCGCGTACGTGGAACCAGAGTCCAACGAAGAGCACCGGCAGAAATACTGCTTCATGCCACAAATGCGCTGGAGGCGGGCGGCGCAGAAAGATCCACCAAAAGACGCCGAGAGTTCCGGTGATCGCAAGAAAGAGACCCGTGATGGGACGCAGTCTCGAAGGGACGAGCGCCAGCAGCAACAGGAGGCCGGCGGCGGTGACAATGTTGCTCGTGGCGGTTCGGCCGATGGACGCCGAATTGGGCGCCGCGGACTTAGCGGAAAAGCCTTTGACGCCGGCTTCGATCCGCTCGAGGCCATAGCCTTGGGTCATGGCGCGCAGCAGGCTCGGCAGCATGTCGACTACGAATGTCGCGAGCAGAAACAGCGGATAGTAGAAGGCGAGGCACGCCACACAGTACCGGCATTGCTCCCGAGACATCATAGTTGCGGGTCAACTGTCTTTTGAATTAGCAGCGGTCGAATTGGCGCCAGGCGCCTTTTTCGATGAAAACTTCGACTGCCGCTCCACATACTTTTCGACCCAGCGTGTGGGCGGTTGCGCGATGGCGGTGACGATGATGATCAGGGCCACCGTGAGGATCCCGAATCCGATAAAGAACAGCATTTCCTTCTATTTTCGCACCACCAGCGGTATCGACACATGGGACGGACTGCCCGGCGTATGGTAAACGCGATGGGTGGCGGATTGAAAGTCCTTCTCACCAGCGAGAAAGATGTTGGGCACGAACTTCTGTGGGTTGCGGTCGATCAGCGGGAACCATGTGCTCTGCACCTGCACCATGATGCGGTGGCCTTTGATGAAAGCGTAATCCTGCGTGTGCAAGTCGACGCTGAACGGCGTGACATGGTTGGGCGCGATGGGTTCCGGCTTCTCGAAGCCGTTGCGGAACCGGCCGCGCAGAACATCGTTCGCGACCATGAACTGATGGCCGCCGAGTTTTTCGTCGTTGTCCGGATACACGTCAATGAGTTTGACGATCCAGTCGGCATCCGTGCCGGTTGTGGAGGCGAACAGCTTGGCCTTGATTTCGCCTGCGATCACGACGTCATCGTTGAGCGGATCCGTCTGCCAACTGAGCACGTCGGGGCGGTTGTGAACGTGGCGTTGGTCGTCGGTCAACCATGTGGACCACGTCGACCCTCTGCCATACACAGGCAGAATCGGGCGTACGCGATACGGGACGGGCTTATTGGGGTCCGAAACGTATTCGTCGAATCCCGCTGCAACTGCCGTTGGCGCGTCGAACGACAGTTTGCCGTTGGGCAGGAAGTAGAGCGGCGCCGGTTTCGATTCCACGGGAGGCCAGGCGCTGTTCCGCTGCCATGTATTGGACCCGGCGCGGAAGGTTAGCGCCTCCGGCAGATCGAGCGTCCCCTGCTGGCCCTTCAACCAGTAACGGAACCATTTCAACAGGACCTCCTGCCGGAAGTACTGCCCGGTCTTCGAGCCGAACTCGATGGGGCCGAGTTTGTCGCCATCGCCGCGCATCCAGCCGCCATGATTCCAGGGTCCGACGACCAGGTAGTTGTGTTTGTTCGCATCGTGCTTCTCGAGCGCTTCGTAGATCTTCAGCGGGCCATAGAAGTCTTCCTGGTCCCACCATCCGGCGACGTTCAGCGTCGGCACAGGGGTCTGGTTCAGGTACGGGCTGACTTTGCGTTTCTTCCAGAAGGCGTCGAAGTTGGGATGCTCGACAAAGTCGTTCCAGGTCGGATAGCGCCCTTGAAAATACTCTTTGGAGACCTTCAGTAGCGACCCAACTTCGTAATACCAGTCATAGAGATCTTTCTTGTCGAATACGAAAGGCTTATTGTCCTTGCCGGACTCGAGCGAGCCCACGTATTCGAAGCCGTATTGCAGGCGAAACGCGCCGTTGTGATGGAAGTCGTCGCCCAGGTACATGTCGTCCGGGGACGCCATTGGCGCCACGGCTTTCAACGCCGGATGGGGATCGAGAGCCGCCATGACGGTCGTCCAGCCGAGGTAGGAAACACCCATCACACCCGCCTTGCCATTGTTGCCCGCTACATTCTTCAGCATCCACTCGATCGTGTCGTAGCAGTCGGTGCTCTCGTCGACTCCTTTCGTTTTGTCATCGCGCGGCGGGCGGATCATTACGAATTCGCCTTCCGATTGGAATTTGCCGCGAATGTCCTGCTCCACGAAGATGAAACCTTCCTTGACGAATTCCGGGAGATTCCGCGGGATCGCCTCAGCGGCTTTCGGATTGACGCCGTATGGCGTGCGCTGTATGAGGAACGGCAGCGGCCCCGCAGCTTTTTCCGGCCGGAGGATTACGGTGTGCAGGCGGACGCCGTCGCGCATCGGAATCATGACTTCGGTGCGCGACAGAGCGGGTTCTTCGGCGGCGGCGGCGTAAAAGGCCAACGCGAGAAAGTAGAGCTTCTTCATAGAGTGATCGCTGACTGTTTCTCGATCTTAGCTGGATCGAGCTCGATGCCGAAGCCGGGCCGTTCCGGCAGAGCAAACCTGCCTTGCACGGGTTTCAGTTCGTTCTTCTCGAAATGATAGTAGGACGCCATCTTGCCGATCAGGTATTCGACCAGAGGGCAGGTCATGGGCGATTGGCTGGCGACGACGTGCAGCGCCGCATGGAGGCTGTGGCCATGCGGAATCACATGAACATCGTAGATGGACGCGAGCGTACAGATTTTGACGAGCTCGCTCACGCCGCCGCACCATTCCGGGTCGGCCTGTACGACGTGCAGCGTCTTTGCTTCGAGGTAGTGCTGGACTTCCCATCGCGAATAGAAATGCTCACCCGATGCAATGGGGATCGAGGTGGCCTTGCGCAGTTCCGCGAAGCTCGAGATCTTGTCGGGAGGGAACGCTTCTTCGATCCAGCGCGGGCGGTATTGTTCCGCGCGCTTGGCCCATGCGATGGCGAAATTGAGGTCCCAACCGCTGTAAGCGTCGAACATGAGTTCGACTTCTTCCCCAACCGTCTCGCGCAATGTTCGAACGAGGGCGACGTTCTTCGCCAAGCCTTCGGCGCCGTCCCCGGGACCGTAGCCAAAGAACCATTTCTGGTTGCGATAGCCCTGCTGTTTGAAGAGCGCGGACTTCTCGCGCACCTTGTCGAGTTCGAGCGAATGGCCGAGGCAGCTTCCGTAGGCTTCGACATGACTTCGGGTGGGGCCGCCTAATAAACGATAGACGGGCGTGTTGAAATATCGGCCGCGCAAGTCCCACAGGGCGTTGTCGACAGCGGAAATCGCCATCATGAAGTGACTGCTGCGCGCGTGGCGGTTCGAGCGGTACAACTGGTCCCACAGCGTTTCGCCAGCCAGGGGATCTTTGCCTTTGAGAAAGGCCTTCAACTGCTGGTCTACGACGATCGCCGCTTCTTTGTCGATCGGACCGTACAGACCTTCAAGGCCCTGGTCCGTCTTAATGCGCACGTAAATCGCGTTGATTCCGCGGGTGACGGTTTTGGGCGAGTCCGAGTCTTTGTAAGGCTTCGGCCGGAGATCATCATATATATGTAGCGGCTGCACCTGATACTGTGCGTTGATGCCGGTGACGGCTTCGAGATGCCCGTCGACGCGAAAGATTTGCACCTCGGCGATGTGGAGCTTGTTCTGGTTCTGAGCGAAGAGCGACAGAAAGGGCGCCGTTGCGAGGAAGGTGCGTCGATCGATCATAAGGATGCCTCACGGATTGTACGCGAGAATGTTCTGTATGCGTTACCTCGTAGCCTGTGTTTTGTTGTTCGCGAACCTCGAGGCCCAACAACAAAAGCGCGTCATCACGCACGCCGATGTTTTCACCATGAAGCGTGTTGCCGATCCCGTGGTGAGTCCCGATGGAAGATTTGCGGTGTTTTCGGTGACGGAACCCGACTATGATCCGGCCAAGCAATCGTCTGACCTCTGGATTGCGCCCACCGACGGTTCCGCGGCGCCCCGCAAGCTGACGTTCACACGCGGAGGCGAGTCCGGCGCGACGTTTTCTCCCGATGGCAAATGGCTGGCGTTTTCCGCCAAGCGCGACGGTGACGATGCCGCGCAGATTTACCTGCTGCCGCTCGAGGGAGGCGAGGCGAAGCGCGTGACGTCGATTTCGACAGGCGCGGAGAGCCCGCGATTCCGGCCTGACGGCAAGGCGATTCTGTTTGAGAGCACGGTATATCAGGGCGCAAAGACCGACGAGGAACAGAAGAAGATCGCGGCCGAGCGAAAGGGCCGCAAATGGAACGCGAGGATGTACGAAACGTTCCCGATCCGATATTGGAACGCCTGGCTCGATGACATGCGTCCGCACGTGTTTGTCCAGGATTTGAACGATGCGCCGCCGAAAGCGAAAGATCTGCTGGCGGGCACGAAGCTCGACGCGTCAAAGGGATTCAGCGGTGCGTTTAGCCCATTGGGCGGCCAGCAGTTGAGCGCGGTGTGGGCGCCCGATGGCAAGTCGGTAGTGTTCGAAGCTTTTACGAATCGCGACGAGACGATGTACGCCGAAACGGAGACGCATCTGTTCCAGGCAGCGGCCGACGGCGGCAGCGAACCGCGGCAGTTGACGCCCAAGGGGCAGAGCTTTTCGAACCCGAAGTTCAGTCCGGACGGCAAGTCGCTATTCGCTCTGCATCAGCGAAACCATACGAAGACCCGTTTGTACAGCCTGACGCGGTTGGCTCGCATGGATTGGCCTTTCGATGGATCCGCAGCGAAGCCTGTCATCATGACCGAGAGTTGGGATCGTAGCGTGTCCGCATATTCGATTTCGCCGGATAGTTCGATGATCGTGATCGAGGCCGAAGACAATGGTTCCGACAAGCTGTTCCAGTTGCCTGCGATCGGAGGCAAGGTCGAACTGCTGCTTGCGCCGAAAGAGGGCGGCTATAGCGGCGTTGTGAGCACTCCGGCCGGCTTGATCGGTAAGTATGGATCGTCGGTGCAACCGGCGCAGATCGCGAAGATCGATGCGATGGGCGGCACGCACAAGTTGCTGTCCAACTTCGATGCCGAAACGATCGCGCAGATCGACTGGCAGCCGCCTGAGCACTTCTGGTTCACGGCGAAGAATGGCAAGAAGATCCACAACATTTTGACCAAACCTCCTGCATTCGACCCGGCGAAGAAATACCCTCTGCTGGTTTTCCCCCATGGAGGTCCGAACGCTATGTCGAAGGACGCATTCTCGACGCGCTGGAATTTCCATCTGCTGGCGTCGCAAGGCTACGTGCTTTTGCAGACGAACTACACGGGTTCCACAGGCTTTGGCGAGAAGTTCGCGGACGATATCGAACGCGACGTGTTGCGCGCGCCGGTGAATGAGGTGATGGAAGCGATCGACGAAGCGGTGAAGAACTATCCGTTCAGCGACCGCACGCGGCAGGCGGCTGCCGGCGCCGCCTACGGAGGATACCAGCAGAACCGGATGAACCGGCTTACGAAACACGAGTTCCGTCGCCTGGATGAACCAGGGGGCGCCACTACTACTGCGGCATATGTACGTCCCTAACA
>JACXTT010010026.1_pt1 | contig 12844 bp, 10 predicted proteins | sample 9270951 | NCBI WGS metagenome assembly JACXTT01 (sample SAMN15532306, study PRJNA645909) | rock metagenome | isolation source: weathered quartz diorite | place: Puerto Rico | collected 2017-06-21 | reverse complement strand
GTAGTCAAAAAATTAGCTGCTGATCTGAATATTGATACCGTTTTAAGTACCCTGCTGGTTCATAGGGGAATAAGTACGTTTGATGAAGCCCGTTACTTTTTCAGACCCGATATCCTGCATCTGCATGACCCTTTCCTGATGAAGGATATGGAGAAGGCTATAGAGCGCATTGATGATGCCATAGCCGCAGGTGAAAAAATACTCATCTTTGGCGATTATGATGTAGATGGCACTACTGCTGTTGCTACCGTATACAGTTTTTTTAAGGAGCGCTACGAAAATCTGGAATATTATATCCCTGATCGTTATAAAGAAGGCTATGGAATATCAACCCAGGGTATAGACTATGCCGCCGATAATGGTTTTACCCTCATTATAGCCTTGGATTGCGGTATTAAATCGGTTGATAAAGTTGATTATGCCAATACCCGGGGAGTTGATTTTATCATTTGTGATCACCACCTTCCTGGAGCCGAATTGCCTGCAGCTGTGGCCATACTTGATCCTAAGCGGAACGATTGTGAATATCCATATAAAGAACTTTCGGGCTGTGGTATTGGTTTTAAGCTGATACAAGCCTATGCAGAAACACACGATATTCCATTTGAAGAGGTAGCCCGTTATCTGGACCTGGTAGCCATCAGTATATCTTGTGATATTGTGCACATTACCGGCGAAAACCGCACGCTGGCTCATTTCGGTTTGCAAAAGATCAATACCGATCCGTGTATGGGGGTAAAAACCCTGGTAGAAATTGCTGGCAGAACGGGTAATAATCTTAGCATATCGGATGTAGTGTTTTTATTGGGGCCCCGTATTAATGCTGCCGGCAGGATAGATGATGCCAAACATGCCGTTGAGCTGCTGATTGCCTGCGACGAGAAGCTGGCCTGCGAAAAAGGCATGATGATCAATACCCATAACGCCGAACGTAAAGGGCACGATGTGGATATTACCGGTGAGGCTTTAAACATGATTGATAGTGATGCGGAGTTGATCGGTCGTAAATCAACAGTGGTTTTTAATGAGCACTGGCATAAAGGGGTTATTGGAATTGTAGCATCACGCCTTACCGAAAAATATTACCGGCCAACTATTGTACTTACCCGCTCCAACGGGCATGTGGCAGGTTCGGCCCGTTCGGTATTAGGGTATGATCTGTATGAAGCCTTGTGTGAATGTAAAGATCTGCTGATACAGTTTGGTGGGCATAAGTACGCGGCGGGCTTAACGATGGAGCCTGAAAATGTGGAAGCCTTTAAAGCCCGTTTTGAAGAAGTGGTAAGCGCTACCATTGCACCTGAACAATTGATACAGCAGATACAAATTGACGCCGAATTACGTTTAAGCCAGATAGAACCGAAATTTTTCCGGATCCTGAACCAGTTTGCACCTTTCGGACCTGAGAATATGTCGCCGGTTTTCATCAGTAAAAATGTGTATGTTAGTGGCAATGCCGCTTTGGTGGGGGCTGCTCATATTAAAATGTCGGTGATGCAGGAAGGTTCGGCCGCGTTTGATTGTATCGCCTTTAACCATGGCGAATATCTGCCGCAGCTAAAGCCAGGTGTACCGTTTGACATCTGCTACAGTATAGAAGAAAATGTATGGCGCGAAAGGCGTACCATACAATTGAACATAAAAGGAATAAGGGTTTAAGTTAAGTCAAAATTAAAAATTCAAAAGTCAAAAATCAGGACTTTTGAAATATACATGTAAGTTGAAGCTTAAGTTGGAAATGTGTTTTTTGACTTTTGACTTTGACTTTTGAATTTACAACATGATTTTAAGAGCAGACCATTTAGTAAAAAAATATAAGCAGCGCACGGTTGTTAACGATGTATCTTTTGAGGTGTCACAGGGCGAAATTGTAGGTTTGCTTGGGCCAAATGGCGCCGGTAAAACTACGTCGTTTTATATGATTGTAGGGTTGATAAAACCCAATGAAGGCCTCATCCATCTGGACGATCAGGATATTACACAGGACCCGATGTATCGCCGGGCACAAAAAGGTATTGGTTACCTGGCCCAGGAAGCTTCGGTGTTTCGTAAACTTTCTGTCGAGGATAATATCAGGGCTGTACTGGAAATGGGTAAAATGACCAAAGAAAGGCAACGCGAAAAGCTGGAAGAGCTTATTGACGAATTTAGTTTACACAAGGTTCGTAAAAACCGGGGTGACCTGTTATCAGGCGGTGAACGCCGTCGTACCGAAATTGCCCGTGCCTTGGCTGCAGAGCCCAACTTTATTTTACTGGACGAACCTTTTGCCGGTGTGGATCCGATAGCGGTAGAGGAGATACAGGCCATGGTAGCTAAACTAAGGCATCGTAACATCGGTATCCTGATTACCGACCACAACGTACAGGAAACATTGTCTATCACCGATCGGGCTTATTTGCTTTTTGAAGGTAAGATACTGGAGTCGGGTGTTCCGGAGGTGCTGGCTGAAAATGAAATGGTACGTAAGGTTTATCTGGGTGCAAATTTTGTTTTGAAAAGAAAAGTATTCCCGCAGTAATTCGGAGAGCAGGGATTTTTGGAACAAGGATATTTGGAGTAAGGAGCAAGGATTTTGAGTATATAGATTCATTTTTTGTTCTGTATTCAAAAACTTACCTTCTACCTGTTAATGTCTTTGCTCTAAAAATCCTTATTCATAACGCCTATGGATAGAGCTTTTACGATTAAACAGATTTTTCCTATCTTGACTCTTGATTCTTATATCTTGACTCTACTATACTATGACGATCTTTAATTCGGTATTCACCTGGTTCATGAAAAAGCGTATCCATCAGATAGAGCTTTTTATGAAGTACCCCAATGAGGTGCAGGAGGAGTGGTTTGAACAACTGATATCCGGTGCCGAAAATACCGAATGGGGACGCAAATACCAGTATAAAAGCATCGAGAACCTCAATCAGTTTAAAGAGCGGGTACCTATACAAAGCTATGATACGCTTAAGCCCTATATCGAGCGTATGCTCCTTGGTGAAAAAAATGTATTGTGGCCTTCGGAGATCCGCTGGTTTGCCAAATCATCAGGAACTACCAATGATCGGAGCAAGTTTATTCCAGTAAGCGAGGAAGCGCTGGAGGAATGCCATTTTAAAGGTGGTAAAGACCTGCTTACCATTTATTTTAATAATCAGCCCAATGCCCGCATGTTCACCGGGAAGATATTGACATTGGGTGGTAGTCACCAGATGAGTCAGCTAAGCGCCGATACTTCTTTTGGCGATCTTTCGGCGGTAATCATGAAAAACCTGCCCCTTTGGGCTGAGTTTCACCGCACGCCCGATCTGGATATAGCCCTGCTGGAAAACTTTGAGGAAAAGATAGAAAAGATTGCACAGGCCACCAAAGATGTGAATGTAACCAGCATCAGCGGGGTACCCACCTGGAATCTGGTGCTGTTTAAACGTATACTGGAAATTACAGGCAAAAAAAACCTGCTGGAAGTATGGCCCAACCTGGAGATGTATTTTCATGGCGCGGTTAATTTTACCCCCTATCGTGAGCAGTTTAAGGCGCTGATTCCAAGTGATGATATGTATTACCTGGAGAATTACAATGCCTCAGAAGGCTTCTTTGGCATTCAGGATACCAAAGAGCCGGGCGATATGCTGCTGATGCTGGATTATGGCATATTTTACGAATTTTTACCTCTGGAAAACCTGTATGACGAAAATCCTAAAACGCTTACATTGGATGAGGTGGAACTGGATAAAAACTATGCACTCATTATAACCACTAACGCCGGTTTGTGGCGTTATATGATAGGCGATACCATTAAGTTTTCCTCGTTGTCGCCATTTCGCATACAGGTTACCGGCCGTACCAAGCATTTTATCAATGCCTTTGGTGAGGAGGTAATTATTGACAATGCTGAGCGGGCCCTGGAAGAAGCCTGCCGCCAAACCGGCGCCATCATCAGGGAATACACTGCCGCGCCCGTCTACTTTAATGGAAATGATTGTGGTGCGCACGAGTGGATCATTGAGTTTGAAAAAAAGCCCGCCGAATTTGAACGTTTTGTTGATCTTCTTGATGAAACCTTGCGCCGTATCAATTCCGATTATGATGCCAAGCGTTTTAAAGATATGGCCCTGCGCCGCCCTATCGTACGCCGCGCACCCGAAGGCACTTTTTTCAATTGGATGAAGGAAAAAGGTAAATTGGGCGGTCAGCATAAAGTGCCCCGCCTGGCCAACAACCGTGAATATATTGACGCCATTTTGAAGATTATGGAGCCTGTGGAGGGATAGAGGCAAGAATAAAATTCTAAAAAGTTTGTCATTTCGATAGAGCCGTGGTAGGCATGAGTGTAGTGCGAAAGAGGAATCTTCTGCCGTATACAAGGCTGCAATTGCAAATCATAAAAGATTTCTCCTCGTACCTCGTTCGAAATGACAATCTTTAAACTCGTCGATGGGATGCTGAACTTGTTACAGCATCCCATCATTTTTTATAGTATCAACACAAAAAAGCCCTGCATAAAAATATGCAGGGCCCATAGTAATATGATAATAGGTCAGTTATGACATTTTAAGCTTCTTTTGAATGTCGGCAACGTAACCCTTAAATTTCTTATCGGTATCAATAAGGTCTTCAACGGTTTGGCAGGCGTATATCACGGTAGAGTGGTCGCGGCCGCCAAAGAAGTGACCGATTGATTTTAATGAACTTTTGGTATGCGCTTTGGCCAGGTACATAGATATTTGACGGGCCTGTACAATTTCGCGTTTGCGGGTTTGTGATTTTACCATTTCAATAGGCACTTCAAAATACTCGCAAACCAGACTTTGGATATACTCCATCGAAATTTCTTTGGATGAGTTTTTCACAAAGTTCTTCAGCATTTGCTTGGCCAGATTCAGGTCGATCTCCTTGCGGTTCAGGGTTGATTGTGCCAGCAGGGATACCATGGCGCCTTCCAGTTCACGTACATTGTTATCAATGTTATGCGCTACATACTCAATTACATCGTTTGAAAGCTCTATGCCGTCCTGATAGATCTTGTTTTTAAGGATAGCCATACGGGTTTCCAGATCAGGGATCTGCAAATCGGCAGAAAGCCCCCATTTAAACCTCGAAAGCAAACGCTCTTCTAAACCAGCCAGATCTTTAGGCGCTTTATCTGATGTGATGATCAGTTGTTTGCCCGATTGATGTAAGTGGTTAAAGATGTGGAAGAAGAAATCCTGTGTTTTTTCTTTACCGGCAAAGTTGTGTACATCATCCATGATCAGTACATCAATAGCCTGGTAAAAATTCACAAAATCATTAATGTTATTATGTTTAAGCGCGTCAACAAATTGTTGGGTGAATTTTTCGCACGATACATAAAGTACCAGTTTATCGGGCAATGAGCGCTTTATTTCGTTACCAATGGCTTGGGCCAGGTGGGTTTTACCTAAACCAACACCGCCATATATCATTAAAGGATTAAAAGAAGTACCGCCTGGTTTTGCAGCAACGGCATAACCGGCAGAGCGGGCTAAACGGTTGCAATCACCCTCAACAAAGTTTTCAAAGGTGTAGTTCCTGTTTAGCTGCGGATCAACATTTAATTTTTTCAAGCCGGGAATCACGAAAGGATTTTTAATGTCCTTATTGATTGAGATAGGGATCGGCATTGACTGATTTTTGGACTCGGCACCATTTCCGTTCGAAGGCATATTAGTGGTGTATGGTTTACTTGATGATTGCTCAACAACTATATTATACTCTAAACGTCCTTCGTCGCCTAATTGTTTTTTAATTGTTTTGCGCAGTAAACCTACATAGTGCTCCTCGAGCCACTCGTAAAAGAATAAACTTGGTACCTGTATCGTCAGAACGCTTCCTTCCATGCGTAAAGCTTTTATTGGCTCGAACCAAGTTTTAAAGCTTTGTGCTGGTATGTTATCTTTTATGATCTGGAGGCAGCTATTCCAAACAGTAGTACAGGTTTTTTCCATATAGATATTAGTAATATATTGATTTCCAACCCCCAGCGAAACAATTTTTGGGCCTGCTACGGAACATCGAATATTGCCAAAAAAAGCTTATAAAAAAATTAAATTTTCACTTTTTTGGCAAATAAATTTCTGGCATGATAATCAGCTTTTTAATAAAAAAACCTTATTAAATATTGCTTTTTATGACAAAAATTGCAATTATATTTCCGTTAGTCCCAATTAATATGAACCGATTAATTTAATAAAAAATCAGGATAATTACCAGGGGGATAATTATTTTTTATACCGTGGCGTGTAACAATAGTTGAGCCAAATTGTTGTTTGTACAACTGTTAAAAATTAATGTTCTGGTATACTGGTAAATAAAATATGGCCCTGCTTTTATTTATTGGTATGAAGGTATAAGCAGTGTCTGCAAAAATTTACACTATGTGATACTATCTATTACTAACCAAACGCAGTGCGTCAGCAATTTTCCCAACGGGGCAGGCTTTGCCCATACATCTTTACTGCCGGATGCTTTGCTATGAAGTTAAAATAATTCTTCTATATCCTGTCGTACCAGGCCGGTAGCTATTTCATATGGATCCTGTTCCTGTTTACTTAAATGGATTAATATAGTTTTGCTCATTTCTGTACCGGAAGCATCCTGTGGAAGGGCCTTCATCGTATTGTTCACCAGGGCCAGGGTATCATCCTTTACCCTTTTTACCACATTCCATACCCGTACGCTCACATAAATTTGCTGGGTAACATTATGCTGAAACTCATTCCTGATCTCGGTAACAACCATCATATGTAGTTCGGCAGCCGAAAGGCCCGAAGCGTTCAGGCGGATAAGCATACTGGCCGGGTTAACTCTTTCAATAAATAAGATAACGCGCTCATAAGCCTGCAGGCGTAAGGGCAGCGTTTGACTGCTAACGGCCCTTTTGAGCTCCAGTATCTGTATTTGTTCGGCTTTATCCAGATAGGGTTTAAATAAATAAAGGGCTACCCACACTACCCCAATGCCGGCAACGGTGTATTTTAAAATATCAAGTATATAGGGTAATGTTTGCATGTTTTATAAAATGTTAAACTGAGGTCATAAAATACCGGTTGCAACAAAAATCTACATTTTACATTATATTTGTATAGTTAAATAAAAATAAGATGAGTACTGCTGTTGAAATTGCACCGGTAACCTTTACTCCGGGAGCCGTTAAAGAACTTTTTAAATTAAAGGATCAGCAAGAGATAGGCGATGATTTTGGCCTGCGTGTTGGTGTTGAAGGTGGTGGCTGCTCGGGCATGAACTATGTGCTTGGCTTTGATCAAAAAAAGGATGGCGACCAGGAATATGATATCGACGGTATAAGGGTATTTATGCATAAGGCCCATGGTTTGTACCTGGCTGGTATGCAGATTGATTTTCAAGATGGCTTAAATGCACGCGGATTTACCTTTAATAATCCTAATGCTGCCAGTACCTGCGGCTGTGGCACTTCTTTCTCGGTATAATTTCTAATCTCCAGATAGAAGATATTATTTTAAAGGCAGCCCACAGGCTGCCTTTTTTGTTAGTTTATTTCATCGATAGTTTTCCGTATCCAATATGGAACAGCGCCTTCGCCATACCCCTGACTGTTAAATCTGATGGTCCCATCTTTATCCACTACCAAACTTGCCGGACATTGGTCAACTCCATAGTAAGCAAATAATGGCATTGAATCACCTACGATGTGGTATTTAAATGGCGATACTTTCAGAAATCGCTCAATATTATCCGTTTTATCTAAAGAAATTCCAATAAACACAACATCTTTCCGGCCTTGATAGGCTTCTGTGAGGCGGTTAAGTTCGGGCATTTCATACCTGCATGGCGGACAGGCTATAAACCAAAAATTTAATACCACAATTTTTCCTTTCAGATCAGCCTGTCTGAGTATGGTGCCATTAACTTCTTTCATGTCAAAAAAGGTGAATGAATTGCCGTTTTTAAAAAACTTGGTTTCTTCAGGCTTAGGGGCTTTAGCCATTACCTTATTTTCAGCGGTTTCATCCCTTTCTGTCAGTATAAAAGCAGTGCTGTCGCTATCATGTTGAACGGGGCTTAATTTGTACTTACCGGTTGACATTAATTTACTCCAATCCTGATAAGTGAGTTTTTTACCCCGGGCGTTGGTAACTATAGTGGTTTTGTTAAACCCTAGTTGTTCAATAGGGCGTGTGATTTCAATTTGAGCCTGAACGCTTAATGCAAAACTGAAAGCTATAACGAATGATAGTAGAATTTTATTCATGAATAAGGTTTTTCTCCCTGAAAGTAGATGATTATTGCTATACAAACAAGTAAGCTGTATATTATTTAGTTTAACGGTTGAGTTTGCTGTAACAAAATGATACGGTGCACAGTCAAACCGCAAAGTTTTTTTATTTTTATACCATGCCGGTAAAAACGTCCTACAAAGAAAATGTCTCCATTGCATTACAATCTATAGCCGGCAACAGGCTGCGTACATCGTTAACTTCGCTCATTATTGCCATAGGTATTATGGCCCTGGTAGGTATTTTAACCGCCATTGAGGGTATACGGCAGTTTACTAATGATGCCTTTGCCGATTTGGGTGCCAATTCATTCACTATTCAAAACCGGGGCGAAGGATTAAACTTTGGTAATGGCGGAAACCACAAGGCTTACCCGGCAGTTACTTACGACCAGGCCGAACGATTTAAAAATACGTTTAAATTACCTGTTTTAACGGCCATCAATCTGGATGTTACAGGTACGGCAGTGGCTAAGTACGGCAGTGAAAAAACAAACCCCAATATTTCTATTTCGGGATCTAATGAAAATTATCTGGCTACCAGCGGCAAAAAATTATCCTTCGGGCGTAATTTTTCATCGTCAGAGCTGGAGCACGGCGCCAATGTGGTGCTTATTGGTGACGAGATCAAATCAAAACTTTTTAAAAAGGAAGATCCTATTAATAAATCGCTTTTTATTGGGAGTAATAAATACCGTATAGTTGGCGTAATTGCGTCAAAAGGATCCAGCTCATTTGGCGGCGACAAATTTTGCATTATACCTATTTTGAAAGCCAAGCAGATAGATACAGTGCGTAACATATCCTATACCATAACTATTAAGGTTGCCACTCCGGGTGCGCTTGATGCCACTATTGGCGAGGCTACCTCTTTATTCCGCAATATCCGCGGCCTCAATATCGCCAACGACACTAATTTTGATATTACCCGCAGCGATTCTATACAGAAGGAGCTTTCGGGCCAGTTAACAGGTATTACAATAGCCGGCTTTGCCATAGGCATCATTACCCTCATTGGGGCCGCTATCGGGCTTATGAACATTATGCTGGTATCGGTTACCGAACGCACGCGCGAGATAGGTGTGCGTAAAGCTATCGGCGCTACACCTGCAGTAATTCGCAAACAGTTTTTAATTGAAGCTATTGTGATATGCCTTATAGGCGGGGCCGTTGGTATATTATTAGGAATGGCTATAGGTAACCTGATAGCGGTTCAAATCAGCGGAACATTTGTTGTGCCATGGGCATGGCTGTTTTTTGCTGTACTGTTATGTACTTTTATTGGTCTGATATCGGGCTATTATCCGGCAAAAAAAGCCTCCAGACTTGATCCTGTAGAGGCGTTGAGATACGAATAAGAAGAGATGCAAGAAGTAAGAGTCAAGAATTAAGACTCAGTATTTTTATATCTTGATTCTTGACTCCTATGACTCCTATCTCTTGCATCTAAGTTAAAGCAGTAAAGTATTTTTCAACGGGTAGTCAAAAAGTAATTTCTCCACGTAAGTAGTACGCAGGGCCTCTTTTAACGCAGCAGCGTGCTTGGGATGGTGCATATCACTTGATATGAAATCGATCAGCTCATTATCAATCAGGCTTTCGGCCATTTTCTTTGATTCGCGGCCATAATAACCGGTTAGTGAAATGGTATTCAGCTGAAAATTACAACCCCAAGAATGCAGATTTTTAAACTGTTCCAAATCCATGTAAGGATACCTTTCGGGATGGGCCAGGATCGGCTTATAACCCATGTCGTTCATTTTTTGAATAACAGGTATGGCATTTGGAGGTTTATTAATAAATGAAAATTCAAATAGGGCATAATTATCCCCCATCGTAAGCAGTCTGCGTTCTTCTACACGGGCCTCAAAAGTTTCGTCGAAATAGTGCTCCGCGGCCGCTTCAATGGGTATATCAATGTTTTCTTTTACCAGCTCGGCCTTTAATATGTTAAGTGCATTATTAATGGTTTCAGGGGTGTTCCTGTAAAAATCAACCATGATATGCGGGGTGGCAATAATTTTTTTTATGCCCAGCTCCATCATCTTACGAATCAGTATAATGGAGTCTTCCGGCGTTTTGGCGCCATCATCAATTCCGGGTAATACATGCGAGTGCATATCAACCATGATAGAATCATAGTTAAAGTGCGCATGTCTTTTTTCCGGTTTCTTTTTAAATAACCCAAACATATTATTCGCAGTTAATCATTGCTCTGGCGCTCATGCCCATGGTGCGGTTAACGGTTAGCATACTGTTCACTATAATATTGCTGATAATGACCCGATGTAACGTTTTCCAGCCATTCTTCATTCGCCAGGTACCAGTCAACAGTTTTTTCCAGCCCTTCTTCAAAGGTTATCCCGGGTACCCATCCTAATTCATCTTTAAGTTTGGATGCGTCTATAGCATATCTTAGATCGTGTCCGGCCCTGTCTGTTACAAAAGTGATCAGTTTGGCCGATTCACCTTCGGCCCTGCCCAATTTCTTATCCAGTATAGTACATAACAAATTGATGAGGTCAATGTTCTTCCATTCGTTATGACCGCCGATGTTATAGGTTGAGCCTGCTTTGGCTTTATGGAAAATAAGATCGATAGCACGGGCATGATCTTCCACCCAAAGCCAGTCGCGGATGTTTTCGCCTTTGCCGTATACCGGTACAGGTTTGCTTTGTTTAATGTTATTAATGGCTAAAGGAATCAGTTTCTCCGGAAAATGATAGGAACCATAGTTGTTTGAGCAATTGGATAGTACCGTGTTCATGCCATAGGTGTCCTGATAGGCACGTACAAAATGATCAGAACTGGCTTTTGATGCCGAATATGGAGAATGCGGATCATAGGCTGTTGTTTCAGTAAACATGCCATCATCGCCCAGAGTACCGTAAACCTCATCGGTTGATACATGATAAAAACGGGTTTGGTCATAACGACCTTTCCAGTTTTCGCGCGCAGCATTAAGCAGGTTAACGGTGCCCACCACATTTGTCATCACAAACTCCAGCGGACTTACGATAGAGCGATCCACATGCGATTCTGCTGCCAGGTGTATCACCGCATCGGGTTGTTCTGTGGCAAATAGTTCGTTAATAAATGCAATATCAACAATATCGCCTTTTACAAAACGGTAGTTGGGTTCATTTTCAATATCGACCAGGTTGGCCAGATTACCGGCGTAGGTAAGCTTATCTAAATTGATAATGGTATAATCGGGATAGTTTTTTACAAAACGCCGCACCACATGTGATCCTATAAAGCCAGCACCACCAGTAATAATTATTTTCTTCATCGGTAGAATATTAATAAACACTAATTGCACGAATTTAATCGAATTTGATTAATTGGCGCATTTTGATCAATGCAATTTAACCCTTGAAATTGGATTAAATTCGTGCAATTGGGTTTATTTTGTTTTTTATAAAGGATTTTGTGATATGTATTTTTCCCATTCCCAGGCTGATTGCATCATGGTTTCAACACCCAGTTCGGCTTTCCAGCCCAGTTTATTAGTTGATTTGGTTACATCGCCCCAAACTTTTTCTACATCACCCGGGCGGCGCGGGCCAATCTGGTAATTTAATTTTACACCCGTAGCGCGTTCAAAGGCGTGTATTACCTCTAATACGGTGCTGCCATTCCCGGTGCCTATGTTAAACACATCATAACCGGTAAAGCTTTCTTTTTCGGCCAGTTTTAGGGCGGCCACGTGCGCTTTGGCCAAATCAACTACGTGTATATAATCGCGAACACAGCTGCCATCTGCGGTGTCGTAATCGTTACCAAATACGGTCAGTTTTTCGCGTTTACCTATAGCTGTTTGGGTAATAAAAGGTACCAGGTTTTGCGGCACACCAATAGGTAGCTCACCTATAAGTGCAGTTTCATGAGCGCCTACCGGGTTAAAATACCGTAACGCTATTACTTTATAATTGCTTCCCGAAGCTACCATATCGCTCAGTATCTCTTCGGCAATTTGTTTGGTGTTGCCATAAGGTGATTCTGCGGGTTTTACCGGTGCGCTTTCGGTAACGGGTAATATGTCTGGCTGCCCGTAAACGGTACAGCTTGATGAAAATACAAAGTTTAATGATTTACCATAATAAGCTTCCAGCAAATTGATGAGGGAGTAAAAATTATTGCGGTAGTATTTTAATGGTTTTTGTACCGATTCTCCTACTGCCTTGAAAGCAGCAAAATGAATGATGCCGTCAATATCGGGCTCATTTGCAGCCAGCTCTTTTACGCTATGCTCGTTGCTGAGGTCAAGTTTATGGAAAACGGGCTTGTAGCCTATTATCCTGGCTATCTGATCCAATATTTTAGGATCGGAGTTTGACAGGTCGTCAACAATAACAGGCTCGTAGCCTGCATTTACCAATTCAACAACGGTATGTGAGCCAATAAAACCCAAACCGCCTGTTACTAATATTTTCATTTTAAGTAGGTATGTTATTTATTATAGTACGCAAAATCCTTGTGGTTTATTTCTTTTTCGGGCAGAGATTTAAAATAATCTAGCGTGATCTTCAAACCCTCGCTCCGGGATACTTTGGGCTCCCAGCCTAAAAT
>JACXTT010010025.1_pt1 | contig 12844 bp, 6 predicted proteins | sample 9270951 | NCBI WGS metagenome assembly JACXTT01 (sample SAMN15532306, study PRJNA645909) | rock metagenome | isolation source: weathered quartz diorite | place: Puerto Rico | collected 2017-06-21 | reverse complement strand
GACCGAGGCCGCCGCCTGCGCGCTGGCGTGGGGCGGCGATTCGCCCGCCGTCACCTCGAGCAAGTGGGGCACCGGCGAGACCGGCGCGGCGTCGCTGGGCGGCGCGCTGCTCGCCGTCGCCGCGCTGAATGCCGGCACCCTGCCCCCCATCCACCACACCGCCGAGCTCGACCCCGCCCTCCCCCGTCTCGATTTCGTCACCGGCGCCGCGCGCCCGCTCGCGGGCGGCCCGCTCGCGGTCACCGCGATCTCCCACGGCGGCGGCGCCTGCGTCGCGCTGCTCGAGAAGGTCGCCCCCGACGAGGCGAGCGCGCCGTTCTGATCTTCCCGCCATGAAGATCACGGTCGTCGTCAACACCTACAACGCGCCGCGGCAGCTCGATTTGGTGCTGCACGGGCTGGCGCGGCAGGCCGAGCCGCCGGGCGAGATCGTTTTCGCCGACGACGGGTCGAAGGAGGAGACCCGCGAGCTGATCGAGTCGTGGCGGAATAAAATCGCGATCCCGCTCGTCCACGCCTGGCAGAAGGACGACGGCTTCCGCCGCTGCCGCATCCTCAACGAGGCGGTGCGGCGGGGGAGCGGCGACTATTTCATTTTCCTCGACGGCGATTCGGTTCCCCATTCGCGCTGGGTCGCCGACCACCGCCGGCAGGCGAAGCCGGGGCGCGTGCTGTGCGGACGGCGGGTGCGGCTGGGGCCGGAATTGAGCGTGCGGCTCACCGGCGCGATGGTGGACGCGGGCGGGCTCGAGAAATCCTTCGGCGCGCTCTTCCGCAGCGCCCTCCGGCGCGACTCGACCCGCGTGCTGCTGGGATTGCGCCTGCCGACCGCGGCGGCGCGGCTCTTCCACCCGAAGTCGCGGCGGCTGATGGGGGTCAATTTCTCGATGCACCGCCTCGCGCTGGAAACGGTCAACGGCTTCAACGAGCAGTACACCACCTACGGGCTGGAGGATTACGACCTCGAGATCCGGTTGCGCCGCAGCGGCTTCAAGCTCTACCCGCTGCTCAACCGCGCGGTCGTCTACCACCTTCACCACCCGATGAAGCAGATCGCCGCGGAGAGCCGGCGCGAATTCGAGCGGCTGCTTTCCGCCGACTACACCCGCTGCGAGCGGGGGCTCGCCGGCCCCGAGCCATTCGACCCCGAGCGGTGAGCCCGGCGCGCGATCCCGCGCGCCGGGCCCGGTCCGCTATTCCACCGACCAGAAATAACTGTAGGCGGTCGCGACCGCGCCGGCGTCGCTCCACGCGCCGCCGGTTCCGCCGGCGTAGTTCTCCGGGAAGACGGTGAAGAGCGCGTTCTGGGCGCGATAGACCCGCGCGGGATTGCCGGCGGTGCAGCCGCCGCAGCTCCAGGTGAGCGCCGCGTCGGACGCCGACTTGGCGACCCGCAGGGTGTTGACCACGCGGGGGGTGGCGGACGCCGCGTAGAGGTAACTCTGCGCCGCGGTCGCGGCGCGGGTGTCGGGATTGCGCGCCCGGAGCGCGACCGCGCCCGCCACGTGCGGCGGAGTGCCGGTGCAGGTGATGACCCCGGAGCCGCTCGCCGCGCAGCCGATCGCGGGCACCTTGTCGAATTCGACCGTCACGCCGGCCAGGAAGCCCGAGCCGCACAGCTTGAAGGGGACGCCCCCCTCCTCCGGCCCGCCCATCGCGGCGGTCCCGCAAGTGCAGGTGGTGGCGCCGAAGCACCAGCCGGTGATCGCCGGCGCGGGGTTGACCGCGATGGTGCGGGTGTAGACGCCCGAGCCGTAGGTGCCGGAGTAATACTGGACCGGGCAGCCCGTGCAGGAAGTTCTGATCAGCGAGGAGATCGAGAGGTTGTTGGGGTCGAAGCCGTCGTTGAGCTTCAGCCAGTGCTCGCCGCCGTCGCTGGAGAGCCAGACGCCGCCGCTTACCGAGCCGGTCGCGCCGAGCAGCACGTCGGTCGCGCCATATGCGGTCGTGGCGGTGAGCGAGGCCGAGAAAGCGCGCGAGGAGGTTTCGATCCCGGAGCCGGCGACGTCGACCCGGCGCCAGGTGACCCCGCCGTCCAGAGAGCGGAAGAGCCCGGCGCTGGCGCCGGCCAGCACCTCGCGCGAGCCGCTCGCGGCGTTGACGCCCAGCGGCTGGATCTTCGTCCATGCCTGGCTCGTCCCGTCGAGCACGGGCAGCGCGTATTCATTGCCGCCGGGCCGCGCGACCCAACTGCCGTTGGCGCCGCTGGGGGAGGAGCGCGCGCCGGACGTCGCGGAAACCGACCAGTAGGCATCGGTGTTGACGGCCGCCGCCGCGCCGGACGGGGGCCCTTTCCGGCCCGGCGCCGGGTTCGCGAGCGTCGGGCCGGTCGAGGCGTTGTAACCCACCGCGGCGATGTCGCCCGGGCTGTCCGCGGGACCCCAGGTGACCCCGCCGTCGCCGGAACTTTGCGCGATGCCGTCGAGGCGCGTGGCGTACAGCGAGCTGCCGGCCTGGTCGAGCTCGTTCCATTTCCCGGCGCCCAGCCCGTTGAGCGGGGTCCAGGTGGTGCCCGTCAGGCGGTAGAGCTTCGCGGTGGCCGCCGGCTGGGCGGGATCGCGCGAGATCAGCAGCGGGTTGGCCGGGGTCGCGTCGGTGAAACGGAGCGAGGTGACCAGCGTCGCGGCGCCCAGCCCGTCGGAGTAGACGTCGAAGCTCTGCCCCTGGTCGGTGCTGCGGAAGACGCCCAGCGTGGTGCCCGCTAGGATGTCCCCCTCCCCGGGCGCGGAGGCGGCGCGGGTCGTCGGCGCGGCGGCGGCGTTTTTCGCCGCGGCCCATTGCGAGAAGCTGGAGGTGATCGGCCGCATCGCCATGGCGTTCACCATGGCGTCCAGGAATTGATATTCGGCGAGCGGCGAGAAGGTCGCGCCGCCGTCGGCCGATTTCCACAACCCGCCGCCGTCGGTCGCCGCGATCGCCGTGGAGGTGTTCACGAACGCCACGCCGGTCACCGGCCGGGTGTAGAGCGCGTCGGCCCCGCCCAGCGGGGCGTAACTCGCGCCGTCGTCGGCCGAGCGGTAGAGCGTGGCGTTGGGGCCGGTGGCATAGACGAAGACCTGGTGGTCCGAGCTTTGCGTCGGCGAGACGAACGTCTGCCAGTAGAACGACGCGGACGGCAGGGAGATCGCCGCCCAGGTCGCGCCGCGGTCGAGCGAGCGCATCACCGATGCGTAGTCGCTGCTGTAGAGCGTCCACGCATAGTTCGCGTTGCTCCCGGCCAGGTTGTAGTACGTCGCGCTCGGGGTGACGCGCCCGCGGGCGGGCGGGCGGGGGCTGCCGCTGAACGGAACCCAGTTCGCGCCGCCGTCGACGCTGCGGCAGACCTCGAGCGTGCCGACGAAGATCGTCCCGTCGGAGAGGTAATTCGGGGAGAGGCTGACGCTGCGCACCTCGTCGTCGCCGCCCGGCGTGCAGGTGTTGTTGTTGGAGAGCGAGGAGAGCAGGGTGAAGCTCGCCCCCGAGTCGGTGCTCTTGTAGAGCCCCTGCTGGGCGGCGAGGAATACCGTCGCGCCATTGCTTGAGAAGGCGATGTCCTCCGCGTACTGCGTGACCGAGGGGATCTGCGCGAAGGTGAACCCCTTGTCGGTCGAGCGGTAGAGCTTCTGGTCGCCGGCGATGAAGATCGTGTTGCCCGGCGCCTGGGGCGAGACGGCGACGACGTTGACGGCGGCGAGCACCCCGTTCACGTCAGGTCCCCAAGGCGGCGGCCGGCGGATCCAGTGCGCGCCGCCGTCCTCGCTGTAGAGCCAGTGGTCGCCGTTGAGCGCCGCCAGTTTTCCGCCGCTCGACTTCACGCCCGGCGTGAAGCCCGAGGCGACCCGCAACGCGGCGATCCCGCGCTCGCGGGGATTGAAGGTCTGCCCGTCATCGTAGGACCCGTCGACCCCCTTGTCGGTCGCCGCGAGCAGGTAGGCCCGGCCGTCGGCGCGCCGCACCGGCGCGATGACGTTGACCGGGTTCTGCGGGCAGACGTAGCAGGCGCCGCTGGAGCGCAGCCCCCCGGCGTAGAGCGCGGTGAAGCTGTCGCCCTGGTTGTCCGAGACGCTCAGCCCGTAGATCCCGTTGGCGTTCTTGAGATACCAGAGCGGCTGCACGCCCGGCCGCGCCAGCCCGGCCAGCGCCGCGCCCTTCTGCGCGATCGTGGCGAAGCTCGCGCCGCCGTCGAGCGAGCGCGAGATCACGGTGCAGGAATCCTCGACGAAAAGCGTTTTGTCGATCGCGTAGCGCGGCGAGAGGATCACGTTGCGGAAGGTGCTCGCCGAGGTGCCGCAGGAGGTGGCGCCCGGGCCGGTCAGCGAGGACCAGCTCGCGCCGCCGTCGGTCGAGCGCAGGAAGAGATTGCCCCCCACGCCGAAGGCGACCAGCGAGAACATGGTGTTGTCGCTCGCGAAGGTCGGGGAGACGTACAGGCGCCCGGCGCGGTAGGCGAAGCTGGCGCTGCTCATCGAGGACTGGTACGCCCAGCCGGCTCCGGCGTCGTAGGTGGTGTAGATGTCGACGCGGACCGGGGAGACCGCGTTGTTGGTGTAGCAGACCCACAGCCGCGAGTCGGTCGCGAAATTGGGGCTGATTGCGAGGCCGCTCAGGTTGCCGTCGCCCACGTTGGGCAGCCCCGCGTTGGCCGCGGTGAAGGTGTCGCCGCGGTCGGTCGAGCGGTAGACGCCGAGGGAGGCGTTGAAGGCGAAGAGCGTCGAGGCCGCGGCGCCCGAGCCGTTCGCGTCGAAGGCGGGGGAGATGACGAGCTGGTTGGTGGTGTTCGCGAGCTTGGAGGCGATGACCGGCCGGCGGACCCAGCTCACCCCGCCGTCGCCGGTGCGATACACCTCGAACACCCGGCCCGAGGCGAAGGCGGTGTTGTCGGTCGTGAAGTTGGGCGAGGCGACCAGCTTGTCGATCTCCCCGCCGAAGAGCGCGCGGCTCTCCCACTGCGCGATCGGCGGCGCGTCGCTCACGGTGATGGGCAGCAATTTGGCGGTCGTGGCGGGCACGCCCGCGCTGTCGGTGATGCGGAAGACCGCATTGGTCGTCCCGGCGACGGTCGGCTTGCCGGAGATCACCCCGCCGGAGAGCGTCAGCCCCGCCGGCAGCGGCGGCGGGGCGTCGAGCGCGAACGTGTAGGGCGCGGTGCCCCCGGCCCCGACCAGCGAGGTCGAGGGGTAGCTCACCCCGAGATAGCCCGCGGGCAGCGAGCCGTTGACGATGCGCAGCGGGTTCGCGACCGTCAGTGCGAACGATTTCGCCGCGGTCACGCCCTGGCCGTCCCGCGCTTGGGCGGTGAAATTGAAGGTGCCGGCCGCCAGCGGCATGCCGGAAACGACGCCGCCGGGGGTCAGCTCGATGCCTTGCGGCAGGGCGCCCGAGACGAGGTACCATGTGTAATTTCCGTCGCCGCCGGTCGCGACGAGCGGCTGGCTGTAACCGGCGTCGAGCGCGCCGCCCGGCAGCGGTGAGGCCGTGGTGATCGCCAGCGGGTCGTAGAGGTAATTGACGGTCAGGCTGAAGGCCCTGCTGTCGGTCATGCCGTTGGCGTCGGTCACCTGGATCGTGAACGAGTAGCCGCCGGACGCGGTCGTATAACCCGAGATGAGCCCGGTCGCGGTGTTGAAATTGAGCCCCGGGGGCAGAGCGCCGGCGGTGAGCGACCAGGCGAGGGTCCCCGCGCCCCCGCTCGCGGCGATCTGCCGGCTGCACGAGACGCCGGTGCTGCACGGCGGCAGCGGGGAAGTCGTGACGATCTGCGGCCCCGGGTCGGTGAGGAAATATTGCGAGATCGCCGCGCCGGCCGCGTTGTAAGCGCCCATCGGCGTGCTCGCGGGCGGCGGGTAATCGACGGCTCCGGCGTTGGCGACGCCCTGATAGGTCCCGTACGCGAAATTTTCAGCCGGGTCCGAGCTCCGGATATTGAACGGCGCGTCGTTGAAAATCATGAAGCGGTAGACGCCGGGGTAGATCGGCAGGTTCGCGCGGCCCGTCGTGTACGCCCCGTCGGCCGACTGGACGCCGAGCGACGTTTGGTAGATCCGGCTCCAGTTGGGACCGCTCTGCTGGTAAACGGCGAGCCAGACCCCGCTCGCCCCCGCGGCCGGCGTGGCGCGCACTTTCCACTCGCGCAGGTAAAACGGCTTCGTCACCGAAATCTGGTTGCCGCGCCCCGGCACCATGTAGTTGAAATTGTATTGTTCCGCGCCCATCGCGTCGTACGAGTGCGCCCCCTGCTGGGACGGGTTGAGCGCGCCGATCGTGCGCAGCGAGGTGTTGGCGGTGACCGCCCACTCTCCGCCGTTGTTCGAGTCGAGATCGCCGATGCGGGCGATCACGGGGAACGGGGCGGGATCGGTCCCGCTCCAGAACAGATCCGGCGGCAGGTGGCGGACCGACGGGTTTCCGTAACTGAGGTAATCGAGCCCCTCCCCCGCCGAATCGGTCAGGACGATCTCGCCCGGCCCGGAGAAACAGCCTCCGTTCAGGACAAAATATGGCGTGTCACCGGGAAGCAAAGTCACCGAAACCGCGTAGGTCTGGCACAAGATGTTGGCGGAGTAAATGCTGATCTGAGCGCCGAAAAGCGAAACCGGAAACGGGTTGGGGTTGTAGAGCTCCACCTGTGCGCCCGGCACGAAGACCTCGTTGATCATCACCCTGGAGTGGCGGCGCGTGCCGATCTGGCCGGGGTTGAGCGCCGCGTCGGCGGGCTGCCGGTTCACGGTCCAGCTGCCCGCGTCCCGGGTGTTGAGATCGCGCGAACGCTGCAGGTAGCCCGCCGCGGCGCCGCTCCCAAAGGCGACGCTGCCGGTCCAAGCGAGGTTGCCGGGCCGGTTGGTCGGGCTGGGAGCGCCCCACAGCACGTAATCGACGCCGTTGGCGGCGCCGCAGGTCGAGCTGCAGAGCCGCAGTTCGCCGTCGGGGGTGAGCGCGGGGGAGCCGAAGGCGCCGCGATAAAGATGGACCGCGCCGTCGGTGCCCGCCGCCCAGTGAACCACCGCGAAAGCGTGCCGGCCCAGCGTGAAGCCGGCCGGGAAGAGGTATCCCGAGGCGGTGGTGCTGGGGCCCGAATCGAGCTGGAACTCGAGGTGGTAGCCGCCCATCGCCTGGGCGGGGCCGTAGTTGTAAAGCTCCACCGAGAGCCCCTGCCCGTCGGACTGATCGGGCTGGATCTGGTTGATCACCACGTTTTTCGCGCCGGGCGTCTGCGCGTTCAGGCCCGACCCGGCGGCGGCCAGGATGAGCGCGAGGGCGAAGCCGCGGCGAATCGGGAGGGGGATCGGGAAGAGCATCATGACCGGAACCTCGGGAAAATCAAGCAAACCGCGCCATTGAGAGGCGCGAGGAGAAAAGCGGCAGAGGACCCGACCTGCGGCAATGCTTGCCCCGAAACCGCGCCGGAGTCAAGGGATCCCGGAACGATTGTATGTGATCCCGGTCACAGGGTTCCGGCCGGTAAGATGGCTCGCCGCGCCCCGCCCGTCTCGCGGGCGGGGGGGGCGGTTTGTTGTTCACCTTGCCGCTTATCGCCCTGGCTTGTCCGGCGGGTTGCGGCACCGGGAATGGTTGGATGATTTCACGCGATAACCTCTACTCATACTTCAACGGATCGCCATCCCCCTCCGGGTGAGCCATCAGCCAGCCGAGGATTTCATCCGCCGCTCGCGCGTCGCCGGCACGGCCGCGGGTGCGCAGCTTGTCGACCAGTTTGCGGCGCAATTCAGGCGGGTGGTGCTGGCCGAGCTGCCAGCGCGCGTCGAGCTTGCGGACCGTGAAGCGGACGACCGCGTGCGCGCCGCCGGCCGTCGCCGATCGCGGCAGCTCGTACGCCCCCTCGGGCTGGTGTTTTTTCAGGAAGCGCGCGAAGTGGTCCGCCACCGCCTCGGGCGTCTCGAGGATCTCGGCCTCGCCGTGCAGGATCGCCATCCGGTAATAGCCGGCGAACGCCGAGCCGTCGAAGCGGTCGACCCAATGCGAAGGAATCGGGGTCAGGTACTCGTCCGCCTCGAGCGCGGCCGGGCGGGCGCGCAGGTGGGCGAGCTGCGGGTTCTCCTTCCGGATGTGGAATTCGAGCGCGGAACGGTCGCCGATGAAATGGAAAAAACCGATGGTCGGCGCGCCGTCATCGCCCACCGTGAGCAGCCGGAGCGCGGGCGCCGACGTCAGCAGCCGGTCGACCTCGGCGGCGTCCGCGGGACGATGGAACAGCAGGGGCATGAGACGGGCATTTTGAAGGGTGCGCTCATCCCGGGTCCCCCGCTAAACTCCCTTTCCGCATGCCGAGATGGGTGAAGCTGCTCCTCGCGCCGCTCTGGCTGCCGCTCGGCTGGTGGAGCGCGGCGGGGCTGGCCGTCTTTCTCGCCGCCGCGCCCGCGCCCGGCGCGCGCGAGGGCTGCTTCGTGGGCGGGCTGGGGCTCTACGCGCTCATCGTCATCCTGAGCCGGGAGAAGGGACGCTCCTTCGCCCACACCTTCGAGCATGAATTGACCCACCTGGTCGCGGGCGTCCTTTGCTTCCAGAAACCCTCGAAGCTGATCGTCGGGCGCGAAGCGGGTGAAACCCACCTCTCCGGCGGCAACTGGTTCATCTCCCTCGCCCCCTACTTCCTGCCGCTCTGGGGGCTGATCCCGCTCCTCCTGCTGCCGCTCATGAACCGCACCGGCACCCTCGCCGCGCTCGGCGCGCTCGGCTTCCTCTACGGTCTGCACCTCTACTCGACCGTCAACGAATTCAGCCTCAAGCAGCCCGACCTCACCGAACACGGCCGCATCTTCTCGACCTGCGCGATCCTGTCGCTCAACCTGCTGATCCTCGCGGTCGTCCTCGCGGCGGTCACCGGGGGCTGGAGCGCGATCGGGGAATGGTTCCGGTTGGCCGGCCAAACCGCTCGAGCCGACTTCATGCGGTTTGCAGCCGGGATTGATTGAGTGTCCATCAATGACTCGACGAGTCAATGTTGATGCTCTCCACTCCGTGGAGTGACAACCTGCGATTGTCAACTCATTGGTGGATCATCAATAGCACGGAGAGACCGATTTGATTGGGGTGATGGGAAATCCCGGGATCGACAGTGCAGACGAATGATGAAGCGACGGGACTTGTCCTCCACCTTTCTCCGTGCTCTCCGTGTTGAAAATGAAGCGCTCGCCCCCGCTAGAATGGCGGCTCCCGATTCAGAGGTTTTCCCCATGAGCGCGCGCACTTTCATCGCGGACGTGTCGAAACACGAAGGCAAAGAAGTCGAGATCCGGGGCTGGATTTACCAAACCCGCTCGTCCGGCAAGCTCCTCTTTCTCGTGCTGCGCGACGGGACCGGCTACTGCCAGACCGTGATCGGGAAGAAGGACTGCGACGAGGCGACCTGGGAGGCCTTCTCGAAGGCGGGCCTCGAGTCGTCGGTGATCGTGACCGGCGTCCCGCGCCCCGAGCCGCGCGCGCCGGGCGGATGGGAATTGGGTTTCAAATCGGGCCGCGTCTTCCAGTCGGTGAGCGACTGGCCGCTGCAGAAAAAGGAGCACGGCCCCGATTTCCTCATGGATCACCGCCACCTCTGGCTGCGCGCCTCCCGCCAGGTGGCGATCCTGCGCATCCGGAATGAATTGAGCTTCGGGCTGCGCGACTTCTTCTACCGGCGCGGCTTCGTCAACATCGACTCGCCGATCATCACCCCGGCCGCCTGCGAGGGGACCTCGACCCTTTTCGGCATCGACTACCACGGGCTTCCGGCGTACCTCTCGCAGTCGGGCCAGCTCTACATCGAGCCGGCCTGCATCGCGCACGGCAAGGTCTTCTGCTTCGGCCCGACCTTCCGCGCCGAGAAGTCGAAGACCCGCCGCCACCTCCACGAATTCTGGATGCTCGAACCGGAGATCGCGTGGGCCGAGCTCGACGACCTGATGCAGCTCGCCGAGGAGATGCTGGTCGACGTGGTCGCCCGCGTCCTCGACAAGTGCAAAGCGGAGTTCAAAACCCTCGAGCGCGACACCGCGCCCCTCGAGAAGATCAAGGGCCCCTTCCCCCGCGTCCGCTACGTCGACGCCGTCAACCAGATCAACGCCAAGATCGACGCATTCAACGGTCAATTCGTCAACGCGGCGAAGCAGGACGCCGCCGGGGCCGAGAAGGGCGAGTTCACCCACGAGTTCCTCAAGATGCTCGTGGACGAATACAAAGTCGACCAGGGCCACCTCGCGGCGATGGCGCGCAAGATCCTCAAGGGCGACGCCTCCGAGCTCCCCTTCGAGCGGGCCTCGACCGGCGACGACCTCGGCTCGACCCACGAGACGATCCTCACCAAGATGCACGACCGGCCGGTCATGGTCCACCGCTACCCGGCGGCCGTGAAGGCCTTCTACATGCAGCCTGACGAGGATGACCCTTCTTACGCCAAGTGCGTCGACGTCCTCGCGCCGGAAGGCTACGGCGAGATCATCGGCGGCTCGCAGCGCATCCACGACCTCGATCTGATGCGCAAACGAATCCGCGAACACCACCTGCCCGAAGAGGCGTTCCAGTGGTACCTCGAGACCCGCAAGTACGGCACCGTGCCGCACGGCGGCTTCGGGCTCGGCCTCGAGCGGCTGGTCGCCTGGGTCTGCAAACTGGACCACGTGCGGGAGACGATCCCCTACGCGCGGATGCTCAACCGGGTCTACCCGTAGAAGCGTTCTGGGCGCCGAGTGCTAAGTTCCGAGTTCCAAGCGAGCGGCGATGGGAAAATCGGCCTCGACACGGGACCGGCGTTGAATCGCTTCACACCTGGTCGAGATAGAGCCGCTCCTCGTCCCGGTTGAAGCCGAAGAGCTCGGCGTAGCGTCCCCAGTTGATCAGCGTCTCGATCGTTCCGGCGGGTCGCTCGTGGGGAAGCCGGATCGCAACCTCCTCGAGCGCGAGGTCGCGACTGATGCTCCGCTCGGGCGCGCCGCGCAGAAGCTCGGTGAAGTGGACGAAGAGGCCGATGCGCAGCAGCCGCTCGCGCACCGCGCGCTTGCGCTCGACCGGGCCGGCGCTCACGAGCGCGGCGCCCGCGGGGGTCATCGCGACGTCGCTGCCGGGCGTGTCGACGAAGCCGAGCAGCTCGGCCGACTTCACGACCTCGAGAAAGTCGCCGAATTCGTGGTTCAACTCGGCGCACAATTCGTAGATCTCCTGCCGGCCGCCCTTGTGGGCGAGGGTCTCGAGCAGGCCCAGCACCTTGTTGATCGGCGCGCGGGGGATCGGCGCGATGGGCGAGGGCGCCGCGGGGGCGGCCGCGCCCGCCTCCACGCGCGGGGGCGGCGCGTCGGGCAATTCGGCGGCGGTGATGATGTCGTGGAGCTGGTCCACCAGGCGCAGAAAGGCCGGCGCGCGCGGGTCGCGCGGGCGCGGCAGCGGGTTGTCGATCACCGTGCGCACCCGGCCGGGGTGGGCGGCGAGCACCACGATCCGGTCGGCCATGAAAACGACCTCCTTGATGTCGTGGCTCACCATGAGGATCGAGGAGGGGTTGCGGTCGGCGTCGAACCAGATGTCGAGGATCTCCTGGCGCAGCGCCTCGGCGGTCAGCGCGTCGAGATGCGAGAACGGCTCGTCCATGAAGAGGATCTCGGGGTCGACCGAGAGGGCGCGCGCCATGCCGACCCGCTGCTTCATCCCGCCCGAAAGCTCGCGCGGATAGGCCTCCTCGAAGCCGTCGAGGCCGACCATCTTGATCGCGCGCTCCGCGCGCGCGCGGATCGCATCGGGGGAGAGCCGCGCCGCCTTGAGCACGTTCTCAACGTTCTGCGTGACGGTCAGCCAGGGATAGAGCGCGAAGCTCTGGAAGACGATCGCCACGCCGGGGTTGATCCCGTGCAGGGGCGCGCCGTGGTAGATCACCTCGCCCGAGGTCGGCTTGATGAGACCGGCGAAGGTGCGCAGGATCGTCGATTTCCCGCAGCCGGAGGGGCCGATCAGCGCGATCACCTCGTTGGGACGGATCTCGAGGTTGATCCCCTGCAGCACCTTCAGCGTCTCGCCGCCGGGGCGGCTGAACGCGTGATCCACGTTGCGGATCTCGCAGATCGGCGCGGAGGGCTGGGAGTTCAAGGCGGGGGTGGCGGACATCGGGAAAGTCTCACTTGGTCAGGCTGAAGCGGGTCTGCGCGAGATGATAGACCGGCCGCCAGACGAGCCGGTTGAAGGCGACCACCATCAGCGCCATCATGATCACGCTCGCGCCCAGACGCGCGCCGTCTCCCCGCTCGGCCGCCTCGGTGATGGCGGCCCCGAGCCCCCGGGCGACGAGATGGTGACGGTTGTCGTTCACGTACTCCGCGACGATGCTGGCGTTCCAGGCGCCGCCCGCCGCGGTCACCCAGCCGGTGACGAGATACGGGAAGACCGCGGGCAGGTAGAGCGAGACGACGCGGCGCCGGAGCGGGAGCTGGAAGCCGTCCGCGACCTCGCGCAGGTCGTTGGGAAGCGCGCTGGCGCCGGCGATGACGTTGAAGAGGACGTACCACTGGGTGCCGAGCAGCATCAGAACGACGCTGCCCCAGTCGAGCGTGACGCCGAGCGCCATCATCCCGGCGATGACGAGGTTGAAGAGCATCGGCGCGGGGAACGACGCCACGACCTGCACGGCCGGCTGCACCACCTTCGACCAGCGCGGTGAGAGGCCGATCCACAGTCCCGCGGGCACGGCCCAGGCGCTGGCGAAGAGCAGGCAGGCCAGCACCCGCGCGAGCGTCAGCCCGCCCAGCCCGCCCAGCCGCAGCCATTCGCGCCCGGGCAGCGCGGAGAGGATGCGACTCAGGTCGATGATCGCCGCGAGCAGTCCGCAGGCGAGCAGGACGAGCGCGAACGTCCCCAGCGCGCCGGCGCCGCGCGGCGCGGCGGCGGG
>JACXTT010010024.1_pt1 | contig 12845 bp, 7 predicted proteins | sample 9270951 | NCBI WGS metagenome assembly JACXTT01 (sample SAMN15532306, study PRJNA645909) | rock metagenome | isolation source: weathered quartz diorite | place: Puerto Rico | collected 2017-06-21 | reverse complement strand
GTTCTCCCCGAGATCGCGGTCTTTTCGGGAGATACGGTGCGCATGGATGAACAAGGATTCTTGTACTTCATCGGCCGGCGCGACGAAATGATCAAGACTTCGGGCTACCGTGTCAGTCCTATCGAGATCGAGGAAGTGCTGTACACAGCGCAAGGCGTCGGCGAAGCTGCGGCGTTCGGTGTTCCGCATCCTGTTCTGGGGCAAGCCATCGTAGCGGTTGTGACCTCGACCGGTGGCGCAGCGATCGATCTTGATCGCGTGTGGAAAGAGTGCAAGCAAAGACTGCCTGCCTATATGCTCCCCCTGCACTTGGACGTGCGCTCAGGGCCTCTCCCGCGCAATCCGAATGGCAAGATCGATCGCAAGAGCATAGGCACCGATTTCTATCAAATGTTCGTAAAGATCGAGGAATGAGCGCACCTCGCCAGCATGCTGCGATATCGCAGCTTCGCGTAATCGACGATTGTTTGATTATCGGCGGCGTGCCGTTGACTGAACTGGCGGAGCGAGTCGGTTCGACACCGTTCTATGCGTACGAGCGGCGAGCGCTGGAGGACAGAGTCGGTCTGCTGCGCGGGAAGTTGCCCCCCGAAGTAGAGCTTCACTACGCAATAAAGGCCAACCCCATGCCCGCGGTGGTGTCACACATGGCCGGGCTCGTGGACGGCCTGGATGTGGCTTCCGGGCGAGAGCTTCGCGTGGCACTGGACGCAGGGATGGATCCAAGAGATATCAGCTTCGCTGGCCCGGGAAAAACTGTCGGAGAGCTCCGACAGGCGGTGGACTCCGGTGTGCTGCTGAATGTCGAATCCCAGCGTGAGGTGCGGGTCTTGGCGCAAGTGCGCCAGGAAAGTGGACCACGAGCCCGCGTGGCGGTACGCGTCAACCCGGACTTCGAGTTGAAGTCTTCGGGAATGAAGATGGGCGGCGGACCGAAGCAATTCGGCGTCGACGCGGAGCAAGTCCCCCAGCTTCTCGATGAGATCGGCCGCTCCGGCCTCGCTTTCGAGGGATTCCATATCTTCACCGGCTCCCAGAATCTGCGCGCGGAATCGATTTGCGAGGCGCAGCGCAAATCCGTTGGCCTGGCGATCGAGCTCGCGAAAGCTGCGCCGGCGCCGGTACGAGTGCTCAATATCGGCGGTGGCTTTGGCATCCCGTATTTTCCCGGAGACCAACGCCTGGATCTCGACCCTATCGGCGACAACCTGCAGGAGCTGGTCACGGAGCTCGCGAACAAGCTCCCTGGGACGAGCCTCGTGATCGAGCTGGGGCGATATCTGGTGGGCGAGGCCGGGATCTATGTGTGCCGGGTCATCGACCGGAAGATTTCACGCGGCGAAGTGTTTCTGGTGACGGATGGCGGGCTGCATCATCACCTTGCTGCGTCGGGAAATTTCGGTCAGGTGATCCGCAAGAACTATCCCGTCGTCGTCGGCAATCGCGTACAGGGCTCGCGTCGCGAGATCGCATCCGTCGTGGGCCCGCTGTGCACGCCGCTCGACTTGCTTGCGGATCGCATGGACCTCGCGGAGGCTCATCCAGGCGATCTGATAGCAGTGCTTCAATCGGGAGCGTATGGGCTCACCGCAAGCCCCACTGCGTTCCTGAGCCATCCGGCACCGGCGGAGGTCCTGGTCTAGTTTGATCCCGTGTGTCGCCGTTCAGCGTCCAACTCGGCCTTGGCGTCTGCGCCGCGGTCACGCGCCGCCTAAGTGGAGGGCGCTCGCCAGATTGCCGAACAGCTCATACAGAGCAAAATAGCTTCCATACAAGGCGCCCATCGAAGGCAACAGTTCGATCGGATTGTCGACCGTGATGGACGGGATATTGGTCGGCGCGGGAATTACCTGGAGCCCGGCCGCGCTGAATTCCCGCCGCGCGCGCCTGACGTCGATGCCGTGGCACACGAGCAGCACGCGCGAGATTCCGTCGCGCTCGAGCACCTTGGCCGATAGAAACGCGTTCTCGTGCGTGTTCCGGGATTTGTTCTCGACCCACCGCACCGGAATTCCGTACTCGCGCTCGAGGACCTCCCGCATGACCTCGCCCTCGGGCCGGCCGCCGTAAACGCGCCCGCCCGCGACTAACACTGGCAAGTGCGTGTCGTGCGCGAGCGCCGCAGCGTACCGTACGCGTTCCAGGCTGATCCAGTTCAGAGTGTCGCCACCGTATTCGGGCGCATTGCGCCGCACTCCTCCGCCTAATACGACGATCGCCTGTGCGGCCTTTGCCTGCGCCCGGTCGAGCGGCGCGCTGTCGCCAACCAGCTTGGTCAAAGTGGCCGAGACCAGAGGAAGGGACAAGGCGAATAGCACGAGGATTCCGAACCAGGCTAGCGCCAGTCCGACGCGAGGCCTCCGGCGCAGCAGCAACAATCCCACGATCGACACCAGGATCAGGCTGGTCGGCGGCAACAGAAAGGACGCTATCACTTTCTTGAAGAGAAAAAACACTTATACCTCCGCATCGCCACGAATGATGTGACGGTTGCCGAACAATCTAACGCATGGTCTGTCCAATACAGAATCACGCAAGGCAATAGCAACAAAAAGGACACATTCTTGCGCAACAAAAGCACGCGTCAGAGCCACGGTTCATCTCGTGGTTTCGCAGCACACCGCATTCGTCCGCGAACGTTTGTAGCGCATGAGCGGGTCCCTTCTCGCCGCATTTTAGAATCCTGTGACATTGGGTGACACATCCGGTGTACGAGCGATACGATGCGTGCGTCTGTGCTCGGCGACAAGTGTGCAAATACTGCAAATGCAAGGTGCGCTGAGCGTCGCGACGCAGAGCTAGAACACCGAAGATCGGCCCGCTGAGCGCAGGCCGAAACGCAAGAGCTCCGGGTGCGCTGGCGTTCTTGCCGCGGGTGCATCCCTTCACGGGCATCCACTTGCGTCCCGCAATGAATCCGGTCCAGGGAGGGCCATCGTATCGTCACCGTTTTCAACTTTCGCCTGCCTCGAGCCACGATGCTCGAGTTCGTGCTCGCCACGGCGGTATTGTTCGTAGCTTACGCCGTAGTGGTCGCAGGCCATTTTCCTTCCGGGGGGAGCGATGCAATGGCCGCGACGGCTGCGGCCCTTACGTTTTCCCTGACCCAAATCATTGCGATCGGCGCGGTTGGATTGCACAGGCATGGCCAGCATCGCTCGGCCGCGTCCGTCATCGTTAGGCTCGCACTCGGCTGTCTGCTGGGAGCGGGCGTCTGCTACTTCGTCTTCGCAGCGTTGACCTTGGTCGACCTGTACCGGGAGGCCATTCCCGACGCGCTGGTGTTGGGAGCGATCGGCCTGGTGATGGTGCGAATCGTCATGGCCTCCGGCCTGCGCGTGGATTTGCTCAGCTATCGCGTGTTGGTCCTGGGAACGGGTCTGGACGCATCGGCGGTAGAGCAAGCGCTGCGCTATCCGGCAGATTCCGGCATCAGGCTGGTTGGGTTTTACCCCGTCGACCAATCTGAAGCCCAGGCCGTGTCGAGCGAGCGCGTGTTGTCGGACGCTTCTCCGTTGGAGGAAACAGTTAGTCAGTTGGGGGTTCACGAAGTCATCGTAGCCGTTCGCGAACAGCGCGGGGGATTGCTCCCGCTGAGCGAACTGCTCAACTGCCGCCTGCGCGGGATCCGCGTCACGGACCTGTCTGGCTTCTTCGAGAGGATGACAGGGCAGGTTCCGGTCGATTCGCTCAAAGCGAGTTGGTTGATCTATGGTCAGGGGTTTCGTCAGGGGCGCTCACGTCACTTTGTCAAGCGCGGGTTCGACATCGTCGCGGCTATCGCCTTGCTCACACTGGCGCTTCCCATAATGCTCGTCACGGCGGTTGCGGTATTGATCGAGGGCGGGCGGCCGATCATCTTCCGCCAAGAACGCGTCGGATTTGGAGGCCGTCCGTTTACCCTGCTCAAATTCCGCAGCATGTGCGCCGACGCCGAGCAGGACGGCGTGCCGCGGTGGGCGACCGTCAGGGACCCGCGTGTCACGAGGGTAGGACAGTTCATCCGCCGCACGCGCATCGACGAGCTGCCCCAGCTGATCAACGTTCTCAAAGGCGAGATGAGCTTCGTGGGGCCGCGTCCGGAACGGCCATACTTCGTGGCGCAGCTCTCCGAAAAAGTCCCCTTCTATGGCGCTCGCCATACGGTCAAGCCCGGCGTGACGGGCTGGGCTCAGGTCCACTATAGCTACGGCGCCTCAGTTGAGGAGGCAGCGCAGAAGCTCCAGTTCGACCTGTACTACGTCAAGAACCACACGCTGCTGCTCGATCTGGTGATCCTGCTGCGGACGATGAGGGTCGTTCTCCTGGGCGAGGGAGCGCGATAGACCGCCCGGCCACGCGGGCCACGGTTAGCGCCCTCGTTGAACCCCGCTCCGGGACAGCGCGATGCTTCTGCTCTGCTCCGTTTGGATGCGAAAGGCGGGTGGAGACACAATCCCGACCTTTACCGCTATGATGCACACTTCCCACCGCGGCCTGCGCGGTGTAGGCGCCCGGATGGCCGCGTGTTCCACGGCTCCAGCTTGGGCGCTCGATCATCTCCATGCTCCACGTTGACTATCTATCGTCGATCGGCTACGGCGTCGGGGCGCTAGGCTATGCCGTGCTAGCCCTGCAGCTGGGTCTGCGCGCACCGGGCTCTCCCCGCGGCCGCCTGCTCTTTGTAGCGTGCTTGGCCAGTGCCGGCTGGGAGCTCGCCGGCGTCTTCGTGGGGATATGGACCGACCGCATGAGCTGGCGCATCTACCAGGTGGCCGACGCGGTGATGTGGGGTGCCTGGGTCGGATTCCTGTCATCGTTGCTCAGCAGCAAGTCCGCATCCCCGCGGAAATGGGTGGTAGGCGCTGTGGTGGCCGTCACCAGTTTGGCGCTTGCGATGGTGCCCATGCTCGACAGCAGCGACCCCCTTTCGTCTGCGTCCTTGCCTTTGTCCGGCAGCGGCGGCACGTTCGGGCTGTGGCTCGTGGCGTGTGTTGCCGGCCTGGTGATGTGCGAGCAACTGTTCCGCGTGACGGCGCAGGAGCGTCGCTGGGCCATCAAGCCCCTTTGCGTCGGTGTCGGCGCGATGTTCGGCTTCGATTTGTTCGTGTTCTCGGACGCGCTGCTCATGCGCGAGCTGGACCCCGCATTCTGGAGCGCACGCGGGCTCGCTCATGCGATGACAATACCGCTGGTGATGGTGGCTTCGGCCCGCAACCGCGACTGGAGGATCGACATCGCGGTTTCGCGAGCCATGGTGGTCCGCTCCACGACGCTGCTGCTTTCTGGTCTCTACCTCCTGGCATTGGCCGGCGCCGGTTATCTGGTCCGTTTGTTGGGCGGCGACTGGGGCAAGGCTGTCCAGACGGCATTCGTGTTCGCAGGACTCGTCCTGCTGGCTCTGCTGTTCGGATCCGGCGCCGTGCGCTCGCGCATACGGGTGTTCATCGGCAAGAACTTCTTCTCCTACCGTTACGACTACCGCGAGGAGTGGCTGCGTTTCACCAGCGAGCTGGACGTCAGCTCGGCCGAGGGTTCGATTCTCAACCGCTCGATCGTGGCTATGGCCAACCTCGTCGAAAGCCCGGCCGGTGCGCTCTGGCTGAGGAACGAGGACGCCGTCTTCAGGCTTGCAGCTCGCTGGAACTTGCCGGAATCACCAGCGGATGTCGCCGAGGACGAGTCGCTGCCAGTCTGCCTGCACCGGACTGGATGGGTGGTCGACCTGACTGAGCTGGCCGCCGCGCCCGAACGATATCCTGGTCTGAACCTGCCGCGGTGGATGGCGGCCTTCCCTACGGCCTGGCTCATCATCCCACTGCCGGCTCGAGACTCGTTGCTCGGGTTCATCGTGCTGTCCAGGCCGCGGACCCCGGTCGAGGTCAATTGGGAGGTCCGCGATCTGCTGAAGACAGCATCGAAGCAAGCGGCATCGTTCCTCGGCCATGTTCGCGCCACAGAGGCGCTGGTGGAGGCCAAACAGTTCGATGCATTCAACCGGATGTCAGCCTTCGTGGTGCACGACCTGAAGAATCTGGTCGCACAGCTGACTCTTATGCTCCGCAACGCCGAACGGCATGCTTCCAATCCCGACTTTCAAAGAGACATGCTGGGCACGATCCAGCACGTGGTGGAACGCATGAATCGACTGCTTCTGCAGCTGCGATCCGGAACGACACCGATCGAGAACGCCAAGTCCGTGGATCTGGCGCCGATAGTGGAAAGGGTCGCGGCGGCGTATTCGGGCAGTGGCCACGACATCGACCTGAAGGTGCAACCCGGGCTGCGTGCGCTGGGACACGAGGAGCGGTTCGAGCGGGTGCTCGGCCATCTGGTGCAGAACGCGGTGGACGCGACTCCAGAGGGCGGAGAGATTTCCGTCCACGCGTATTGGGAGACAGGTCACACGGTGATCGAGGTCGCTGACAAGGGGCGCGGGATGTCGCCCGAGTTCGTGCGCGAGCACCTGTTTCGACCTTTTCAGTCGACCAAGCCGGCCGGAATGGGCATCGGTGCCTATGAGAGCCACCGCTACGTAACGGAGCTGGGCGGTCGAATTACCGTCGACACGGCCCCAGGTACCGGAACCCGCATCCGGGTAGTGCTGCCCGCCTCCCGGACCGAGACCGGCACGCAGCCCCGACAGGAAGCGGCATGAACGACCCAGCGAGAAGCCCCATGAACGACACACGCCGGCCCCTGCTCATCGTGGAAGACGATCCCGCTCTGCAGAAGCAGATGCAGTGGGCGTTCGACGGCTACGAGGTCCTGCTGGCAGACGATCATGATTCTGCCCTGGCGCAGCTGCGACGCTATGAGCCGGCGGTTGTCACAGTCGACCTGGGTCTTCCGCCCCATGCGGACGAGCCGACAGAAGGATTTCGCCTGCTGCAGGACGTCCTCAGTCTGACTCCTGATGCCAAGGTCATCGTAGTCACCGGGCAACACGATCGCTCCAACGCCCTGAAGTGCGTCGCGCTGGGCGCGTATGACTTCTGCGAGAAGCCGGTCGAAGCGCAAATCCTGACGCTCGTGGTCGAGCGCGCCTTCCGGGTGTACGAGCTGCAGGAGGAAAACCGTCGCCTCCAAACCCGCCAGGGTGGACAGAGCGTGAGTGGAATAATCACACGCGACCCGGAGATGCAGAAGCTGTGCCGCACCGTCGAGAAGGTCGCCAACACCAACGCAACAGTGCTGCTGCTGGGCGAGTCGGGGACCGGAAAGGAACTGCTGGCGCGCGGCCTTCACGATCTCTCGTCGCGGAAGGGCCAGAAGTTCGTCGCGATCAACTGCGCAGCCATTCCGGAGAACCTCCTGGAAAGCGAACTGTTCGGCTACGAAAAAGGGGCCTTCACGGGCGCCTCCAAGCAGACGCCGGGGAAGTTCGAGCTGGCGAACAAGGGCACGCTGTTTCTGGACGAGATCGGGGACCTCCCGATTTCCCTGCAAGCCAAGCTGCTGCGTTTTCTGCAGGAGCGAGTGGTGGAGCGTGTAGGGGGTCGCGAGGAGATCCCGGTAGACGTCCGCGTCGTGTGCGCGACACACCAGGACCTGAAGGACCACATCTCTGCGGGTAAGTTTCGAGAGGATTTGTTCTATCGCTTGGCAGAGATCGTGCTTCGCATCCCGCCGTTGCGCGAGCGCAAGGGCGACGCGAGCTTGCTCGCGTATGCTTTCCTGCGCCGCTTCGCAGAGGAGCACCGACGCGGGAGTTTGACGCTGCAGCCGGACGCGGTCGATGCGATCGAGGCCTCCCCTTGGCCTGGCAACGTCCGTGAACTGGAGAATTGCATCAAGCGCGCAGTGATCATGGCCGATGGTTCCAACCTGCATGCAGAGGATTTCGGCCTCGAGCCCGTGGTTCCCGAGCCCGAATTGTTCAGTCTGCGGCGCGTCCGCGATCAGGCAGAGCGGGACGCCGTAACGCGCGTCCTCGGTCGCGTGAACGGCAACATCAGCAAGGCGGCGGAGCTGCTCGGTGTCAGTCGGCCGACGCTCTACGATCTCATGGAAAAATACGGACTGCGTACCTGAACCGTCCGCCGGACGGGCTTTCTCGACACACTTTAGGCGATAACTGCGACGATGCCTGCTCGTTCCTTACTGGCCCTATTGGCGGCCGCCTGCCTGACCTTCTGCATTCAGGGCTGCTCCCGCGACACGCCTGACAAGCTCATCGCTTCGGGCAAGTCGTACCTCGCGAAGCGGGACTTCTCGGCCGCGGCCATTCAGTTCAAGAACGCCGTGCAGAAGGCACCCGACAATGCGGAGGCCCGCTATCTGCTGGGCGTCGCTCTCGAAGAAACAGACGAGCCGGCGGCCGCCGAGATCGAATACCGCAAGGCCATCCCGGCGGGATATGCCCCCGAGGTCGCGTATCCGGCCCTTGTCCGCGTCCTGATCGAGCAGGGCCAATTCGACAAGGCCATCTCGGAAGCGTCCAGGGAACAGGGCCGCAGCCCGGCGACAGCCGAGTTGACTGCCCTGATCGGTACGGCTCAGCTTGGCCTCGGGAAGGTTCAACAGGCGGCCGCGGCATTCTCTGCCGCTCTCGCGCGTGATCCCGCAAACGAGACCGCGGCGATCGGGCGGGCGAAGATAGCAGTCGCCGAGCGCGACTTGCCGCGCGCCAATCAGCTTATCGATGAACTCCTGGGGCGGGCTCCGTCTTCGAGACAAGCCCTGCTGCTGAAGGGTGACCTGCTCACGGTGGCTCACAGCGACAAGGAAGCGGTGCAAGCCTACGAGAAGGCGATCGACTTGCGTCCCCGAGCCATGCGTCCGTATCTGAATCTGGTCCCCCTCCTAGTACGGCAGAAAGACCTGAACGGGGCCAACGCGCGTGTGGAGGCGTTGAAGAAATTCGCGCGCCGGGCACCTGCCACGCAATATCTCGACGCGCTGGTTGCGCATGCCCAGGGCGACAATGCGCGCGCACGCAGCGCGATTCAGGCTGCTCTCAACGCCGCCCCTGAGTACGTGCCGGTGCTGCTGTTGGCGGGTGTGGTCGCCTACGATTCCGGCAGCTACGCGCAGGCAGAGGAATACTTGCTCAAAGTCGTCAAGGCGGCACCCAACGCGGTGTATCCCCGCCGGCTCCTGGTGTTGACTTATCTACGCAGCGATCAGGTAGAGCGGGCGCGCGACGCGCTCGAACCTCTGCTGACGCTCACTCCCAACGACGTCGCGGCTCTGAACCTCGCGGGGGAAGTCGCGCTGGCAAACAAGGAGATTGACCAGGCGGCCGAATACTATAAGAAAGCGCTCGCGGTGGATCCGAAGAATGCCGGGGTGCAAACGCGCCTGGGACAAGCGCATCTGGCGGCGGGCGACACGCAGCAGGCCATACAGGATCTGGAAACAGCGGCGGCGGAGGACCCGGGTCAGTACCAGGCCGACCTCGCGCTCCTGGTTCTGCACCTGAGCCGTAACGAGCTGGACAAGGCGCAGGCAGCCGCCGATGCCCTGCGTAAAAAACAGCCGAACAACCCGCTGACGTACAACCTGGCCGGGCTCGTGGGCCTGGCGAAACGGGACCCAGCTCTTGCGCGCAGCAGTTTCGAGCACGCGCTACAGCTCCAACCAGCCTATCTTCCGGCGGCACGCAACCTGGCGATGCTGGACATGCGTGACGGGAAACCCGAAGTTGCCAGGCAACGCTACGAGGCCATAGTGGCCAAGGATCCCAAGAATGAGCAGGCCCTGCTGGCTCTGGTAAACCTGCTGCAGCAGACCCAGGCGCCCACGGCGGAGATCGACAAGGCGATCGAGCGAGCGATCGCCGCAAACTCCGCTTCGCCTGGTCCCAGGATTATCAAGGTCAACATTCTGCTGCAGCGCCGTGATCCCAAAACGGCCCTTTTGGCAGCTCAGCAGGCGCAGGCTGCGCTGCCTCAGGATCTCCAGGTGCTGGACGCGCTCGGGCGCGCGTCCCTGGCGGCAGGAGAGTACGAACAGGCCATCGCAACGTTCAGCAAGCTGGTCGCGCAGCAGCCCAAGTTTGCCGCCCCGCTTCTCGCGCTGGGCCAGGCGTACGCCGCCGCCAAGGATTGGAGCGGTGCGCGCCAGGCTATTCAAAAGGCCATCGAGTTGCAACCGAACATGATACAGACCCGGATGGGCCTGGTCCGCGTCGGAATCCAATCAGGCAGCTTCGAAGAGGCGCGCTCCGCCGCGCGCACGATACAAAAGCTTTGGCCTACGCAAACCGTCGGGATTCTCGCCGAAGTGGACGTGCTGACCGCGCAAAACAATCCCGGCGAGGCCGAGCGGGTTCTACGCAAAGGAATTGAGCAAATGAAAAACCCGGGCCTGGTCGTCCGCCTCTTCTCGCTGTTGGATACGCAGGGGCGGAAGCAGGACGCCGAGGCTTTGGCGAACGCTTGGGGCGCGCAGAACCCAAAGGACGTCGTGGTCTACAGCCTCGCCGCCCAGCTGAACCTGCAGCGCAAAGACTACGCCGAAGCCGTGAAATGGTACAAGAGCGCCCTCCAAGCTCAGCCCAACAATCCTCTGACCCTCAACAACCTTGCGTGGGCACTGGGTCAACTTCAGGATCCCAAGGCACTCGAATATGGCGAAAAGGCCCTGTCTCTCGCCCCGAATTCCCCACCGGTTCTGGACACGGTGGGGTGGCTGAACGTCGAGCGTGGCAACGTGCCGCGCGGCCTGGAGCTGCTCGAAAAAGCCCACAAGCTGGCGCCAAACGTCCCTGCCGTGCAACTCAATCTCGCCAAGGCGCTGATCAAGGCTGGACGGTCAGACGCGGCTCGCAAGCAACTGGAGGTTCTAGCTGCGCTGCCTCCGGGCACTGCAATCCGGGACGAGGCGCAAAAGCTTCTTTCCTCTCTGTAACACGCCTGCAGCACCTGCTTATCAGAGACCCAACGCAAGAACAATCGCTCAATCATGCAAAAGATCGCCGTGGTGGGCCTCGGGTATGTCGGCCTCCCCCTCGCCATCGAATTCGGCAAGCGACATCCCACGATAGGGGTTGACCTGTCGAGGGAGAAGGTCGCCGCTTACAAGGAGGGCCGGGACCCCACCGGCGAGGTGAGCACCGACGACTTCCACGCCGCACGCCATTTATCGGTCACCACGGACGCGGCAGACCTTCACGACGCGGATTTTGTGATCGTCGCCGTGCCCACACCCGTGGACGAGGCGCACCGGCCCGATTTCGGACCGCTGCTCGGAGCGAGCGAATCCGTAGGGAAGCATTTGAAGCGCGGCGCGGTCGTGGTGTTCGAGTCTACCGTTTACCCCGGCGCGACCGAGGAGGTCTGCGTGCCCGTCCTCGAGAAGCAGTCGGGAATGGTTTGGAAGAAGGACTTCTTCGTCGGCTACTCGCCGGAGCGGATCAACCCAGGCGACAAAGAACGCACGCTCACCAAGATCGTGAAAGTAGTGGCGGGCGATACCCCGGAAACGCTCGAGCGGGTCGCCCAAGTCTACGGCAGCATCGTCAAGGCCGGCGTGCACCGCGCCAGCAGCATTCGGGTCGCGGAGGCGGCCAAAGTCATCGAGAACACGCAGCGCGACCTCAACATCGCTCTGATGAACGAGCTGGCGATCATTTTTCACCGCCTCGGGATCGACACGGTGGAGGTGCTGCAGGCGGCCGGGACGAAGTGGAATTTTCTGCCCTTCCGGCCAGGCCTGGTCGGTGGACATTGCATCGGCGTCGACCCCTACTATCTGACGCACAAAGCCGAGAGGGTGGGTTACCACCCGCAGGTCATTCTGGCCGGGCGCCGCATCAACGACGGCATGGGCAAATATGTGGCCGAGCAGACGGTGAAGCATCTGATCCAGGCTGGTTTTGCGGTGCGCGGCGACCATGTCATCGTGCTCGGGCTGACGTTCAAGGAAAACTGCCCGGACATCCGCAACACTCGCGTGATCGATGTCGTGCGCGAGCTCGAGTCTTACGGTGCCGTGGTGCACGTACATGACCCGATCGCGAATCGGGAAGAAGCCGAGCACGAGTACGGCGTACGGCTCACACCCTGGGACCGCCTTCCCCGCGCCGTCGCGATAGTGCTGGCGGTTGCGCACCGAGAGTTCACTTCCAGGTCCGTTGACGAGTACGCAGACAAGCTGGACGCCGGCGGAGTGTTGATGGATGTCAAATGCCAGACAGATACCGCTGCCCTGCAGAAGCGCGGGGTCAAAGTGTGGCGGTTATAGGCTCGTTGGCTGTGGTCTCGCCCACTCTCAAGATCTCGCAATACCGCCGCCGCTGGCTGGTGACAGGGGGCGCCGGTTTCATCGGGTCGCACCTGGTGGAGTGTTTGCTGCGGCTTGGTCAGAGCGTCTTCACCCTCGACAATCTCTCGACCGGGCATCTCGCCAACCTGCAGCAAGTCGAGGACGCCGTCGGGCGCGAAGCGTGGAAGCATCACCAGTTCCTGCAGGCAGACGTAGCGGACCTGTCGGCCTGCCGTGAGGCCTGCAGTGGGGCCGACTACGTGCTCCACCACGCCGCCCTCGGTTCGGTCCCCCGCTCGATCGCGGATCCGCTTCAGGCCAATGCGGCGAACGTTACCGGCTTCGTCAACATGCTGGTCGCCGCGCGCGATGCCAAGGTGAAGCGATTCGTGTATGCCGCTTCGAGCTCGACCTACGGGGATCACCCAGGACTGCCAAAGGTCGAGGACGAGATCGGCCGTCCACTGTCTCCGTACGCGGTTACCAAATACGTGAACGAGCTGTACGCTGGGGTGTTCGCGCAATGCTACGCCATGGAGACTGTTGGATTGCGCTACTTCAACGTGTTCGGCGCGCGCCAGGATCCGGAAGGTCCGTACGCGGCGGTCATCCCCTGCTGGATCCGCGCCCTGCTCACCCGCGAGCGCGTGCCGATC
>JACXTT010010022.1_pt1 | contig 12846 bp, 6 predicted proteins | sample 9270951 | NCBI WGS metagenome assembly JACXTT01 (sample SAMN15532306, study PRJNA645909) | rock metagenome | isolation source: weathered quartz diorite | place: Puerto Rico | collected 2017-06-21 | reverse complement strand
CCCGCCGTTGGGGGGGGGAAGTCGGCCGGCGAAGAAAGAGTTTGGGAAGAGTTACCCGCGAACGAAGAACGACCTCTACGGCGCTTTTGTAGAGCGAGGAGTTCAACTTTTGGATCCCCATGGGATGGTGGGCGCTATCAGCTCGCGAACGGGGTTCTTCCTGTCGAGCTTTCAGAAGTGGCGGGAAGAGATCTTGCTCAAAGAAGCCCCGCCGGTCGTGTTTGCAGATCTCGGTTACGGCGTACTCGACGGAGCTATGGTGGAGGTGGCCGCCTACGCCCTTGAGGCGGTCGAATGAAGACGATGTTCCTGCGAGTCTTGGACTCGGCTGACAAGGCCAGGAGCCTGCAGTCGCTGGCGAGAGTCTCCGAGTCGGACGAGGTTACGAACCCCCAGCGCTTCGAGGTTGATCCATCGGAGTTCTCTGTGATTCCTGGATCGCCATTTGCTTACTGGGTAAGCGAGCGCGTGCGTCGTGTGTACGCGACTCTTCCCTCATTGGCTGGTAACGGCCGTATTGCCGCATCGGGGGGCAAGACGCTGGATGATTTTCGCTGGATTCGTGCTGCCTGGGAGCTGCCACCCGGGCGGCTCGGCTGGGTCGGTTTCGCAAAAGGTGGAGAGTACGCGCGGTTCTACTCGGACATACATCTTCTACTGGATTGGCGCGAATCCGGACGAGCTCTGAAGGCGTACTTGGTCGACTACAGGGGTAGCCGGGGTTGGTCGCCAAACTGGACGGCTGAACTTCATGGCAGCGATCATTACCTGCGGCCTGGCCTGACATGGCCACGACGAACAAACGGCTTGTCATTCCGAGCTCTCCCACGCGGTTGCGTCTTCGCCGACAAAGGCCCCGCGCTATTCGTACGAGGTGATGACTGTCAGTCACTTCTTGTACTCGCAGCGGCCGTCAATAGCAGGACCTTCGAGCTGCTGATATCCCTCCAACTGGCGCGGACCGAGCTGGCGCAGTCGTACGAGGTCGGACTTGTTCAGAAGGTGCCGATTCCCCACCTCGCGGAGGATGATGAGGCCTATCTAGCTCGGCGCGCTCGTCGCTCATGGTCCTTGAAGCGCTCACTCGATACGCGGGGTGAGGTGTCGCACGCGTTTGTGTTGCCGGCGGTTCTGCTGGTTCGGGGTTGGTCGTTGGCAGCGCGTGCCGACGCTTGGCGTGAGCGGGTGCGGGCGGTTGAGGCGGAGTTGGAGGCGATCCAGGCTGAGATCGATGGGCGCTGCTTTGAGCTGTATGGGATCGGCGAGGTCGATCATCGCGCGATTGGCGCGAACCTCGCTAGTGATGCCGAGCGCGCCGATACGGAGGAGCCTACGGGCGAGGTAGATGAGGTTGACGACAGGCAGGATCTTGGGGCGGTTGGCGATGCTACTGGTTTGGCGGCTGAGCTTGTGTCGTGGACAGTGGGGGTGGTTTTTGGCCGGTTCGATGTTCGGTTGGCGACTGGTGCGCGGGACCTGCCTGGTGAGCCGGAGCCGTTTGATCCGTTGCCGGTCTGCTCGCCGGGGATGCTGGTTGGTGACGAAGGGCTACCACTGGCGAGTCCCCCGCCCGGGTATCCGCTCGATTTCCCAGCCGGTGGCGTGCTCGTCGACGATCCTGGTGATGCGCGCGATCTCACCGCTGCGGTGCGAGCGGTCTTCGACCGCGTCTTCGGGGCGAGCGCTGACGCGTTGTGGGATGAGGCGTCGGCATTGCTTGACCCGCGGGGTCACGATCTACGTGCATGGCTTCGGGCCGGGTTCTTCGAGCGTCACCTGAAGCTGCATTCGAAGAGCCGGCGGAAGGCGCCAATTCTGTGGCAACTCGGGACGCCGTCTGCTCGTTACAGCGTCTGGCTGTACGCGCACCGGCTGACCGAGGACAGTCTCTTCCGGCTGCAGAACGACGTGCTGGCTCAGAAGCTCGCCTACGAGGAGCGTCAGCTGACCAACCTGGTGCAGAGCTCGGGTGGGCGCCCGTCGGCGAAGGAGCGTCGCGAGATCGAGGCGCAGGAATTGTTTGTCGAGGAGCTGCGCGTGCTGCTCGAGGAAGTGAAGCGGGTCGCGCCGCTCTGGAAGCCAACGCTGGACGACGGGATCGTGCTGGTGATGGCGCCGTTGTGGCGGCTGGTACCGCACAAGAGCTGGCAGCGCGAGCTGAAGAAGAAGTGGGCCGAGCTTGCGGACGGCAAGTACGACTGGGCGCAGCTCGCGATGCACCTTTGGCCAGAGCGCGTCGTCCCCAAGTGCGCGGAGGATCGCAGCCTGGCGATTACACACGGGCTTGAGGACGTCTTCTGGTTCGGAGACAAAGACAGCAAATGGCAGCCGCGCGAGGAACCCACTACCGACATCGACAACCTCATCAAGCAACGAACCTCCACCGCGCTGAAGGACGCTCTGGGAGTACCTTCGTGAATCTGTTGCACGAGTACGTCTGTGGCCAACTCGACGAGAAGCTCGCCGAGCGGCGCATCGTCGTCTTCTACGATCCGAGGTCCGAATTCACGCCACTCTTCGACCGTGAGCTTCAGAACGTCGGCGCCGGCCCAGATGGCCTGTACTGCGTCTTCGTGCGTGACCGTCAGACACTCGTGGCGCGATACGACGGATCCTTCTTCGCCGTGCGAGCTGCGGTCGAGTCGACGGTCGCGGAGGACACGCCTGACCCGCTCCTGATCTACGTGCCCGGTGCCAAGCGCAATCCGAACGAGTCGGTGTTGATGGAGCTCGAGAAGGGAGGCGCGACCTACGAACCCCAACTGAAGAAGCACGCACGCACCCTGCTCAGGAAGTTCTACACCGATGGCGCGATCGACGACATGCTCGCCCCGGAGTCGCTGACGTACGACGACGTCGTCAGCTACCTTGAGCAGGCTCGCGACGGCGAGCAGGGCTCGATCCTCAAGACGATCTTCGGAGGAGCCTCAAGCGAAGCGCTCCTCACGCAGTGGCTCGCCGACGAGTCGCGCGACGGCCAGGTCCTCAACAAGGCAGCACTCAATGAGCTGTTCCGACTGGTCGAGGCACGTCTCGGGCTCTTGCTGCCGGCCGACATACTGACCGACGAGGCGCGCGCGAAGACCGTTCGCTACGTCCTCGTCAACGAGTTCCGGGCCGACTACGGCGGGGAGCCTCCCGTCTCAGTGTCGATGATCGAGTCGCCGGCCACGCAGGATCAGCTCACCCGAGTGTGTGCGGTCGCTGAAGGGCTACGCCGCGCGGAAAATGCCGTTCGGTACGCCGAGCTTGCTGACCACGTTGAGCAGAGCCTGAATCTCGCGGGCGCCGAAATTGACGTCGCCGAGATGGGAGCGACCGACACGTTCCGTTTCGAAGAGCGCCTTTTGCTGAGGAAAGCTGTCGATCTGACGCTGAGCGGCGATTACGACTCGGCGATCGACCTTGCCGCCGGTCGCGCCCGGAGCTATTGGGTCGACCGCGACGTGACGCGGCAGGCGCAATGGGAGGCTTGCCGCCTCGCGGCCGAGCTCGGTCGAGAGGTCGCACGCGTCGCTACCGACGTCCAGAAGGTCTCTGGATCGGCGTCACGGTGGGTCTCTGCGTACGGCGACGAGTGGTTCGAGGTCGATCGGCTGCAGCGCAGACTCGAAAGCTGGACGGCGCAGCTAGAGGATGAGCCCGAAGCTGAGCAAGCCATCGCGGTTGTGCGCCTTGCCTATGACGCTCTCCTCAAGCGGATGGCGCTCGGCTTCTCCGAAGCACTCGCGCGCTCGAGCTGGACGGTGCCAGACATTCTTTCCCAAACGAGCGTGTACTCCGAGGCAGTTCATGGAGCCGGGAGTCGCGTTGCGTACTTCCTCGTCGACGCGCTCCGGTACGAGATGGGCGTTGAGTTGCGTGATCAGCTTCAGGGAGCAGAGGAACTTGTGGTTCGACCGGCGATCGCGATGCTGCCAACGCTGACGCCCGTTGGAATGGCCGCGCTTCTGCCTGGAGCCTCAGCGAGCTTCTCAGTCGTCGAGAGCAAGGACAAGCTCGCGGCGAGTATCGAACAAACGGTGATGCCTGGCGTGACGGAGCGTCTGAAGTTCCTCAAGGCCAGGATCCCTGACGTGGTCGATTTACCGCTTGACAAGCTGCTCGGGATGCGCAGGGCGAAGCTGCAAGCAACGATCGCGGACGCGTCGCTCGTGCTCGTGCGATCGCAGGAGATCGACCTCGCTGGAGAGCTCGACGCGGATGTGTTCTCGCGACACGTCATGGAGACCGTCGTCGGAAACATCGCGCGAGCTGCCCGCAAGCTGGCGAGTGCGGGAGTGCAGTCATTTGTCGTTGCTGCAGACCACGGCCACCAGTTCGCGCTGCGGAAGGAACAGGACATGCGAATCGACACGCCCGGCGGAGACACCGTTGGGCTCCACCGGCGTTGCTGGATCGGCCGAGGCGGAGCAACGCCGCCTGGAACGATCCGGGTCTCGGCGGCGGAACTCGGTTACGACAGCGACCTCGACTTCGTGTTCCCCACTGGGCTCGGCGTGTTCAAGTCCGGCGGCGGCCTTGCTTATCACCATGGCGGCATCAGCTTGCAAGAGATGGTGATCCCTGTCGTGAGCTTCAGGCTCCCGGCGCGTCCTGAACCGGCGGCATCGGCGGGTGGCGTCGTCCGTCTCGACGACGTGCCGGATGCGCTAACGAATCGTGCCTTCAGCGTCCGCTTGACGCTCGCCGTGCTGACAGAGGAGGCGATCGCCGTGCGTGTCGTCCTGTTGTGCGGAGCGGAGCAAGTCGGACAGGCGGGTATGGCGGCGGGTGCTGAGCTCGATCGAGACACGGGCGTCGTGACGCTGCAGCCCGGTGCGGAAGCTAGCGTGGGAGTGATGCTCATTCGCGACGATTGCGCGAGCGTACGGCTGGTCGTTCAGGACCCCGCGACCGATGCTGTCCTCGGTCAATCTCAGGAGATCCCCGTGAGGCTCGGCATATGAGTGTCGCCAACGAACAGGTACCCGTCCGCGACGCGCTTGACGACAAGGTGACGCGAGTCTTCGCGGGCAAGGTCGTTCGCAAGGATCTGGTCCGCAAGGTGAAGGTCGGCGCCAACGTGCCGGTCTTCGTTCTCGAGTACCTCCTCGGGAAGTACTGCGCATCGTCTGACGAGATGGCGATCCGCATGGGCATGGAGGTCGTCAACAAGACGCTCGCCGATAACTACATCCGGCCGGATGAATCCATGAAGGCCCAGAGTAAGGTCGAGCGCCAGGGCCGGTACACGTTCATCGACAAGGTGAAGGTGCGTCTAGTCGACTCGCGGTACTGGGCCGAGGTCACGAACTTCGGCCACAGGTACGTCCACGTTCCCACGCGCTACGTCGAGGACTACGACCGTCTTCTTACAGGTGGAATCTGGGCGCAGATCGACATGCAGTTCCTGTCCGACGATGACGAACAGGGAAAGAATCCGTTCTGGATTGAGAACCTGACGCCGATCCAGCTCGCGACCTTCGATCTCGCCGAGTACCAGAGACTCCGCGGCGAGTTCACTACGGACGAGTGGCTCGACCTGATCGTGAGGAGCATGGGCTACGAGCCTTCCTTGATGGACAAGCGGCTCAAGCTGCTATTCCTCATCCGCCTGATCCCGCTGTGCGAGCGGAACTTCAATCTCGTCGAGCTCGGCCCGCGCGGCACAGGCAAGAGCTACGCAGTTCAGGAGCTCTCTCCGTACGCCGCGTTGCTTACGGGGCCCACGACGGTCGCGAACCTCTTCGGTCACATGAGCGGGAAAGACAAAGGAATGGTCGCGATCTGGGACGTCGTCGGCTTCGACGAGGTCGCCGACCTGCAGAAGATGCCGCGCGAGGTCATCACGACACTCAAGACGTACTGCGAGTCAGGGCAGTTTCAGCGGGGACGTGAGGCTGCAGCCGGTTACGCGAGCATCGCGATGTTTGGCAATACCGACCAGCCAGTGGACGTGATGGTGCAGACCGGACACCTCTTTGCGCCGATGCCCGACGTGATCCGAGATGACATGGCGTTCATCGACCGGCTCCATTTCTATCTCCCGGGTTGGGAGATCCCGAAGATGCGAAACGAGCACTTCACAGATCGCTACGGCTTCGTCGTCGACTACCTCGCTGAGGCCCTGCGGGACCTTCGAAAGCTGAACTTCACCGAGGTCATCGACCACCACTTCTCCCTTGGCGCTCACCTGAACGCGCGAGATCGGAAGGCAGTGCGGCGGACTGTCTCCGGCCTCATGAAGATCCTCCATCCGCACGGCGAGATCACACGCGAAGACCTCGAGGAGCTCCTGGCGTTCGCGATCGAGGGGCGCCGTCGCGTCAAGGAGCAGCTAAAGAAGATGGGCTCGTTCGAGTACCACCACACCTCGTTTAGTTACCTGATCGCGGAGACGGGGGAGGAGCGTTTCGTCGGGGTGCCGGAGCAGGGCGGGCGCGATCTCATCTCGACAGACCCGCTCGCGCCGGGGAGTGTCTACGCCGCGTCCGTGAGCGGCGACGGCAGCGTCGGGCTCTACCGGCTGGAAGTGTCAGTCTCAGCGGGAAACGGGAAGCTGAAGCTCGCAGGCGGCGTCTCGGGAGAGATGAAGGAGTCGATTCAGCGCACCTTCGGCTACCTGCAGGCGCACAAGGTGGAGACTGGAGTCGCACATGAACTCGACACATCGGATCTCCACGTGGAGGCGATCAACTTGCTCGGCAATCGCGTCTCGGCGGAGATCGGCATCGCCTTCTTCGTCGCCGTCTATTCGGCGCTCCGTCGATCACCCGTCCAGCCGGGGCTCCTCGTGCTCGGCGACATGAGCATCCAAGGCAACATCAAGCCGGTCCACTCGCTGATCGAACCGGTTCAGGTGGCGTTGGACAACGGCGCGCGCCGCGCGCTCATCCCGATCGAGAACAAGCGCAGCTTCTTCGACGTGTCGTCGGATGTCCTGGAAACGATCGACCCGATCTTCTTCGGCGACGTGCGCACCGCGGGACTGAAGGCGCTCGGGCTCAACTGACCGCGGCCGCTAAGACGACGTGAATCGCGTGCACGTCCTCGACAGGCGCGCGACGATGAAGTAGCTATGCGTCTGTTCGAGGGAAGTATCAGCCTTTCGCCGTCTGACCTGACGGCGTATCTCGCGTGTCCGCACCTGACGACGCTCTCGCTCGAGGTGGCACTCGACGAGCGGAAGCGGCCGTATATGCGGGAGGCACTTGCCGAGCTCATCGCGCAGAAGGGCGACCTCCACGAGGCGCGCTACCTCGCGCTCCTGCGCGCACAAGGGCGGGACGTCGTCGACATCGAGTTGCCGCGGGAGGGCAGCGCGTTCTTGACCGCGCATGACGCCACCGTCGCTGCGATGCGCGACGGGGCTGAGATCGTCTATCAGGCGACCTTTGCGCGCGAGGGCTGGCGTGGGCGAGCTGACTTTCTCGTGCGCGTAGACGAGCCGTCCGCGCTCGGGGCCTGGAGCTACGAGCCGCATGACACCAAGCTTGCGCGTTCCGCGAAGCCCGCCGCGGTGCTTCAGCTCGCCTGGTACGCCCACGAGGTCGCGGCGATCCAGGGGCGCCGTCCAGAGCACGTTCACGTCGTCCTTGGTACTCGTGAGGTCGAGACCTATCGGCCCGCCGACGTCGAGGCTTACCTGCGCAGCGCGCAGCGCCGCCTCCGCCGACACGTCGAAGAGCGGCCGGAGACATATCCGTGGCCGTGCGAGCACTGCTCGCGGTGCGACTTTGCACCGGTGTGCCGCGACCGCTGGGTCGCCGACGATCATCTGACGAGGGTGGCGTCGATCCGTCGCGATCAGATCAGCAAACTCGAGACGGTTGACATCAGCACGTTGACCGAGCTGGCCGTCTCAGCTCCGAGTCTGAGCGTGCGCCGGCTGGCGCCATCAATGATGGAGAAGCTGCAGGATCAAGCGGCCCTTCAGTTGATCCGCTACGAGACCCAGGAACTTCATTACCGGTTGCTGCCGCCCGAGGAGCACCGTGGACTCGGGCAACTCCCAGCTCCCTCGCCCGGGGATCTGTTCTTCGATATGGAGGGCGACCCGTTCTATGACCCGGCCGAAGGGCTCGAGTTCTTGTTCGGTGTGGTCTGGCGGGAAGCCGACGGCGCGACGCGCTATCAGCCGTTGTGGGCCCGTGACCGTGACGGGGAACGCGGCGCGTTTGAAGCGTTCGTCGATCTTGTCGGGGAGCGGCGGCGAGCGTTTCCGGACATGCACGTCTACCACTACGCAGCCTACGAGCCCTCAACGCTCGCCCGTCTGATGGGCACGCATGCAACGCGCGAGGAGGAGATCGACGATTTTCTGCGTGGCGAGGTCTTTGTCGATCTGCTCCAGGTCGTCCGCCAGGGGATGCGTGCCGGCGTCAACTCGTACTCACTCAAGGACGTCGAGAAGCTGTTCTTCACGCGGCGTGCTGAAGTTAGCTCCGGTAATGAGGCGGTGATCGAGTTCGAACGTTGGCTCGATGACCGTGACCCGGCACGTCTTGACGCGATCGCGGCTTACAACGCGGAGGACTGTCTGGCCACGCTTGAGCTGCGCGACTGGTTGCTGGCCCGCCGGCCCGAGGCGGAACATAAGTACGGTGTCGCGATCCCGTACCTGCCGGCGCCCGAAGGACGACCGCTGGTCGAGGCTGACGAGGCGCCTGCTGAGACGGCGCGTCTGCGGGACGCACTGCTTGCCACCGCTGTCGCCGGCGACGGCCGGGTGCTGTTGGCTCGTTTGCTCGAGTACCACCGCAGGGAGGCGCGCCCCGGTTGGTGGTGGTATTTCCGGCGCCTGCGCATGACCGATGAGGAGCTCGCCGACGACGGCGAGGCGCTCGGCTATCTCGAGCATGATCAGCAACAGCCCGTTGATCTTTCGATCGCCAATCCGCGCGCGAAGTCGCTCGAGTGGTCGTTCAGCTTCCCGCCGCAGCAACACCATTTCGACGATGAGGACGGAGGCGTTGATCCGCGAGAGCGAGGGACCAGCTGGACTGTGTCTGAGCTCGACAACGCGACCGGTGTGATCCGGCTGCGGCGTAGTAAGGAGCTGCGCGAGGCGCCGCTGCCGACCTCTCTCGTCCCGGGTGGCCCGATCGGCACGAAAGCGCAGCAAGGTGCGCTACGCCGGGTTGCCGCATCGGCGCTCGCCGACGATGGTGGGTACGCCCACCTCGAGCAGCTGCTGCGTCGAGATCCTCCGCTCGGCGGCGCGCCAATGCAGTGTCGCGAGCTCGCCGATCAGCGCGCCCTGCTTGACCGGCTCGAGGGCTCCTACCTCGTCGTCCAGGGGCCTCCAGGCTCGGGCAAGACGTACCGCGGGGCGCGATTGATCACGCATCTGCTCGGGAAGGGACGCAAGGTCGGAGTCACCGCGCAGAGCCACAAGGTAATCCACAACCTGCTCGCGGAGATCGAGCGCGCAGCAGCCGAGGAGGGGCTCGACTTCAAGGGGGTCAAGCGCGGCGACCACTGGCAGAGCGCACACGTGAAGACGAGCAACAAGATCGAAGGCGTACTCGATCCCGAGGTAACGCTTGTCGCCGGTACCGCTTGGCTATTCGCGCGCGAGGAGCTGGACAGCCAGCTCGACACGTTGGTCATCGATGAGGCCGGCCAGTACTCACTCGCCGACGCGCTCGCCTGCGGCGCCGCTGCGAATCGACTCGTCCTCCTCGGCGACCCGCTGCAGCTCGCTCAGGTGACCCAGGGCGTCCATCCGGACGGATCGGGCGCAAGTGTGCTCGAGTACGTCCTCGGCGAGCACGAGACCATTCCGGAAGAGATGGGCATCTTCCTCGAGGAGACGCGCCGCATGCACCCAGCCGTTTGCCGATTCGTGTCGGACGCGTTCTACGAAGGCCGGCTTGGATCGATCCCCGAGTGCTCCGAGCGCACCACCTCCGACGGTGTCGGTGTTCGCTGGCTCGACGTTTCCCACGAAGGAAACCGCGTTGATTCCGAAGAGGAGGCTGAGGCGATCGCAAGCGAGATCGAGCGGCTCATCGGCCACTCATTCAGCGACGGCTCGATCCAACGCCCCCTCAAGCACAACGACGTGATGGTCGTCGCCCCATACAACGCGCAAGTGCGGCTGCTACGCGAGCGCCTACCCTACGCCGTCGAGGTCGGAACGGTGGACAAGTTCCAGGGCCGTGAAGCTGCCATCGTCTTCTACTCGATGGCATCGTCGAGCGGCGAAGACGTCCCGCGCGGGCTCGACTTCCTGATGTCGCGGAACCGGCTGAACGTCGCGGTCTCACGAGCGCAGTGCCTGGCATACGTAGCCTGCTCACCGCGGTTGCTCGAGGTTGACTGCCGCACCGTGGAGCACTTGAAGCTCGCGAATGCCCTCTGTCGATACGTCGAGCTCGCTGGGGGCGTCGAGTCCACGGCGCACCAGATTCCTTCATCGAGTGGAGGAATCTAATGCCCTGGAGGGCGCCCGACTGGAACGGACGGCCCATATGGTTCGCGTGGAGCAGAGGCGGCATCGTCGCTGTTTGTGACTTCGGCTGACAACCTAATGGGTGGTGGCCGAATGCCCTGGCCACCTCCACCCGTTGTTCAGAAGCTCTATGAGAGTCGTCAAGCTCGCGCGTTCGACCCTGATGAATTGGCTTGCGTGACGCGGCGCCTCGGCTTGCTTCTATTCCGACCTTCAATCGCTGAACAGCGAGGACGCGATCACGTGGGGCTTCTTCGGATCGTTCCTCGCCGAGACTCCGGGGATCCGCGCCAAACTTCTGAATTGGATCCTTGACAAGGTGGGGCTTGACGATTCTGCGAGCAGCCGCCGATGCAGGATCGACCTGTGGCGGAGGATCCCACACCCCAGCCGTCCGACCGCATCGGGGGCCCCGAACTTGATGTCGTCTTGGACGGAGGCCGCACGGTCGTCTTTGCCGAGGCCAAGTGGCCTCCAAAGAGGCGATGAATCAGGGTCTCGAAGGAACGACTGGCCAGCTACAGCTGCGGCGCGACTTTCTCGGCGAGATGGGACCTCGGATATACGGCGACCGCTCCTTCGTGGTATTTGGGATCGTCCTCGAAGCGCCAGCTGACGTAACGCCCGTCGATGCGAGAGGAGTCACACCGTGGCGATCACCTGGACTGAGCTCGCCAGCAATCATAGGCATCCAGCAGGCGACGAATTCGGTCGGTATCTCGAATGGAAGCGGTCGTTTCTTCGAGAGAAGTGAGAGAAGCTCGATCGTGTCCCTGAGTATCAGCCGACTCTAGTTCACCTGTGGGCCCGAGCTCAGATCGGGTCCCGAGTCGGACTCTGGCGTGCCATCCTGTCCGACAGGAGGGGCCTGCGTAAGGTGCAGCTCGACGTTGTCCAGGATAACTCGGGCACGTTGTCCGAGGATGTCGTACGGCACGATCGCGACTCGGTGCAGGGAGAGGTTCAGCTCGGTAAGCACTTTCAGCCTGTGCGGAGGGAGCGCGGACGCCTGCCCGATAACGATGATCAGAAGCGGGTCACGCGTCTCGCGCAGGCCGTAGAGCTCGTCGACACCACCCTCGATTCGGTTGAGGACGTCGCGGTAAACGTGCGCCTGGGCGATTCCATTCGCGAGGTCCGGTGAGAGTCGGAACTCGTGCGCCGGAGGAGGCCGACCCTCCACGATGTCCGGCGCGATGATGATCTCGTCACCAGGGCTCTTGAGCTCGAGGACATCGTGGTAACCGTCGTAGCGATCGAGGATGAAGTCGAGCGTCCCCCGCGGCACCTCGTGTCGGTGCCGGACCCTCGTGTACTCGAGTCCGAGCAGCCACGGGGTCCGTTCGATAAAGCGCTGGAGCTCAGTCTCGCCGGCACCCCCCGCGAGCAGGGCCTCGTAGTCGCCCATCGCCGCACGAGCATCCGCAATCCGCTGTGGAGTCCTCTCAACGATCACGGCGCCTGCCTCGGCCCTCCCCTCGCGCAGAGACGTCAGCGCGTGGAAGAGTTCGGGGCGGCTTTCCGGGTCGGCCGTCGCCGCCACGGCTTCCACGACCTGAGCTTCGAGACGCTCAAGGTTCCGGATCGCCGCAGCGATGTCTGCGGGAGTCGCCGGCCGCTCCGGCGCCTCAGCCCCCTCACCGCCGATGCTTCGGAGCTGCTCGAGGCGGTCGCGGTACCCACCCGCCCACCGAGTGATGTCGTCCGCGTTCATGTGGAGCGCGACGAGCTCGCGAATGCGCTGGTCGTCGGGGCCAAGCCCTCCGATTCCCACAATCCCAGGGCCCAGCGGGCTGCCGAAGTGCGCTACGACCGGGTTGTTGCGGTCGACCTGCTCGCTGTACCTCCGAATGTCGCAGACGACGATGTAGTGGGTCGGATGTGGGATCACCCGCTCCTGCTGGTTCGGGTCGACGGTGAGCACGAGGACGGGGGTCATGCCGTCCGGACACCAACCGTGGACCGCTTCCGTCAGCCGCTGCCCGCCTGGGAACGTTGCTCGCCGGTGGCCGAACTGATCCTCCCATTCGAAGTCGTGGTAGACGTCAATTCCGCAGAGGCGGGTGCCGGTGCCATGACGGCGTCGCAGGGGCGGCTCCCACTCAATAAGTGTCATTTGGCACAGGATAGTGGCGGATCTGGCAACGGCTGAGCGGCCGATTGAACCCGACGCTGGATGGGACACGCTCGCCCAGCGGGTCCCCCTCGAGCGCCGGATGCCCCGCAGACCTCCGGCTCGGTCAATCGGCGCGGGCTGAGTTCGGTTTGCCTGCTAGGGCCGGTGATCTGGCTTAGTGCCCCCGGTCGTAAGTTCACTCGTGGTCATGCGGCGAGTTGAAGCTGGGGCTCGTGTGCTCCCAGGCGTGTGATCAGCGCGGCGAGGTCGTCGCGGGTGAAGCGCCAGTCGA
>JACXTT010010021.1_pt1 | contig 12847 bp, 9 predicted proteins | sample 9270951 | NCBI WGS metagenome assembly JACXTT01 (sample SAMN15532306, study PRJNA645909) | rock metagenome | isolation source: weathered quartz diorite | place: Puerto Rico | collected 2017-06-21 | reverse complement strand
TTCGCCCGGTGCGGTATCCAGCATAGCTATATCCTCCGGTTTTGGCGAAGTGAACGGATGGTGCATGGCATGGTAACGCCCGGTTTCTTCATCCCATTCCAGTAACGGAAAATCAAGCACCCATAACGGGGCAAAAGTATTTTTATCGCGCAATCCCAAACGGGTGCCCATTTCAAGGCGCAGTTCGTTTAACTGCTTGCGTACTTTATCGGCCGTTCCGGCCAACACGAGCATTAAATCGCCGGGTTGTGCCTCAAACGCGGCAGCCCAGTTGGTAAGCTCGTCTTCGTTATAAAATTTATCTACGGATGATTTTAGTGTACCATCTGTATTGTACCGGCAATATATCATCCCGGTAACACCAATCTGCGGACGCTTCAACCATTCGGTTAGCTCATCTATTTGCTTGCGGGTGTATTCGGCGCAGCCTTTGGCGTTGATACCAACAACCAGTTCTGCATTATCAAAAATGCCGAAACCCTTGCCTTTTACTACATCATTCAGTTCAACAAACTGCATCCCGAAACGGATATCCGGTTTATCCGAACCATACAAGCGCATCGCATCGGCATATTGCATGCGCGGCACGCTGCCCAGCTCGATGCCTTTTACCGTGCGGAACAAATGCTGCGTTAATCCTTCAAAAATATTTAATATATCTTCTTGCGTGATGAAGGCCATCTCGCAGTCGATCTGTGTAAACTCTGGCTGGCGGTCGGCGCGCAGATCCTCGTCCCTGAAACATTTCACAATCTGAAAATAACGGTCGAACCCGCTTACCATCAGCAGTTGTTTAAAGGTTTGCGGCGATTGCGGCAGGGCATAAAATTCGCCCGGATTCATCCGGCTCGGCACCACGAAATCGCGGGCACCCTCGGGTGTGGATTTGATCAGCACCGGTGTTTCCACCTCGATAAAATCACGGCCGTCTAAGTATTTGCGTACCTCCTGCGCCATTTTGTGGCGCAGCATCAGGTTGTTGCGTATGGGGTTGCGGCGCAAATCAAGATAGCGATACCTGGCCCGTAACTCCTCGCCGCCATCGGTTTCGTCCTCGATCATAAAAGGAGGAATCTTAGACGCATTCAGTACTTCGATTTCCGAAACACCGATCTCAATTTCACCGGTCGGCATTTTGGCATTTTTGTTTGAACGCTCAAGCACCTTGCCGGTAACTTTTATCACAAACTCGCGTCCCAGTCCGCGGCTCGTCTCGCGTAAAGTGGCGTCTGTGTCGGTGTTAAACACCAGCTGAGTTAAACCATAGCGGTCGCGCATGTCAATAAAAGTAGTGCCGCCCAGATCGCGCGATTTTTGCACCCAGCCGCATAGCATAACTGTTTCACCTAAATGACTGATATTTAATTCGCCGCAAGTATGTGTCCGTAACATAGTACCGTGTTTGTAAAGTTCGCAAAAGTACGGTTTTGAGGTGAAAGGGAAAAGATTTTCGACTATAGCTATAAATCAACAATCGAACATCCGAAATCCCAAATCAAACTCTATCTTTGATCCATAATTCTCAAGGGGTGCCTTGCTTTGGTCGCAAAATAATCTGCAGGTTATTTTACCAAACTGAAAGACAGGCTGAGATCAAACCCGTTGTTGTGAACGTTCCAAATGTAGAGACGCAATACTTTGCGTCTTGATACAGATGCAGGAGACACAAGGTATTGTGTCTCTACAATTCACCACATACACCTGATCCGGGTAATGCCGGCGTAGGGAGAGGTAACAAGTTAAGTGTACTGCGTATTCGCCCTGATGCGGAGATGGTTTAACTAATTTTAATTATTTATCATTTTGAAAAATTTATTTACGGCATTATTCGCCTTGCTGCTGCCTGTCCTGGCATCGGCCCAGTTTTCCATTTCGGGAAAGATCACCAACCAGCAAACCGGCGAAGCACTGCCCGGCGCCACCGTTAGCCTGGCAAACAACACAATCCGTGTAATTACTGATGCCAACGGCAAATACCAGGTCGCTAATCTTAGAAATGGCCCTTATACCATACGGATATCCTACATCGGTTACCAAACCGTTTCAAAAAACATCACGCTAACCGCTGATGCGGTAGTCGACTTTACGCTTGCCAACAGCACGCTTTTAACTGAAGAAGTAACCGTTAGTAGTACCCGTGCGACAGAAAACTCACCGACGGCGTTTACCAATCTCAACAAAAAAGACATCGACAAAAACAATACAGGCCGGGGCTTTGAGTATTTGCTTGAGCAAACACCATCCACGGTGGTTACATCGAACGCAGGTGCAGGAGTTGGCTACACCAGCATTCGCATACGCGGGTCGGATGCTACCCGCACAAACATAACGCTCAACGGCATCCCATTGAATGACGCGGAGGATCAGGGCGTATATTTCGTCGACCTGCCCGATCTGGCATCGTCGGTTGACAACATCCAGGTGCAGCGTGGCGTAGGTACCTCAACCAACGGGGCAGGTGCGTTTGGCGCGAGCATCAATATCCAAACCACTACGCGCCGGGATACCGCTTATGCGGAATTGAATAACTCAGCCGGCTCGTACGGGACGGTGAAAAACACCGTTGCCATGGGAACCGGCTTGCTTGGCGGGCATTTTAGTTTTGATGGCCGCTTATCGCGGATCAACACCGACGGCTACATCGACCGGGCGTTTTCGAATTTGAAGTCATTTTTTTTAAGCGGGGCTTACTACGGTAAAAATAGCGTGCTGCGGCTGAATGTATTCTCGGGTTACGAGCAAACCTACCAGGCCTGGGATGGCGTACCCGAAGACAGCGTTCGGCATGGCAACCGCAGGTATAACGAGCTGGGATATATTGCGTCGAGCAATTCGTTTTATAAAAATCAAACCGATAATTACTGGCAAAACTATTACCAGTTGCTTTATAACCAGCAGATCACCCCCAAACTATCATTTAGCGGCGCGTTGCATTATACAAAAGGTTATGGGTACTATGAAGAATACCGTAATGCCGATTCACTGAAAAACTATGGCATTACTCCTATGACCATTGGCGGTACAACGATAGGCGCGACCGACCTTGTACGCCGCCTATGGTTAAACAACTATTTTTACGGCGCTACTTATAATTTTAACTACCGGCTAAAAAACAACCTCAACTTTACCCTGGGAGGGGCCTATAACGAGTACAAAGGCGCGCATTACAATAACCTGGAGTGGATAGAAGTGTTTACCCATATTCCGCCGGATTTTGAGTACTCGCGTAATGATGCGAAGAAAACAGACTTTAACGTCTTTGCCCGCGCCGAATATCACATAGGTAAAGTACTGCTATATGGCGATTTGCAATACCGCCACATTTACTACTCATTTTTAGGATTCGACGAAAACCTCAATAATGTACAGCAAGCCGTGCAGCTTGATTTTTTTAATCCGAAGGCGGGCATCACCTATCAATGTAATACCAACAGCAATGTTTATGCATCGGTAGCGGTGGGAAATCATGAGCCCAACCGGAGCGACTTTGTTAACTCGTCGCCCCAAAGCCGCCCAAAGCCCGAGAACCTGAAAGACTTTGAGCTTGGCTATCGCTTCAACGGAGAAACTTTTAGCGGAAGCATCAACGGATTTTACATGCTTTATAAAAACCAGCTGGTACTTACCGGTGCGCTTGACGACGTGGGCGAAGCAATACGCACAAACATAAAAAACAGCTATCGCGAGGGCGTTGAGGCCAGCGCACATTTAAAAATCATGCCGCAACTAAGCTGGTTTGTGAATGCTACGGCAAGCGCCAATAAAGTGAAAAACTTTCCGCAGTACCTACAGAACTATGATACCGGCACGCTTGATGTAACGCAATACCAAACAACCAATATAGCTTACTCGCCCGATTTTACAGGCTCGAGCACCATCAGCTATAGGCCGGTAAAAAATGCCGAAATAGCCTTCATCAGTAAATACGTAAGCCGCCAATACCTGGATAACACTTCGACTCAAAGCCGCTCGCTCGACCCTTACCTGGTGAATGATGTGCGGCTAAGCTATAATTTTAGTATGATGGGTATTAAAAATGTCGGCGTCGGGTTGCTGGTGAACAATATATTCAGCAATAAATACCAGTCGGACGGCGCTACCTATCCCGATATCGAAGGCGGCAAGGTGGTAAACTATAACTACTTTTTCCCACAGGCGCCCGTTAACTTTTTGGCATCGCTGAACCTGAAATTCTGACCGCTGATTTAAATGATTAATGGATTTCGCTGATATAAACAATCAGCGGAATCCAGTAATCAACGCACATCAACGGTTATGACTATTGTTAACCTAAATATCACATGGATTTTTAATTACATTGCTGATATTTGCGGGAATAATCCATTTAAGATGAAGATTAAAAACCTGGTCCTTATCCTTTTCGCTTTTACCGCTATCACGGCATCGGCACAAACAAAAAAGAAACATGTGCGTACCATCATAGATGTGCCGCCACGGGTTGTGCCCGACAATTCATTGCCGCGTCCCAAATTAGTTGTCGGTATTGTGGTAGACCAGATGCGCTGGGATTACCTGTACCGTTATTACGATCGCTACCAAAGCAATGGATTTAAACGTTTGCTGAATGAAGGTTTTACCTGCGAAAACACGCAGGTTGATTATATACCCACCTTTACCGGCCCGGGCCATTCGTGCATTTACACGGGGTCGGTACCGGCGATACATGGGATAGCCGGTAATGATTTTATCATTCAGGCTACCGGGAAGTCGATGTATTGCACGGAAGATACCAGTGTACAAACAGTTGGCAGCGCTTCAAAGGCCGGCCAGATGTCGCCGCGCAACTTATTGACAACCACAGTTACCGACGAATTAAAACTGGCGACCAATTTCCGCTCGAAGGTGATCGGCATCGCACTTAAGGACCGCGGCGGCATTTTGCCGGCCGGGCATACCGCAAATGCCGCATACTGGTTCGACGATAAAACGGGAAACTGGATAACCAGCACGTATTACATGAAGGATCTGCCGCAATGGGTAAAAGACTTTAACGACCAAAAACTGGCCGAAACATATTTAAAGCTGGACTGGAACCCGCTCTATCCCATCGATACCTATTTGCAAAGCACGCCGGATAACACGAAGTATGAAGGGAAATTTAAAGGCACAGATGCACCTACCCTGCCCGTGAAAACATCGGGTTTATATAAGGGCAATTTAGGGTTGATACGCTCGACGCCGTACGGAAATACCATTACGCTTGATTTGGCGGTAGCTGCTATTAACGGCGAGCAGCTGGGACAGCATAGCGTGACCGATTTTTTAGCGATGAGCCTGTCCTCCCCCGACTACATAGGTCATCAGTTTGGCATTAACGCCGTTGAAATTGAAGATACCTATCTGCGCCTGGATCGTGAACTGGCGACATTTTTAACTTACCTCGATGCCAAAGTTGGCAAAGGCAACTATACGGTGTTTTTGACGGCCGACCATGGCGCGGCGCACAACACCGCCTTTTTGAACGACCATAATATCCCGGCCGGCGTGTGGGACGACGGGTTGGCTTTAAAAGATCTCAATAAATATTTATCAAATAAATATAAAACAGATGAGTTGGTACTGAGCCTGGCTAACTACCAGGTAAATTTAAACTACCGTGTAGTTAACTACCTCCACCTGGATGAAGAAATACTGAAAACCGATTGTATTAAGTTTCTTGAAAAGGACCCAGCAATCGCATTTGTTGTTGATATGAAAAAAGCCCAGGCGGCCAATATTCCGGAAGAGCTGCGCAGCCGCATTGTAAATGGCTATAACACCGAGCGCAGCGGAGAAATACAAATCATATTAAAACCAGCCTGGTTTACCGGCCACGGCTCGGGCGACAACGGCCCAACCGGCACAACGCACGGCACATGGAATCCATACGACAATCATATCCCGCTTGTATTTATGGGCTGGGGAATACAGCATGGCCATTTGAACCGCGAAACGCACATGACCGATATTGCCGCAACAGTAGCCGCGTTATTGCATATACAAGCGCCAAACGGAAGTATAGGTAAACCGATTGGCGAAGTGCTGAAGTAGTCGTCTGAACCATGATTTGCCTGATTCAGGGATTGCCTTGATTCAATACGGTAAGCATTCATGGTAATTCATTAATCCAAAAAATCAAGGTCCCGACAAAACATGAAAAAATACATATCTAAATTCCATTACCTCACCCAGAACCTGCCCAACCGCAGCCACGTTGAACAGGTGCAAATTGCCTGCGAAGCCGGTGCCAACTGGATTCAGTACCGGTGTTTAACTAAAACCGATGATGAATTGGTTGATGAGATCAACCAGCTCGCCGCAATTTGTGATGACTGGGGGGCCACGCTTATTCTGACCAATCATTATCATTTACTGGATAAAGTGGATGCGCAGGGTGTACACATCGAAGATTTTGATGCAGACCTGGCAGCGATACGTGCTTATATCACTGATGAAAAAACATTGGGCGCATCGGCTACCAATATCGCGCGTTTGCGGCAGGTGCAACAAACCGGCGTGGTGGATTACTGCGGCTATGGCCCTTTTGCCCACACTGACACGAAACCAAATGACAAACCACTGCTGGGTTTTGGCGGCTACCGCGAATTGCAAAAACAGCCGGATATCGATATACCGGTTATCGCCGTAGGCGGGATAAAACTAGCTGACGTTGAGCCCCTTTTGGAAACGGGAATATTCGGTATAGCCGTTTCGGCTGCGGTCAATCTTGCACCCGACCCCGGCGCTGCTTTAAAAGCATTCTATCAAAAAATATATTGAATAACTTTACCGGATGTCATCACATCATGTCGTACGCGAGAAACAGGAACCGGCACTATTGGTGCTGGGGCTTGACGGATTTGCCGACGAATTGCTGGGCCAATTGCTGGAATGGAGTCCGGCTGTAATCACCACGCCGCAAACAGCCGAAGCGCTTAACGTCTACGGCATTAAAATAGACTGGATAATTGGGAACAAAGGTGATGAGGAAGTGCAGTCTGATGTGAGGTTTCTCTCGCCGGGGGAGGGCTCGTTTACCGATGCAGCTTTAACCTACCTCGTTGATAATAACTACCCTTCCGTAAACGTGGTTACCAGCGATTTTGATTTGGAGACCTACCAGCATTTTGCCGGCAAAATAAACCTGGTTGTTTTTAACAACAATAAAAAAATATACGCTATCAGTCCGGGCTTTACTAAATGGAAGCCGGCCGGCGAAATCATTGAATTGTTAACTCCGGTTACCGACCTCCAGGTTACAGGCCTCGAAAAGGTAAACAGCGGGACTTATAAAACGATTAATGATGGTTTTTTTAGTATTGATTTTACTGGAAACCACCTTTTTATCGCAGAGGGCTTTTAGTTCGGCACAAATAATCTACTCCCCTTCAGTATTTTAACTTCAATTCATAAATACCGGGTAACTCCATGTAACTATTGCATAGCGCTGACCAGGCTTATTAGGTAATATTACTATAATTCATTAATTTTACCTTAACATCCAATTTGTGCCCTCTTATAATAGTATGGTAAGCTTTTTGAGTGTTAAAGAATAATTTACAGGAGATTAAACCCTCGAAAGCCTTATCAGTCTAATAACCATACCATTATCAACCAGTTCGGCCTTGTTATAATACCATTAAAAAAATTGTCATGAAAACGCTATACAAAAATTTTCTATACACAGCTTCGGGCACCGTACTGTGCTTATTTTTAGCCTTAACGGCAGATGCACAGCGCAGCAGCACGGGAAGCGCACAGCCCTCGGGCGGTGGAAGCACAGCTTCTTCAAGCCCGGCGCACTCATCGGGTTCCAGCAGTGGTGGTGGCGGTGGCGGCACAAGTTACCGGCCGTCGGGTGGTGGCGGCAGCGCGCCGGCATATAACAGATCTTCGGGAAACAGCGGCGCCGGCAATGTTGGCGTTTCGCGGCCGGGATTTGGCATAGCTCCGCAACGGACCATGAGCCCGCAGCAAGGCTACCAAAACCGCCAGGGGAGTATTCCCGCGCGTGGCAATTATGGATACGCGCCGCGCCAGGGAGTTGCACCACGTAACGGTTTTGGCTTTACGCCGCGCCAGGGGGTTAATGCAAATACCCTTTCGAGCCGTTTAGGGGTTGCGCCAAGAGGTGCTACCTCGGGCGGGGGTGGCTATCGCACCGCGCCGCAAATTGGCTACGGCCATGGCTATTGGGGACACCATGGATATTATCACTATAATCATGGTTATTATAGCACTTACTATTACCCAAGGCTTGGCTTTACATGCGGCTATTTGCCATTTGGTTATTACCCGTTTTATTTTGGCGACGATGAGTTCTTTTACAGCGAGGGTTTATTCTATCAGTACAATAACAGCGTATATACAGTAGTTGAGCCGCCGATAGGCGCTGAATTGGCTACCCTACCCGAAAAAGCACAATCGATTGTAATTAACGGCCAGCAGTATTACGAATTAAACGGCGTTTATTACCAGCCATATACCAAGGATGACGGCACTGTTGTTTACCAGGTAGTTGGCAAAGATGGCGAGTTGAATACCAATTCATCTGTACAGGATGACCAGCCCCAAGGGCCGCAAATGGGCGATATCGTTTCACAGCTACCTCCCGATTGCAGAAAAATAAAGGTCAACGGACAAAGACTCTGGGTGTCGCCCGAAGGCGTTTACTACCAGGAGCAGGTTGACGCTCACAATAACAAAATATATAAAGTTGTAGGGCTTCCTACTGACGAGCAGGAGCAGAATTAATTCGATTATAATCACATAAAATGGGCAGCCGAACGTCGGCTGCCCATTTTTATTTTACTTCAGATCGCCGGCATCTGACGTCCAACTATTTCCATCTGAAGCTTTTTATCATCACATCTACGTCCTTTTTGACAAAGGTCAGCACAGGCTGTATCGAATCCAGCCGTGGTTCTGTATTAAAATAAAGTGCGCCCCGGATGTAGTTACGGGTGCTATCCGTCAGGTAAAATTGCACCGACGATGCTGCATTGCCCTCAATCGTATAATAAATACCATATACTTTGCGGTCGGGGTAACTGATGCTTCCCTGGTCAATAGATGATGCTTTTACCGTATGCTTAAAGCTTAGTTTATGGGCATCTTCGACCAGCTCGTTAAACTCCTTTTTCGACAGGATATGCTCATAACTTAAATGCAATGTGCCGTTAAATTGCGGTAATTGCATATTGAGCCAACACGGCTTTGCCTTGGGGGCATGGTCTGGTTCGATAACCGCGTATTTTGGATAATCAAATGTAAACGGGCACGCTGATTGATAAGCCTGATAATCCTTTTTTGGAAAAACGATCCGGAAATATCCCCGCGGCTTTGGCGAATAATCATGGTTGCCGGAGCAAGATGCTAAAAGCAACATTGCCGGGATCCATAACAGGTAATTTTTCAAGGATGTTTTTCTTTGGATGTCCATATCTCCCATGATTTTTCTGCCTGCAAAACTAACATTTCATATCCGTTTTTTATGGTGGCGCCGCGTTCTTCACCCTTTTGCAGAAAAACCGTTTTATCCGGGTTGTAAATCATATCATACAGCAAATGCCTGTCCGTTATAGCCTCGTATGGAATAGGCGGATATTCATCAATATTGGGGTGCATGCCCAATGGTGTTGTGTTTATAATGAGCAGGTGTTGTTTGATATGATGCGGTTTCAAATCCTTAAACAGGATGTTATCCTTTATCGGCTTTCGGGTTACCAGCTTAAAACTGATGCCCAGGTTTTCTAAAACGCATTTCACAGCTTTAGCCGCTCCCCCATCGCCAAGTATCAACGCCTGGTCGTGGTAATCTTTCAGCAGCGGCCTCAACGACATTTCGAATCCATAAATGTCCGTATTAAAACCCTCCAACCTGAAATCATGGCCCTTTACACCTACCTCGCCTGAAAAGGCAGCCTCAACCGGGCTCTCGGCGTTTATCCGGATACAATTTACCGCACCCGCGCCCTTTGCATCCGGCTCCAGCCAGTCGAGGTATTTGAGGACGTCTATCTTATGGGGCACGGTTACGTTAAGCCCGCACAAGTCCGGGTTCGACTTTAACAGCTTAGGCAATTCTGAAATATGCTCGAGCGGGAAAAAATCATACTTTGTATCCTCAATATTTTCCTTTTCAAATTTCTCAGTGAAATACGCTTTCGAAAACGAATGCGTAAGCGGGTAACCGATAAGGCCGTAATGTTTCATTTCTTTTAGATATGAGATATGCGTATCGAGATTCTAGGTGGCAGTTTGCGGCCACCCAAATTCAATTCGTAATATTAATAAGAAAAGAAGACAAATTGTTGTGGATATTTTTAGTCATTGAGAAATCAAAGATCCAACCAAGTAATAATTCGCGACGAAGTGCCTACAAAAAATGATCAAACGTATCGCTCCTGATCCCAAGTCGCAGCGTTTCAAGCGGTATAACATCCGCAGGGGCGATGTTACCAAGGTTCACATTGGCGCCTACCAGCTTAATAAACCAAACCTGCTGTGCCTTTTGAGGAGCTTCCCATATAATGGTTTCTTCAGGGATCTGGGTTAGTATCTCATCAACCAAACCCTGCCGCACTTCGCCCGAGTCGCGATATATACCAACGTTGCCGCTCTCACGTGCCTCGGCAATTACCTTCCATGCCCCGGCTTCAATTTCGGCGTTCATTAATTTTATCCACTTGTAAGGAGCAAATATCTTTTGTACATCCTTTGAGCCTACCTCGGATATCACGGTTACTTGTTTGCTCAATTTGCGGATATATTCGCATTTCACATCGTGTTCAATTTCAATCGACCCATCGGACACTTCGGCGTATTGCATCTTGTATTTATCAAGGATGCGGCAATAGTCGTCGAATTGATTTCTTACTATGAAAGCTTCAAATAAAGTACCTCCAAAATAAACCGGTATGCCCGCCTCTCGGTATATCTCAAGCTTTTTGTCCAGGTTCGGGGTGACAAACGAAGTTGCCCAACCCAGCTTTATAATATCGGAATGTGCACCTGCAACTTCAACAAAGTCTTCGGCCTGGCGCAAACTTAAACCTTTATCCATAACCATAGTGATGCCATGGTTACGCGGTTTTGCCGTACGGTCGGGAAGATTATTTATTTGATAATTCATAATATAATAAAAGGTTATAAACTATAACTAAAAGTACTAATGACGTAAAGGTCACAAAAAAAACCCAAAATTTGAAGCAAATTCCGGGCTTTAGGTTTATTATTGGTTAGGTTAGTTAGACATTTTTATGCTGCGGCTCATTCAATATACCAGGCATTACTTGGTAAATCTATTAATAATATCAATAATTACCTTGTTTTTTTGCAGTTGCGGCAGATAGTCGAAAAGGATATAATGCTTCTCGGGGTCGGATGCCAGGGCCAGCTCCAAAAAGCTGAGGGCCTCGTTGTATTCGCCTTTGGCAAACAAATAAGCCACCATACGGTAATATAGCTCTGCTGCTTCGGGGTTATTTTTTATGGCCTGCGAAATTACTTCGATCGCATCAACCAGTCGCTGCTGCTCATATAGTATAGATGAATAATCTAACCACGCGTCAACGTCAATTGGGTTAAGCTCAACTACTTTTTCGTAAGCGTGCTCAGCCTCCAGCAGGTGGCCCAGCTTATACTCGGCATCGGCAATGGCAAACCAGTAATCGGCGTTGGCAATATCAAGGTCCAGCGCCTTTTTATAAAAGTGCAGCGCCTCAAAATAACGTTCTTCAAAATCAAGCGTTACGCCTATCCCAAACCAGGCATCCGCAAGTTTCGGGTCCATTTTAACCGATTTCTTATAGAACGCGCGTGCATCGTCCATTTGCTCCAGCTTTTCATAGCATTCGCCAATGGCGCAATAGGTATCGGCATTGGGCTGCTCGTACTCGAAGGTCTGGCGGTAAACCTCAATAGCTTCGGCATATTTTTCCAGGTTAACCAGGGCATTGCCTTTGTTAAAGTAAGCCGACGCGAAACTGTCTTTAATTAAAATGGCATAGTCATAAGCGTCAATGGCTTTTTCAAACAAGCCAAGCTTGGTAAATGCGTTCCCTAAATTGTACCATGCCGCATAGCTGTACGGCTCATTATCGATATATTGCTGGTAAAACAGCACACTTTCTTCCTGGTTATCCAGTACATCGTAACAAAACGCCAATTCGTAAAGGGCATCCTGATTTTCCATGTTTTGTTTTAAACAGAGCTTCAGATACGTGATGGATGTTTCATAATCGCCCATGTTTTGGTGTACGTAAGCAATGTGAAGCAGCACCTCGTCGGTTTCTTCAGCCAGTTCGAGCGCCTTCTCATAATTCTCAAGCGCTTCGCTATAGCGTTCCATACTTTCGTAAAGGTTGCCGCGGATAATATAAATATCCGGGTCAGACGCTTCAAGCATGGCCGCTTTTTCCAAAGCCGCGAACGCCTCAGGAACTTTATTTGTAACCACTAAAAGCTGCGCCTGCTTTATCAGGAAAACCGCGGCAAACGGGTGCTGATTGCGGGCGTACTCAGCTACCTGCAGCGCTTTTGGCGGGTCATTCGTTTCGATGTAGTAGTCGATAATGTTCTCAAACGCCTGGGCATCAAAAAAGTACTGGTCATGATTTCGGATCATCTCCTCGTACCGCTCTACCGAAAACTTTGGATCTTCGGTAAAACCAAATTCAAATTCTTCTTCCATTCAATTTTGTTTCAGAACATATACTCTGTTAAGGCCTGTAAACTCGCTCCACTCAACTTTAACTGAGTTCAAATTACAAGTAATAAACATCCGTAACGCAAATTAGTTATCAACATTCAAACATTGTTAACATGATTATTTAGCAAGGCCCTG
>JACXTT010010020.1_pt1 | contig 12848 bp, 11 predicted proteins | sample 9270951 | NCBI WGS metagenome assembly JACXTT01 (sample SAMN15532306, study PRJNA645909) | rock metagenome | isolation source: weathered quartz diorite | place: Puerto Rico | collected 2017-06-21 | reverse complement strand
AATCGGTCGTCGCATGGTTTCCTCCGTCGGTTCACGTTTCACATCGTGATATATTGTTCCGATATACGAGATTTGCGGACAACCTTAATCCTGTCTGGTAAAAGATGTCAAGCGCAGAAAGAAGCGAGTATGCTCGTGGTACACATCCGAGGAGCAGAACATGGAAATCGATCGGCGTCGATTCATGAGAACGACTGGAGAAGCAATCACAGTCGGAGCGGCAACACTTGCATTGCGTGGAAAAGTATTGGGCGCGAACGACCGTGTGCGCGTCGCTATTTGCGGAACGCGCGGCCGTGGCAAGGACCACATTCGTGGTTTTGCGAAAGTGCCGGGAGCGGAAATTGCCGCACTATGCGACATTGACGAAAGAGTGTTGAACCAGCGCCTCAAAGACGTCGAAGACCTTGGCAAGCCGCGGCCGAAGCCCTACGTGGATATTCGAAAGTTGCTCGAGGACAAAGAGGTCGATGCCATCACGATCGCCACGCCGAATCATTGGCATTCGCTGATGGGTATTTGGGCGTGCCAGGCCGGGAAAGATGTGTATGTCGAGAAACCGTGCTCGCACGATCCGTATGAAGGACGGCAACTGGTGCGAGCGGTGAAAAAGTACAATCGCATTTGCCAGCACGGCAGCCAGTCACGTTCCAATCCCGGCATGATGGAAGCCATTCAGGGCCTTCGCGATGGTGTGATCGGCGACGTTTATATGGCGCGGGCGTTGTGTTACAAGTGGCGCGGCACGATTGGTCATGCCACGCAGGAGGCAGTGCCCGCGGGCGTTCATTACGACTTGTGGACTGGACCCGCGCCGCTGAAGCCGTTCACTAAAAATCGCTTTCATTACAACTGGCACTGGGTCTGGGATACCGGCAATGGCGAAATCGGCAACCAGGCGATCCACGAACTCGATATTGCGCGCTGGGGACTCGGCGTTCGCTTTCCGACAATGGTCTCCGCGATGGGCGGCCATTTTCTGTTTGACGATGACCAGGAAACTCCCAATGTGCTGAACGCCACGTATTACTTCGACGGTCCGGACGGCAAACGCAAGATGATGCAACTCGAAATTCGGCCCTGGATCACGAATCACGAGGCGGAGATCGGAACTGGAGTTTACAAGAGCGCTGGGATACCTGCTGCTGGACTCGGCACTCCAGCTCCTGCGAACAAGAAAGCACCAGATCCACTCGCCGGCATCGGGCCTGTCGGACCAGTCGATGCAAAAACCAATACGATAGGCAACCTGTTCTATGGATCGAATGGCTATTTGGGCATTGACGGATATGACTCGTATAAGACGTGGCTGACGGAGCACGTCAAACCCGGCCCCTCAGCCAATGCTTCCGGCGACCATTTTGCGAACTTCATCGATTGTGTTCGTAGCCGGAAGGCGGAGAACATCCATTCGCCGATCGAAGAAGCGCACATTTCAACGACGCTGGTGCATCTGGCGAACGCATCGTATCGTCTCGGACGCGTTCTGCGATTCGATCCGGTGAAGGAGCAGGTCATCAATGACGACGAAGCCAACCGGATGCTGCGCGGAACGTATCGAGCGCCGTTCGTCGTACCGGATGATGTCTGAACTTTCTCGCAGATCATTCTTGACTGCAATTGCTGTAGGGGCGCTCCGCGAAGCGCAAGCGCGGCAGCGCGCAGCCTCAAAAGATGAGCGCCCAGGGCGGCGGTCGCAGACCGCCCCTAGGGTCGGCGTATGCACCAACGACATCGCCGGAGCCGTCAAGTATGGCTTCGATTACATCGAACCCTCCGCTGCCGATATTGCCGCGATGAGCGAAGACAGATTTCGACAGTACGCCGATGAAGTGCTGTCCTCGCCGATTCGTTGCGAAGCATTCAACAGCTTTATCCGCCGGCCCGAATTGGTTGTGCTTGGGAATGATGTTCCTAGCGCAGCGCTGAAGGATTATATGGAAGTTTGCCTCGCCCGCTGCCGCAAGCTCGGCGCTTCCATAATGGTGTGGGGCAGCGCCGGTTCACGCAAGGTTCCCGATGGTTTCTCACGCGAGCGAGCGCGGCAACAGATCGCTGAGTTTCTTCAACTCGCCGGCGACATTGGGCGCCGTTACGAAATCGTTATCGCCATCGAGCCGCTGCGCAGGCAGGAAAGCAACATCCTGAACTCAGGCGCGGAATCGCTGGAGATGGTGCGCATTGTGAAACATCCAAACGTGCGCATGATTATCGATTACTACCATCTGCGCGAAGAAAACGAGGATCCGCGCATCGTCGAGACCGCGCAGCACGAGATCGTACATCTTCACTTTGCAAATCCGATGGGACGCGTCTGGCCGCATGACCTCAACGAGGACACGCAATACGAATCGTTCTTCCGCTATCTCAAAAATATTGGCTATACCGGCCGAATTTCGATCGAAGGCCGCGGGTCGTTCGATGCCGATGCGGCCCGCAGTCTTGCATTTTTCCGGCAAGCGCTCGCCTAAAAATCGCCGCGGGTCATCCCAGCAGCGCACTCTTGCAGAACTGCAAGCACTTCGCCATCTCGATCATCCGGTCCGAGCCCGGAGGCACCGGATATTCGAATTCAATCGTGGCCTGAATGTTCCATTTGTTGTCGCGGATCAACTGCAAGGTTTCTTTAATTGGTGTGTCACCCATGCCGAACGACACGTTTTTGTCGCCGAATGTCTTGTCCTTTACATGGATGTGTGTGATTCGATCATGATGCTTCTTGATGAAGGGAACGGGCGAAGTTTTGTTGCCGCCGATGAAGTGCCCCAGATCGACGTTCGCTCCATTGAATTTGGCGTAGGTAAAAGTCTCTTCCCAGATCTCCGGCGTAACCTTCTGGTGTCCGTGGTATGCGACCATCATCTGGTGTTTGTCGGCAAAGCGTCCGACTCGTTTCGTGCCGTCCAGTGGGTCGGAAATCTCGCATGAGATCGCGCGTGCGCCAAGAGCCTTCGCGAGTCTGAAGAAGAAATCCAGTTCTTCGTCGGTGCGAACGTAAATGTCGTCCACTTTCATGATCTCAATGGCAATGCCTGCATCTTCGAACTTCTGCCGGCATTGACGCACCTTTTCCATCGGCACGTCCGCGCGCCATTTGCTGATTTCCTCGGCCGTTACTTTTCGTGCGGCGATTCGTTCGGGCACAGGCGTTGAATAAACAGACTTGTCGGGCGATCCAAGGAATTCTTCAACCGGCTGAGACCGCAATTCGAGCGCATTCACACCGAGACGAACGCAGCGTTCAACAATCTCGCCGGCATTCATCGTACGGCCACCGAAGTTATACGGGACGTTGAGCCCGACTTGTACGCCCGCCCACTTGGAATTCGGTTTACTTTGCGAGAACGCGCTCTGGCTGAATCCAATCGGAGTCAATAGACCGAGCGCAGAAAGGCCCAGTTTTGCAGCTTCACGACGGCTGTAGAGCATGCGTCATTCTCCGCTTTTTAGGTTTGCGCCGCCCGCGTAATAAGGTCCTTCATTCCTTGCATACAAATGCGCGTGGATTCTTCGGCGTTTTTCTTTTCATTCCGCCAGTGGGTCTCGAGTGACACGGCATGACTGTAGCCGTCGCGCATCAAGGCCTTGAACTGGCCGACGTAGTCGATGTCACCTTTGCCCATTGCGGCCCAGTCGGATTTGCCGGTAGCCGGATTTCGCCTGGCATCCTTCACGTGCATGTGAAGGATTCGATTTTTGGGAAGTAGGTTGTATCCGTCGGGATAAGGTTTCTCGCCCGCAGCATATGCATTACCGGGATCCCAATTGAGACCGAGATAAGGATCCTGAATGGCTGCGAGCAATTTCACCGACTCCGCTGCTGTCGCGATATTGCAATCGTGCTCGTTTTCCAACACGAGCTTGATGTTCTGTTTTTTTGCAATCTCAACGGCTTTAAGCAAATTCTCAACGACAAGATCGAATACTTGCGCGGGCTTTTCGATACGCCAGAAGCTGAAGACGCGGATCTTGTCGGTCCCGAAAACCTTTGCCAGCTCCATCGCGCGTTCCAATACTTCAGGCTGTTCTTTGTAGCCGAATCTGGCATTGAAGGTATCGCGTTGGCCTTCCTTGGTTGTGAAGCCGGGAGCATCGACCTTCAGGAAAGGCGAAGCGATATCGGATACTTTAATTCCATACTTTGTCAGAAGACGGCGCGCTTCTTTGACCTCGTCTTCCTTCAAGTCCATCAGGTTCTTGTTCCACATCGCGCGTAGTTCGACGAATTGCAGACCGAACTCGCGCGCAACAGCGAGGGCATGATCGAGATCCTGAGTGATCTCATCGTTGATCACGCCCAATTTCAGTGACGATGGTGTGGCGGGCATCAATGCCATTCCTCCGAGCCCTGCTAAGAATTCTCTCCGGTTCATAGGTTCGTTCTCCTGGTGCCCTGGTGCGAGGGAATCTAGACGGACTATCCAACTAGCTTTTTTGAATGTCAAGCACTCTCTTGGAATGTGGTTTCACATCGTGAACATCACAACTATACTCACGGCGTGAAGATTTCTATCGGACTGATCGGCGGCGGCAACATCACGGATACACACGCGCGTGCCGTGCGCGGAGTGCCGGGTGCGAGCGTCGCTGCCATTTATGGAACCAACAGCGAAAAAGTTCGCCGTCTCACGGGCGAGCATGGTGGGAAGGCCTACGCGGAACTCGACGCTTTTCTGGCACATCGTCCGATGGACATCGTGATCATTGGGAGTCCTTCCGGAGTTCATGCGGCTCACGGGATCGCCGCAGCGCGGCACGGTCTCCACGTGCTTGTGGAAAAGCCGATCGACATCAACACCGAACGCGCCGATACTCTCATCGCGGAAGCAGAGAAGGCTGGTATCAAACTGGGAGTCATTTTTCAGGATCGCTTGAAGCCGGGCATTCAGCGAATGAAAGAGTTCGTGGAGCGAGGGGCGCTGGGATCACCGATTCTCGCCGATGCCCGAGTCAAATGGTACCGGCCGCCGGAATATTATGCGAACTCGCGCTGGCGCGGGACCTGGTCGTTGGACGGAGGGGCGGCTCTCATCAATCAAGGAATCCATACGGTCGACCTGCTTTTGTGGCTCTTCGGGGACGTCACTCGGGTGCAGGCGGCAATGAAGACAAAACTTCATACGATAAAAGCGGAAGACACGCTGGCGGCACTATTGGAATTCCGGAGTGGCGCTCTGGGCGTATTGCAGGCGGCAACATCTATATATCCCGGCTATCCTCGGCGCATCGAATTGACAGGCTCCGAAGGCACAATGATTCTCGAGCAGGATCGTCTGATTGAAATTCGAGTGCGGCACGGCGAGCCCGCTTCCGTCTTCACCGAAAGTATGGATGAGAACCCCAGCTCATCGTCGCCGGTAGTCAGCGATCATCGGGCCCATCAGGCTGTCTTGGAGGATTTCATCCGCGCAATCGAAACCAATTCACGCCCCGTATGCGATGGGCACGAAGGGAGGCGCAGCCTCGCCCTGATCGAATCCATCTACAAGAGTTGTTCTGCAACTTAAAATAAAGGAATGCGAGAAATTGCTCTTCACTGGATCACGCAGCACGGATATGCAGGGATATTCTCGCTGCTGGTATTTGGGATCATTGGTCTTCCAGTCCCGGACGAATGGCTTCTCACGTTTTCGGGCTATCTGATTTTCAAACACACACTCTTGTTTCTACCGACGTTTCTTTCCGCATTTTTGGGTAGCGCCTGCGGCATCACCGTGAGTTACCTGCTGGGCCGTGTTTTCGACACCTACATCCTCGTCAAGTACGGATGGATTTTCCATCTGACGCCGGAGCGGCTCGCGCGCGTGCATTCGTGGTTTGAGCGGCGTGGACGATGGACGCTGCTCGTCGGCTATTTCATTCCTGGAGTACGTCACTTAACGGGATACGTTGCCGGCGTATCAGAATTGAGCTACGCGAATTTCGCCTTGTTCGCCTATACAGGTGCTTTTTCCTGGGCGGCTCTATTCATCACGCTAGGTTACTTTCTGGGCGAAGAGTGGAACCGTGTGTTGGGAAGTTTTCACGAGACCAAACTCATCTTGATCGGTCTGGCCGTTGTGGTGGCATTGGGCTATGCCGGCTTTTTCTATTTACGGCGAAGGCGGCTAGAGCACGCTTAAATCTTCCCAGTTCAGAATGACTTTGCCGCTATTCCCGGAACGCATGACGCCAAAAGCTTCTTCGAAATCACGGTAACTAAAGCGATGTGTGATCACTGGCCGAATATCCAAACCGGATTGCAACAGCACGGTCATCTTGTACCAAGACTCGTACATCTGGCGGCCATAGATGCCTTTGATCGTCAGCATATTAAAAATGACTTCGCGCCAATCGATCGCAATTTCCTGTGATGGTATACCGAGCATCGCAATGCGGCCGCCGTGCGCCATGTTGTGAAGCATGTCGCGAAAGGCCGACGCATTTCCGGACATCTCCAAACCCACATCGAAGCCTTCTTTCATGCCCACGGTTTTTTGCGACTCGGCGATGGATGTTCTCTTGATATTCAGCGCCAAGTCGACTTTCATTTTCGAGGCGAGTTCAAGTCGATAGTCATTCAAATCGGTGATCACGATGTAGCGGGCTCCGGCATGCCGCGCAACAGCGGCCGCCATGATTCCGATGGGGCCGGCGCCGGTGATCAACACGTCTTCTCCCAAAACTTCGAAGGTGAGCGCCGTATGAACGGCATTGCCGAAAGGATCGAAGATGGCGGCCGCATCGCGATCGACCTTCGGATCATGACGCCACAAATTCGTCATCGGCAATGCAATCAATTCAGCGAAACAGCCGGGACGATTCACGCCCACACCCGACGTGTTGGCGCACAGATGTCTGAGCCCGGCCATGCAATTGCGGCAGCGGCCACAAACGACGTGTCCTTCGCCTGAAACGAGTTCGCCTGGACTAAAGTCGTTCACATTGGATCCCACTTGCACAATTTCGCCGACGAACTCGTGGCCGATGACCATCGGAACGGGAATCGTTTTGCGCGCCCATTCGTTCCAGTCGAAGATGTGCACATCGGTACCGCAAATACCGGTTCTTAGAACGCGTATAAGAACGTCGTTGATGCCAATGTTGGGTTCGGGAACATCTTTGAGCCAGAGGCCCGGCTCACCGCTCGCTTTGACGAGAGCTTTCATGGTTACAGCATACCCTGTTCAACATAGTTGATTCTTACAACCAACTAGATGGACATTGGTTGGTCTTGACCTTACTAGCCTCCGAGCTCGCGCGTGTTCAATCAATGGGTTAGCACGTACAACTTAGTTGATTGAGTTTGGCGCTATGCCTGCATTGATGCTGTCGCGTTTCAACCCCCGCCAGGGACGGCAATCGCGACGGAAAGTAAAACGTGGTTTCAAGGATGAGGATGCGGAGGAAGGGATCTCCCGTCAACAGGACGTTGTAGCACGTCCACGTTGGCGTCACGACGGAACGAAACGGAGCGGCTTCAGCGACAAGATGTCGGCTGAAGCCGTCTTAGTTTGTGTTTGTGGAGCCGGCTGCTACTGCTGAACTGGGCAGGGCAACGCCATCTTTCGTGAAAAGCATCAACGAACCGCTCTGAGCAGATCCCGTCGACAACAGAATCAACTGCGTCGAGTACCCGGCCCCGGTCACAAAGTGCGGAAAATCGATTTCGAACAAAGGCTGTGAGGCTTCATCGTATGGAGGCGTCGTCGTAATCAACATGTCGCCGCGCTCATTGTATCGACCCCGCAGGCCAATAACTCCGACTGGTACCGGTCCGGTGATTCTCAGCACGCCCTGAAATCCCGCCGGGAGTTGTGGAAATAACTCGCTGGCAAATTTCGCAATCTGACCGCCGGACGGTAGGTCCACTGATGTGGTCCAGCCCGTAGGTGTGCCATCGAGTTTATTCACACTCAATTGCACAGTGATTTTTCCAGTCGCCGGGTTTGATATTGTCAACCAAGTTTGAATCGCTCCAATTTGTCCGAACACACCCGACGATTCGACGTACAGCCGGAACGCCTTCGACGGCGGCATCGCCGGCACGCTCGCCGCGGACACTGTTACTCCTGCATTCTGATAAGAAAAGATGGCTAGGCCGGATGGGGCGTTGCTTGTCGCTGCCGGCGTGATTCGCACGGAGCCGACCTCGGTCGCATTTCGTGCTGTTTGTGTCTGCATTCGGACAGCACTACGAGGCTGAATCGTGTAGTTGAAAGTCGAACTCGAGATACCGCCGATCACAACCTTAGTCGGCGTTGCGTTTAAATTCTTCGATCCCTGACCGTAAAACTGAATACTTCCCGAAATCAAAGTGTCGCCGGGATTGAGCAGAACCACTTGAGTCGACCATCCTGCGCCGTCCGCGAAATGCGGAATCAGCACCGCTGCGCCGCCGAATCCAGTTCCGAGTGGCGATACCGAAAGGGTTGTCATCAAGAATTCACTGCGTTCGTTGACGAAGCCTCGCAGCGCAATGGCTGCAATGGGCAACGAAGATGTAAAGGTAAACGTCCCCGTCAATGACGATTGCAGGCCAAAGGGTGACTCGGTCAAGAAGGCTGCCATCTGATGATTCGCCGTCAGCGTCGTAGCGCCGGCGCCGAAGTTATTCCCTGAAGCGTCGGTGAAGTAAAAGGAGATGGTGGCGTCTTGATTATTAGGATTTGCGAACGCAATTCCCGTATTCATCGGTCCATTGACGTCCGCGAAGATGCGGCCCGATTGAATTGTGGTCGATGACGGAACGCCAGCTTCGTTGATCAGAACATTTGAGCTTCGCAACCCGAATATCGCAACCCCAGCAGGCGATGTCGTGCCCGCATCTGGAACCAATCGTATGTAACCTGTCTCGAGCGGAGTGGAGGTCTGGCGAGCCTCAGTTATGGGCGGGCTTATGAGGAAGGCAAGTGAAAGCCACACAGCTACGAAAATATTCGTGCGCATCTCAACTCCTATTTCATGTGTGGGATCTCCTATCAATCCATGGCGTAGCGCAGCCGTATCAACAACTGCCCGGCCGATCGCAAGATTAGCGATTGGCGGTGCAATGAGTGCAACTAACGAACCATCAAAAAAAGTTACTAAAGAGGCGGGCTGTGTGAAAAATACGGGAATGTTTCCGCGAAATTGAGGTCTCCTGCGGCATTCAGCACTCGAAAGGCTTCGATGCAAGAACCAACTTACTAGACTTTTTTGTCCCGACACCAAAGTGAACGTCGCGCGGATATTCAACGATGTCGCCAAATTTGTCTTGGAATACCTGGCTTACATCCATCTTGAAGGAATTCCAGGCCTGGGGACTCAGCGCTTGCCGCAGCACAAGTCCTTGCACGCTTGATTCTCTCGACAGGAGATAGTCACGCACTGTCATGCGGACCGAGTAGCAGATTGTCTTTGTGACGACGGTCGTCAGCGCAACAGCTTCGAGTGCTTTCGACACCTTCACGCCGCTGGAAAACCACGTGTCCCACGGAATGTGTTGCGTGAAAGCGTCACTCAATAGAACGCGGGAAAAATACTGAGCAGCGACATCACTCCAGAGATCGGCAGCAGGATTTTTCATCGCGCCCCATGCGCTCATGCCTATGCGGCCGCCACTGCGGCAGACCCGGGCCATATCAGTCAGGCCGTCGAGGTACTTCGCAAAATGGGACACCACAAATCCGGCGATGACGACATCGAAACTTTCATCCGAAAACGGAAGCCCGGGCACCTGGGCCACAACGACACTTGCTGTCTCGTCGGGTACAAGCCGAATCATTTCCATGGCGGCGTCTGCGCCAACGATCCGTCCTTTTGACCCAACTGCAGTCCTCGCCGCCGTCGCGACCGCGCCGGTGCCTGTTCCTACATCGAGAACGACATCGCCTTCCCGCAGGCCCACAATCTCGACAAGATCCTGAGCGGGAGCCGCGAATTGGCCTGGAACCGCAATCCGGTTGTAGACCGCGACCATTCCGGGATCGGAATACGGCGAGTCGCTCACGCTAGCGGACTACCTCATCAATGTTTTGACCTTATCGATAATCGCATCGGCCCAGATCTGATAACCCTTCGCAGTCGGATGCAGACCATCAGCCATTATTTCAGTCGTGAGTGTCCCGTCCGCGGTTAGAAACTTTTGGCCGATATCCATGTAGGAGACTTTGTTGTTATCCGCCAGCTTTTCGAGCTTGGAGTTGATCTCCTTGATCGTCGCACGCAGGGAATTCGTGGGATCGGCATTACGCGGGAAAATGCCCAGGAGCAGCACCTTTGCCTGCGGCTGTCGCTTTTTGAATTCCTCGATGATCAGCCGATCGCCATCGACAATCTCATCGACAGGATTTCGATTGATGTTATTGGTTCCCAGCATCAGAACGATGAGCTTCGCCTTGAACCCCTCGAGTTCTCCATTCTGCATTCGCCACAAGACGCCTTGCGTCGTATCTCCGGCGATTCCGAAATTCGCCGGTTTAAACGGACCGAAGTTCGCATTCCACACTTCCAGACCCGCAGCAGGTTGTCCTCCGCGTGGATTCGAGAACCAATCCGTGATCGAATCACCGACAAAGAGAAGGTCGATATTGCCGCGCTGCGCAATTTCAAGGAAACCCTTGTGACGATTGTCGTCGCGCGCAGCAGGTTGATTGGCTGGAAGTGCCGGCCCGCCACGGCCACCGCGAGGTGCGGCCGGATTCTGAGCGATCAAGAGTACAGGTAACAACAACGAGATCAGAACTGGAAAGACCTTGCGATACATAGAACCCCCTTCGTGTTGGCGTCGCGTGATTATCCAAAAAAATAGGGACAGTGAGCAATTGCTCACTGTCCCCAATTTTGGGAGGACAGTTCTTAGAACGTGAAGCGTGCGACGATCGTGCCCTGACGAGGCAACTGGCTGGCCGTGGCGTTCGATGAAGCCGGGAACGCGCCGACCGCAAAGACCTCTGGGATCACGCCGAAGCCGGAGGTGTACTGGCCGGCGCCATTTTTGATCGCCGGGCTGCTCGGGTTACTCGTGCTCGGATTCGCCATGAGCGTCCGGTTCAAGACATTTGTGAAATCCGCGCGAATCGACAAGCTGACCGGCCGGTCGCCCTTGCTCAGACGGAAGCTGCGCATAATGTTGAAGCTTTCCGACGGACGCCGCGGACCGCGGAAATCTGTGTAAAAGAGATTAGCCACGCCTGAGGGTCCCGGTCCGTAGGTGCCCGCGGTTGGATTGGTCCAGGCTGCGGGGTTGAGCACCAAATCGTGAGTTGGATCGAAGCAATGGCAGTTGAGATCCTTCAGGTAGAGTGGCTGGCCGGTGCGATACATCTGATTGCCGCCTGGAAGATTGTTGGTGACGGTGGCAGCAGGCGGTGTCAGTGGGAGACCGCTGGCGTACGTCACGAAGCCGCCGAACTGCCAATCCTTCGTCATCCATGTCATCAGACCATTTCCGAAATACTTCTGCGTCTGATACAGGATGTTGAGCGACAAGATGTGCGGCTGATCTGTCGACTGGATCGATTTCGAGGAACTCCCGGCATCAAACAGATTCTGCCGTGTCGAGACGAAGGCCTTCGCGAAGGTGTAATTGCCATTGACCTGGAGGCCTTTCGACAGGCGCTTCGTCGCTTTCACTTGCAACGAGTCGTACCACGTGTTGCCCGTCGGAGAGTTCGTGACGTTGATCGTGCTGAATTGTGGAAATGGACGCAATGCATTGATCAGCGTATTGGCCGTGCTGTAGCCGGCGTATGGAACAAAGTTCCCGATCTTAGCAATCACTGCAGGGCTGCTGAGCGGGGAGCTTAACAACAAGTTGTCCGCCGGATTGTGAAATGGATCTAATCCGAACTGAGCAAACCTCGCCGGTGAAACCTGATTCAGATAGCCGAGCGGACCGGTCCACCAGGCGCCACGATTGCCGACATAGGACGCTTCCATCAAAAGGTCACGAGCGACTTCGCGTTGCAGGCCGACGCTCCATTGGGTCTGTCTTGGAGGCCGCGCGGCATGGGGGTCGAGATAAGTGAAGCCCGTAAAGCCCGTAATCTGACCCGGCAACGGAGTCTGGCCCGGATCAAAATTCGGCCACACCGGTTGCGGCAACGCTCCGGGTGTGCTGACGTTCACAAATGCGTTGGTTCCGACAGGCGTATTGGCCTGGTTGGCGGCAGTGCTGACATTGACGTCCGGCGCGAAGCCGTAGGCGAATCCCCCTCCGCCGCGCACGACCGTCTTTGGAGACAATTGATAGGCGAAGCCGAATCTAGGACCGAACGCGTAAGGATAGGTGGAACCATACTCACAATTGCAAGTCGCCTGGAAGATCGCGGCGCCTGGGAAATTTCCGACTGTGGGGTTCGGAACAGTCTTGCCGAGATTGGCGGAGCGTCCATAGGTTTCACGCGGAAACGACGCCCAATCCCAACGTACCCCGTAATCCAATGTGAGCTTTCGAGCGGCCTTCCAGGAATCCTGCCAAAACAAAGCGTACTGAGACTTGCCCATGCGCGTTCCCGTGGGTGCGTTCTGGTTGATCGAACTGGCGTTTCCCAGCAAGAAACTGGCGAATTGGAAGCCCATCGCTTGGCCGCCAAGACCGGCGGGCACCGTGTAAGGCTGGGCTGTGGCGTTAACACCAAAAGTCATCGCAACACCGGATGGCGGCGCAGTGATATTGCCTTGGAACCAGACTTCACCGCCCCACTTGTAGTTATGGCTGCCGTGAATCCACGTCATGTTGGCGTTGTACGCGGGACGCTCGGTCGTGGTGTGCGTGTGCGCCTGCGCGTTGCCCATCTGCTGCATTCCGCCAAGACCCGACAATGCGCCCGCTGGGATCATTGAAGTAAATGTCGGGAAGTTAAACGACACCTGACAACCGGGCA
>JACXTT010010019.1_pt1 | contig 12848 bp, 15 predicted proteins | sample 9270951 | NCBI WGS metagenome assembly JACXTT01 (sample SAMN15532306, study PRJNA645909) | rock metagenome | isolation source: weathered quartz diorite | place: Puerto Rico | collected 2017-06-21 | reverse complement strand
AGCATCCCGCACCCACACGCGCAGCCTCGAGCGCACGGGTGAAGAGATAGTCCACTCCCGGCGGAAACGTCGGGGCCAAGTGAATCCCTTGGTCGTAGGTTCGAATCCTACCGGGCCCATCGAAACAGCCTTCCATGGGAGTTCATACGCTCCCAGTCACGCCGCTTAGCCAAGGATTTGTCGAGCAATTCTCACTCTTAACAACCCAGACAGTCCCATAGCATCCTAGCGAGCATAGGGGTATCTTTAGGGGTACCAGGCTCGTTGACCGTGTCTGGCCCTCTAAGGTACCCCTGAATGCCTGCCTCCCTCACCGACACCGCCATAAGGGCCGCTATTGCGCGGAGGAAGCCCGCCAAGCTGTTTGATGGCGGCGGCTTATATCTGCTGCTACGGCCGCCGACGCCACCGTATTGGCGTCAGAAGTACTACTACGCGGGCAGGGAGAAGCTGATCTCCCACGGCGTGTACCCGAACGTCTCCCTGAAGCTTGCCAGGAAGCGGCTGGCGGAGGCGAAGGCGGTACTGGAGGCCGGTGGCGATCCCAGCGCCCACCGCAAAGCGCAGAAGGCCGCAAAGCGCAATGCAGCGAAGAGCGCTTTCGAGGAGGTCGCGCTCGAGTGGTACTCGAAGCGGGCGAAGTCATGGGCGCCCTCCAACGCCGACAAAATACTCGGGCGGCTCAAGAAGGACGCTTTCCCATGGCTCGGTAACAAGCCAGTCGGAGCGCTTACCCGCGAGGAGATCCTTACCTGTCTCCGCAGAGTGGAGGAGCGCGGGGCGGTCGAGACTGCCAGACGGGTGCGGCAGTACATCCATTCGGTGTTCGAGTACGCCATCGAAACCGGGCGTGGTGGGGTGCAGGTGAATCCCACACCGCGCCCAAATGCGCTCGCCTCGCCGGAACCGGGCAAGTTCGCCAGCATTAGCGAGCCCCGTGGCGTGGGCGAGTTGATACGCGCACTCCGTAGCTGCCAAGGGTCGCAGGTCACCCGAGTCGCCCTGCAGTTAGCGCCACTGCTGTTCGTGCGACCAGGCGAGCTGCGCCAGGCGGAATGGAGCGAGTTTGACCTAGACGCCGCTGTATGGCGCATCCCCGCCGCCCGTATGAAGATGAAATCCGCGCATCTTGTGCCACTGTCAACGCAGGCGTTGGCGCTGCTCCAGGAGATCAAGCAGCTCACCGGCAGCGGGCGGTATGTCTTCCCGAGCGAGCGTACCCACATGCGCTCAATGAGCGACGGCACGCTCACAGCCGCGCTTCGCACCCTCGGCTACTCCAGAGAGCAGATGACAGTGCACGGTTTCCGGCACATGGCCTCGACGCTGCTAAACGAGAGCGGGAAGTGGCGAGCCGACGCCATCGAGCGCCAGCTCGCGCATATGCCGCGCGATGAGATGCGAGCTGCCTACAACGCTGCCCAGTATCTTCCCGAGCGTCGGGCGATGATGCAGTGGTTTAGCGATCACCTCGACTCCCTAGCCGCGGCGGACGGCAAGGTCGTGCCCCTTCGCCGGCCAGCACCGTAGTCAGCCGTGAGCCAGGAGATGTCCCCTTTGAGCGCGTTCTGTGTTGAGAAGGCGATTGAATGGATCAAAGCACAGGTTTTCAGAGGAAGTCCCCTACGTTCCTTCGGGAAAAAACCAAGCGAAGTATTGGCCGAGGCGAGACGGTTGCAAAAGGAGGCCGACGACATCGGCGCACAGGCCCGACGGTACCGGGAACTCCTCCGAAAGTGTCGCCGCCTTGATCGAATAGCCCATATCGACCTGAAACTCATAGAAGGGCGGGCGGCGCTGCAAGCTCACGTAATGAAGTGGGAAATTCGCCATCTCGATGCACTCCACAGGAACCGTGGCCGGCGCGGCATAGATAACATCGCGAGCGGCACCATCCAGCTAATTGTGGAATACCTCCGCGAGATCGGCTGGCAGAAGCCCCCAGAAAGGCTCAAGCAAGGCGAACTCAAGAAGCTTGTGGCGGACGCAAAAACAGTCTTAAAGAGCCGCGATCCGTCGTATGCAGGCGAAGTCAACTACGATCGCGTGCGCTCCGCTATGGGAAGGCTGAGTTCCCCGAAGTAGCCCGCCGAGTTTGGCGCTGATATCTCGCCAAACCCCGCCGTCCCAAAATGGTCTCCAGTGTCTCCACGTAGACGTCCTGGGATTTCCGACCATGAACCACAGGTTACTCCGGCTTCCCGCGGTCCTGGACCGGCGCGCACGTACACGGAGCGCTCACTATCGTGACATCGGCGCTGGCCTGTGGCCGCCGCCAATTCGTCTCGGGGCTCGCTGCTCGGCATGGCCAGAGTACGAGGTGGACATCTTGCTTCGGGCCCAGATCGGGGGCGCCTCGGCCCGGGAGCTACGCGCTCTCGTCGGGAGACTTGTCGAGGAGCGCCAGCGCCTCGCTCAGATCGCCCATGCATCCGTCGAAGAGATGCGGCCGTGAGCGCCGGCACTTTGCTAGCAGTAATTTCCCCTCGCGCACTCGCGTCTATGTTGGCGGAAGTTTAGGATGGAACGACTGGTGCCGCGGCACGGTACCTCTGCGCGGCGCGTCCGAAAGCTACCGCGACGGATCGGCACGGATGCAGCGCCATTCCTTAGCGAGGTGTTGAAGCGCGGCCCGCAGGGAGCATGCCTTTGGATTGACACCTTCGAGGATGCCAGCAAGCCCGACTGGAGTGGGAGTCTTTATCGGCCCAACGGGCCGCTGTATGTCGACGGCGCGAACGCCTACTACTCAATCGCGCTCTTTCCAGAGAATGCGACAGCACGATTGAAGCAACAAATGCTGGGCGCAGCGGTTATCGTCTGCGATGACGTCGGGCAAAAAGTATCAGACGTAGATGTTCGGCACGCCCTCGGCGAGCCGACCTTCAGGATCCAAACAAGTCCCGGTAACGAACAATGGGGATACTTTTTCTCCCGGCTCGCGACTGCCGGCGAAGTAGACCAGATCCACGCGATGTTGCTCGAGCATCGATTGTCAGACGCCAACGGACTCAATGCCGTCCGATATGCACGCTTGCCGGCCGGGATTAACAATAAGCCCGAGTACGCCCCCAACGCATATCCGGTCCGGATGTTGGAGGAGGCATTCGATCGAGTATATGACCCCGCGGCACTGCTTATGAGCCTGCAGGCAAATCCGAGTGACACGCGCGGCGAGGCGCAGACTCACGACGGCAGGATCTACGAGGGTCAACGTAACGAGTACCTCAGCCGCGAGGCATATCGCTTCCGCAAGCAAGGTTTGACGGTTGAGCAGATTCAGCCGGTGCTGGGCGCGATCAACGAGACATGCTGCTCGCCGCCACTCCACAAAGACGAAGTGCGGCAAATCGCGCGAGGCAAGGCTCGCATTGTCGGAGGAGAAAACGTCAACTGGCAAGACCCCAAGCCACTCGAAGACACGTTGCCTCCCGTCGAACCATTCTCGTCGGAGCTGTTGCCGGAGGCGCTGCGGCCGTGGGTAGTTGATATTGCCGAGCGCATTCAGTGCCCCATCGAATACGTCGCGGTCTCGGCGATGGTCACCCTAGGCGCAGCGCTCGGAAGAAAGATCGCGGTGCGCCCCAAACGCCGCGACGACTGGCATGAATTCTCGAACCTGTGGGGCGTCGTCATCGGACCGCCCTCCTGGATGAAATCACCGGCAATGGACGATGCGAAGGCTGCGCTGCAAAGGTTGGAAGACCGAAAGCTGGAAGAGTTCGAGCTGGCGCACGGCAAGTGGGAGATAACGGCCGCGGCCGAGAAAACACGTGTTGAGGGGGCGCGGCGTCGCGCTATTCAGGCCGCCAAGAAGCATAAAACCTTCGACGCGAAAGAACTCGTCCCGAAAAGGATGGAAGACGAACCTCGGCAGCAGCGGTTGATCGTGAACGATGCCAATGTGGCATCCCTCTGTGAGGTGTTGATATCGAGCCCGAACGGCGTGCTCGTTTTTCGGGACGAGCTGTCTGGCCTCATTGCGGAACTCGACCAGGAAGGCATGGAAGGAGCGCGCGGTTTTTTTATCAGCAGTTGGTCGGGCAAGGAGCCTTATACCCAGGACCGGATCGGGCGCGGGCTGAACCGGCATCTGCCGCACTATTGTCTCTCCATGTTGGGAGGCATCCAGCCGGTCCGTGTGGCGCCGCTCCTGCGCGAATCGCTCGCGACGGGAGGCGGGGACGGGTTTCTCGCGCGCTTCTCGTTGGCGGTGTGGCCGAACCCCCCCGGCGAATATCGGAAGATGGACCGCACGCCGGATACGCAAGCACGGAAAACGGCGCAGGAGGTCTACGAGAGGCTGCACGCATTGGAGCCGCGAAATGTCGGCGCTTGCTTCGTGAGCGGTACTGCGCCCTTCCTCCGCCTTGCCCCGGAGGCTGCGGAAATGTTTGCGGAGTGGCATGTCGCGCTCGTGAACCGCATGCGCTCGGGCGGCGAGGATGCCGCACTCGCAGCTCACCTGCTGAAGTATCCTAAATCCGTTGCCGGTCTCGCTGTGTTGCTGCACCTGGCCGATGGCGGGAAGGGGGAGGTTTCCAGGGACGCCGTCGCGCGCGCGTTGAGGTGGGCGCGTTTCTTGGAGTCGCACGCGCGGAGGATTTACGCAAGCCTCGGCCAGGCGCACATCGATGCCGCCCGCTCGCTGCTCAAGCACATCGAAGCAGGCGACCTGTTCTCCCCTTTCAAACTGCGGGAGGTGTATCGCAAGGGCTGGGCGCACCTGCTCGACTTCGACACCGCCCAAGCGGCGGCGGACGTGCTAGAGGCGAAGGGCTACATCCAGGCATGCCCCCTCGAGCCCGGACAACAAGGGGGGCGGCCGACAGTCGAATATGCCGTGAATCCCGCAGTTTTGCGCAAAGTGCGCCGACAACGGAGCGGCGGGAAAAGTGAAGCAAAAACGGGGGGTACCCCCACAGACAAAACCGACAAAACTTGAGGAAGGCGATTCTCATGAGAAGGTTCTGTCAGTTTTGTCAGTGCCCCTCCCCCGCATTTCCACCCCACTTTTTGAGGGCGTCTGCCGTGAACGGCAAGCGCCGCCGCCGCGCTTCGACCATCGTTGGGAGGCTGGAGTAATGGAGAGGAGCCCGGCTGCTAAAGGAGCCAATCGCAAGGTGCGCAAGACGCCGAAGCGATCCCGTGCACGGCGTGCCGGTGAGCCGAAGCAAACACTGCACAAGCCGGCAACGCCCTGGATCTACACACAAGCGCTCGCCGACGAAATCTGCCGCCGTCTGTCTGAGGGCGAGAGCCTGCGCTCGATCTGCCGCGATCCGGCTATGCCGAACCGGCAAACGGTGCTCGATTGGCTGGAGCAGCGGAAGGATTTTTCCGGCCAATACGCGCGTGCGAGGGAGCATCAGTATGCACACTGGGCCGACGAGATCCTCGATATCGCCGACGACGGCTCGAACGACTACATGGAGCGGCAGACCCGCTCCGGAGTCGTCCAAAAGGTCTACAGCCGAGAGCACGTCGAACGGTCACGGCTCCGCGTGGAGGCGAGGAAGTGGGCGCTTTCCAAGCTCCTACCGAAGAAGTACGGCAACCGCGTCGGAATCGAGGCCAGCGGGCGTGACGGTGAGCCAATTGGGCTAACTGTCGAAGCGCGCAACGCCATCATTGACAACATCTTGAAGCAGGTCGAGCCGAAACCCGACAACGAGCGGACGAGGCCGGACGAGGCGCGCAAGGACGGTGAGCACGGCCAACTTTTTTGATGGCCGGATCGCTATAGGCGATCACGTTTCGTGATGGATCGATTCGGATCCCCCTCAGGGATCTTGATCACAATATCTTGATCACAAGATCCCCTCGGGTTGAGTCTCCGGTTACCAAGCCAGGAGACCACTCAAGTGTACGACGCCGTTCTGCGGGATCCCGCTTTTTTCCGTTTTCTGTTGCGCATCGATGAAGAGCTCGCCCGCGAGAGGCGCCAGGGGCGCTGTCGCCATTGTGGCGGCCCGCTGCACGCCGGAGACTTCCCGCGCAAGCCACGGGGGTGCCCGGCGGCGGTGCGGGAGGAGTACTCCTGGCGCTTCAGCTTCACCTGCGGCCACTGTGATCAGCGCGCCACTCCGGCCTCGGTGCGCTTTCTCGGCCGCCGGGTGTACGTGGCGGTGATGCTGATGTTGGTCTCGCCCAGCACTGGGGCCAGCGCGCGCAACCTCGGCGAACGACTGGAGGTGCCGTTGCGCACGCTGCAGCGCTGGCGTAGGTGGTGGTGGGAGGATTTTTTGCGCACCCCGTTCTGGCAATCGGTGCGCGAGAGACTTGTCCCGCCGCCGGCAAATGCTTGCCTACCGCGCTCGCTGTTGGAGCGCTTCAACGGCTGCGACCGAACCGATCAATTGGCGCAGGCGCTGCGCTTCCTCTCGCCACTGAGCATCTGAACATCCCCCTCGCATGACCAAGTAATCCGAAGGTCGAGCCGGATCGGCTCGGCTCCCGCAGAGGATGCCGATAGCACCGATCCGCGTGGCTTCATAACCTGCGCTCACCGAAGCGGTACCGAGGCTGTTGCCCCGATGGGAGTGAGGGTTGAGTTGCGAAGATGATCTGCCCGAGCGCGATCGATGGGCGCGGCTGCGCTTTGCGATCATCGGCCCCTTGCTGGCCGCGCCGACGGCGACCGGGGAGTTACAAGCGGCGCTGAGCGAGTTGGCCGCGAGGACTTACCGCCATCCGTTGACGGGCCTTCAGGTGCACTTCGGCGTCTCCACCATCGAGCGCTGGTATTACGCCGCGCGCAACGCGGCCGATCCGGTGACGGTTTTGCGCAACCAGGTCCGCTGCGACCTCGGTCGTTTCCCGAGCGTCTCTGCCGAGGTGGCCGAGGTGCTGCGCAGGCAGTATGCCGAGCATCCGAGTTGGAACGCCAAGCTGCATCACGACAATCTGCGCGTCGTCCTCGCCGCCGCCTCACCCCCCGGGCCCTGTCCCTCCTACCCGAGCGTGCGCCGGTACCTCAAGGCCCACGGCCTGACTCGCCAGCGCCCGCCGCGCCGCGCGGGGGGCGATGAGATCGTCGGCACCCCGGTCGTGCTCGTGCAGCGCGAGATCAGAAGCTACGAGGTCGAGTACGTGCTGCAGCTGATTCACCTGGACTTCCATCACGGCTCGCGCAAGGTCTTGACCCGCACCGCAGAGTGGGTCAAGCCGTTACTGGTGGCCTTCATCGATGATCGTTCGCGCTATCTGTGCCACGCCCAGTGGTACACGAACGAAGGCACCGGGGAACTCGTGCACGGCTTCTGCCAGGCGCTGCAGAAGGTGGGGCTGCCCCGATCGCTGATGAGCGATCGCGGCTCGGCGATGATGTCCGGGGAGTTCACCGCCGGTCTCACCCGGCTCGGCATCTTGCATGTCCCGACGCTCCCCCGATCCCCTCATGTCAACGGTAAGCAGGAAAATCTCTGGTCCCGCGTGGAGGGGCGGCTGCTCGCCATGCTCGAGGGGGAAGAGCACCTCACGCTCGAGCAGCTGAACCTCGCAACCTGCGCCTGGATCACCCAGGAATACCACCGCAGCGTGCATCGCGAGATAGGCTGCACCCCGCTCGAGCGCTATCTTGCCGGCCCCAACGTCGCGCGCGAGTGCCCGGGAAGCGAGGCCCTGCGCGCGGCGTTCCGCATCGAAGTCAAGCGCCGCCAGCGCCGCTCCGATGGGACCGTGAGTCTTGAGGGCCAGCGCTTCGAGATCCCCTCCCGCTATCGACATCTCACCGAGGTCCACCTGCGCTATGCCCGCTGGGATTTGAGCCGGGTGGATCTCATTGATGCGCGCTCCGGTGCCGGGCTCTCACCCGTCCGCCCGATCGACAAGGCCGCCAACGCCGAAGCGCTGCGCCGGCGGCTCGAGCCCATCAGCAACGAGCCGACAGTGGCCGCCTCCGGTATCGCACCGCTGCTGAAGCAAATGATCGCTGACTACGCTGCCTCGGGACTGCCGCCGGCGTATCTGCCCAACCCCGAACCCGAAGGATGACCGCCCATGAACCAGAAGCTGCTGGCCTTGTATGGCCTGAAGTTCGATCCCTTCTCACCCGAGGTACCGACCGAGGCGCTGTACTGGTCGGCGAAGATCGAGAACTTCTGCTGGCGCATCGAGCAGGCACACCTGCGCGAAGGCGGCTTCGCTCTCATCCACGGCGATCCCGGTTCCGGCAAGAGCGTCGTCATGCGTATGCTCGCCGAACGCCTCGCGCGTCTCGCCGATCTGTCCGTCGGCGTCATCCACCATCCACAAAGCAACCTCTCCGACTTCTACCGCGAGCTCGGTGACCTCTTCGGCGTCGCCATCCGCGTCTCCAACCGCTGGGGCGGCTTTAAGGCACTGCGGGCCCGCTGGCTCGATCACTTGGGCTCCACCACCCGTCGCTCAGTCCTCCTGATCGACGAAGCGCAGGAGATGAGCCCGGTGGTGCTCAATGAGCTGCGCCTGCTCTCCAGCGCCCGCTTCGACTCGCAGTCGCTCCTTTGCATCGTGCTCTCAGGCGATGCGCGGCTGCTGGAGAAGCTGCGCCGCGAAGAGCTCATCCCCCTGGGTTCCCGCATCCGCACGCGGCTGGCCACCGAGGTCGCTACCCGCGAGGAGCTCCTCGCCTGCCTCGAGCACCTCATTGCCGCCGCCGGCAACGCCAGCCTCATGACACGCGAGCTGCGCCAGACACTCGTCGATCACGCCGCCGGCAACTACCGCATCCTCATCTCCATGGCCGCCGAGCTCCTCGTGACCGCCGCGCAGCGCGAGATCACCGCGCTCGACGAGAAACTCTACCTGCAGGTCTTCTCAAGACCCGAGAAAGAGACCTCGCGCCGCGCCGCGGCTGCTCGCTGACTCTCTCACCACAGCAACACCGTCGTGCACGACGAACCTGACTTCATCGACTTCCCAGAGCTCCCCGATGAGGCGGTGATCGCCATCAACAACTTCCTTGAGCAGCTCTACGCTCGCTTCCAGAACCACTACTTCGCCCAGATGCACCGCTACTACCACGACCATCCGCAAGACCGAGACGACGACCCGGCGCCGCCCCTGAACGATCCACCGTTCTGATCCGCTCAGCCGACCGTGGCGCCACCGTCACGATCACACACCAGCATGTCCATCACGGATCGTGAAAACCGCTCCATCAAATACCGTGGCTGCTCTCAGACGGGTGAGCCCACCGACGCGTGAGCGGTGGCTTGCGATTCTTGCGATGGCGGAGCGCATTGTCCAGCGGTCTCTCTCTTTTGTCACCGCCGCGCGAAAAAGGAGGCTTCATGATCCGTCTATTCGTCTATTTCACGCCACGAGCGGCGAAGCTGCGACACAGATCGGGCGTGACGGCTTTGAGGATCGAACGGGTTACTACCTCACTGACACGACGTGGACGGGTGTCTGGGTGTCAGATGTACCGCTAGACGAGAATGATTTTGACATCAAACCGTCTCCCACTGACGCGTACTTCGCAATTGACGCCGACGAAGCGCGGATCGCGGAGTTCGAGTGGATCGAGGAAGGTAAGACGTATCGCGAATGGCTGATTCCAGCCGTGTTGCTCAATACCTTCCCTCGTACCCGGCTCACGGATCAGGAAGTAGATGAGGCTTGGGGGGCCCGCTGGGCCCGCTACTGGGATGCGGCGGAGAATCGTAGTGAAGACTGAGCCAGTCAGAGCAACTCCGCAGGTCCACGCCGCTGCCCGCGCGTCGTTAGGTTCTGCATTTTCTTCGCGCGCTCGCCTTTCTGATACGCCATCGTTCGGCACGCCGTAACGGCGGTTGCGAGCTCTAAATCGAGCTGCATGAGGAGGATTTGCGCCTCGGGCACCGAAGCGTCCAACCAGTGCCACGGGAGTTGGCGCCCTGTGCTATACATGGCGTGCGCTTGGTCCAGTACGCGAGAGGGCGTGCCGGATCGGAGAAGTTATGTGCAGTCGGACTACGATGTCCCACCAAATTTGATCAACAGAATGGCCACCCAGCATTGCTTGCGTAAGCATCGCCAGGACCGCATACAGTGCCGCACACGCCGCACTCGCGGATGCTGCACGAAGTAACAACTGCTTTCGTGTCATCGTCCTTCAAACCGTGGGGGAATCGTCGGAAGCTGCGGGTTCTTGGAACACTTGGTGAGCACTTCCCAAGCAAAAGTCTGGCAGTTGTTGAACGCTCCGAAGCGTCCCAAGGAACGCCCGATTACAAGCTCACGGTTAACGCACGCCTCGTCGACGTCATTGATGGTCTGGCAGTTCTGCGACGGCTCGCATGAGGCATCAGAGACGACCACCGGAGTTACCCATGGGAGGTCAGATCGATTCTCGCCGGGCAGTGAGCACTGTGCCGTCGCGTTCATTCCGGCAACTATGGTGTCTGTTTTAAGCCAGCAGTGATTCACCAGCCCGAACGCAATGCGTGCCTTGCGGCAGCACCGCTGCACAACCAGTCCGGTCGGGTCTTTCAGGGAAATTGGATTGCTCTTTACGTAGGAATACGTTGAGCAGCTTCCCCCGGCCAATCCGATCGGGTCCGCCTCGGCGTAGCGTCCCGTGGCGGGGTCGTAGTCTCTAAAGCCGTTGTAGAACAGCCCGGTCTCGCTGTCGAAGTACTGACCCGGGTAACGTAAGTTGTAGAGAACCGCTAAGCCGTCCGACGGGTGACGGGTCGACGTTAACGTCCGGTGCATTCTCACTTGGCATAGTTCTGCCAACGAAGCTGAACCTCTTTGAGATCCCGGCTGCTGCGGATTCACAGTCGGGAAAATTCGACCCCGACCGGCGTGCTACTGTTGTACACAAGAAGCTCCTCGCCGTTCTTGCTGAGCGCCACGCCGCCAGAGCTCCGAAGCATTACCGATCTCCCGCTCTTTATCAACCAATTCGGCCTCGATCATCCGTCTGCGGTCTTCTCCATCTTATGGAAGACGAACCCTTGTGGCCGAAGCATGCTGATGCTCCAACGTGTTGGCTTTATCGAGTCGATACTCATGGTCAGGCTTTCAAGGTCCTCTTGGTTTACAGTCCTTTTGAGTCGCAACGCGGCTAGCACGTTCGCTCGCGCTACCGCTTCGGCTTCACGCATCGTACTTGCGCGGACAAACTCATTCTTGAAAAAGCCGCAACGAGTCTCGACGCCATTAAATGTCGCACGTACGTTCTCACCTCTGACGGTTACGACAAACAAGGCCATGAGCTAGGGAGACGTTACCGTGTCATAGATCTCGATTGCGTCTTCGGGCAGGCTCAAAGGGTTGAAGAAGTCTCCAACCGTTGCAAGATCTGCGGCGACGCAATCTGAACACTGAACATAGTGAGAAATCGTTAGCGCGGCGGCTACGCTGTAGAAGACGTGCCCACCAGTCCTGGGATTTGGATGGTAGTGTTTCATGTAGTCCGTATCGTGAGCAGGGTCGCGGATGGGTCTTCCGGCATCACTCGCCGAGTTCGCCACTTTGCGAGCCTGCTTGGTGGAGGGAGCCGTACGTCTTCCCCCCGGCGGAGTGCTTGGACAGCTTGCTTGAACCCAACTTCTTTGATGACCTTGTAGCCCTCTGCGCACAGCTTAATGATCTTAAAAGCGCTTAGGCCGGAGGGGTCAATGGTCCCGATCGGATCGTTGTAGGCATAGCCGTAGGTGTTGAAACCTGCGGCAAGACCAGTTGGGTCACTCTCGACATACCTCCCGGTCTGAGGGTCATAGTCTCTGAAGTAGTTCGGATGATGGCGCGAGATTTTGGGCAGGCAAACCTGCCCATTCCTGACAGTCCCTGCGGATTGTGACTTGCGACCGCGCAGTTACATTCCGCCCATCACGTTTTGGACTTTGCCGTCCATGCTTATAAAAACGGACACCGATCCACCAGGAATCTTCGGATCCCAGACAGCATCGACTACCCATCCGTCTTTTCCCTTGGATGCATGGAAGTTCTCAAATTTCGAGTTTGGCGAACGTCGGGACAACTCTGCCGCTGCGACAGAGATCGCCTGCGCCTCCGTAATTTCTTGCCTGGCGGACTGAACCGTAGACTTGGACGGGATGGCTTGCTGGCCACACCCTACAGCGCAAAATGCAATCAAGAGGATGATCAGGGTGACCTTCATAAAGCTACCACCAAGAGCCGTGAATCGTGCAACGACACGCACGCTACTTCGCGCGGCCGCATTTACCGGCTCGGATGCGATCCTGCCAATACATCAAGTACTTCAGGCCCTCGCGGCAGCGTTGATCGGCTCCGCAACCTGCAAGACGATCCCGCATGCAGTCTAGTGAAACGCCGTAAGCCCGACATTCCGCAGCGTTAGGGTCGACGCCAGGGCTCCAGGGCGCCACCGTAGGCTCTCGCGTACAGTTTGGGCAAGTGACGTCGGACTGTTTGATGTGGTCCATTTCATGCTTCTTAATGCATGAACGCGCCGCCTTGTTGGCATACGCGCCAAAGTCATAACTGTAATTTTCGCAAGCGACCAGCTTCCCGTCGCAGCAGGCAGGGAACCCCAGCGCGTTGTTTCGCAGATGTGTGTTGAGTTCGAGCACGCGCTGACAGCACGCGCTTTCGCCTGCGAGTCCGAGCGAGTCATAGGCATTGATCGGCATCGAGTGCGCGTAAGCGTACGTATTCGGTCCGTCTACTACGCCGATTGGGTCACTCTCTGCATACCTGCCAGTCAGCGGGTCATAGTCTCTGTGGTAGTTCTGGAACAGCCCGGTCTCTGAGTCGAAGTACTGGCCCGGGTAACGTAGGTTGTACGTGAAAGTGCCGAGGCTCTGCGGATTCTGATTGGGTGCAGTGGTGCCGAAAGGATCCGCATCCCACCGCCACGCGATCTTGTTGTCCGTGGTACGCGTCACCATGCG
>JACXTT010010018.1_pt1 | contig 12850 bp, 13 predicted proteins | sample 9270951 | NCBI WGS metagenome assembly JACXTT01 (sample SAMN15532306, study PRJNA645909) | rock metagenome | isolation source: weathered quartz diorite | place: Puerto Rico | collected 2017-06-21 | reverse complement strand
GGCTCGGGCGCCAGGGGGGGTGGGATAGGGTTTTTAACAGGTTCACCGCAACCGCTTTGGACGGGGACGGAAGGGTCGGGCGGGACTGCTTCCCCGGGTCCATGGCCGACCTTTGCGGCAAGGGCCTCTGCCCAAACACATTCATCAACGCCACCGCGAAGGCGAAGTACCAAGCCGAGCGCGACGCGAAGGCCGTCCCGCCGATGCCCGGCGGCTGCTTCTGCCCCGCCGTGAAGCCGACCTGCGCCCAGGGCCATTGCTCAGGGCCGTGACGGCGCCGCGGCGCTCAGCATCGCAGATCGCGATCGCGCCCCGCGCGGCAGAGGTCGCGCAAAACCCCGCGAACACGGGCGCTCTTCTCCCCGATCGGCGCCGAGCGCCGCATGTTAACAGCCACGCCTCCTTGGTTCGCGGGACCGAACGAGTGGCTCCCCAAGACCCCCTTCATGAGAACCGCTTGGCGCCGGACATCGTGTTCCGCGCGGGCCGGGCGACGCTGGATCCAACGCCGCGATTCGACAGGACTTCCCCGGAGGTCGTCCGCGTCCGGGTGCGGTCCATTCACGAGATCACCGAGGCCGACCCGGGCCTCGATCTCCCGGTCGACGTGCGGCCGGCGCCGGAGCCGCCGAAGGTCACGCGGCAGCGGCGCAAGGCCGAGGCCCGCAAGCGGCCGCCCGCGCTCCCTGTGATCGTCGTCGTGCTGCGCCGGGCGCGCGAGTACCAGCAGATGATCGACCGGCGCGAGGCGGCCAACCGCGCCGAGCTCGCCCGGAAGCTCGGCCTCACCCGAGCGCGCGTGACGCAGATCCTCCACCTGCTCGACCTGGCGCCCGAGATCCAGGCGTACCTCGACGCGCTCGCGCCGAGCACCACGCGCTTCCCGCTCACCGAGAGCCGCCTGCGCGACATCGCGCGCATGATCGATCCCGACGATCAGGTCGCAGAGTTCGAGAAGCTCGCCGGCGTCCGCTTGGCCCCGCGCGCCAGCTGGCCGGCGGTGTAGATCGTGATCATCGCTTGTAGCCGTAGAGCCAGCGAGACTTGCCACGCCCCAGGTTGCGCACGGTGTGTGTCGCGCGCGCGGGGATCAGCAGTTCCGCGCCGGGCTCAGGATGGTGGCGCTTCCCGTCAATCTCGAACTCGAGCTCGACCTCGACGACCATGACGAGTTCGTCGACGTCATGCACGTAGTCGGCCCAGACGTGCTCGGGCGGATCGACCCAGAGCCCGCACGAGAAACCGCGCTCACACCAGCGCGCGGCGACGGCGTCACGATCGACGCGGCCTGCGGCGGTCATGTGACCACCTCGACCGGCACTCCGACTTGCACAGCTACGGGCGTCCAGATGTCGACGCCCTCGGCCTCGGTCTCGATGCTGACCACGAGCGCGTAGCGCGCGCCGAGCTCGCTGCGGTCCCGCTTCGGCTGGTCCTTCCACCAGCCCGAGACGGGGTAGACGCCGATCACGCCGCGCTCGGCGAGATCTGCCGCGGTGCCGGTCCACACATCCGAGTGCAGCGAGCCCTTGTTGCGCGCCTGCTCCCCAAAGAACCACCCCTCGGAGTCGCCAGTCGTAGGCCGGTCCTCGTCCTCGTCGAGGGCGCGCCGGTTCAGTCGCTTGCGGAACTCCTCCTTGCTCTCGGTCGGTGCCTTCACGTCGAAGCGAAGCCCGTGCGAGGCGTAGCGGTGGCGGCGTTTCCAGCCGCGCCTTCCCGGGTTCGGCTCGACGAAGTACGAGAGCGTCACGCGGAGGCGGACCGCTGTCTGCCCAAGCTCCTCGAGGATCTCCTTCGGCCAGGGAAGATCGTGAAGGTGCATTTCCTTCATCTTTCCGTCGGCGAAGGGGCGGATCGACGACTGGACGACCAGCGTGAGCGCGTCATTGGCGCTTCGACGCGCCCGATCGAGATCCGGGACGCCGAAGCCATACCTTCGAGCGCGGCTCTCCCGGGCGCGCTTGCTGGCATTCCCCCGAAAATGCGCCTGCATCGCCTGCGTCCACCGTGCCGAGTGCACAACCAGGGCGCGAACCGTCTCGGGCCAGAAGTCCGGGTAGTCGACGCGGACTAGGATCGCCATTCGTGCGATCTGCGCCGCCGCTGCGCTCGTCGCCCACGAGAGAACGAGCGGCTTCTCCGCCGGCTTGTAGTACGTCGAGAGCAGGCAGAGGTCAGCGAGCGGGAAGTCGACGGCCGTGCCGCTCCGGCCTGCGTTGCCGCCCTCGAAAACGACGTCGGGCTTGATCGGCCAGACTCGCTGGAATGGCACCGAGGTTGTGCTCCACGGCGAGAGATCGCCGGGCCGTGCGAGCGGCGACCAACCGTCGCGGCGCGGATCGCGGATGACCGCCTTTTCGGTGAAGGCCCCGACGGTGAGGGCGTTCCACGCCTGCGCGGGATCGTGAACCGCCTCGACGTCGCTTCGGTCGAGGTGGGCCACATCGAGGTTGTCGACGTTGCCCGCGCTGAGCACGAAGAGCCGCCGCGCGGCCTCCTCGGCCTGGTCGAGATAGATGAGCCCCTGCGTGGCGGGGTCGAACGTGCGCCCGGCAGCGAGCGCGTCGATCGCTGCGGACCAAGACGTCGGCTGCCCGCGATCGCGCTTGTCGGTCGCCGTCACCGCGAGAGAGAACGCGCGAAGGCGACCGGGCGCCGTGACCTCCGGCCGAGCGACCGCCTGCGCCGTGATCGCGCCGTAGAGCTCGGGCGGGTTCGTCCCCCTAGGCGGCAGGATCTTCACCGACTCGACCCGGTGCCGGAGCGCGATCGGCGTCGTCGACGTGAGCGCGTCGAAGATGTCGCCATATGCTGCAAGCCCAGCCATCTCGGTCCCGTGGCCCATGTTGCCCGGACCGCCGCCGTCGTCGTGGGGACCCCATGCCGGGTCGACGGCGGTCGCGTCGGCAGGGGTAATGAGATCCTGAAGGAGCGGGTGACCGCGCGTCACGCCCGTGTCGAGCACGCACACGGCGGGCGCCGCGCCGGACGGCGGAGTGGTGCGGCCCTTCAGATCGTTGACCCAGTCCGCCTGGTCCTCGGCGGTCGAGTCCTGGAAAAACGCGGCGGTGTCCTTCGCTCGCCGGGCCTCGGCGACGTCGTTCAAGACGTCGATGGACGCCGCGAGCTTCTCGGCGGTGCCCTGCACGAGCACGACAATCCGGTCGTCGAAGGCCAGCCGGCGATCACCGACTGTGAGCTCCACCTGCGCCGCGAGGTCCATCAGTCGCTCGAGCTCGTGTCCATCCTGCTTGCGAAGCCAGACTTCCCACCAGATGGTCTCGCCCCCGGTGGGGTACACGTCGGGCGCGTCGGTCCACAGCGCCCGCAAAGTCGCGCGGCGCAGAGCGCCGATGCGGTCGATGAGATCCTTGTGCCGCGGCTCGCCCTTCTTGGTCTTCTCGGCCGCGTACTGCTGGAAGCGCTTTACGAAGTAGGTGAGCTTCCCGTCGGGCACAAAGACCGTGGCGAACTGAACGCGAGGCTGCTCAGGCCGCTCGACAGTTTGGACGGCGACGAGCTCGATGCCCTTGCGTCTGTCCTCGAGCGACTCGAGCTTGAGCTCCACGCCGGGCACGCTCTCGAACTGGATGTACAGCCCCGGCTCCGCGCCGTGGACGGTGATGCCGAGCTCCTTGCGCTCCTCGGCGGTCTCCCGCTCGGCCTGTTGGAGCGCGTCCCTCAGCGCGGCGGCGTGCTGCCGCCTGTTCCGCGGAGCCGGGATGGGCGGGAGCTCGATCCTCCGCGGATGCGGCGTGTACTCCTCCGTCGAGGGCGGGGTGCGAACGAGGAGGTGCTTGCGGTTCCGGTGCGCCGGCATCAGTTACCAAGCTCGACGATTAGCCCTGCGCCGCACGTCGCTCGTGGAGGGCTTCGACAAGCTCGAAGGTCTCGACGCGCGTTCGATGCGCAAGGATGGCCTTCTTCGCCGCGTGCTCGCAGGCGCGCGTGAGATCGGCGTGGCTGAGTCCCTCCGTCGCGCCGAGCACCTCGGACCACTGGACGTGTGACGTGTCGAGAAGTGCGAGGCGCGCACGCATCACGGTTTCCATGACCTCGCGCGCGGGGAGAACGTACTCGATCACGGCGTCGAAGCGGCGGAAGAGGGCGCGGTCGAGGATCTTCGGATGGTTCGTGGCCGCCACGATGATGCTGTCCGAATCGTCCAGCTCGAGGAACTGTAGGAAGGAGTTCAGCACTCGCCGAATCTCGCCGACCTCGTTCTTGGCAGCACGCTCGCCGCCGAGCGCGTCGAACTCGTCGAAGAGGTAGATGGCCCGCGTCTGCTGGATCGTATCGAAGATGAGGCGCAGCTTCGCCGCGGTCTCGCCGAGGTACTTCGTGATGAGCCCGTCGAGCTGGATGGTGAAGAGCGGAACGCCGAGCTCGCCGGCCAGCGCGGCCGCGGTCATCGTCTTGCCCGTGCCGGGCGGACCGATCAGGAGCAGCTTCCTGAGGGGGGCGAAGCCGTGCTCCTGGATCCGCTCCCGCTGGCGCTGCTCGACGAGCACGCGGTCAATGCGGGACCTCACCGTGTCGTCGAGCGCCATGTCCGCGAGCCGCGTCTTGGGATAGGCAGCGGCGAGGAGCCCGGCGAGCTCGCCGCGCGGCTGCACGACCGGCACGGGCTTCGTTCGTTGGCCGACCGGCGCCGCCTTGGCGCGAGCCTTCGCCTGGTCGACGAGGTCTCGAAGCTCCTGCGCGAACTTCGTGTGCCCGTTGCGAGCCGCCTGGGCGGCGACCTGCATCGCGATCGCGTAGAAGCGTTCCTCGTCGCCCTCTGCGTGGCTCCGGATGAGCGCTTTGACATGGTCAGCGGTCGCCATCGTGTCCTCGGTACCTTCGCGAACCGTCGAGCTCATCGCGAGCTCGTGATTGCTCCTTGATCTTCGCCTGGTTTCTCGAACCTTGCCTCTTTCCGAACACCTTCCCCTTCAGACGGTCGGAGGCGCAAGATCTCACTTCACGTTACCTCGTCCACGGCGTCTCGCCGCCTTTGCCAGCGTTCGCGGACCGCGCTGCGCGGCGCTTGCCTGACCGTCGCCTCGCTCGCTCGTCGAACCGCAGGCCGGCAGGCCCTCGAAGCGACTCGTCAGCGACGCTCCCATCGCGTCGAGTATGCGGCTCGCGCGATCAATCGAGATGCCGCTGTAGTCGTTCCGTTCGTCTCGCGAGACCTGGGACTCGTGCACGCCGAGCCGCTCGGCGAGCTCGCGTTGGGTCAGCCCGAGCGCGATCCGAAGGTCGACGAGCGCGCGGCCGATCCCATGCAGGTTCATGAGCGTGCCCAGCTCTCCTCGTCGTGCCTTCTCATAGTGTTCGACCTCCTCCTGGAGCCCGAGATGAAACGACCGGAGCGGCTGCATGGCACGCTCAACCTCTTGTCGGCCGAGGCCTATGCCCCTCAGCCTCGCCTCGTGCTCGATCAGGCGCTGCCCCTGCTCGCCGAGCCGGCGAGCCGCCTGCTCGTACTCCGTTGCCCTTCGGACCACGCAGACCACTATGCCAAGCTCGACATTTTTGTCAATCTTGAGCTCTAGGTCGTGCGGGTTCCGACCCGCGACCGCAGTCAGCCATAGCGATCACCGCGCGGCGTAGGCCCCGCGCGCTGGGCTGGTGCGGCTCCCGTACCGCGCGGCGGCGCGCGCGAGCTCGGCGGCAACCTGATCACGGAGGCTGCCGGGCTCCAGCACTTCGGCCTGATCGCCGAAACCGAGCACCCAGCTTACGACCTCGACCGTGCCGCTCACGTCCATCGTGAACTCGACGCCGCCCGGCACGCGCTTGACGACCTGCGTCGGGTGCCAGCGCCGGCGACGGACGAAGCGCGCGACCTTGTCGTCGAAGAAAATTCGCACGCGCGTGCGCGGCCCGGAGATGAGGCCGAACGCACCCTCGGCGAGCTTCGCCGGCTGGTAGTCCGCGGGGTAGTCGAACTTGTCGCGGCTGATCCAATCGATGTCGCGAAAGCCGTCGAGCGAGAAGGTGCGGATGCCGTTGTGGTGGTGGCTGTAGCCCGCGAGATACAGGCCTTTCTTGTAGATGACGAGCGTGAGCGGCTCGAGCACGAACGGCTTCCGAGCGCGAGCGACGCTGCCGTGCGTGACGCGCAGGCGCTCCTCGCGCAACAGCGCGGTCATCATCTCGTTCACGTGATCGATGCGGTCCTCGTAGATGTGCGGCGCCTCGTTCACGTCGAAGATTTTCCGGTCGAGGTTCCGCGCGGCGGTGAAATCCTTTCGCTTCAGTGTCGCCCCGAGCTTCTTGAACACGTCGTCGAGATCCTCGCGGAAGCCCGTGCCGGCGAGGAAGTCGAACGCCGCGCGCGAGAGATACAGCGACAGCATCTGGCTCGTCGTGAGCGTAATCGTCTCGTGGCGCGCGCTCGGCATCAGCCGCCACACCTTCTTCTTGCCGACCATCTCCTCGTAGAGCGGCTCGCCAGCGGCCTCGAGCGCGTCGAGGTAGCGGATCGCGGTGCGGACGCTGCAAGAGAGCCGCTCCGCGATGTCGTAGACGCTCACGCCGGCGCCCGAGTTGAGCAGCGCCTTCACCTGGTGGAGGCGGCTCGCCGGCGCGTAGCGGACACGCGAGCGCGCGGCGCCCTTCTGGCGGTGTTTGGGCTTCTTCGGCTTCTTTGACAAAGTGGGTCAGAGGAGAGCACGCGCCAAGCTGCCGCGTCCATGAGGTTTTTCGCAGCGAGGAGCCATCGGGCGCGCGCGCCGAATTTCCCCCGTATTTTCCGGATGATCCAGCTCTGACCGCCTTTGACATAGGTCGGCGGTAGGTTGGTCCAGTCCCACCTACCCACACGAAGGAGAGACGAACATGGACACGACGCAGAAGAAGCAGGCCGTTCACGCAGCGCTCACGCAGATCGAGAAGCAGTTCGGCAAGGGCTCGATCATGACCCTCGGCAGCGACGCTGCCCCACGCAGCGTCGAGGTGATCTCGACAGGCTCGTTCGGGCTCGACATCGCGCTCGGTACGGGCGGCCTGCCACGCGGACGCATCGCGGAGATCTACGGGCCGGAGTCGTCGGGCAAGACGACGCTCGCGCTGCACGCGATCGCCGAAGCTCAGCGAACGGGCGGCGTCTGCGCGTTCATCGACGCGGAGCACGCGCTCGACGTTGGCTATGCGCGCAAGCTCGGCGTGAAGACCGAGGAGCTCCTGCTCTCGCAGCCCGATCACGGCGAGCAGGCGCTGGCGATCGTCGACCTGCTCGTCCGCTCGGGCGCGATCGATGTCATCGTCGTCGACTCAGTTGCCGCGCTCGTGCCGAAGGCCGAGCTCGAGGGCGGCATGGGCGACGCGCACGTCGGACTGCACGCGCGCCTCATGAGCCAGGCCCTGCGGAAGATCACGGGCAGCTGCGCGCGCAGCCGCACGACCGTCCTGTTCATCAACCAGCTGCGCATGAAGATCGGCGTCATGTTCGGCAGCCCGGAGACGACGACGGGCGGCAACGCGCTCAAGTTCTACGCGTCCGTGCGGCTCGACGTCCGACGCATCGGCGCGCTCAAGGATGGCGACCGGGCCGTGGGCAACCGCACGCGAGTCAAGATCGCCAAGAACAAGCTCGCCGCGCCGTTCAAGGAGACCGAGTTCGATATCTACTACGGCCGCGGCATCTGCAACGTCGGCGAGCTCGTCGATCTCGGCGTCGGTGCCGGGCTCATCGAAAAGAGTGGGAGCTGGATGTCGATTGGCGCAGAGCGGATCGGCCAGGGCCGGGACGCCGCGCGCCAATACCTTTCCGAACATCCGGAGATCGCGCAGCGGATCCACACGCAGCTGCGAGAGAAAGCCGGAATCGAGACCGGCGTGCTGAAGGCCGCCGCGGCGAAGGTCGATGGGACACAGATCCGTCCGGCCTCCGCCGCGGCGGCATGAGGAGCGTCATGCGCGTCGACACGCTGGAGGCGTACAACATCGCACCCGACGTCCTCGCCATCTGGCGCGAGACGATCGGCCCCGAGCTCCTTCCGGTGCAGGAGCGCGCCGTGAAGGAGTTCGGCCTCTTCGGCAGCGGCAACCTGATCGTGTTCTCGCCGACGTCGTCGGGAAAGACGTTCGTCGGCGAGATGGCCGCGGTGAAAGCGGCGCGCGAGAACACGAAGGTCTTCTACCTCGTGCCGCAGAAGGCGCTCGCCGAGGAGAAATTCCAGGAGTTTCGACAGCGCTACGGCAAGCTCGGGATCAAGGTGGTCGTCTCCTCGCGCGACCACCGCGAGTACGACGAGGACATCGAGCGGCGCGATTTCCAGATCGCCATCGTCGTCTTCGAGAAAATGCAGGCGCTGCTCGTCAGCCGCCCGCAGCTCATGGAGGTCGTCGGGCTCGTGGTCGTCGACGAGCTGCAGCTCATCACCGACGAGGTGCGCGGCCCGACGCTGGAGCTGTTGCTCACCAAGCTCCGGATCGCGCGCTCGCGGCCGCGCGTGCTCGGCCTGTCGGCGGTGCTCGGCAAGACGCAGTCGCTCGCCGATTGGCTTGGCGCCAAGCTCCTCGTCGAGACGCGCCGGCCCGTCGAGCTGCGCAAAGGCGTCATCTGCAACGGCACGTTCAAATACGTCGAGCATAACTCCGCGGCGCAAGGGGCCGAGGCGTTCACCGACTACGGAGCCGAGAAGCGGCACGATCTCGTGCTCGGCATCGCCGAGGATTTCGCGCGCCGCGGCGAGCAGGTGCTGGTGTTCCTGCCCGACCGCGCGGCGACGGTGAGCTACGCGCGGATGCTCTCGGACCGCGTTTCGCTCGCCGCCGCGACCGAAGCGATCGAGGAGCTGCGCGAGCAAGAGGAGACGCACGCGCGCGAGGCGCTGTTCGCGGTGCTCTCGAATTCGATCGCGTTCCACAACTCGGACCTCTCACCCGAGGAGCGTTCGATCGTCGAGCGCCACTTCCGCAGCGGTGCGATCCGCGTGCTCTTCTCGACCTCGACGCTGGCGATGGGCCTCAACCTGCCCGTGAAGAACGTCGTCCTCGACGGCAAGCGCTGGCAATACCTGAAGCGCTACCGGCGCTGGTCGCTCGAGGACATGTCGAAGTCCGAGTACGAGAACATGAGCGGCCGCGCCGGCCGGCTCGCGTACACGAAGGACTTCGGCCGCTCGATCCTCGTCACGAGCTCGCCGTTCGAGGCGGACGTGTGGCTGCGCTACTACGTCGGCTCCGACTTCGAGGACATCGTGCCGACGCTGAAGGAGGCGCCGCTCGAGAACCACGTCGTCAACTTGCTGGCCTCCGGCCTCGCCGAGAACCGCGACGGCCTCGCCGAGCTGCTCCTCTCGAGCTTCACGGGGCACGTCTACTGGAACCAGCAAATGTCGCGCGAGGCGTTTCTCGAGGCGCTTGGCCGCGCGCTCGAGCTGTGCGTGCGCGGAGGCCTCGTTCGCCGCGACAAGGACGACAAGCTCGAGGTGACCGACCTCGGGCGCGCCTGCGCCACCAAAGGCATCGGCTTCGACACCGGCATCGCGCTCGCCGAGTGGGCGCGCGAGGCGCGATCGGCGGCGCTCACGGATCTCGAGGTGCTCACCATCGCCAGCCTCACGCCCGCGGGCCACGAGGTTTACGTCAACATGAGCAACGACGAGCGCTACCGCGCCGACTACCGCGCGCAGCTCCTGCAACGTGCTGCCGTGGACGGTGTCGCCGATCGCCCCGTCTTCCGGCGATTCGCAGAGGATGAGTGGGCGGTCGAGTACGACATGGCGAAGGGCCTGAAGAAGGCGCTGCTTCTGTGCGACTGGATCGGCGAGCTTCGCACCAAGGACATCGAGCGCCAATACCACGTGTGGGCCGGCTCGCTCAGGCGCGTGGGCGCGGAGTACGCCTGGCTCGTCGAGGGCCTCGCGGCGATCGCGAAGGCGTGCGGCTGGCCCGATGCGCGATGCCATGACGTCGAGGAGCTCTCCGAGCGGCTCGTGCACGGCGGCCGCGCCGACGCGCTCCCGATCGCCCGACTCCGCGTGCGCGGTCTCGGGCGCGCACTCGTGCGAAGGCTCGTCGACACCGGGTTTGGGGACGCCGATGCGATGCGTAATGCGGGACCCGAACCCGTCCGGCGCGCGCTCAACCACCGCGGGGCGTTCTCGGCGTTGTGGGCCCGATTGACGGAGCAGGTCGCGCCGCCGGCGCCGGCGCGCTACCCGGACGCAGCGAGCGGGCCCGTACTCATGGCTGCCGAGCCCGTTGCGACTTACGGGCACGGGGACGGCACGCGCGCCGTGGCAGGCCCGGTGCTGCCGGCGCTCGTTGTCGACTTGCGAAAGCCGCAGGTCGTCTATCGCGGCCACGAGATTCCGACGCGGCCGCCGAACCACCTGCAGCGGCAGCCGTTGCTCGCGCTCGCCGTGCTGGCCGGGAGGCCCGGCGAGACCATCACCATGGCGGACATCGCTGACGGCATGTTCCGGCTCGGTGCCCTTCAGAAGCGGCCGATCGCGCCCGACCCGCGTGACCTCCGCTACAAGGTGCTCCGCCCGTTCAAGAAGGCGCTGGGCACCACGATCGCCGCGGATGAGCTCGACCAGGTCGTGGAGGCGATCCGCGGGGTCGGGCTGCGCCTGAACCTGCCGGGGCTCGCCGAGGTCATCGTTCCCGACCGGGACGACACGCGCAAGCCGGCCGGCGCGCAGGGCAGCTCATGAGCGCGCCCGGCGAGGATGCGCTCGCCCTCTGCGTCCGGTGGTTGGCGAAGGGGCTTTACTGGTGCGGGGAGCGAAGGTACTTCCTGGAACGTGCCAGTCAGCGATCTCGTGCGCGATCTCCGCAAAGCCCTCGGCTTGACGCAGGACGCCGTGGCCAATCGGTCGGGCGGCAAGCTCAAGCGCGAGTACGTCGTCAAGGTCGAGACCGGAGTGAACCAGGCGACGACCGATCAGATGCGCGCTGGGTTCGCCGCCGCGTTCGGCGTCGATCGCGACAGCCTCGCCGCCTACCTCGACGGCGAGTTCGACCTCGACGGCATCGTCAAAGTCGCTCGCGGTGAGCGCCGTGCGACGCGCGAGCGGCTCGTCGAGCGCGACTTCATACCCTACCCCGAGCGCGAGGCGGCGATCGCCGAGCGGGGCGCGGGCTGGCTGGCGGAGACGATCACCGCGCTGCGGTGGATCGGCCTGTCGGAGACGAGGGACATGAGCGGCGCCGACAAGGCGTACTGGGTCGCGCGGGGCGACGACCTCGATCGCATCCTGCGCGGCGACGTGCGGCCGCCGGCCCACCGGCCGCCGAGACAAGCGCGCAAGACGGCGGCGAAGAAACACGCGAATCGCTGACGGACGATCGGCACGGTTCCGTGTGGCTCGCGGTCTGACTGGACCCGGCCACCCGCGTGGCGAGCCCGGCTGCACAAGTACCCGGGCGTCTTCCGCGAACCTTGCGATTTCGCGCACTTGCGACGTTCGGTATAACACCACTATTCGACACGTTCTTGTTGACACGTTCCGTACAGGCTTTAACGTGTTGGCATGCCTCGCAACACCGCCAACGAGCCAGAAACCACCACCAAGACCACCGACGCGCTGCCGCGGATCCGCGCGCAGTTCGCCGACATGAAAGACAGCGCCGAGCGCTCGCTCGCGCGCTTCCGCGAAGAGCTCGGTACCGACCCAATCCGCGCCATGCGCTGGGCCGACCGCGCCATCGCCGACGCCGCACGACTCGATCTCGCCGCGGGCTACCTGCGCTGGATCGATCAGAGCGGGCCGAACACCAGCGAAGCGCCGACCGCCGAGATCGTCGCCGAGGATTTGCGGAGCGCGCTTATCCGCGGCGGGCGCAACACCGAGCGCTCGACCAGCCCCTCGGCGAACCTCTTCGAGCGCGAGCGGCTCTCGGCGCTCGCCGACGTCTGCGAGAACGTCGAGCGGGCCCTCCGCACCGCGAAGGAGATGCAGTCGTGAGCGCCGCGACGATCTTCACGCTCGCATCGGGCGGATGGCTCGTCGTCGGCGCGACCGGCAGGACGACCATCATCTCGCCGCTGCCGGCGATGGCGGGTCAGCCCGCGACGGCGCTGGCGCAGGCGCTCCGCGATTGGGCCGACGACGTCGAGCGGATCGCCAGCGAAGCTACCGGCGCGCCGACCACGTGCGTCCGCATCATCGACGTCGTCACCGGCGAGGTCGAGGAGTCGACGCTCGACAACCTCAACGAGGCCTGCGAGCTGACCGCGGACGATCGCGAAGCGTGCGCGCGAGCGCTGAAGGACTTCGGCGCCTGGGAATTCGGCAACACCAACGTCGGCCGCAAGCGGATCGAGGTGATGCCGTGACGACGGGGTTCAATCTGCCGCCCGGCTGCACCGACGCCGACGTCGATCGCGCGGCGCCGCAATCGACGATCTGCGACCTTTGCGATGAGCGGCTGGCGGAGGTCGACGGCCTCTGCGAACGGTGCGCGATCGACGAGGCAGCCGAGATTCTCAAGGGGGTCATCGCCGATTTGGATCGCGCGAAGGCGCTCGCCAGCTGCCGCAGCCGCGCCGACATCAGCAGCGCCCGTTACCACGCATGGAGCGCGCTGGTCGCCGAAGAGAGGGTGCTTCACGAGTTCGACACCGAGCGAGGCGCGGCGTGAGCACGCGCAAGCACTACCTCGATCTGCTCGACGAGATCGCTGAAGCGGCGTGGCGGACGCACGCCACGACCCAGCCGGGCCCGGGCGCATGGCGTGGGCTGCCCCGCATCGAGCGGCAACGGTGGATCGACGTCACGCGGCACGTGCTCAACGCCGTCGGCGAGCACCTCGCCCCCATCGCGGTGACCCGATGACCGAAGCGCCGCACCCTGCGCCACGCTCGCACGCGGTCGCGCTCCACCCCCGCGAGATAGACCACCGC
>JACXTT010010017.1_pt1 | contig 12850 bp, 7 predicted proteins | sample 9270951 | NCBI WGS metagenome assembly JACXTT01 (sample SAMN15532306, study PRJNA645909) | rock metagenome | isolation source: weathered quartz diorite | place: Puerto Rico | collected 2017-06-21 | reverse complement strand
GGTCGCGGCCTCGAAGGAGGAGGACGCGATGATCAAGCTCTACGGTATTCCCCGCTCGCGCACGATGCGGCCGCTCTGGATGCTCGAGGAGCTCGGCGTTCCGTACGAGAACGTCCGGGTGAGCTTCATCAACGAGGCGCGGACGCCCGATTTCCTGAAGATCAACCCGAACGGCCACATCCCGGCGCTGCGGGACGGCGACCTGGTCCTCTTCGAGTCGCTGGCGATCAACCTCTACCTCGCCCGCAAGTACGACAAGGGCCTCTGGCCGAAGACCGCCGAGGACGAAGGTCGCGCCTACCAGTGGAGCGTCTGGGCGATGACCGAGCTCGAGGAGCCGACACTCACCGTGCTCCTCAACCGGATGTTCCTGGCGAAGGAACAGCGCGACGCGAAGAAGGCCGACGACGCTGCCGAGCGCTTCAAGAAGCCGCTCGCCGTCCTCGACGGCGCGCTCGCGGGCCGCGAGTACCTGGTGGGGAAGACGTTCGGCGTCGCCGACCTGAACGTCGCGTCGGTGATCAGCTGGGCGCCGCTCGCGGGTCTCGACCTGTCGCCGGCCAAGAACGTCGCCGGCTGGCTCGGGCGATGCACGGCGCGGCCGGCCTTCGCCCGCGTGCAGCAGATGGAGTGAGGGCGGGGGCGAGCAGCGCCCGCAGCCGGTCCCGGAGCGGCGGGTGCGAGTAGTGGAGCGCGACGTAGAACGGGTGCGGCGTCGGGTTGCCGAGGCTCTCGGCTGCGAGCCGCTCGAGCGCCGTCGCGAGCTGCTGACCGGTGCCCGTCGTCGCCACCGCGAAGGCATCGGCCTCGCGCTCGTTCCGCCGTGACCAGGCCTGGAGCATCGGCGAGACGACGAGGTCGAGCGGCGCGAGGAGGAGCGCGAACAGGACGAGCCCCGCGTGCATCGACGGCTGGGCGACGAAGAACGCCTCGTACAGCCCGTGCTGGTGCAGGAACAGCGACAGCAGGAAGAACAGCGCCCCGGCCTGCGCGATGCCGAGCACGGTTCCCTTGAGGACGTGACGGCGCTTGTAGTGGCCGACCTCGTGCGCGACGACGGCCACCACCTCGCCGGGCGCGAGGCCGCCGACCAGCGTGTCGAAGAGCGCGATCCGCTTGCGTCGCCCGAAGCCGGTGAAGAGCGCGTTCGCCTTCGTCGTCCGGCGCGAGCCGTCGATCACGAAGACGTTCTCCAGGGGAAAGTCAACGCGGCGGGCGTAGCCGAGGATCGCGTCCCGGAGCCCGCCCTCGGGCAGCGGCGCGAAGCGGTTGAAGAGCGGCATGATCCAGGTCGGGGCGATCAGCTGGACCCCGAGCAGCCACGCCGCGGTCGCGAGCCAGCACCAGAGCCAGGCCCGGTCGCCCGCCGCCTCGAGGAGCCAGAGGACGGCGGCGAGGAGCGGTCCGCCGACCACGGCCGTGAGGACGAGTCCCTTCGCGACGTCCGCCCAGAACACGCGCGGCGTCGTCCGGTTGAATCCGTGGCGCTCCTCGATGCGGAACGTCGACCACCAGCGAAAGGGGAGCGAGAGCAGCGCGCCAGCGAGCGCGAGCGACCCGATGAAGAGAACACCGGTCGCGACGGGGCCCACGCCGGCGGCGCGCGTCGCGTCGTCGAGCGCGCCGAAGCCGCCGGCGAACCAGAAGGCGAGGAGCGCCAGCAGGCTGGCCGTCGCCTCCACCATCGCGAACCGCGTCCGCTCGCGCGTGTACGCCCGGGCGCGACGGTGCCGCTCGGGATCGTACACGCCCCGGAGCTCGGCGGGCAGGTCGCCGTCGAGCGCCCGGAGGTTCAGCGCGTCGGCCGTGCGCGCGATCGCAAAATCGACGAGGAGCGCCCCGAGGACGACGGCGGTGTAGACGTTCACCGGGCCGACATGGGGCGGAAGGTGATCGGCAGACGCCCGGGCACGCGGAAGAGCGACGGTCCCCACTCGACCGTCTCCGAGGCGAGCGCCAGATCCTCGAAGCGGGCGACGAGGGAACCGATCGCGATCTGCCCCTCGAGGCGCGCGAGGTGCGCGCCCAGGCAGTAGTGCGCGCCGCCGCCGAAGGCGAGGTGCTCGTTCGGCTGCCGCTCGACGTCGAAGCGGTCGGGATCGGGGAACACCTCGGGATCGCGGTTCGCCGCCGCGAGCATCGCCCAGACGCGCGTGTTCTTCGGAATCGTCTTCCCGCCGAACTCGACGTCGGTGTGGAGGACACGCGCGGTGAGAATGATCGGGCCGTCGTAGCGCAGGCACTCCTCGACCGCGCTCGCGCCGAGCGCCGCGTTGGCGCGCAGCTTCGCCAGCTCCGCGGGATGCCGGAGAAGCGCACGGACGCCGTTCCCGATGAGGCCGATCGTCGTTTCGAAGCCGGCGATGAGGAGCCCGATCGCCTGCGAGAGCAGCTCCAGGGGCAAGAGCCGGTCGCCCGCCTCCTCGGCGCGGATGAGGCCGCTCAGGATGTCGTCGGTGAGGCTGCCGCGTCGCGCGGCGATCAGGTCCTGGAAGTAGGCGGCCAGCGCCATGGCGGCGCCCTGCGCCTCGGCCAGCATCTCGGGCGGCAGGAACTGCGAGGCGAGGCCGTGCGTCGCCTTCGCGGTCCAGACGGTGAAGCGGTCGCGGTCGGCGACCGGCACGCCCATCATCTCGCAGATGACGGTCGCCGGGACCGGCAGCGCCAGGTCCGCGATCAGGTCCATCTCGCCGCGCGCCGAGACCCGATCGAGGCAGTCGTCGACGATCCGCTGGATGGTCGGCCGGAGCCCCGCGATCGCGCGCGGCGTGAAGGCGCTGCTGACGAGTCGCCGGAGCCGAGGATGGGTCGGCGGGTCTTGCTGGAGCATGAAGAGTCGCTGGCCGGTTAGCGCCTCGTCGACGCCCGGGAGCTCACCCTCGGTCGTGCGGACGCCGGCCGGGACGTCGTGCAGCAGGCGGTTCACGTCGGCGTAGCGCGTGAGGCGCCAGAGCCCGAGTGGCGTCTCGTTCACCGGGTCACGCGCGCGGAGGTGGTGCAGGAACGGGTACGGATCATCGCGGAACTCGGGCGTGAAGGGGTTGCAGCCGCGCCAGGGATCGTCGTCGTGGAGGTTCATCGGCGCTCCATCGTGCCGGGGTGGCGTGCTCAACGGAACGGGGTGGCCGTCTTCGCGCTTCCGGCCAGCTGCTCGAGGAGCCGGGCGAGCGCATCTAGGTCGGGCGGCTTCACGAAGTGATGATCGAAGCCTGCGTCGGCTGACAGTCGGCGGTCCTCGTCGCGCCCGTAGCCCGAGAGCGCGATCAGCACTGCGTGCGCGAGGGCAGGGCGTTCCCGCAGCTGGCGCGCGAGCGCGTAGCCATCCATGCCCGGGAGGCCGAGGTCCGAGATGACGGCGTCCGGGGTCCAGGTATCGGCGGCCTCGAGTGCGGCCGCGCCGTCGAGGGCAACACGAACCTCGTGCCCCCACACGCTCAGGATCGTCGCCAGACTCTCCGCCGCGTCCTCGTTGTCCTCGACGACGAGGACGCGGAGCGCCTCGGGACCCGCCGCCGGCGCCGAGGCGGGGCGCGCCGCGGGCGTCGCGGCGGACACCCTGTCGGGGATGGGTAGCCGCACGATGAACTCGCTGCCCTTCCCGATCCCCGCGCTGCGCGCTTCCACCTTACCGCCGTGCAGCTCGACCAGCCGGCGGACGATCGTGAGCCCGATGCCGAGGCCGCCGCGCGTCCGGTCGAGCGAGCCGTCGCCCTGGACAAAGAGGTCGAACACGTGCGGCAGGAGCTCGGGCGCGAGCCCGGCACCGGTGTCGCGCACGTGGATCGCGAGCTCGTGGTCGGACCGCGCGGCGGTGAGCCAGATCGAGCCGCCCGACGGCGTGTACTTCGCGGCGTTGCCGAGGAGGTTGCCGAGCACCTGGGCGAGGCGAGCCGGGTCCGCGTCGAGCGCCACCGGTTCCGGCGGCAGGGACACCCGCAGCGTGTGGCCGCGGGTGTCGACCAGCGGCCGCACCGTCTCGAGCGCGCGCGTCACGACGTCGTCGAGCACGACCGGCTGCAGGCGGAGCGTGATCTTCCCCTCCGTTATGCGCGACACGTCGAGCAGGTCGTCGACCAGGCGGACGAGCTGCCGCACCTGCCGCTCCGCCATGTCGAGGAAGCGCTCGCACCGTTCCGGGTCGGCGCGCATCAGGTGGAGGGCCGTGCCGAGCGGCGCGAGCGGATTCCGGAGCTCGTGGGCGAGCATGGCGAGGAACTCGTCCTTCCGCCGGTCGGCGTCGGTGAGCTCGCGGGCGCGCCGCGCGAGCTCGTCGGCCAGGCGACGGCGCTCGGTCACGTCCATCCCGACGCCGATCATGCGGACCGCGCGGCCGGTGCCGTCGCGGAACGCGCGTCCCTTGCCGGCGATCCAGCCGACCGTGCCGTCGGGCAGGAGGTTGCGGAACTCGACGTCGTACCCGCCGCCTCCGTCGACGGCGCGCGCGATGGCGGCATTCACCGCCGCCCGATCGTCGGGGTGGACGAGCTCCAGGAATCCCTCGAGCGTGCCGGAGAAGGTTCCCGGCGCGAGGCCGTGGATCGGCTCGAGGTTCTCCGTCCAGTTCACCTCCCCGGTGAGGATGTTCCAGTCCCAGACGCCCATCGGGCCCGCCCCGAGCGCGAGCCGGAGCCGCTCCTCGCTCACCTGGAGCTGCTCGTAGTCGGCGGTCGCGCGCCGGCGCGCGAGGTCCCGTTCGGTGATCGCCGCACCGAGCAGGAGTCCCGTACCGGCGACGATCGCCATGAAGAGCTGCAGCATGAGGAGGCTCTGATGGGTGGTCGCCAGCGCGAACGGGCCCGAGCCGCTCACCGTGCCGGCGATCGCCAGTGTCGAAACGAGGGCGGCGATGCTCGCCGTGCCGCGCTGCCCGAAACGGAGCGCCGCCCAGACGACGAGCGGGAAGACCGCGTAGTGGAGCGGGTAGCCGCTCATCGGGCGGCCGTGCCCGCCGGTGAAGAACACGATGCCCGTTGCGAGCGTCGCGGCGACGAGCTCGGCCGCCTCGGCCCGGCGCGTCGCGAGGCGCGGAAAGGACGGCGGGGTCGCCCAGACGAGGATGACGGGGGCGGCGACGAGCGCGCCGATCGCGTCACCGAGCCACCAGACCGGCCAGAGCGCGCCTACCGCCGTCCACGGGTGCACGCCGCCGAGGCAGAGGGCCACGACGCCGATCGTCGCGCTCACCATCGTCGCGACGCCGGCCGCGAGCGCGAGCAGGCAGAGCACGTCGCGGAGACGGTCGAGCGCCGGGTGGAACCCGGCGCACTCGAGAAGCCATGCGCCGGTCACGGCCTCGAGCGTGTTCCCCGCCGCGACGCCGACCGCCGTCGCGAGCGGCTCCGCCGAGGTCGCGTTCGCGAGGAACGCGCCGAGCGCGATCCCCGGCCAGGAACGCCGGCGGCCGAGGAGAAGCACCATGGCGAGCGCGATTCCGGTCGGAGGCCAGACGGCGGTCACCTGCCGCGCGACGAAGGCCATGCTGAGCCCGAGCCGGGCAGCCGCGAAGTAGACGGCGGCGATCGCGAGGTTCAGGGCGATCGTGCGCCCGGACCGCAAGTTCTGCTGCGCGTTCTCCGTGGTCACCCGCCAGTTCCCCCGCCCTCGCGATGTAATGGTGCGGTGCGCGTTGCGCAAACGTCGGCGTTCGGCCTTGCAGTCGCTGTGGCCTGCACGTACGTTCCCGCCACCGCCGAGGAGGGCCGATGGTCGGGATCACGTCGTACGGCGCTTACATCCCCATGCTCCGCCTGTCGCTCGCCGCCAGCGCCGGTGGGAAGCCGGGTGGTCCGGAGAAGGCCGTCGCCAACTGGGACGAGGACGCGGTGACGATGGCGGTGGCGGCCGCCGTCGATTGCCTCCGGGGCGTCGACCGGGCGACCGTCGACGGGGTCCTCTTCGCCTCCACCTCGTACCCGTTCAAGGAGAAGCAGGCCGCCGCCATCGTGGCGCGCGCCCTCGATCTCCGGCGGGACGTGCTGACCGCCGATCTCGGCGACTCGCTGCGCGCGGGCACGACTGCGCTCCGCGCCGCGGGCGACACGGTCAAGGCGGGGTCGGCGGGCCGGGTGCTCGTCGTCGCGAGCGACACGCGCATGGCCGCGCCGCGAAGCGCGATGGAGGCGAGCCTCGGTGACGGCGCCGCAGCCTTCCTCGTCGGCGGCACCGACGTCGCCCTCGGCGTCGCCGCGCACCACGCCGTCGCCGACGAGATCATCGACGTGTGGAGGACCGAGGGCGACCCGTTCGTGCACGCCTGGGAGGATCGCTTCGTCGTCGACCACGGCTACCGGCAGAACGTGCTCGAGGCGGTGCGCGGCATCCTCCGCGCTACCGGTTTCGGTGCGAAGGACTTCGCCCGCCTGGTCCTCTACGGCCCCGATGCGCGGAGCCACGCGGCCCTCGTCCGCGAGCTCGGGTTCGACCCCGCGCAGGCCGAGGATCCGCTCTTCGGCCGTGTCGGCAACGTGGGTGCGGCCTTCACGCCGCTCCTCCTCGCCTCCGCCCTGGCACGGACGAAGGCCGGCGAGCGGATCCTCGTCGTCGCCTACGGCGACGGTGCCGAGGCCTTCGTGCTCGAGACGACGCCGGTGGCGGAACGCCTCGAGGGCCGGCGTGGCGTCGCCTGGCACCTCGCGCGGCGCGCCGAGCTCCCCGGCTACGACATGTACCTCCGCTTCCGGCAGCTCCTCGTCACCGAGCACGACCGCCGCGCCGGCGCCGGCATCTCGGCGACCAAGCACTTCCGCGACCGGGACGACGACCTGACGCTCCTCGCCCAGCGCTGCCGGCGCTGCGGCTGCACGCAGTATCCGCGCCAGCGGGTCTGCTTCCGCTGTCACGCGCGCGACGAGTTCGACCGGGTCCGGCTCTCCGACCGGATCGGCGCCGTCAAGTCCTTCACCTTCGACAACTTCGCCGGCAGCCCGAACCCGCCGCTCATCGCGACCGTGACCGACGTCGACGGCGCGCGGCTCTACCTGCAAATGACCGATGCCAGCCCGCGCGAGGTGAAGCTCGACATGCCGGTCGAGCTCACCTTCCGGAAGATACACGAGGCGGGCGGGGCGCCGAACTACTACTGGAAGTGCACGCCGGTGCGGTGACGGTCAGTAGAGCAGCGCGTTCTTCATGATCGTCGCGCCGTCGCCTACCCAGAGACTAGAGAAAACGGCCCCCGAGGGGGGATACATGTTGAGCTCGACCAGCGGCCGTCCATCTTTGAGACCACGCACGATCAGCGGCGCACCACTTCCCCATTCGGCAACCACGACCCCGCCATTGACCACCGTGCCAGTGCTCTTGAGCCCCTGCGATGCGGTGAGTGTGGTGACGCCGGCCACGAGTGGGCTCTCTGGCTCGACGATGACAAGCGGATCCGGCTCGGGGGAAGAGTCAGCGGCTGCCGGCTGAATCAGCACGTACCCGTTGGCGACTGTGCCGAACCGACCACGAAGGGTGGTGTGCGCCAAGGTCGTCGTGTTGGCGAAGGTCGTGACCACCACCCGCCCACCGGCGTCGAAGTAGTTGGCGAGATTGTCGCCCAGCGCAACGGGGTCCGCGAAATCCAGGTCCGAGTACACCAGGACCGCCGCGTAGTTTTGGAGCGTGGCCAGGCTCGGGGTGCCGCCGCCGGGCACGACTTCGCCGGGGGCTCCGGCGTTGAAGACATCGACCGTCGTGAAGGCGCCGGTACCCACCAGCTTTGCCTGGACCTCGGCGTTGGGAATGAGGTCCTCCGCACCGACGATCAGCACCCGGCCCTCGCACGGACCTGCAGTGCACGTGGTCAGGCACTGACCTGCATCGCAGATGGAGCCGGCGGCGCACACGTTGCCGCAGGCGCCGCAGTTGCTGGGATCTGTACGGAGGTCCATCTCGCAGCCATTCTGAGAGTTTCCGTCGCAGTCCCCGAAGCCGGTGTTGCAGGGCACGCACCTACCCGAAAGGCAGCTGGAGTCCTGGGCACACGCGATACCGCAGCCACCGCAGTTGGAATCGGTACGGAGGTCCGTCTCGCAGCCATTCTTGGGATTTGCGTCACAGTCGCCGAAGCCCAGTCTACACCGAGCCGCGCAGAGACCTCCGGTGCAGTTCCCGCTGATGCAGTCGCAGCTGCCGAAGCATGTCTTCCCGTTCGCACATCCGATGTTGCAGGCGGAACCGCAATCGACGTCGCTCTCGTCGAACCCGACGGGATTGGTATCCGCGACCCCATCGAAACATTGAGCGGGAATGCAGTATCGCCCGGTTGGAGAGCACGGTGAGGGGATCGTTGATTCCTGGCAATGACCGCTCGCGCAGTCCGACGGGAGGCCGCACGGCTCGAGGTCCGCGGTGCACCCGGGATTCTCGGCCGTGCAGCTCGTGCAGACGCCGCTCGAGCACGTGCCGGTTTCGCAATCCGCCCCACTCTTGCACAGACGTCCTCCCGAACACGGCCCGCAGAGCGTGCCGCCGCAGTCCACGTCGGTCTCGTCCTGGTCCTTGATCCCGTCGTTGCACGTCGGCGAAAAGTACAGCTGAACCCGTGCAGGCACGCAGAGTTCCCCCTGCGTAGTCGTGTGAAAGACCCCCGTTCCGAAGGTGTTCGCGGCGGACAGTTGGTGTTCGTGGTGACTGCGGTCGCAGCTGGCCGTTTGGTCCGTGGCGCAAAGATCTGAGGCCTCGGCCACCCGGTAGCACGCGAGATGGAGACGATTGTCGACGAGCGTGCTGCCGTCGAGGCTGGTAGCGATGCAGAGGCGCGTGATGCGCGCGGCTTTCAAGGCGCGTGTCCCGAGTGTCGTGGAGAAAGTGCTGCCACGCTGTGGGAACAGTTGATGCGTGATGCAGGGCCCCAAGTCACCGCAGTCGAGATCCCGGTCGCAGGTGCTGTCGGAATCGCTGCCGTGGGCGCAGAAGCCCTGCGCGACGGACACCTTCGCGCAGCGGTAGTGATCGACGCCGTGCGAGAGCGGATCCGGCGGAGACGCTGGCCCGGCCTCGGCCGTGGCGGTCGGAACGAGGAGGGAAGTCGTACTCCCCAGGTCCAGAACAATACCCTGCGGAAATACTTCGTCCGTCAGCCGGATCCGCTGCGACATCTGGACCGACGACTGGGTCGGCTTGATCTTGTACGACGCGAGCGCCGTCTTCGGGTCGACGGGATCCTCCAACAGTCCGCCGGGAAGTCGTTCGCCGGCCGGGAGGCAGAGCGCGGTCGGCGGCCTCGTCGCGACCGCGTATTGCCCCCCTCCCAGGTAGTCCGAGAGCGAGACGTCGCGCTCGACGGACGCCCCGTTCCATCGCTTGCGCTGGAAGCAGAGCATCCTGCTGAGGCCGCACTGGGGCTCTGCCGCGTATCGGCACTCCGGGCACTGATCAGGTTGGGAGCGACAGACTCCGCCGAGCGGGCCGGTCGAGCAATCGAGAGGCTCGTCGCAGAAGAAGGTGTTATTGAAGGCTTCGCGACAGCACGTGCGGCCGCCGGGCTCTCGGCAACAAGATCCCCCAGAGGGTCCCGGAGCGGTATTCGAGTCCATGCAAACCGTACCGTCCGGTTTCGTGCACTCCCGATCGACGGTCTCGCAGCAGGCGGATCCGAACCCAAAGAGACAGTTACTCCCCTCCAGCTCCGCGCCACAGAAGATGTTTGGAAGATCCAGGTTGCCAAATTCACTACAACACGTGCGGCCCCCGGGCTCCCGACAACAATTCGCGAGGCAGACGGTGCCATCCGGCTGCGCGCACTCCTGATCGAAAGTCTCGCAACACGTGGGGGTGCCACCGCCCGCAAGTAGACAGGAGGGCGCGCCACACGCCGTCTCGACCGATTGGGAGCATTGGTAGGTGGCTTCACGGCGGCACCCGCTGCAGCCATCACCCGCGACGGTGTTCCCGACGTCACACTCTTCGCCCGGATCGCGTTCGCCGTCGCCGCAGGAGGAGCGACAGCACCTCGAGGTGCAGGAAACCGGAGGGGGAGAAGGCTCGGGGGGCGGTGGGCCGATGATCTGGGTATCCGTGGCCCCTCCGGTGCAGCCAGGCGGCGGCGCCGCGCAGTAGCGGCTACCGGAGCTCGGGTCGATCTGGATCTGCCCCTCGGGGCAGAAGCCGACGTGGAGCCCGAAGATTCCGGCTTCCTGAAAGTAACTGTCGACGACCACGCAGTAGGACTTTCCGGCCTCGACACCATCGAAATCCAGGACAGAGGCTACCGATGCACCTGGGCTGCAGCAGGAAGACTCGGGACCGCAGGCGAGCAAGGCGTCTGGGCTGCTCCCACCGCCCGCCGCACAAGCGAGTTCCGTGAACCCGTTCGGCGACTGGGAGGCACACGGTCCCGCCAGCACGTAGATCATCGCCGAGAAGTTCGTCGTCAAGTCCATCGTGGAGAAAACGGCGAGACCTGAGCGATCGGGGAGCCAGTCGAATAGGATCTCGGGCGCATTGTCGCCCCCGCAGCTCGCCGCGAAGCGTCCATTCGGGTCGGCGCCCGTCGTCGCGCCGAGCACGCTGCCTTCACTCGGAAGCGGCTGGCTCGCAGTGCAAACGGTCCCCGGGTCGCAGTCGGCAAGCGGCACCGGGGGCTGCGCCAAATGGCCCTTGATGCAGTACGTCCGCGTGACCGGCAGCCCATCCGACGGATCGGGCGTCCCCTCGTCGGGCTCGCATTGCTCGGCGCGAATGATGATCGGATCGCCATTTGCCCCGAAGGCGGCGCGCACCGTTCGCGCCATGCTCGCCGGCAGGGGATGGAGCAGGAGCCAGTCGGGTGCCGGCAGCATCGTTTCGGCGAGTGTGCAACCGAGCGAGCCGAAACAGTTGGCGAAGCTCGGCACCGAGCTCGTGCAGAAGAAGGGGCTTCTATAGTCTCCCCCGTTGCAGGAGGACACGACGTCGGCGTTGCAGAAGTCGAGCGGCTCCGCGGTCGAGGCTTCGAACCCGACGCCAGTCTCGGTCTGCCCGAGGAGGTGCATCGCGACGTGAGCGCCCGGTACGCCTCCGGGGCAGTCCTCGTTGATGGACACCTTGAGTTCCCCGGTGAACACCCCGGACGCGGTCACCGTGCACTGGGCATCGCTGCAGAGACACAACCCCGAGCCAACCATGTCTGCGTCGTCGAAGGGGCACGCAAAACCGACGGCGCCGGCGGAGATGACGCATGGCTGCCCATTGCCGCACTGACCGAGAACACGCCGACGGGCCCCCGGGACAGGGCCCCCTGCCAGGCTGGCGGTTTCGGCGAGGAGTAGGACTACGAGGACAGCGAGCTTCCCGAACATCGTCGCCCAAATCGCCTCGCCCGCGCGCCTACGGTCCGATGAACTCGAGTCGGGCGTAGAACGCGTTCTTCCCCGAGTGATCGAAGCTGAGCGGGCCCGCGCCGAGCATCTTCATCACCAGCGTCCGCGCCGCCTGCGCGCTCTTGAAGATGAACCCCTTCGGCAATCCGAGCCGGACGTCCTGCACCTCCCCCGACACCGGGTTCGTGAACGGGGCGAGCGCCGCCTCGCACACGTTCGCGATGCGGAACGAGCTCCGGCGGCCGTCGGGCCGGAACTCGATCGCGGTGAAAACGGGTTCCTGAACATCGCTCATCGTGCCGGCGAACAGTTCGAAGGGGCCGCTCCCCTTGGCCCGACCGGAGAAGATGCGGACCAGGGCGTCCCGCTGTTCCGCGGACGCCGACTCGGAGATGTACAGACGGAGCGTGCCGCCGCCCTGGTGGATCGCCCGCGGCCACGCGGCGGCGTAGATCACGTCGAGGCCGTCGAGCTTCGTGCGGCCGAAGCGACCCTGGCGGACATGGTAGCCCACCAGCGCCTCGCAGTGTCCGTCGGTCGGGTAGCCCGAGAAGTTGCACGGGCAGCCGTAGTTGCAGTTGCACGTCTCGACGTAGTCGACCTTGAGCTCCCAGCGAGGAAGCTTCTCCGCTTCGGATGCCTTCGCCTTCTTTGCCATCGACACCTCCCGATCAGGTGGTGAGTCGCAGGATCCCGAGGACGCAGAGCACGATGCCGGCGAGCCGCCCGAGGACGAGGCCGCGCGGCAGGATCTTCTCGAGGTAGATCAGCGCCGCGAGCGCGACCATCCAGCCGACGTCCATCACGCCGACGACGAGGAGGACGATCATGAGCGACGCGCAGCAACCGGCGCAGTAGAGGCCGTGGTGGGCGCCGAGGACGAAGGCGCCGGCCGCCCCGTCGCGCCAGTGATGGCCGAGGAAGAGGTGCGGCACGCGGCAGTGGCGGAGGCAGGCGTCCTTCAGCGGCGTCAGCTGATAGATCCCGCACGCGACGAGAATCGCTCCCCCGGCCGAAGCGAGGCGCGGCGTCGCGGCGACCAGGCGATCGGCGGCGCCGAGGAGCGTGCGCGCCGGCAGCCCGAGGAGCCCCCAGACGACGAGGTACCCCGCGACGAACATCGCCGCCGCGACAGGAAGGTTCACCCCGCGCCCTCGCGAGAGCGTCGCGAAGGCGAGCACGACGGGGATGACCGCCGGAAACATCATCGCCGCCATCATCACCGTCCACATGACGAGGAACGACGCGAGGCCTTGCTCGTGACAGGCCGGCATCGCCTCCATCGCGACCGTCCAGGCCCATGCGAGGCCGGCGAGGATGACGAGACTCGAGCCGATCGCGAGCCGCAGCCCCGGGTAGTGGGCGCGCTCCGCGAACACCACGCGGGTGGACACGTGGCGGCGTCTAGCACGGGTCGGTCGCGGCGGTCCACGCGGTTCCGCGGCTGCCCCGACGTCTCAGGGAGTGACGGTGAACGCTCCGGACAGCGGCAGGTCCTGCGACGATGAGCCCACCTGCACGTCGTACGTGATCGGTTCCACCACGAACGCCCCGGCGCTGCCGTC
>JACXTT010010016.1_pt1 | contig 12851 bp, 11 predicted proteins | sample 9270951 | NCBI WGS metagenome assembly JACXTT01 (sample SAMN15532306, study PRJNA645909) | rock metagenome | isolation source: weathered quartz diorite | place: Puerto Rico | collected 2017-06-21 | reverse complement strand
TTCTACCTCGGCTTCGGTGTGCTCGCCGTCATGGGTGCGGTCACCTCTGGCGGTGGTCGCGAGCTGGTCCCGCGCGAGGAGGCGGTGGCGTTCCCGATCTCGTCGGTGACCGAGCACCTCGCAGCCCTGCTGCTCGCACCTCTCAACGTGGCCTGGGTGATCCAGGCGTGGGCGATCCTGGGTGCCACCGCATACGTGATCGGAATGCATGCCGTGGTCGCCGCCGTCATCCCGGTCCTGATCTGGATCGTGCTCGCCACTGCGGTCGGCCAGGTCGTCGGCTGGACCTTCGAGGGACTGCGACGTGGACGGCACGGCCTGCTGGTCACCCGCTCGATCTCGGCGGCGGCCTTCGGCGGGGTCGCCTGGACGGTGCTCGAGGGCCGTCTGACCGCGGTGCTCGACCACAGCCCGACCGTGCAGGTGTACGTCGCCGCACTCGCGCCCGGGGTCGGGCACTGGGGACGTTGGGCGATCACCGTCGCGGCACTGCTGGCGTTGATCGCGATCGCCGTCCTGGCCGGGATGGTGCCGGCGCGCTGGGCCCTGCACCGACCGTTGCGCGACGAGCTGCGGCTCGAGGGCGAGCGGCACGAGCCGGTGGCGAACCCGCGTTCGGACCTGGCTGCGTTGCTGCGGATCGATCGGGCATCGATCTGGCGCTCGGTGCCGCTGCGGCGGGGGCTGCTGGTGCTCGCGATGATGCCGGGTGCGGTGGCGCTGGCCGGCAACCTGGAGTGGCGGCTGATCACGATCCTGCCGGGACTGGTCGCCTCGGGCGGTGCACTGCTGTTCGGGGTCAACGCGTGGTGCCTGGACGGACGCGGTGCGCTGTGGCGCGAGAGTCTTCCGGCTGCGCCGGGCCTGGCGTACGCCGCCAAGGTGATCGTGCTCTTCGAGGTGCTGCTCGCCGCGGGGGGCCTGACGATCGTGCTCGCCGCGTTGCGGTCGGGCCTGCCCGACCGGGCCGAGCTGGCGTCGGTGCTCGCGGCGACCATGGTCGTGTCGGCCCAGGTGGTGGCCGCGTCGATGCGCTGGTCGGTCCGCAGCCCGTACGCCGTCGATCTGCGCAGTGCGCGGGCTACTCCGGCGCCGCCGGTGGTGATGGCCGGGTACAGCGCCCGGCTGGCCGCGGTCACGACCGTGACCGGACTGTTGTTCGCAGCCACCGCGCTGGCTCCCGGGCCCGGTCCGGCGATCGTGCTCATGCTGCCGTTGCTGGGCTGGTCCGGGTGGCGTTTGCGGCGTACGGCGTCGGCCTGGTGCGAGCCAGTGACCCGGTCGCGGGTGATCGCCGTGGTCGCGGCCTGAGCCGGGAGCGAGAAGGCTCCCGACCCAGGCCCGACGACTACTTCTTCTTCTTGGTCGGAGCGGTCGCCTGCTTGGTGCAGGCGGCAGCCTTGGTGTTGCTGTCGGTGTTCAGCGTCGCGGCGTCGGCCGACTGCGTCTGGTTCGCGACGATCAGGGCCCGGACGTACGACGTCGGCATCGCTGCGGTCAGGCAGGCCTCGAGCTTGACGGCGTCGATCTTCGGGTTGGACTTCGCCACCGCCTGGGCCTGGAGCCGCTGGTAGTTGATGCAGCCGAGGAAGGCGTCGGCGTAGGCACCCGAGGTGGTCGCGTTCAGGCTCGCGCCCTGGGTGTTGAACTCGCCCGCGTCGGTCACGATCCGGGCGGCCATCAGACCCTTGACGCCGACCGTGTCGACGAACTTCTTCGAGAAGCAGACCACGTCGTTCGGCTGGAGCACTCCCGCGGAGGACGCGGTGAAGGCCTTGGTGACGTTGGCCAGCACGGCCTTCTTGGCCTTGGCCTCGTCCAGGCAGCCGAACAACGCGGCGGTGTAGGCGGCCGAGGTTGCCTTGTCGACGTTCGCGCCATTGGTGTTGTAGGCGCCCTTGTCGGTCACCACCTTGGCCGACTTGAGCTTGGTCAGGCCGAGCTTCTTGACGAACGCGTCGGCCACGCAGGTGGCCTGGGACTTGGTCAGGATGCTGTCCGCCGGCTTGGCGAGCGCAGTGGAGATCTTGTCAGCGACGGGCTTCTCGTCGGAACTGAGCGATCCTCCGCAGGCGGTAGCGGTCAGCAGGAGCAGGAGGGCGGCAAGGGCCGGCACTGCCTTCTTCATGGAATCTCCGATGTCGGGGGTGCGCCGACAGGGCGCGGTACGGGTCAACCCTGCACCATCCACCTGTGAACCGGTCCATACGGGCGTGAGGAACGGGCAACCCGGAGTTAACACGGATGTATTGGAACGTTCCGTAACCTCGCCTCACCGGTCTCGTTATGCCCAGTACACGTCGTTTTCGAAGGATCCGGGGGGCTCCTTTGAATCTCATGTCGTCGTTCTGGGAGATCGATCATGAAGAAGGTTGCCTTCACCTTTGCCGCCGCGCTCGCTGCGGTGCTGGTGACGCTCGGCTTCGCGCCCTCCGCGACCGCCTACCCGGACGTCCGGATGGACCTGAGCGTGGACCGTCAGGTGCTGTACGGCGGTGACTCCTTCACCGCGACCGCGACCGCGAACCTGACGTGTGCCTGGAACCTGACGTGGAACAGCGTGGCGCGGAACAACACCAGCGCCACCTACGTCACCACCTACGTCGCTCCCGCGGTCACCCGGATCACCCGGATCCCGCTGAGCGGCACCTGCGCGTACACGGCGCCGACGAGCCGCACCTCGGCTCGCGCAGCGGCGGCGGCCGAGACCTGGCACCGCACGATCACGGTCACGGTTCTTCCGCGGGGCAGTGCCGCCGCGGCCCCGAAGGGCAGCGGCAGCAACCTGCCCAACACCGGCGGCCCGGACGAGCTGGTGCTGTTCGCCGGTCTCGCTCTGCTCCTGGCCGGAGCCGGAGCCGTCGCGGTGGCCCGACGTCGCGCCGAGGGTGCCGACCTGGCTGATCTCTCCGGCCAGACCGCCTAGTCTTTCCCCCGTGGGGTTCGAGTGGGGTTCCGTCGTCACGCGTCGCCGGGTCGGCATCGGCGCGGTGCTGCTCGTCGTCCTGGTCATCGCATGGTTCTTCTGGCAGGCCTTCACGGCGTCGCGTGCGCTGCAGGATGCCCGTGACAGCGCGCGGCGCGTCCAGCAGCTGATCCAGGCCGGTGACTTCGCCGGCGCCAGCCGCGAGCTCGACCACCTGCGCCACGACACCGACCTCGCGCACAGCCGCACCAGTGGTGTCCTGTGGGACATCGGCCGCCACATCCCCTACTTCGGGCGCAACGTCGGAGCGGTCCAGACGGTCTCGTCGGTGCTCGACACCGCGACCCGGATCAACGCCCCGATCGCGCTGCAGCTCAGCCAGGCACTGGACGCCGGCAAGTTCAAGCCCGTGCACGGCCAGATCGACCTGGCCGAGATCAAGGCCCTGACGCCGTCGGTCGATCTGGCGGCTGCGTCGATCGAGGAAGCCGGCAAGCAGCTCGACACGATCCGTGCGGACAGCCTGACCTTCCCGTTCAACGACCTGGTCGGTGACCTCCAGACGCGCGTCGACACCGCCAGGACGAGCGCGACGGCGACCGCGAACGCCTTCGACCTCCTGCCGGCGATGCTCGGTGAGTCCAGCCCGCGCAACTACCTGCTGATCATCCAGAACCCGGCCGAGATCCGGGCGACCGGTGGCCTGCCCGGCGCGCTGGCGATCCTGCATGCCGACAAGGGCAAGATCACGATGGGCTGGCAGGGGTCGGCGGCGAGCATCAACGGGTTCACCTCGCCGGTCGTCAAGCTGCCCGCGGACACGCTGCAGCAGTACGGCCCGACGATGGCGACCGACTTCCGTGACATCAACTTCACCCCCGACTTCCCGGTCGCGGCCCAGATCGCTCGGGTGATGATCCGCGAGCGGCAGGGGACCGATGTCGACGGCGTCGTCTCGATCGACCCGATCGCGATGGCCGGGCTGCTGACCGGGACCGGACCGGTGCCGATCGCCAGCGGGGTCACCCTGACGGCCGCGAACGCGGTGCCGGTGCTGCTCAGCCAGACCTACCAGCTGATCCAGAACCCCGGCTCCCAGGACGCCTTCTTCGCCGACGTGGCGCGCAAGATCTTCAACGCGGTCACCGGCGGTCAGGGCAGTCAGCAGAACGCGATCAAGGCACTCGCCTCGGCGACGACCGAGCACCGGGTGCAGATCTGGTCGAGCCATGCCGACGAGGAGTCCCGGATCGCCAACTCCGCGATCGCCGGGGGACTGGGCGGTGCCTCGGGCAACGTCCCGCACGTCGGCCTGTACCTGAACAACAGCAGCGCGTCGAAGATGGACTACTACCTGCAGTACCGCACCTCGGTCGCTGCGGTGGACTGCCGGCAGCACGGCGCCCAGGACCTGCGGGCCACGGTCGCCCTGACCTCGAAGATGCCGGCTGACTACTCCAGGCTGGGCGTCTACGTGCTGGGCACCGGCGCGTACTCGCCGCAGGGCACGATCGCGGTGAACCTGCGCATCTACGCGCCGTACGGCGGCCAGGTGACCGGGCTGCACGTCGACGGCGTGGACCACTCGGTGACCTCCAACACCCACGACGGCCGGCAGGTCGCGTTCCTCCCGGTCTCGCTCAAACCCGGCCAGCAGACGGTGATCACCGCAGACATCCAGACCGCCAACGGGCAGTCCGGGGACGGGGTCTTCGACTACACCCCCGGCATGCTGCCGGCGCCGAACGGCGTCAAGATCAACAGCGCGTGCAACTGACGGATTGACGGTCGGCCCCTGCTACCGGAGCCGACCGTGACAGCGCTACTGTCAGCGTCATGGACTTCTCCCCCTCACCGCGGGCAGCTGAGCTCGCCGGCCTGGTCTCGGCCTTCGTCACCCACGAGATCGAGCCCGTGCACGACGACTACCACCGCGACGTCGCTGCTGCCCGGGAGTCGGGCACCTGGGCCGAGTCGCCGATCATGGGTGAGCTGCGCGCCAAGGCGCGGGCCCAGGGCCTCTGGAACCTCTTCCTGCCGCTCGGCCACGACGCGCCGTACGCCGAGCAGTTCGGTACCCACGGCGGCGCGGGGCTCAGCAACTCCGACTACGCGCCGCTCGCGGAGCTGATGGGTCGGGCCACCTTCCTGGCGCCGTACGTCTTCAACTGCAACGCGCCGGACACCGGCAACATGGAGGTGCTGCTCAAGTACGGCACTCCCGAGCAGAGGAAGGAGTGGCTCGAGCCGCTGCTCGACGGGCAGATCCGCTCCGCCTTCGGGATGACCGAGCCTGGGGTCGCCTCCTCCGACGCGACCAACATGGCCGCCACCGCCGTCGTCGACGGTGACGAGGTGGTCGTCAACGGGCGCAAGTGGTTCAGCACCGGCGTCGGGCACCCGGACTGCAAGATCATGATCTTCATGGGGCTCAGCGACCCCGAGGCCGACCGGCACCACCGGCACACGATGGTGCTGGTGCCGCTGGACAGCCCGGGCGTGAAGGTCGAGCGGCTGCTCTCGACCAACCACGTGTACGACGAGCCGGTCGGGCACGGCGAGGTGTCGTTCGACAACGTCCGGGTCCCGGTGGCCAACATCCTGCTCGGCGAGGGACGCGCCTTCGAGATCGCCCAGGGCCGCCTCGGTCCGGGCCGGATCCACCACTGCATGCGGCTGATCGGCCAGGCTGAGGTGGCGCTGGAGCTGGCGATCAAGCGCGGGCTCTCGCGGACCGCGTTCGGCAAGCCGCTGGTCAACCTCGGGGGCAACCAGGAGCGGATCGCGGACGCCCGGATCGCCATCGACCAGGCCCGGCTGCTGGTCCTGAACGCGGCCTGGAAGCTCGACGTCGGAGGACCGCTGAACGCGCTGTCCGAGGTCAGCCAGATCAAGGTGATCGTGCCGAACGTGACCCAGCAGGTGATCGACATGGCCATCCAGCTGCACGGTGGCGGCGGGATGTCGCAGGACGTGCCACTCTCGGCGATGTGGACCAACGCGCGGGCCCTGCGGCTTGCTGACGGGCCGGACGAGGTGCACCGCGGCGTGGTCGCCCGGATCGAGATCGGCAAGCACCGCTGATGCGGGCTCTGGTCACCGGCGGTGCGTCGGGCCTCGGTGCCGCGCTGTGCCGAGCGTTGCTCGCGCGCGGCGACGAGGTGATCAGTGCTGACGTCAACCCGCCGGTCGAGCCGATCGACGGTGTCGAGTACCTCACGCTCGACGTCCGCTCGGACGACGACTGGGCCGCAGCCCTGGCCCGGGTCACCGAGCGCTGGGGCGGCCTGGACCTGCTGTTCAACAACGCGGGCGTCGCCGGCGGCGGCCGGATCGACGTCGCCGGGATGGACGAGTGGCAGTGGATCACCGAGATCAACCTGTTCGGGGTGGTCCGCGGGACCCGGGCGTTCGTGCCGATGATGAAGGCCCAGGGCAGCGGCACGATCGTGAACACTGCATCGCTCGCGGGCCTGGTGCACCCCGCCGGGATGGCGTCGTACAACGCGGTGAAGGCTGCGGTGGTCGCGTTCAGCGAGACGGCCGGCCATGAGCTGGCCGAGTACGGGATCCACGTTTCCGTGGTGTGCCCGTCGTACTTCCGGACGCCGCTGGTCGACAACATGCAGGGCACGGACGCTGCAGTCGGCACGGTGATCGGCGCGCTGGTCGCCAACTCGCCCACCAGCGCCGACGACATCGCGGCGGCAGTGCTGGCCGGGCTCGATGCCGGCGACGAGGTGATCCTCCCCGACGACGCCGCGCGTGCGGCGTACGGGCTCAAGGTCGCGGACCGGGCCGGGTACAACACGGTCATGCGCAAGCAGGCCGAGCGGCTCAACGCGATGGGCGCACCGCTGTGACGATCGAGGGTGCCTCGGCCGTCCGCGACGAGGACGCCTTCGACGTCGAGGCCGTGCGCGCCTGGCTGGCCACCCAGGGCACCGAGCTCGTCGGCGACATCGCCGTCCAGCAGTTCGGCGGCGGCGCGTCCAACCTGACCTACTCGCTGCGCACCGGCGACGCCGACCTGATCCTGCGGCGTCCCCCGGTCGGCAAGAAGGCGGCCGGCGCGCACGACATGGGCCGCGAGTTCCGGATCCAGGACGGCCTCAAGGACGCGTTCGGGCTGGTGCCGTCGATGGTGGCGCTGTGCCAGGACGAGTCGGTGCTCGGCTCGGAGTTCTACGTGATGCAACGCGTCGACGGGATCATCCCGCGCCGCGACTTCCCGCCCGACGTTTCGCTGACGCCTGCGCAGACCCGCGAGCTGTGCACCAACGCGCTGGACGTCCTGATCGACCTGCACCGGGTCGACGTCAACACGACGCCACTGGCCTCGATGAACAAGGGCAACGGGTACGTCGAGCGGCAGATCTCCGGGTGGTCCACGCGGTTCCGCGCCGCCCACACCCCGGACATCGGTGACTACGAGGACGTGATGGCCTGGCTGGACGCCAACAAGCCCGCCGACGTCGCGAACTGCATGATCCACAACGACTTCCGCTTCGACAACCTCGTGCTGTCCGCGGATGACCCGACCCGACCGATCGCCGTGCTGGACTGGGAGATGGCGACCGTCGGCGATCCGCTGATGGATCTCGGCGGCACGTTGGCCTACTGGGTCCAGGACGACGACGAAGAGTTCTTCCGGATGTTCCGCCGCCAGCCCACCAACCTCCCGGGGATGCTCGCCAGGGCCGAGGTCGTGGACTACTACTGCGAGCGGACGGGTAGGAGCGTCACGCCCAAGCAGTGGCGTTTCTACGAGGTCTACGGGTTGTTCCGGCTCGGCGTGATCGCCCAGCAGATCTACTACCGGTACTTCCACAAGCAGACGACCAACGAGGCCTACGCGATCTTCGGTCCGGCGGCGAACCACCTCGAGACCCGGTGCGCTGCGATCATCCGAGACGGCTCGGCCTGAGGATGGGTCAGATCCTGCTGGTCCGGCACGGCCAGGCCTCCTTCGGGTCCGACGATTACGACGCGTTGTCCTCGCTCGGCTTCGACCAGTCCCGGCTGCTCGGCCTCGGTCTGGCCTCGCGCCGGATCGAGGTGGACAGCGTCGTGCACGGCAGCATGCGCCGGCACCGCGAGACGGCGGAGACCTGCGCAGCGTCGGCCGGCTGGGACGTCGTACCGGTGGTGGACGAGGGCTGGGACGAGTTCGACTTCCTCTCCGTCCTCGCGGTGCACCCGCACGACTTCGGTCCCGAGCCGACGAAGGCCGAGTTCCAGCAGCTCTTCGAGGCAGCGACCGCAGCGTGGATCGCTGGCGAGGACCGCCCGTACGCCGAGACGTTCGCCGGTTTCTGCGCCCGGGTCGAGGCGGCCCTGGAGCGGAGTGCTGCACTCGCTGCCGACGGCGACGTCGCGGTGTTCACCTCCGGCGGACCGATCGCCTGGGCCGTCGCCGGTGTGCTCGTCGAGGGCGGTAGCGCCAGCCTCTGGACGCGACTGAACCGGATGGCGGTCAACTCCGCCCTGACGCGGCTGATCTCGGGCTCGCGCGGGATCAACCTGCTCTCCTACAACGAACAGTCCCACCTCGACGGCGTGCCCGGCGCGCTCTCCTACCGTTAGGACCCACCATGGCGCAGACCATCCTGATCACCGGTGCCAGCAGCGGACTCGGCGCCGAGATGGCCCGGCAGTTCGCCGCACTCGGCTACGACCTGGCGCTGTGCGCGCGTCGTACCGAGAAGCTGGACGGGCTCAAGGCCGAGATCGCTGCGTCGCAACCGGGTGCGCGGGTGGAGATCCGCGCCCTGGACGTGACGAACGACGAGCAGGTCTTCGAGGTCTTCCACGGGTTCCAGGCCGACTTCGGAACCATCGACCGGATCGTGATCAACGCCGGCCTCGGCAAGGGCGCACCGCTGGGCACCGGCCGGTACGACGCCAACCGCGAGACCGCGATGACGAACTTCGTCGCCGCCCTGTGCCAGGCCGAGGCCGCGATGGAGATCTTCCGGGCGCAGAACGCCGGCCACTTCGTCATGGTCAGCTCGATGTCGGCGGTGCGCGGGATGCCCAAGACGCTCACGACGTACGCCGCCACCAAGGCGGGTGTCGCGCACCTCGCCGAAGGGCTGCGCGCTGAGCTCTACGGCAAGCCGATCAAGGTGACGGTGCTCTACCCCGGCTACATCGCCTCGGAGATGAACGAGAAGATCGACAAGCCCACACCGCTGATGGTGAGCACCGAGAAGGGTGTGAAGGCGATGGTCTCCGCCATCGAGCGCGAGGTCGGCTCGGCAGCCGTGCCCGCGCTTCCCTGGGCCCCGCTCGGTGTCGTGATGAAGCACGCCCCGATGCCCGTGTTCAAACGCCTTATCTAATCGGCGACGAGGAACTGGCTGACCAGCCCGGGCACGGCCGCGTCGGCGAACCCGGCGGCCCACTCCTCGGGCAGGTCGAGGATCTCGTAGGACTGCCGACCCGCAGCTGTCGTGGCGGTCAGGCTGACCAGTCCGGCTCGGCGCTGGAAGAACGTCTGGCGCACGTTCCAGCCGATGATGCCGGTGCGCTGCAGGGCGTCGCGTCGGCCTCGCAACGAACCCCAGCGCATCACCACGTACGCCGGGGTGAGCGCGTGGCCCAGGCGGCGGTAACGGTCCTGTCCCAGGAGCAGTCCGATCACCGGCAGCGGTGTTGTCGCGAGCGCCGGCCAGAGTGGCCAGGAGGCGATCGGAACCAGCAGGAAGAGCACCGCCGGGACCAGCGCCAGCGGCACAATCCCACGCACCAGACGTCGCCGCCGCGCCGCCGGACCGTGCTGGATCAGGTCGGCGTAGAGGGGCCCGTTCTCCTCGAGCACCCGCTCACCGACCGTGATGACCACGGGGCGCGGCGCTGGCGGCACCAGCGGCGTACTGCCCCGCGAGCGGCGGTTCACGCCGGTGACGATCGCTGTCAGACGGCCGCCGCCGGCGAGTCGGAGGCCGAGCGGTTCGTGGATCTCGAGGCCGCGCAGCCGGTCGAGGTCAATGCTGGTCTCCCGCGTGGTCAGCGCACCGTGCCGCACGTGGATGCTCGCGTCGTCGCGGGTGAGCGTGAAGTCCCAGTTCGTGATCAGGTAGCCGATGATCGCGAGGACCGAGATCACGATCAGGAAGGTCACCAGGCCTGCCGGGATCGTCACGTACAGCGGCAGTGCCTTGACGTCCTTGCCGACCTGCGAGGTGTTGACCACCTTGGCGATGAGCGCACCGAGGAACTGGCTCGACGCTGCGATCGCGGCAAGCACGATCACCAGGCCGGATGTGGTCAGTGGCGCGAACCGGACCCAACCCGGATCGAAGTCCATCAGCGGTGTCGCGCGGGCCGACGACGTCGCTGGGATGCCGGCAGCCGGAGGGCCGTCGGTCTCCGCCTCGTGCAGCAGGTCGGCCCTGAGTCGCCGCGCCTCGGCCGACCCCAGCGAGTCCAGCACCAGCCGGCCGTCCTTGCCCCGGTTGGCGCTGCCCGTCCCGATCTCGACCTTCTCCAGCTGCAGCAGCCGGTGGATCGGGGACGCGGTCAGCTCGACCGTGCGCACCCGGTCCAGGGGAGCGGTCAGGACGCTGCGGCCGAGGATGCCGCGGCGCAGCTCGATCTGGCCGCCGGTGATCCGGAACCGGGTGGTGGCGAACCTGATCAGGCCGATCGCGATCGGGACGGCGAGACCCAGGTAGTGCCAGGGCCCGCTGTCGCCGCCAGAGCCGAGGACGAAGACACCGATGACCAGCGGCAGGAACCGCACGAGCTCGGTGACCGGGTGGACCAGCAGCATCCGGATGTCGAGTCGTCGCCAGTCGGCATCGCGGGCGAGCTCCGTCACGTCGCGTCGCCGACCTCGGCCTCGGTACGCCGGGTCAGCTCCTCGACCAGTCCCTCGGCCACGTACAGGTCGAGGCCCTCGATCTTCAGCGGGCCGGCGGCGGACGCGGTCGTGACGGTCACGGTCGCCAGCCTCACCAGCCGGCTCACGATCCGCTGCTCGAGGTCGACGGTCTGCACCCGTGACATCGGTGCGATCCGACGTTCGCGGGTGATCCAGCCGCGCTGGGTGTAGACGGCGGTCGCGGTGCTCTCCCAGCGGTGCACCCGGTACCGGTACGCCGGCATCGCACCGACGTACGCGATCGCCAGCACGGCGTAGCCAACCCAGACCCACCACGGCAGGGTGCCGCCGCCGAGGGAGACGACACCGGCGATCACTGCGGGGATGGCCACGCGGATCGCCGCCTCCACCCGCCAGACGGTCCGGGCTCTCGGGGAGACCAGGTTCACCGGGTCCCGCAACCGCGCCCCGAGTGCGTTCTCGGTCATACCCTCACCTTAGGTGGGCGTCGGTCAGTCCATCAGCAGGCGGATGACCTCGAGCGCTTCGTCGATCGCGGTTTCGCGCTGGACGATCGCGTCGTTGTAGACGAATCCCTCGATCAGCCGGACCACCGCATAAGCGAGCAGCCCGGTGTCGCCGCGCGGGACGTAGGTGCCGCGAGCGGCTTCCTCGTCGGCCAGCCGCTTGACCTCGGCGACCAGCTTGTCCTGGAACGGGCCGCGCGAGGTGAGCAGGCGCAGCGCTGCGTAGGTCTCGTTGCGCAGGAACTCCTGCAGGGCGTTCGAGCCGGTGACCGTTTCGACGTACAGGCGCAGCGCCTCGACGACCCGGTCGGCGCCGGCCAGCCCGGCGGTCTTCTCCCACACGTCATCGATCACGATCTGGCTGAGCGACCAGATCACGTCCTGCAGCAGCCGCTCACGACCGCCGGTCCAGCGGTAGAGCGTATTGCGCGAAATGTCGAGTTCGCGGGCCAGTTCGCGCATGTCGACACGCTGGCCGGACAGGTAGGTCCGGGTGGCGGCCGCATACGCATCGGGAGGGCTCGCCATGGCGGAACTCTAGCGGATGTGAGGACACCCACAGGATCTGTCTCTTGTAGGACACATGCGCCAGGTGTCACGCTAGCGCGATGAGTACTGCGCGGGATGCTGACGTCATCGTCGTGGGAGCCGGTCTGGCCGGTCTGGTTGCGACCGCTGAGCTCGCCGACGCGGGCAAGAAGGTGCTCCTCCTCGACCAGGAGCCGGAGCAGAGCCTCGGCGGGCAGGCCTTCTGGTCGCTGGGCGGGCTCTTCCTGGTCGACACCCCCGAGCAACGCCGGATGGGCATCAAGGACTCCTACGACCTGGCCCTCCAGGACTGGATGGGCAGCGCCCAGTTCGACCGGGACTGCGACTATTGGCCGCGGAAGTGGGCTGAGGCGTACGTCGGGTTCGCGGCCGGTGAGAAGCGGCAGTGGCTGCACGACCAGGGGCTGCGGATCTTCCCGGTCGTCGGCTGGGCCGAGCGCGGCGGCGGGCTCGCCGGCGGCCATGGCAACTCGGTCCCACGCTTCCACCTGACCTGGGGCACCGGTCCCGGCGTCGTCGCCCCGTTCGAGCGTCGCGTCCGCGAGGCCGTCGCGAAGGGCCTGGTCGAGATCCGGCACCGGCACCAGGTCGACGACCTGGTGAAGACCGCGGGCGTGGTCACCGGCGTGCGCGGCACGCTGCTCGCGCCGGACTCGATGGAGCGCGGGCGAGCGTCGAACCGCGATGCCATCGGCGACTTCTCCTGCTCGGCCCAGGCCGTGATCGTCACGTCCGGTGGCATCGGCGGCAACCACGACCAGGTCCGCAAGCAGTGGCCGGTCGAGCGCCTCGGCCAGCCGCCGAAGTTCATGGTCGCCGGGGTTCCGGCCCACGTCGACGGGCGGATGCAGTTCATCACCGAGGCCGCTGGCGCCGAGATCATCAACCCCGACCGGATGTGGCACTACACCGAGGGCCTGCGCAACTGGAACCAGATCTGGGAGAACCACGGGATCCGGATCCTGCCCGGCCCCCGCTCCCTGTGCCCCCTCGACCCCGGCCAACGGATCCCGGCCCCTCC
>JACXTT010010015.1_pt1 | contig 12852 bp, 13 predicted proteins | sample 9270951 | NCBI WGS metagenome assembly JACXTT01 (sample SAMN15532306, study PRJNA645909) | rock metagenome | isolation source: weathered quartz diorite | place: Puerto Rico | collected 2017-06-21 | reverse complement strand
AATGGCACATGTTTGTTTCCTCCTTGAAAAACTGGCCGTGTGAGAACCACCAGTTTGGGGGAAACAGACAATTCAGAAAACCTCAACTCGGCCACTCAGGCCGTTCGATTTGTGACCTGTGTTTGAGCCACGCCCAATTTCTTGAATCACCTGGGGCGCCTCGATGGTGAAGCCTCCCAAGAGCGGTGGCGTTCCGGCTCGCCCGGCGCATCCAGGTTGACATTGCCTGCGCGAACCACTTTGGCCTATATACGTGGGCAAGGAGTCCGCTCATGAAAACGATATTCACCAGCAAAAAGACGTGGTTGGCGCTGCTCGTGGTCGTCGGGATCGCGGGGGTCGGCTGGTGGCAGCGGCAGCCAGTGCTGGCATGGTACTACGTGCGCCAGCTCAGCAACGCCTATCAGGAAAACCGCGAAGGCTGCGCAAGCAAGGTGGCGGAGCTGGATGAAGCTGCCTTGCCGCCGGTGCTGGAGGGCCTGCAAAGCGAGGATGCGCTGGTGTGCGCTAATCTTCAGTACGCGCTGGTGTTGATGACGAAACGCTGGGGGATCACCGATCCGCGCGCGCAGGATCTGGTGGAACGATTGCACGCCGGGTTTGACACCTTCAGTACGCAGGGACAGGAAAAAATCGTCTCGCTTCTGACGGGCCTCCTGCAGCTGGACGGCCCCAGGCCGCTGCCGCCGCGTCTGACCAAGCATGTCAGCGAAATCTTGCTCGGGGCGGAGAACCGGCGAGAATTGCGCTCGGTTAGCCTGCTGCTGGCGGCTGAGCTGATCGATTGCGTGGAGGCGGGCCAGTGGGTCGATGCCTGCCGCGGCATGGCGGAGCGCGGCCTGAAGGACGACCGGGCCGGCGTGCGCATGGCGGCAGTGCAGCTCATTCGGCGTGAGCCGATGCGGAAGGACAAGGAGTTGGTGGAGCTGGCGATTCCACTCATGCGCGATACGGAGCCGGCGGTGCGGCGGGCCGCGCTGCTTGCCTTGGCCTCGGAGAGCGATGTGGTCCGCGAAGAGGTCTTCCTGCCGCTCTTGCACGACGAGGACGCCCAGGTCCAGTACCTTTGCGAGCTGGCATTGCGCAAGCGTGGGTTGCAAGATGACGACATCCTGATGGCGCGCATGATCAGCGACAAGAGCCCGACCACGCGCATGCGCGTCTTGCACTTCCTGCATCAGCGGCCGGAGCTGAATCTTGGCGAATGGCTGCGTCAATTGAGCCAGGACCCGGAGCCGGCCGTGCGCGCAGCCGCGGTGCGGGCCTGCGCGGAGTTCCCGCACCTCGATCTGACGGCGCGTCTGCGCGAGATGGCCGAACGCGATCCGAGCGAGACGGTTCGACACAACGCGCGCTATTACTTGTCGCTGCGCGCGCCGCGCGCGGCGCTCGATTGACTTGGCGAGCGTCGAGGCGGGAGCCCGACGTGGTCGCGTGCCATCACGTGGGGCTTACGCCTCGACGCTCGCCGCGATAGAATCAAGACATGCACCTCGAACCGCTCGGCGATCAGGCCGTCATGGCCTACTGCGACGACGAAGGTCAGGCCACGCTGCTGACGGCGCGGGTGCGACGGGCGCTGCCGGCCTGGTGCGTCGATGTCGTGCAGGCGTACCTCAGCGTTTCCATCTACTACGACCTCACAGCGGTCGATTATGCCCAGGTCGCCTACTGGCTTGCCATGCAGCCGGATACCGTTGCCGAACCTTTGGCAGAGAGCCGACTGTACGTCATTCCGTGCTGCTACGAGTTCGGCCTCGACTTCAAGCGGATCGAGGAGCACACCGGCTTGCCGCGCGACACTGTCATCGAGATGCACACCGGCGCCATCTTCACGGTCTACGCGATTGGCTTCTGCCCCGGCTTTCCGTACCTTGGCTATTTGCCGGACCAGCTGGCAGGAGTGCCGCGCCTGGCGACGCCGCGGCTGAAGGTGGAAGCGGGGAGCGTTGGACTGACGGGCCGGCAGACCGGCATCTATACCGAGCCTCGGCCCGGCGGCTGGAACATCCTCGGCAGAACGCCGTACCAACTGGTCGATGTCAAAGACGAGTATTTTCCGCTGCGGACCGGCGATCGTGTGCGGTTCCGGAATATTACCGAGCCGGAGTTTTACGAATTGGCAGGGAGGCGATTGACGCAGGTAACGTTAAACATGGATGATTGATGTCACCTCGTTGATGTCGCGCTGAATCTGCGCGACCAATTCCTGCACGCTGCCGAACGGCTTTGTCTCGCGAATCTTCGTGACGAACTCGACGGCAAGTGATTTGTCGTAGAGAGCGCCGGCAAAGCCGATCAGGTGGACCTCGACCTTGCGAGCGTTTTCGCCGAAGGTTGGGTTTGGCCCAATGTTAGCTGCCGCCGGCCAACATGCCCCCTCACCCCCAACCCCTCTCCCCGAAGAGGCGAGGGGCGAAATGGTCGCCCGCACCGCGTAGACGCCATTGCCGGGCACGAGGGTCGCAATCTGGTGCAGGTTCGCCGTTGGGAAGCCGAGCGTGGCCCCGCGTTGCTGTCCGGCGCCGACGATGCCCGCGATGCGGTACGGTCGGCCGAGCAGGCTCAAGGCGACATCAACGGCCCCCGACAGCAATTCCGCGCGCACCCGGCTGCTGGACACCGGCGCGCCACTTACTTGCTGCTGCGGCATCAACGTCAGCGCGATCTCCTTCTCCGCGCACAAGCCACGCAGCACGTCGATCGTACCTTCGCGGCCCTTGCCGAAACCAAAGTTAAATCCTTCAACGAGCGCCCGGGCCTTCAACCGGGAGGCGATGATCTGGTCGAAGAACTCCCGCGCGGTCAGTTGCAAAAGGGCAGGGGTGGTTTGCAGAACCAAGACGTGGTCGGCGCCATGTTGCCGCAGAAGGTCGGCACGATCGTCCAGCGATGTCAGGAACGGCTCGAGCCGATCGGGACGCAGGACTTGCGCCGGATGGGGATCGAACGTCACCGCAATGGCAGGACAGGCATGCGCGCGCGCCTGGCGTGCGGCTTCGTTCAGGAGCGCTTGATGGCCGAGATGAACGCCGTCGAAATTGCCGATGGTCAGAACGCCGCCCATGCAGTCGTCGGGCATCGGAGCGTTGAGCGTATAGGTGAAAATAGCCATGGCAACGCGTAAAGCAGAGCACGCGCGGAGCGAGTGCTCTGCTTCGAATGGGTTATTGCGCCGCCGCCTTGAGGGCCGCCAGAGCGGCATCGTAATTCGGGTGCGCCCCGACTTCCGGCACGTATTCGACATAGGTGATCTTGCTGTGCTTGTCGAGGACGAAGATCGCGCGCGAGAATAGCGGAATCGGCAGACCTTCGATCAGGACGCCGTAGCTCTTGCCGAACGAATGATTGCGCACATCGGACAGGTTCTTCATGTTGGTGATCTTCTGCTCGGTGCAGAAACGGCCCTGTGCGAAAGGCAAATCGAGGCTCACCGTGTAGCAAGCGACCTGGTCCTTGAGGCCGGCGATCGCTTTGTCGAACTTCTTCGTCTGCTGGCTGCAAACGGGCGTATCGAGCGACGGAACCACGCTGAACATGCGCGCCTTGCTCGGCGTGGATGCGAGCGTCTGGATGTCCAGGCCGGTGACACACTCGAAATTGGGAGCCGAGTCGCCGGCCTTGAGCTGCGGGCCGACCAGACCGTACATTTTGTCTTTGAACTTCACTTCACGCTTCGACATTAGCAAACCTCCGTAATGGGTCAAGGTTGATGGGGGCAAGATGCAATCTTGCCCATGAAGGACGCGGCAAGATCGGAATCTTGCCGCGACGGAACTTACGCGGCTCCATTCGAGCCGGCCTCTTGAATCTTGAAAACTTCGGCGGCCAGAGCTCCGCCTGCCAACGGTCCGACGATGTAGAGCCAAAGGTGGCTGAGCGAGCCGCCGTTGAATGCGTGAACGACGGTGAGCCCGGTGCCCACGGCCGGGTTGAAGGCGCCGCCGGAGATGCCGCCGCCGGCGACCGCACCTGCAAAGACGGTGAAGCCGATGGCCAGGCCGAAATACGAATTGCCAGCCGCCTTCTTCGCGGTTGCCGTACTCAGTACGACCAGCGCGAGGGCGAACGTGAAGAGGATTTCAACCAAAATCGCTCCAAGCGTGCTCGCCGAATCTGCCGGTGCGATCGGGCAGGTCTTGCCCAGAATCACATAGACGACCCCAGCAGCGGCCAACCCGCCCACGAGTTGAGCGATCACGTAAGGAACAAATTCCTGGAACGTCAGCTTGCCGCGGAGCATCACGGCCAGGCTCACCGCCGGATTGTAATGGGCGCCGGAGACGTGTCCACCCATGTAAACCATCACCATGAGCGCGCTGCCGATTGCCAGCGGGGCGAGCGCTGAGCCGGATAGGACCGCCAAGCCGATGGTCAGAACGAGAAAGAACGTGCCAATGAACTCGGTCAGGTATTTGTGCATATTCTCCCCGGCACAAAAAATGGACGAAGAAATAATCTATGCTGTCAGGCCGGAGAAATTCTACGACGACCTGCCCTCAACGCCAAGGTCCGCCGCAACAACCGGTTTGACGCCGCACGCACAATCTGGTGGAATGAAAGAGCTGAGTCGTTCCGTCCTACACCATGTCAAAAGTGGGGCCTGTTGTGTCCGACGCCGCCGAATCCGTGCCGCGCTTGATCCGCCTGATTCGGCAGCCAGGGCCCGACGGCGTCGGCGTGTTCTCAATCACGAAGGATCGCCGCACGCAATTCTACGTGTTCAAGGAAATCCCGTGCGCCATCGGCGGCCGCGGCTTCGCGGTGCATCGCCTCGGTCTGGCGAGCCTCTACCACGTGCGCGTCGGCATGCCGCGCGAGTGCTCCTGCGAATGCCTTGGCTTCCTGGCGCACGGCCGCTGCAAACACCTGCAAGGATTGGCAGCCTTGATCGGGCATGATTTGCTGTAATCGGTCGCTTGCGGCGAAGCAACTGCTACGCCGCAAGCGGCAAATCATTGCTGCGCCTCCGCATCGATCGTCGGCGCCCGTGACTTCTGCACCGCTTCGATCTGAGCGATCGCGTTATCGACCCATAGCCGCGCGTCGAGCAGGGTGAAATCCATGCGCATCGTGTGGCGCGCGCCTCCGTCGAGCCTCGGCACCCGCCCTGCCTGGCGTTCGACCTTGCGCGAATTCGGAAAGCTGACGCCCGGCTCGATGCCGATAACGTAGCCGTCCTCGTCGGCGCCGGTGTTCTTCCACAGCGTCAAGTAGGGCAATTGCTTCTTGGCGTAGGTCATGAGTACGCCGCGATTGCCTTTCGAGTTGTGCAAAAGCACTTTAACATTGCCGGCGTCGTCATCGAGCGGCCGCATCAGATACACCTGCTCGACATAGCCCGACTTCGGCGCCGCGAAGGTGTTCCACGTCTTGACATCGCGCGCCGCATTCGCATTGAACGGCGTCACGCGCATCACCGGCACGTGCAGCTTCGCCCCTTCGCCCAGCAGCGGCTTGCCGAAATTGTAGTGATACAGCACCTGATACTCCTGTGGCTGCGAACCCTTGTTGATGACCGTGTCCTGAATGCGGAACTTGGCGGAGCCCGGCTCGGTCGAGAGCTCGGTGACGAGTTCGAGCTTGGGACCGAACAGCATCTTCTCATGCATGAGGCCGCGGACGGTGATGCGAAAAGGCGCGCGCGTCTGCACGTCGATCTCGACCTCGGAGGCGGGGATATTGGCGATCTTACCATGCAGCGTCAGATCGACGGTTTGCTTGTCGCCGACGTTGTTGATGATCTCGTCTTGCCCGGCCTGTCCGGTGTTTTCGAGGCCGCACCGGCACAACCATTCGTTGAAGCCTTCGAGCCAGCCGAGTCCGCCGCGCAGGTTGAGGTTGATGTGCCTGGGATGAACGATCTCGGTGACGGGCGATTTCCACCCGAGCTTGAGATCGCCCATGGCGACGCTGAGAATGCCCATGCCGCGCGTGGGGATGAGGACGATCTGCATCTTGCCGTTGTCGAGGGTGACGAGCCGCACGCCTTCCTGCTTGCCGCCGCGCAAGGTTTTGAAGTTGACCGACCACGGCGTGTCGCAATCGGGGGTCAGCGTCTTGCCGTCGATGTCTGCATCGGCCAGGACTTCATTCTTCGCGGCACTGATGAGCTTGACGCGAAAGCTGTCGGTTTTGGAAGGCTGCGCCGGGGCGGCAGCGGTGATTGCGAGGGTCAACGTCGCGGTGAGGAGGTAGCGGAGCATGGTGATTACTCGGGAGGGGTGGATGAAGTTCACTTCGCGAATTGTGACCGAAGATTCGCGAGGATGCAAAACAAATTGTCCGATGGAAGAGCGAATCTAGACGTGAAGTGACCTTGTGGATTTGGGCCAATTTGCGTATATGCGGTGCATGGATGCCTTGCTCACGCCAACCGAGCCTACGCGCGCCGACACGCCGATTCGCTTCGATGCGCATCCGTGGATTCGCCGAGCGTTCTTGGCGATCGTCGGCGTCGGCCTGCTCTGGCGATTCGTTCGCTACTTCAGCCAGTTCCCGATCTGGGGGGACGAGGGGATGCTGCTGCTCAACATCCTCGAACGCGAATATGCCGGGCTCACGCAGCAGCTGCGCTTCGCCCAAGTCGCGCCGGTGTTGTTTCTGTGGCTCGAAAAAACAGCGTTGCTCCTCCTCGGCCCGTCGGAATGGGCCGTTCACTTGTTCCCCTTTTGCGCCGGCCTGATCGCGTTCGGCATGTTCTGGCGCACTTGTCACGCGTCCTTCACGCCGGCAGCCGCAGGGTTGGCGGTCGGCGTGCTCGCGGTGTCCTATTATCCGATTCGGCACGCTTGCGAGGTGAAGCCGTATGCGTTCGATTTGTGCTTCGCCGTGCTTTACCTCTGGATCACGCTCGAGCGCTTGCGCTCGCCGGAGCAGGCGCGCTGGCTGGTGGCGCTGATCGCGGTGACGCCGACGGCGGTATTCGCGTCGTATCCGTCGGTGTTCGTCGCGGGCGCGGTAAGCCTGGTGCTGTTGCCGACGATGCCCAGCGCGTCGTGGCCACAGCGCGGGCTGTATGGGGTATTCAACATCGCGCTAATCGCCTCGTTCCTGATTCACCAGGGGATGGTCGGGCACTCGCAGATCGACGCCGCGGAAGCGCAGGGGACGCGCGACTTCTTGCGCGATTACTGGAAAGACGCATTCCCGCCGGAAGATGTGTGGCGCTGGCCGCTCTGGCTGCTGAAAGTTTTCACGGGCAACATGCTCGCCTACCCAATCGGCGCCAACCACGGCGGCAGCGCGATCACGTTCCTTCTAGTTCTCCTCGGTTCGTTCAAGCTGTGGCGCGACGGCAATCATTCGGTTCTCGCCCTGTGCTGGCTGCCATTCGGGCTCAACCTAACTGCGGCGGTCCTCAAAAAGTATCCGTTCGGAGACAGCGCTCGCATCACGCTGCACCTGGCGCCGTTCATCTGCGTTCTCCTGGCGCACGGCGTTGTCCAGGTGCTTGATTGGATTCGGGCACCGGCGCTGCGTTCGCGCCTGCACCTGGCGCTGCATGTCTCGGTGCTGGGGATCGGCGTGGCCGGCATCGTGCGCGACGTGGTCAACCCATTCAAGACGGAACACGATCGCGACGTGCGCCGCTTGGCCCATGACATCGGCACCAGCGTCGCTGCGAACGAGCCGGTGCTGCTGGGCCATCAGTGCGACGAGGAACTGCTCGCGGAGTTCCTGTGGTATCTGCGAGCCCAAGCATTGCCGCTGCGCTGGCAGGCCGACGGAGTGGATGCAGACGTGCATTCGTACTGGCTCGTGCAATGCAGCAATCAGGAGCCGGGCCTTGTTCCGATACACGCCGGCTGGAAGATCTCGTCGAGCGAGGTGCGGTTCGTGCCGCCGGAAAACAAGGTGATGCCGCCGATGTACTGCCGCTGGACCCGGCTTGTGCGCGAATAGTCGTGCCATTCATCTCTATAACAACCGTGCCCAGATACATTCGGGGATTTCGTCGATGGCTTCGTCAACCGAGCCGCGCAATCCGTTCTATTTGATGCTTTTGATTGCCGGCCTGGTCTTCATCGTCACGGTGCTAATCTACGCCGTGCTGCCGGTGGTCGAGCAGAAAGCGCTGGACGCCGGGCAAGAGGTGCCGCCGCGTGAAGACTCTTGGTTTCGCAACACGATGCACCATGACGGCTGGAAATGGGTGCTCGGTGAAGTGGCGTTGCTCATCGTCCTGGGCTTCTTGAGCATGGGGCTCGACCGCTGGCGGCGCTGGCAGGCCGATCGCGACAACAACCCAGAATCAAGCAGCACCAAGTCATAATCCAACGGCTCATGATTTTGTGCTCCATGATTTGTGAGATTCCGAGGAGGCGCGCATGACCGGGGCACAAAAACGCATCGACGACCTTCGCAAGCTAATCGACTACCACAACCACAAGTACTACGTCGATGCCAAGCCCGAGATCTCCGACCGCGACTTCGATCGGCTGCTCGACGAGCTGAAGTCGCTCGAGGAACAACATCCCGAATTCCTCACGCCCGACAGCCCCTCCCAGCGCGTCGGCGGCAAGCCGATTGCCGGCTTCGTCACCGTTCGGCATTCCGAGCCGATGCTGTCGATCGAAAACTCCTACAGCGCCGACGACCTGCGTGAATTCGACAAGCGCGTGCGCAAGCTGCTCGGCGGCGCGGCGCCGACCTACGTCGTCGAACCGAAGATCGACGGCGTCGCGATGTCGCTGACCTACGTCAACGGCGTCTTCACCGTCGGCGCCACCCGCGGCGACGGCGAGCAAGGCGACAATGTCACGCACAATCTCAGAATGATCCACGATGTGCCGCTGACGCTTGCGGACAAGCCGCCGCACTTCGAGACGCGTGGCGAAGTTTACATGACGCGCGCCGACTTCGCGGCGAACAACCGCAGGCGTGTCGCCGAGGGGGACGAACCGGCGGCGAACCCGCGTAACTTCGCGGCCGGCTCGCTCAAGCTCCTTGATCCGAAGGAAAGCCGCAAACGCCGGCTGCGCTTTTTCGCCTATGCCCTCGGCCATTGCGAAGGAATCGCCGTCAAGACGCATCTCGAATCCCTCGACCTTCTCAAACGCTATGGCTTTCCAATCAGCCCGAATATCGAATCGTTCGATGCGATCGATGCCGTCATCGATTACTGCAATGGCTGGGCTACCAAACGGCACGACCTGGGGTATGAAACGGACGGCATGGTCATCAAGGTCAACGATTTCGCCCAGCGCAAAAAGCTCGGCGCGACGTCGAAGTCGCCGCGCTGGGTGATCGCCTACAAATTCGCCGCCGAGCAGGGATTGACCAAACTCGTGTCGATCGACATCCAGGTCGGCAAGCTCGGCACGCTGACGCCGGTCGCCAATCTCGAGCCGGTGAAGCTCGCCGGCACGAACGTGAGCCGGGCGAGCTTGCACAACGCCGACTTCCTCTCGGCGAAGGATATCCGCGTCGGCGACATGGTCGTCGTCGAGAAGGCGGGCGAGATCATTCCGTACGTCGTGCGCTCGGAGCCGGAGGCGCGTACCGGCGGCGAGAAGGCCTTCCAGTTTCCGAAAGTGTGCCCGTCGTGCGGCAGCCCGGTCGAGCGCGACAAGAACGGCGTCTTCTACCGCTGCACGGGGGGCCGCAAATGCACTGGCCAAATCAAGGAGGTGCTGCGTGCCTACGCCCGCCGCAGCGCCATGGACATCGAAGGACTCGGCGAGAAGATCATCGAGCAACTGGTCGATACGGCCCTGGTGACCACCATCCCTGACGTCTATCGGCTCACGCTCGACCAACTCACCGCCCTGGAGCGGATGGGAACGAAGTCGGCACAGAACCTGCGCGCCGGCATCGCTGCCAGCAAGGAGCGCGGCCTGGCCCGATTGCTCGCCGGGCTCGCCATTCAGCACGTCGGCGACAGCGTGGCCGACCTGCTCGCGAACGAGTTCGGCGCCATCGACGCCTTGATGAATGCCAGCGCGGACCGCTTGAATAAAATCCAAGGCATCGGCCCGATCATGGCCGAGGCAATCCACGACTATTTCCAGGACGAGCACAACCGCGCCATCATCGAAGAGCTGCGCGTGCTCGGCTTGAAGCTCACGCAGGACCGACGCCCGAGCCCCGCTCAGCTCGGCGGCGCCGACCTGACCGGCAAGACCTTCGTCGTCACCGGCACGCTTGCCAAATACTCGCGCGAAGAGATCGAGTCGCTGATCCGCCAATTCGGCGGCAAGGCGACGGGGAGCGTCTCGAAGAACACCAGTTACCTCGTCGCCGGCGAGAAGGCCGGCAGCAAGCTCGACAAGGCAAAGCAGCTCGGCGTAACGGTGCTGACGGAGGAGGAGTTTGATAAGTTGATCGGACGGTGAAGTCTCGTTTCGTCCGCGCCCATGGCGTGGGAAGGAAAACTCACTTCCACGTCTGATCGATTGCCGCTAGCAACTCCTGCGGCGACAGGCGAGCAATGAAGCTATCGGGCCGGAAGAACCAGCGGACGTAGCCGGAGTCCACGAGAAAAGTTGTTGGCGCGTTGGTGTCGCCGCCGCCCGCGGCTGCCCCTTGATGGATCACCTCGACCGCCTTGGCCATGGTTTGCAGCGGATCGGCAACGATGAGAAGATTCGGAAATCGGTCCTGCGTTGCCTTGGCGTCCCCCAGGCTGTCGTTGGAGATCGCCACGATGCGGACCTTGCGTTTGGCAAATTCGTCGTGCTGCGCGTCGAGCTGACCCAGCTCCTTCATGCACACCAGTCACCAGTGCCCGCGGTAGAAGAGCAGAACCCTGCGCTTGTCGCCGTCGAGATCGCTGTTGGTGAACGCTGTGCCGTCGGCAAAGGTCGCATGGAACACGGGCAGCTTATTGCCGACCTGAGCCGGCCCGGTGTAAGGCGGCGTGCGCGTCAGCACGAGAAAGAAGGTCCACTGGAGGCCGCACAGCAACACGAACAGGGCCAAGCCGACGCTGCGCAAGATGCCACGGCGCTGCCAGACCGATGCCGCCATGAGCACGACGCCGAGCGTGGAGAGTCCGGGCAGATACCACGGCACCACCAAGCTCCAGTTCATGTGCACGACATAGGCGATCGGCCCCAGCACGAACAAAAGGACGCCAACAAGGAAGAGCGGCCAGGACCGCAGGGGAATCGCGACCGAGTTTTCCGAAGTATGGCTCTTCATGACTCCTCGCTCCGAAATATTCGATTACTGCTGCTTTCCTTCCAGTACCGCGCGCCAGAACCCCGGCAGGCCGCAATAGGCGGCTTCATAGGTCGAAGCGAGTGGCACATCGACATAGCGGCTCGGCCGTAGAAACAACGGCATCCCCGGCAACGCCGCGCCCACGGCGACATGCTCGATGTACATCTCAATGCTCGGTCCAGCGGCGTAGGACGCGAGCGTCAACGGTTCGTCTACCGGCAAATCGTAGAGCGTGTCGGACTGCTCAAGGTTCTGGACGATGACCTCGTGCAGGCCGTGTGGGTCGTGCGGTCCCGGTGGCAACAAATCCACGATCAGGACATGCAGACCAAGATCGAGCGCGGACACTACCTTCGTGGTGAACGCCTCGAGGTGTTGACGCCGATCCTTGTTCGCTGGAGATACGATTTCGATCAGGGCAACGAGCCGATGCCCGCTGACATGGCGAATAGCGAGCGTTCGTCGGCGGCTTAGCAGGGAGCCTTCGACGGTTTGCTTTCGCTTTACGCGCGGAGGCGCATCGGCCACCGCCGTGCCGCCATTGTCAGCGTGCAGGGGCAAGGGGGCAGCATTCGGGTCGCTGGCGTGCAAAGTCAGGACGTCCGCGACAGAACCACCCGCATGTTGTTCCGCCATGGCATAATAGCCTTCCGGCAGCAAGCCGCCGTTGAGCGCTTTGCTCAGTTCAGGAATCCATGCGACATGAAAGGCGTGAAAGATGCCATCTTCAACCAGTGTCCAATCATGTACGGGCATCGGCTAATCTCCACGGGGTCGACCAGCATCCAATATACTCGCGCGGCAGTATCGATCCAAGAACGCGCGACAGATCACGGGGCCTTGTTGATGGCCTTACCCGCAATATCCTTGCGGAAAAACGCCCCCGGAAAGCTAATCTTGGCGACCGCTTCATACGCTCGCGCCTTGGCGTCCGCCAGCGTGTCCCCGAGGGCCGTCACGCCGAGCACGCGTCCGCCGTCCGTCACCACCATGCCGCCGGGTTCGAGCCTGGTGCCAGCGTGGAATACCTTGACGTCCGGCATCTGCGCGGCGTCTTCGAGGCCCTGAATCATCTTGCCCTTCGTGTAGGCGCCGGGATAGCCGCCGCTGGCCATGACGACGCAGACCGCCGGCCGCGGGTCCCATTCCAGGCGATCTTCCGTGAAGTCGCCCAGCTTATCGTCCACAGTGGCTTCGAGCAGTTCGCACAGGTCGGTCTTGAGTCGCATCAGCACCGGCTGCGTCTCCGGATCGCCGAGCCGGCAGTTATATTCGAGCAAGCGAAACCCCTGATTGGTAACGATGACGCCGGCGTAGAGAATGCCGCGAAACGGCGTGCGGGCCCGTTTCATCGCATGGACGGTGGGGACAAGGGCGTTGGTCTCGATCTCGTCGAGCAAGGCCGGCGTGCCGAGCGGGGCAGGGGAGTAGGCGCCCATGCCGCCGGTGTTGGGCCCGGTGTCGCCGTCGAAAGCGCGCTTGTGATCTTGCGACGGCGCCAGCGGGATGATCGTGCGCCCTGCGACCAGCGCCAGGATGCTCAGCTCCTCGCCGTCGAGCTTCTTTTCGACGACGATCTGCCGGCCCGCGACTCGGCCGGACTCCCCGCGCCACATCATGCTGTTGACGGAGTCGAGCGCGTCCTCTTGCTTATCGCACACGATGGCGCCTTTGCCGGCAGCCGCC
>JACXTT010010014.1_pt1 | contig 12853 bp, 11 predicted proteins | sample 9270951 | NCBI WGS metagenome assembly JACXTT01 (sample SAMN15532306, study PRJNA645909) | rock metagenome | isolation source: weathered quartz diorite | place: Puerto Rico | collected 2017-06-21 | reverse complement strand
AAGATCAACACCAATGCGGCCTGGTATTACGCGACGCCGAAGGATGCGGCCAGGGAAATTGCGGGACGCGTGGCGTTCTGGAAGGGTGTGACGGTTGCACAATAGGGGGCGGGGGTTCCTGAACCGGGCGAGCTGGTCAATCTTGCTGCATTCAGTGCGCTTGCCGCCGTATCCGTCGCGGGCCGGGAACAGGTTTTATCCGGATTGCCGCATTCGCCTTTTGCTGCGGACGAAAAGAATGACCATGCCGACTCCCGCCACGGCGATGCCGCCGCTGATCCACCTGAAGTCCATCAGGACAAGGCCGATCAGGACGCTGGCCGGGCCGCCCAGGGCCAGCAGGACGTCGAAGAACATCGAATTGTCTGGGGTAGCCACGTGGGGTCTGTCCTCGCGGGAAATTCACAAACCCATACTGCCGCAACGCGCTCGACAAATCCCTACCCTGGCAGGTGGGAAAAGGCGGCGAAATCTGGCAAGCGGAGAAATGGCAGGCCGTCGCAAACGGCCCGGTCGCTATACCGACGAGAGAATATGCAGCTGCACGAACAGCTGTATCTTGCTGTTCTGCACCGGCGGCACCGAGGTGAACTCCACGCCCGCGATCGTTTTGCCGCCGGCGAAGCTGGATTTGACGATTTTTCCGTAAAGGTCGCGCGCCAAGTAGTCGACCGCTGGCAGGGAAATTTCCATTTTCAGGTTGGTCAGCAGCGGAAGCTCCGTCTGCGTCTCGATGAGCACGCCGTAGTAGCCGATATCGTGAATGGTGCCTTCATGCACCTGTGGCAGGACCACGCTGTCGCCGACAAGCTGATATCGAAACGGCAAGCTGACCGGGACGCGATGGCTGCGCCGCACATCCTGCCGAGGCACCTGCAGCCCGAGCGACGGGATCGCCAGCAGCTCGTAGAGATTGACCGGCGCCGATTTGCCCTTGACGTTCACGCTCATGGGATCCGAGACCACCGCAAAATCCCTGGAGCGTTGCCAGGTGCTTTCGCTCACCAGAACCTGGCCGCGCAGGCTGAACGCCTCGATGCGCGAAGTCAGATTGACCTCGTCTCCGATCACCGTGTATTCGGAATAGACATCCGATCCCAGCGTGCCCGCCATGACATTGCCGGTGTTGATGCCGATGCCCATGAACAATTCAAGGAATCCCTGCCTGCGCCGCTCTGCGCTGAAATCGCGCATCCATATCTGCATTTCGACTGCGCAGACCAGCGCCCGCTCCACGTCGTCCTGGTGGCTGGCCGGCGCGCCGAACAGCGCCATGATGGAATCGCCCATGAATTTGTCGATCGTTCCGCCATGCCTGAAGATGATTTCGCACATCTTGATGAGCACCGGATTGAGCAGCGCCAGGACTTCGCCCGCCGGACGATCGGAGGCGGTGGCCGTAAACCCGCGCAGGTCGGCGAGCAGAATGGTGACTTCCCGGCTCTTGAACTCCTGCTCATCCGGCAACTTCGCAACCTGGCTCTGCAGACTGGACAGCAGGGCCTCGATTTCGAGCACGCATTCGTCGGACAATTGCTGCCCGGTATCGCGCAGCACAAGCTTGCGAATTCGCGACACAGCGACCGAGTTGGACGATGCCTTCATAAGCGCGCACTTCTTTATTTTTTGCGGTGCTCAAGCGCAGCGACCGGCGATTGCGCAAACCACATCACCGTGACGCCGCCAATGCCATCCGATGCTGGCGCACTGCGAGGGCGCTGTCAATGATGCCCGGCAACCCCGGCATCGGCGTGCCAGCGCGATAGTACTGTGCGCCTGCAACAGTGTGCAGGGTCCATGGCCGCTTGGCTTCCGACAGCGGATTCCAACATTCGCGCCAGCAAGCATTGGGGCTTCCGCCCTGAATTTTTTTGCGTGACAAACGTTCACAAATGGCCAGTTGAAAATAAGCATAATGTTGCGAAAATAATTATGTTGATTTTTGATGGAAACTTTTTGCCCGGCCATTAGTCAACGTCGGTGTTGACCGGCTCACTGGCGCGTTGTTCCCATGGGCTGCATTGCGAGGTGGTCGCCCACGACTGCCCGCCATGGATGCACGAGGCACCAAAAGTGTGCATGCAATGCGATCGCCAGGCAGATTGTTTCGCACTATCCAATCGTTATGGTCCAGGAGCCATATGTATTCGGCAACAATCGTTCACAGATTGAAACTTGCGGAAAATGCAGCGTCGGAATTTCGGGCCTATGCAAAAGAGCGGGCGCTAAACAAGAAAAAGTTGGGCGTGACGGGAATGTCGGTTCTTTATCACAGCTACCTGATCGACACCCTTGAAGGCGAACTTGAAACGATCCAGGCAATCCTGGAGGCGAGACGCAAGGAGTCCGGCGCCGACAATCTGCATGTGCTGGCATTGCATCCGATAGACAAACGCATGTTTGCGGCCTGGAAAACGAGCATCGTGGACGACAACCTTACGGATAAGGTCGTCGCCAAGTCTGCGGCGGGTTTGGCCGATCTGGCAAAGGCTTCCGGAAACTGCGGTTTCAGCGACGCGCTTGAATTGCTCATCACGCCCTAGGAATCGCACGAATGGACAGCAATCAGTTGGCCAGGGTGTTGATCCTCGGCGATTCCAGAACCAGGAGCGCCTCGCTTCTGACCTGGGTTGCAATGGAGCACAAATCCCAGTCGCGCCGCATCCTGGTCAACAACATCGACGTCGCGGGCAGCTACGACATGCACTACGTCGATGTAAACGCCGGTGGTACGCCCTGCCGCCTCGTCGGCGCCGAGCCCGACATGCTCGCGGAGCCGGTCATGTCCGCATTGGTCCGATCCACCAGACTCGTGATGCTGCTCGCGAAATCGGCGAAAGCCGGAAAGGCGTTGGCCGATCTTGTCAACAAGGCGCCGGGGCTGTTCCGCGAAAAGCCGCAGTTGGTTTGCATCTGCTCGGAGAAACCCACACCGGCAGAGAGTTCGGTTTTCACGGCTGAAGGCATACCCCTGCATCAGGTCGGCGACGCGATGAATTTCGGCTCGATATGGCGCCACATTCGCGACGCGATCGTTTCCGCAAGCCCCAAACCTCCACAGAATCCATCGTCCGGTCCCAAGAAGCCGCTGAGCGGCAATACTCCCGCGGACCGGCCGGTTACCGCAGCACAAACACCAACGCCAACAACGAAAGGAATCAATATGGCAAACGCAGCAGACAGTCTCACCACCCTCATGACGATCGACGGGGCGCTCGGCGGCCTCATCGCCGACTACGCAAGCGGCATGGTATTGGCCAAGACCGGTGGCGGCGTCAATCTCGACGTGGCTGCGGCCGGCAACAGCGAAGTGATCAAGTCCAAGATGAAGACCATGAACGCCTTGGGCCTCAAGGAAAACATCGAAGACATCCTGATCACGCTGGGCACGCAATATCACATCATCCGCCCCGTTCTGGGAAAGGCCGGCATTTTCATTTACCTGGTGCTGGACAAGGCGAAGGCCAATCTGGCCATGGCGCGCTTCAAGGTTCAGGATGTGGAGAAGAGCCTCGCGCTGTAATATCAGCGTCGTTCCTGCAATGCCGGCAGCGCGAGCTGCCGGCATTTTTATTTTTCGGCAACGATTCGCCTTCGAGGCTGCCGGGAACTCCCGACACGCCGTCATCTCGGCCCAGCATTGGATTCAACGAAGACCCGGACTCCAGCACCAGCGCGCCTCCCAGGCCAAAAATGCCCCAAAAGCCGCGCCAATGCTAGTGTTTCACTTCGCGCTTGCGGGCTTCACAAAGCGCAGCGTCATGCGGTCCGATTCACCGATGGCCAGATATTTTTCGCGATCGACATCCTTGTTGGTCAGCACCGGCGGCAGGGTCCACACGCCCTTGGCGTAGTCCTTGGTGTCTTTCGGGTTGGCGTTGATTTCGCTCTTGGCATCAAGCTTGAAGCCGGCAGCTTGCGCGCGTTCGATCACGTATTCCTCGGTCATGTAGCCGGATTCCTTGGATTGCGCGAGCGTGGTGCCGGCCTTGGCGCGATGTTCGACCACACCCAGCACGCCGCCCGGTTTCAGTGCGGCGAAGAAGGCGCCGAAGAAGGCGTCGACATTGCCGTCTTCGATCCAGTTATGCACATTGCGGAATGTCAGCACGAAATCGGCGCCGCCTTCAGGACGGATGTTGAGATTGGCCGGGGCGCCGAAGGGCATGATCGCGACCTTGCCGTACAGCTCCGGTTTTTGCGCCAGCTTGTCGTCGAAGGCCTTGCGCGAGCGCGTGGCATTGGCGGGGAAGGCGGCGACGTAGCGGCCGTGATCCATCAAATACGGCGCCAGCACTTCTGTGTACCAGCCGCCGCCGGGCCAGATTTCGACGACGGTCGACTCAGGCTTCACGCCGAAGAAATTGAGCGTCTCGACGGGATGGCGATAGACATTGCGCGCCTTGTTGGCCTCGCTGCGATGCTCGCCGTTGATCAGGGTCGGCAGATCCTTGCCCGGATGCGCGGCGGCGCTCAAGGCGGCGCCGGCAAAAACGGCCAGGGCAAACATGGCTTTCAGGATTGCGGAATTGCAGCGGAGAGTTTTCATGGATGCTCGCAGGTTGATGAATGGGGAAGACGGCAATGGGCCATGGTGCAATCGGCAATGCCGTCCGGTGCAGCGGATTATAGACCGCAGCCTTCGCGGCGAATTCGCGGCGCGCGCTACTTTTTGTTGAACAGGCCCTTGAGCGCATCGGTGATGCCGCCCGGGGCCTCGCCGACGCCGCGCACCAGGCCCTCGAAACTGATGCCCAGGGTGCCGGCGATGGCCGAGCCGATCTGTTTGAGCAGGCTGCCGTTGAGCGAAAACTTCGGATCGCCGAGATCGCCGTCGAGCGCGAACTGGATCTTGATCTGGTTGTTCTTGTCCTTGAGCGTGGAAAGTATGGCGCCGCGCGGCATGCCCATGAAGGTTTCAAACGGCCCGCTGCCGGGCTCCAGTTCCAGCGCCGACAGGGTCAGCGAACCGGGGGCGTGCATGATGTTCTTGCGCACCTCGGCGGCAAGGTCGAGATCGAGGGTGCCTCGCTTCACGCCGGTCTCCGCACTCTTCAGCAGATAGGGCTGGAAGGCGACCATGTCGACGCCGCGCAATTTGGTATTGAGCTGCGAATTCTTGTCGACCAGCTCCAGCCAGCCGTTGAGGTTGAGCTTGCCGTCGCGCTGCACGCCCTTGGCGACGCCCTCCATCGCCAGCGTCATGCGTCCGCCCAGCCCCGGCACACTCAGGTTGCCGACGTCGGCATCGATTTTTTCGAGGCGCAATTTATGCGCGGGCTGGCGGATGCTGGCGTCGAAGAACTCGACCACGCTGTCGCGCAACTCGATATCGTTGACCGTGACATTGACGCCGCCACTGTCTTTTTTGGCATTCCTGTCCGCCCTGGGCTGCGCTGTTTCCAGCAGGCTCGGCAACAGGCGAATGCGCCCTTCGCGGCTGCGCAGGATGGACAGGTAGGCGCCCTCGATGCGAATGCGCTGCACGCTGATTTTCGCCGTCGCCAGGCCGAGCAGATCCGGCGTGACGACAATGCGTTCGGCGCGCAGGGCATCGGCTGTCGGCCAGCCCTGCGGCGCGCGAATGCGCACGCCCTTCAATTGGATCGAGGTGATGCCGATCGACATATCGCCGACTTCGCCGTTCGGGCCCAGCGCTTGCTCGATCTTGCCCTTGAGGGCGACGGCGGCAAAGTAGGTGCCGACCAGATAGATGACGATGAGTGCGCCCAGGATCACGCCCCCGATTTTCAAGCGGCGCTTCAGGGTGGGCGTCATGCTCGGGTCGATCGCGCGGACGCGGCCGCAAATTGGCCGGGGCCGGAAAAATTACAGCGTGGCAAATTCATTTCGGTTTCTTGACTGTCAGCGCGCGCGCCGCAAAAGCATCGATGCCTCGATCCAGTTTCAGCCTGGCAGGTTCCTCAAGTGTGGCGGGAATTTCCCGGCGCGGCGTGTTGTCCACCGGCGCGGATGCGACCGTCAATAGCGGCGCAGCCGGCTCGCGGCTGGCGGCGAGCGGCGCCTGCGCCGGCTGCAGCATGCTGACGCCGTAGCCGAGCAGGGCACCGACCGCCAAGATCAGCAGCGCGTAAACGGTCTGGCGACGTTTGGCGCGCGCTGTCGCGTTGCGGCGTTCCGCACCGGTATCGACGAGCTGCAGCGCCGTGGTGCCGGCAAAGGACGGCTCGCGCCGCCAATCCAGCACCTCGACAGCGCTTGCGGAAGCATGTGCCGGCGCGCCAATCATCCCTGCCAGCATTTCTTCGGCGTTGCGGCGCGCCTGGTGGGCGTCTTCCGCCGCTGCTTCGGCCTCGGTGCGCAAGGCGACGGCGGCTTGCGCCTCGCGTTCAAGCACAATGCGCGCCTCCGCTTCCTCAAGCGCGGCGAGTTCGGCACGCTCTCGCAGCTTGGCGGCATCTTGCAGGCGCTGCTCCGCCTCGACGCGCGCTGCAGCCTGGCGTGCGGCTTCGTACTCCGCTTCGGCCGTCGCATTGGCCGCGTTGCGCGCCGCTTCCTCCGCCTGTTCCCGGGCGAGTGCCTCATCACGCTGCTTGCGCTCTGCATCGGCGCGGGCATCGGCTTCTGCTGCACTGGCCGCCTCGCGCGCCAGCAGGGCTTCGCTGGCAAGTTTGATGGCCTCCGTACTTTCCATCGCCGCCCGCGCGGCATCCTGCTCGGCAAGGCCGCGCGCCTCGGCCGCCTCGCGCAAGGCGATTTCATGCTGCTGCTCGGCGAGGGCCTGATCGCGGCGGGCCACGTCGGCCGCGCGGCGGGCGGCGTCCGCTTCGTTCTCCGCCTCGACACGCGCCTGCATGGCCTCGGCCGCCTGCCTGAGTGCGAGAATGCGTTCGCCCGCAAGGCGGGTCGCCTCCTGCTCGGCCCGGACCTTCGCATGGGCCGCGGCGCGCAGCGCCTGCTCCTGGCGTTCCTGCTCAAGCGCCTGCTCGCGCTGGCTCTGGGCGCGCAAGGCTGCAGCTTCGATCGAACGCTGCGCCGCTGCCAATCTTTCAGCGGCAAGCTGCGCGGCTTCGCGCTCGGCGACCGCCTTGGCCGCAAGCGCAGCCAGCAAATCCTTTTCGTCCTGTTCAAGGGCCAGGTGTTGGTCGCGGCGTGCACGCTCCTCCTCGACCTTGGCGCGCATCGCCGCGGAAGCGGCCTGCGCTTCCGCCGTCGCCTGCCTCGCCTTTTCCAGCTCGCCTTCCTTGAGTTCGCGCGAGCGCGCCGCCGACAGTGCACGCTGCGCGACATCGCTGTGCTCCTGCGCCGCCTGCGCGGCCTCGCGCTCTGCGGCAATCCTGGCCTCGGTCGCCTCGCGCAAGGCGATCTCGTTCTTTTCCAGCTGCAAGGCGGCATCGCGCAGTTCGGCCTCGGTCGCCACCTGGCGCTGCGCCTGGGCCAATGCCTGCTCGGCCGCGGTACGCTCGTCTTCCAGCGCGGCGGTGCGCGTCAACAAATCTTCTCGCTGCTTGCCCCATTCCAGCGCCTGCCGTTCGAGTTCGCTGCGCGCCTTAAGGCCCTCGGCGAGTTGCTGCTCGACGATCAGCCGCCGCTGCGCCTCGTCGACAGCCATTCGTTCCGCCTCGGCCTGCTCCCTGGCTGCCGCTTCGGCAGCCCTTTCAGCCGCAAGGCGCGCTGCGGCGGCTTCTGCGGCTGCCCGTTCCGCCGCTGCGCGTTCCTGCTCGCGCTGCGCGGCTTCTTGTGCCATGGCGGCACGCTGCGCGGCCGCGTCCCGCTCGCTCACGTCTTGCTGGACGCTGTCGTTTGCGGCGGCTATCGCCCCGGTCGCCGCCATCATCCGCGCCTCATGATCGGCGCGCTCCCGGGCCAGTTCGGCGAGGCGGTTTTTTGCGGCGAGCCGGGCCTGCGCAGCGGCTTCGAGATCGCGGTCGGTCGCGAGACGCTGTTGCAGCGCCTGCGCGGCGCGCTCTTCGGCGGCTATGCGTTCCGACGCCGCTCTGGCGACGATCTGCTCGGCGTCGATGCGCCGCTGCGCCAACGCCTGCGCGGTGCGCTCCGCCTCGCCGGTCTGTTCGGCGGCGGCCAGCAACTCGGCTTCGGCGCGCTGCCGCGCTTCGGCCTCCTCGGTGAGCTTGCGTTCAGTGTCGGCGCGCAGCCTGGCGGTATTGGCCGCCTCGCGTTCGGCAACCAGGCGCGCATCGACCACCTTGCGCGCATCCGCCTCGACGGCGAGGCGCTGCTGCGCGGCCTGCTGCATCGCCAGTTCGGCCTTGCGCAGCGCAAGCGCAACGCGCGCCGCCTCGCGATCGACCTGTGCGCGCATGCGCGCGGCGGCCTCCATGGCAACCTCGATGCCTTCGCGATTGCTCACCTCGACCGTTTCCAGCTGGTCGCGGCGCGTGCGCTGCAAGCCGTCCTGGATGGCGGCACGCTCGGCCGCCAGCCGCTCGTCGGCATTTCCTGCAGGCAGGGCCGCATGCGATTGCGCGTTGTCCGCAGGCTTGAGGGCGTCGTCGACGGTGCTCATGTCATGGGCTGACCGAATCGATGAAAGCAGGAGGTAGGAAGTGCCATGCCGCTATCATACCGGCTGCCCCGGATTGGCGAAAACCCGTGGAATGGCCGCCGGCCGGTCTCGCAAGCGGCAGGGATCAGTCCAGCCTGACCCCCTCGGCGAACGCCATGTAGCGATCCCGCGCCAGGGTGGCGACCGGGCCGATCGGCAATTGTCGTGACTGATAGTGCACGCAGGGCTGCACCTTGCCGAAATTGCCGGTGTTGAAAATCTCGCGCGCTTCATCCAGCTCGACCGGCAGAACGCTGCGCTCCTCGACGAATACACCGGCATCGGCGAGCAGCTGAATGACGCGGGCGCGGGTGACACCGGCCAAAAAGGTGCCATTGGCAATCGGCGTTACCACCTTGCCGGACGCGGTGACCAGGAACAGGTTCGAGGTGGCAAATTCGGCGACATGGCCCCGGCTGTCGACGATCACCGCGTTGTCGAAGCCGCGCGCCTTTGCATCGCGCAGCGCGCGTGTGGTGTTGGCGTAGAGGCTGGAGGCCTTGGCATCGGTGGGCGCCATCAGCGGATCCGGACGCAGCAGCGGCGACAGGCAGGCGGAGAAACCGGTGAACGGCGGCAAGGGGGCATCGAACAGGGTCAGGGCGAAGCCGGATTTGGCCGCGTCCGGGATCAGCAAGCCTTCGGTGGCGAATACGAGGGGGCGGATGTACAGCTCGGCATCGGCCGGAAAGCGGGCAATGCCCTCTTTTACCAGGGCCGTCATGTCGGCCACGCTGTACGGGCATTCCAGCCCCAGCTTGTCGGCCGACTGGCGCACCCGCTCCAGGTGCAGATCGAGGTCCGGCACCATGCCGCGAATGGATCGCGCGCCGTCGAATACCGAGGAACCCAGCCATACGCTGTGATCCATGGCGCCGAACAGCGGCGTATTGCCTTCGCTCCAGGCGCCGTTGAAATAAGTTTGGTACATGCGTTTCCACCCTGTTGGTCAAGGGCAAATTATCCCAGCAATCCGCCGCTCATTTGCCAGCAATTTGCCAACAATTCGCCGGTGCGGCCAATCAGCCCAAGGTAAAGAAGAAAGTGTCGCACTGCCCAGGCTGCGACTCGGCCCGGATGCGGCCGATGCGGCGCTCGATGATATGGTCGTCGGCGGAAACCGGGGCCTTCGTCAGCGCAATGCGGTGGCTGCGGGCGCGATGGCGGCGCCCTCGATGCCGTGGCGCCGCAGTGCAGCGGCGACGAATCCGTTTGCTTTCATTTCTTCGACAAATGCGGCGAGATAGCGCTGCGCGTGGCTGCGCCCCTTGGGCAGGGCCATGGCCTGGTTGATGACCATGAAGCGGCCGTCAAGCAGGCGCACACCGGAAATACGACGTGCATCGGCTTCCAGCTGCTGCCTGACGCCGGCCGCGACTTCAAGGTTTTGCGCGACCATCATGTCGCTGACCGCCGGCGACGTCGGCGCGCGCACCAGTTGCGCATGGCGCAGTTCGCGCGACAGATACAGATCGTAGGCACTGCCGCGACCGACCACGACATGGATGCCGTCGCGATCCACCTCCTCATTGCGTTTGATCATTGAGCCCTGCGGCACCAGATAGGCGCCCTCGATGATCACATAAGGCGCGCTGTAATCCATGTCGACGGCGCGCGCTGGATCGATGGCGACAAAAGCGATATCCCATTCGCCGGCCCTGAGGCCCTCCACCACCTTGCCGGCGGCGGTGTAGATGACCAGCTCGACCGGCAGGCCCAGGCGCCGCCCCAGTTCGCGCGCCAGGTCAACCGAGAGTCCGCGCGGCTCGCCTGTGGCCGGATCCTTGACGGCGAGGATGGGATTGCCGAAATTGATGGCCGCCCGCAGCTTGCCGCCAGGCGCAATTTCAGCCCGGGCCTGCGGGGATGCAGATGGCACGTCGGGAACACCGGCACAGGCTGAAACCAGCAGGGCAATGGCTGCACTCAGCGCAGCGGTCTTGATCATGCGGCGTGCTCCACACAGGGAAAAGGGCAGCGCCGGCCTGGCGCCTCGTTCTGCTCGCGGCCGCTCAGGCAGAAACGGTGACTTCAGAGAGGCGGTTGAACTTGACCCAGAAGTCGCGGGTCACGCGGAACAACTCGGTGAGCTCGCGAATTTCCAGCGGCTTGACGAAATAGGCGGTGGTGCCCAGCTCCTGCGCAAGCTGCATGTCGCCGGGTTTTTCCGAGGAAGTCAGCATGAACACCGGAATATGCTTGAGCAGCGGCTGGGAACGCAGCCACTCGAGAAATTCCGGCGCCGCCATCTCAGGCATGTTGAGGTCGACAAAGATCAGCAACGGCAGGGACTTTTCGCCGCCGGTGCCTGACACCAGCTTGAGCAAATAGTCGCGCGCGGCTGCGCCGTCCTCGACAAAATGGGTGTGGTGGATTTCCGCCATGCGGCAGGCCTCAACAATCAGGCCGGCGTGGGCGGGATCATCTTCGACAAACAATATGGTGCGGGGCATGTTGGGCAAGCGGTAGGGAGTCGATTATTTTTTGGTTTCGGACGCCTGCCGCCGGAAATGCTGGCAACTGCTGCCTTGGCACCGAAGACAACTTCCGGTGCGCCGGCCAGATGCGGCGGGGCATTCCCGGATATTTCACCGTTCTCTGCGGAACCTGTGAAAGGTTCCCTTTTTACGCATCTGCGGGATGCTAGTCAAGCGCGCCATGGCCCCAGTTTTGCGGCGAATATTTATTGCGCCGCAACAAGTTTTGCGCCGCCGAAACGGCATTGCGCATAGACGCCGAGACCGCTGGCGACACTGGCAAAACGGTCGCCGCTGACGCGTCTCGCCGCCGGCACCACCGCGGCGATGGCATCGCTCAAGGCACGCAAACCGGTGGAACCGCCGGTGAAGTAGAGTGCGCCCACTTCGCTTCCCGCGATGCCGGCTTGGCGCAATGTTTCCCGGGCGGCAGAAACGATGCTGTCGAAGCGCGCTGCCAGTGCCTGGCGCTGACGCGCTTCATCGAACGCCGGATGCAGGCCGCTCTCGACCAGCTCAAGATTGAGCGCCGCATGGCCGCTGTCGGAGACCGAAATTTTCGCGGCCTCGGCCTGCGCCGCCAAGGCATGGCCGAGGCGTTGCTCCAGTACCCGCATCAGGCGGTCGTGGAGGCGCAAATCGGCGTACATATTGCGCATCAGCCGGCATTCCACCACGCGATTGGCGGCGTACACCGTGTTGATCAAATGCCAGGTGGCGAGATCGAAATAAACGGCGCCGGGCACCCTTGCCTGCTGGCGGCCGCGGGAACCGAAGCCGAGTTCGGGCATGATCGCGGCAAGGCTGACTTCGCGGTCGAAATCGGTGCCGGCCACATGCACGCCGTGATTGGCAAGGATGTCGTCCTGCCGTTCCAGTTTCGCGTGGCGCTGCGGGCCGACGCGCACCAGCGAAAAATCCGAGGTGCCGCCGCCGATATCGGCCACCATCACCAGGGTTTCGCGCTCGCAGCTGCGCTCGAAATCGAGCGCGGCGGCAATCGGCTCGAACTGAAAGGCGACTTCGGCAAAACCGACCGCGCGTGCCGCCTCGGCCAGCGTCGCCTCGGCACGGCGATCGCGCGCTGCATCGCCATCGACAAAAAATACCGGGCGGCCGAGCACCGCGCGCCTCAATTCGATGCCACTGCTTTGCTCGGCCACCTGTTTCAGGCGCTTCAGGTAGGCGATGACCACATCGAGATACTTCACGCTCATGCCGAGGCCGATGTCGGTGCTGCGCTCCATCAGGTCGGCACCGAGAATGCTCTTGATGGAGCGCATCAGGCGGCCGTCGTAGCCATCCACATAGGCCTGCACGGCGGCGCGACCGAAGGCGCGGCTGCCGTCCTCGGCATTGAAAAACACCGCGGTGGGAATCGAGGTGTGGCCCGCTTCCAGCTCGACCAGGTGCTGGCCGCCGCCGGCTTCGTCCGGCAGCACCAGGGCGGAATTGGAGGTGCCAAAATCGATGGCGCAAAAATCGTGCGGCGCAGGGCGCGGGGCGTTGACCATGGAGGGAGGCGACAGCCGGCAAAAGGGCCGCGGATTATAGCAGTGGCCATGCCGGCCTTGGCGGATGCGTCGCTTGTTATGATGCAGCGTCTTTTTGTCGCTTGCTGATCAAGCGTCTTTTTGTCGCTTGCTGATCAAGCGTCTTTTTGTCGCTTGCTGATCAAGCGTCTTTTTCCGAAAGGTTGCCCGAGGTGCAAGCCAATACCATTCAGCTGGTCTCCGCCGGCCTGTTCGCGGCCGCCCTGCTGCATACCTTCATCGCCAGGTCTTTCGAGGTGCTGGCCAGCCGTTATCCGCGCCATGCCGGCCTGTTCCACCTGCTCGGCGAGGTCGAG